>Ga0307510_10009798_pt1 | contig 11401 bp, 9 predicted proteins | sample 12_EM_MG_FD_207224 | JGI IMG/M metagenome (GOLD analysis project Ga0307510, IMG submission 207224) | Populus trichocarpa ectomycorrhiza microbial communities from riparian zone in the Pacific Northwest, United States - 12_EM | ecosystem: Host-associated > Plants > Roots > Unclassified | place... | reverse complement strand
CTTTCGTCTCTGAATCGTAAGAGTACTCGAGGACAGTACAAGAGTTGTTATTATGGTGGTTGAAACTATAAGAAAACCCATAGTCGATTGCGTGCAGAACAATACCGTGTGGTCTACCGGTAAATACCCGAGTATTGTTCTGTGAACCTTTTGGAAAACCACCCGAAAAGCTTCACATCGTAGCCGCCCAGCACTCTTTCTGTCTCGGTATGTCAAGCGCCCAAATTATGATACCTCCAAGCAGTAGTATGTGTACCCATAATGAAGCCTTCAGACAGTACTGATACATGATTTTTTAAAAAAGTGAGGGGCCACTTAGGAGCCTTTTTTGATTTTTCCTATTAGAGTGCTCTCATGGCAGGGGGTTGAGAAATCTCTCGGTCTCACTTTTTTCAATGGAAACCACTAACAGGAACAGACAAGGATATATTTGGCTGGTTAACTTTGAGCAACCGTTCCACAACTCCTTGCCGTGCCTTGTGCCAAAAGGTTTGCCCCGAAATGTGCGGTACAAGAAGGTATCGTACAGTACCGTACCCGAGCATTGAAGGGGTTCGCCCGTTACTATGGACAGTGCAGGCAGCCAAGGCTTGGTTGTCCTCCGCTCATCCCCCACCAAGAGCCTCAACTTACTTTCCAACTACCCACACATCATACCGGCGGGAATTGTTTTACCTCCGCCAACAGCCCGTTTTCGCGTCAATAAGTCCAGCCCCGCCCACATGCCCATCCACCACACGATATGGAGGATTGGGGATCTCCGTGGGCTGATGATGAGAAGCTTGGCGGCGACAAAGACGGCAAGCCAAAAAGGGAGCTTCCGTCGAAAGTGAAGGATGTCGAGGCGGAGGAGGAAGAAGGTAGTAATCTGGAGAAGGAGGAAGAGGTGGTAGTAACTCCTGTTGCAAAGGAGAAACAGGATGCTGCGGCAGCTGGCCTGACGGTGGATTGGGATGGCGGGTTTGTCGATTCGTCGGCTTGGGCATGTGCGACGCCGAGGGTGCAGATCGGGGATGGGGATAATTTTGGGTGGGGGACTTTGCGCTCCGAGGGATTCGCAGGGGTGAGGGCAAAGGGAGATGGTGATCCGGGGGAAGGAGAAGGAAGGATTGAAGATGACTGGAGGGGTAATGATAAGGACGATAGTGTCAAGACTACCAATCTCCATCCAATAGCGACTGATGAAGTCAATGCTTGGGGTGCTGGCTCGGATTGGGGAGATCCAAGGACTCCTAGGACTCCCGAATCCCGAATTGGGAGAACGGACGATGCTCTGGGTTTACCTCTAGATGAAGTAAGGGATAACGCCCCTGATGGGGGATTTGACGCAGAAGTGAAAGACTCACTCACTCCAGATGTCGAGAGACATGACCAACTCATTGACGCGGAAAACCTTCTGAACAGTCCCACGAAACAGCGGCTAAGCGATAGGGGAACCCAGAATCTAGAAGAAAGTTCGGGAGGTCATTTGCAAGCAGTTCTAGAGGCAGTTTCGGGCCCCGCTCTGCCGAAGACTCAGGAGGACCCAGAGGATGCCAGTACACCAGAATCGCATTCGGCCACCCCGAATGACGACTGTACAAATATTAATACCAGTGACCCAGGTGACGGCGACGATGATTTTGGGGACTTCGCAGTGGAAGATGGGGAATTCGAGGAGCCCCAAGCCCCCATACCAGAACCAGTACTTCCTCCAGTAATCAAAGCACCTCCACCAGACTCTTTCGAGATAGATGTCTCTCTTGTTTCAAAGCTATACCCAATCCCAACCAGCCGCCCAGACCCGCCCCCAATTGAGGAAATTATCTCAACTACAGAATCGTGAGTGGGCAGTTACTCTATTTGGTGCTCGTGCTAAATTTTTGGATAGCCGGAAAACCTGGTATCGACTGTCGACGAGCGGAACCATTAGGAGGAACCGCAGTGGCGACGACGACTACGTTCGGGTTATGTGGGCTGGGTCAGAGGTTCAGGCACGTGTGAACAAAATTGTGGAGAAGTGGATATCAGAGGACAGGAATTCAGGAGGGGGTGGTTTGATAAGTGGGGGGAGAAGGGCGAGGGCTATGTTTGGGTGGGGGGACAGCAACTCGAAGATTTCGGACCAAAAACCAATTTCTTTGGAGAGAACCCCCCCGCAATTATCGAGCAGAGGTCGTTCTCGAAAGGCAAGTGGCTCTAGGCCTGCTTCTATCTCTACACAGAGCCTGCTCTCGAAACCCGCCTCAGCTGGGATTCCGAGTTCTTCTGAGTCAGTGGGTGGCGGATCTGTCTCATTACCCCAGGTTGCAAGCTTCGGACGGGGTAGTACGCAACCCCAATCCGGTCCGAGCTCGGCGGAGGGTAAAGAGAAAACGCCTTCTACACCATTGGGGACAAAATCCCATAGTCCAACAAGGAATTCGTCGTCGTCTCAACTAACCCCCCAAAAAAGACCAACAGCCCTTCATTCACAAACTGACAACGCGTCAGCCGGGCGTTCGACGGTAGCAGCATCAACCACCCAATCTCCAACTCATTCACCAACTGCGGATGCCAAAAATAACCCTATTTCTCCGACCCCAGAATCCCCTGATAATCCGATCACAGCGGATCCTCTACCTGCAGGCCTGCCCGCTAATACGCAAGCAACCGCTTTAGCCTCCGCATCCGGCTTGGATGATTGGGGTGCCTTGGAGAACATGTCGGCAAATGCGCCACCTGCATCTACAAACAGCCAATCGCGCAATTATGACGGGTGGGGCGCATTCGAAGATCTCGCAATGCCAGGGAGCTCTACCTCAGCACCCAAGGAGGTTGCTCTAATAATTGGGTCACGGGGCCCCCCTGCGGCAATTAACCTCAATTCCGCTGTCCCAGCACCAAGGCCATCGGTCCAGTCTTCCTCCGAATCAAATAAAAAGCTCAACTCAGCACAAACAGCACTCGGGCCAGTCGATGCAACTAATGGTGGCTGGGATGATCTTGAACCCTTGTCATCTCAACCTCCGAAATCCCAAACCCCATCAAATGTATCGTCTTCACATGTTCCTAAAAATCTAAAAATCAACCCACTAGCCTGGTCTGGATCGAAAGATCAGAAAACCTCTCAACCGAGCCCAGCCGAATGTTCTCGAGAGGACTCAAGGCTTTCGATTCCGCCATTTCCAAATATGTCAGGGGGCGGGAGCTTTATTTCCGCATCGTTGGCCGGAAGCACGTCTGACGGTATCAAAAAGAGCCCTGTCGTATCCAATGTGCAAACACAGCAAGATAGCGATGAAGGAGATGATTGGGGCGAAATGGTCCAATCGCCACTCATGCCTACGGGAGCTCTCGGCTTTCCAGAAGCTTTAGGGATATCAGCCCCCGCTTCATCACAGGATATCACTGGCCTCAGCGCTTCGATCCCGCCGGCGCCATCGGTCCCTCAACGTATGCCAACACTAGGTTTAGCCCCTGTGCTGCTTTCTGCCCCTGCTCCGGTTACACAACCATCATCGACACTTTCTGCCACCCCGACTCCGGGCGATTTGGGACAAAAACCGTCGTCCAGCATTGGAGATTCTTGGGATTTATCCATCTTCGAAGGACCCCCAACACCCAAAAGTGGTTTCTGTGTTTCAAAGCCTGCTAGCCAAGATTTGTGGGATACCCCAGCTATCGCGCAGACCAAGGCCTCAGAGTCAGCGAATGACAAGGTGATTAGAGAGATTGTGGAAGGGTTGCCAGATCTAAGGTATATGCTCGGCTGATAAGGGTCATGGGCCTCTTCCGGAAATTAAAATTTAAGCCCTAATAATACAAGCAAGGAATCAAATAAATGTAGTTTCCCTATATCCTAATATGGAGTGACTAGTTGGTTTATTTTTTTTCTGCACAGAATGGAGTTTGTATGGCTTTGAAAAATTTCTGCCTCATTTCGTTTCCTTTATGTAAAGTCATTGCGATAGATATTATGGATAGCGTTTCACTTATCGTAATTATCATAATAGAATACTTTGTCCACGGTGTTATAGCCCTTAGATGGATTCGCCATACACGATGGCATACAACTGGGGGGTAGGTCTAATACAAAGGTTTGGCCCCGGTTGTTTCATCGTGTTAGTCAACTGCCAAGAAATGGTGAGAAGGCACAAAGCCAACCTTTCGATCTTGGACAATGACACACCCACGCAACACAACATCCACCCTCAGCCTACCGACGTTCTGGTCGGAAAAACAATAACGCTCCAACACCGGCACCTTCCAAAGGACGAAAAACACTGCTGGGCAAACCAAATACGTCATGGAGATCCGGTTTGTTGCTGTCGACCTTTGGGTCAAGAGAAGAAAAAGATTACTGGTGGTGATTAAAGGTTATGGGTTATGGGATACTTGAGCCCCCTCCTATCTCTGACTAATCGCGAAAAAAGGGAAGAAATGGCGAGAGCGGATGTGTCCTTGCTGGTCGTCAGTCTCCTAGCTCTGTGTTCGACTGAATGGACTCCGCTACACCGCCCCTACCTTGATTAAATCTTCGGCTTTGATATAATGCGGTGGATTTCGTATCCGGTTTTATCTCTTTCCTCGAGAGATCTGCGGGCGGCTTTTTTTTATAAATCTTTTTTCCTTTTATCTTTTTTTCCTTTTTCTTTATTACCGGCACGAACAGGACTCCCTTTGACACGGAGGCCATGGATATCAGTTTGATATCATTTTTCCCGGCTGCCGCTACATATCACCGAGGGTCCGACTGATCATCGGGAACGGAACAGCTGCTATTCCGTTTGTGAACTTAGGTTATTGATATGTTTTCCAGGGCCCCGTTCTGCTATCTTAGAGCGGTCTACCAGTGTTCTACCGACCTGGGAAATTCAATGAAGGCCTCTGCACAATTACCTCGATGACTTGGATGACTGAGACAAAGATATTTATCCCCACATGTCCTCTCATCAACAACTCGGGGAATTAAATGCCTTTCAACTCACGCTCGCTCCAGCTGCCGTCAGGCTAATCCAATCCTATCAAGTGATATTCTAACCGATTATGAATTATGAGTTTCACTCCCCCAACCCCTTATGTTTATTGTTCCGTTCCGTTCCTTATCCTCCTTTCATAAACCCTCTGCTCCCAGAGCAAAGCGAACTGGGGCGAAAACGGGCTTTGTCACTTGCGCTTCCGAGGGAAATCAGCCAAGTTTGCGTAAGTGCTTGTTTTTATACTGTTGTTTTTCATCTGGCTAGTGGGTTAGGTTTTTCCACAAGGGTGAACTTCCTTTAGTAGTATCTCTCTATGCCTGTTGCATATGGAGTGGATTACCACCCTCGTGAGGGACATGCAGAGAAAAAAAAGTGGGTGAGGAGGAGAGGAAACGGGTGGAGTGCAGAACGTCCTTTGCCCTTTTCGGTTCTGCCTGGCACCGCGATTACTGCGTTATCGCAGATGAGAAAATGGACTGAACCGGAAGGCGAGAAGGGAGCATGGGCTGGAATAGACAGAACTGTTGGCTCAGTTCTCCGTATGAGTGGAAATGGTATTGCCCTACGCTCACTGCTGCGGGATAGAACTTCGTGACGCCTTTACACCAGAGAAGGCCACCAAGTAAAGCTTGTCTGACAGTCAAGGAAATGGGTTAGGGGTTGGTAGGAACTCTTGGATGATGATGCTTAAGTTGTTTTTTTGCCCTTTATTGGAGTGAACCTGAGGCAAAAGGAGTTGGCTGCGGTATTATCATATCGTACTATCAGATAGATGTGTTTTCTCTCGTGGATGTTTGCCCTTAATAAAAATACAAAAAGGGCAAAATCTATGTAAGGGATAGAAAGGGATGGGGAGGATACATAAGAGGAGGGGACTGCCGGTATACTATATAGATTATGCCCGGCCTGATCCCGTATGATCATTCTAGGGGGGAAGGCTTTGGAAGGCGGACTGGCCGAACCTATGATACAGTATGATAGTCTGTATGGGATATGGGCTCGCAAGGGCAACAGCGAGAGAGAGGTTGATGCTTCCAGGCTTTCGGCGGGCATTCGTGGGGTCTTGGCAGCAACAATCCCGACTCACCACACGCAACCCTACGCCTCTTCCCTCCGCTTCGCTACCTCAGTCGCCCGTTCGCCGCAGCCACACAGCTCTATCAGACTGAACGCTTCTTTTTCCCTGGGTTGGAGCTGCAACACTGTTCAATAACAACCCCACGACAGACACAACATCCTCAGGACTTCATCAGCGCAGTACCAGGATAACTGCATCAGGGAGCTCTCCTCTGTACCGACAGTGTGGTCATTGTTGGAGTATGCATTCCCCATGTGAAACAAATTTCTCCCATATTTTCACGCTAACAAACGGGTAGCAGGTTTTCTCTAGAGAGCTTTTTGAAGTTACGGTAATGTCAAAATCAGTTAAGAACTCACATCGCGACAATACTCGTGATATATGGCGTCCGAATATGGGGGAGGCTGAGAGAGGAAGAGGTCGCCCGCGGTCCCAATCCAGAGAGAGGAGACATTCACCCCCTACTGGCCCTATGAAGCGAAGGCAGGGCGGAGATCGTGATTTTAGGAGCCCGGATAGGGGATCGAGGTCATTTGATAAACCACTTCCGTTATCCCGACGACGCTCTCGAGAGAGAAGTAGAAGCGGTGATGGTAGACGTTCGTCTCGCTACGGATCGATATCACCCAGACGCCCCCCTCGTAGCGAGAAAACGAGCGGTCGACATGCTGGTGGTGGTTCTTCGGAGTCACGAAATTCTAATCGCCACAAACGACACCGACCCGCTGGGTCTCCTATTAAACGGAGACGTTCTAGATCCCCTGGTCATTCTACTAATAGACACTCCTCGAAAAAGACACGGAGACCTAGGTCCCCTTCAAGATCTCGATCGATGGCTAGGCGTGGTAAAAGAGATGGTTCGGCCTCGCCAAGACCATTATATTCACCACCACCTAGGAAGCATAAACTTCCCAATCGAGGTCCTGATAATCGGGATAGATCTATGTCAAGTTCTCCTAGACGCTCGCCCCGTGATTTTCGGTTTAGATCTCCTATCCATAGATCGATGCGAGGTTCGCCGTTGCCCTCATCCAGGCGTCATTCACCACCTCCTCCATTAAGGGGACGCTCGGTATCCCCTATGCCACCACCACCACCGAGGGGACGACGTGGTTTCCGACGAAATTCTCGGTCACCACCGCCAACTGGGCGGGGCCGGCGTCAATTCTCTTCACAACGGTCTCCCCAGCGTCGCCCTAATCGATCACCTAGGTTTCAGTCACCATCTCATCCGCAGTCACCTCCAGAAAAAAGACAATCAGCAACTCCACCTCCCATCCTAGACCATAGTCCTCGGCCAAAAGCATCTTATCTGCACAGCTCTCACGCTGGTGAGTTGGAAGAACACCGCGCAATTGTCGATTCCAAACCGGACGACCAGTCATCGGTACCCAACAATGATTCTCGAAGTAGGATTGTTTCAGCGCCAGACCAGTCGAGCCCCAATGCATCCGGAGGCCAAGACCCTGTTGGAGAGTCTTCCAAGATTCTCCCTACAGAGCAGAACGCTCAGCAACCAGCTCCCCCAACAGTCTCGCAGATAAATGATGGTCCCTATGTAAATCCGGAACGCCAGAAAAATATTTTTGCGGACGGTACTCCAGGTTTCGGTAGGGGTCGGAGGTTTTCAAGAGAACATCCAGCAGGGTATGCCACCTTTTGATCTTTAATTGTTATTCACAGTGCTAAATGTATCAAAGCCCCTCGCGAGGTGGTTATCATTATCAGGATGGCCCTCCCCATGGTGCTCGGCGTGTGTTGCCACATTCAGATTATCATGCTCCGTTTTCTGGCCGTGGTTCTCGCCAGGGTCAATTTTCACCAGAGAGGCGTCAGTCATTCGAAGAGCGTAGGTCGGGCCGTCGCTTTGGAGGAAGAGGCCATAGAGGACGGGGGCGTGGTGGAGGGGGAGGTGGAGGTCTTCATGATGATCCAGGAGTGGGGAGAGGAAGGAACCGGTTTGATTCACATGAACAACAACCACCAACGCATCCTCGTCAGAGCCGTCCTACCACGCCAGAGGATTCTAGGCGCCCTGGCTCTAAGTCCAAAGATGGGCCACGGGAAGGCCATTATGAAAAGGAGGGTGATAATGGCAATTTGCCGAATTCTGGGAATAGCTCTGCAACCCGGGAGCCAAACTCGCAAGCTGATCATGAGATGCCTCCGCCTTCCTGGCCCACTTCCAAGAATAGCCCCGAACCTCCTCTTCAGGAGTCTCGTCCTTTCAAAATTATATCTGGTGGCCCAAATACAAATCGTGGATCCACTTCAACTAGTGAAAGCAAGGGCGGAAGCAGTTTTCGACCCTTCGCTCTTCATCCTCCCAAGAATAAGAGGCCACCATCAGGTGGCCCCGGTGCCTCGCGGGAACAGCCCTCAGGAGGACAGCCGAGGGGATCTGGCGTTAATAACATTCCTTTAGGGAAGAATGTTGAAGCGCTCAAGAAGTCTACAAAACGAGAGACACCACTACCATCAACCCTATCGACCGATGATTGCCGGGAGAAAGGAAAGATACCTCAAGTTCCGGAGACACCCAAGGCTCACACTACTATTCGCTCACAACCTCCTCCCAAAGAGTCAATATACACCCGGTTGAGTATGGTCGGAGAAGGCACTTACGGGTAAGAACATATTAGTTATAATATTATTTTTCGTTGCTAATTTGAATTTCTACAGCAAGGTGTATAAGGCGTCTAATAGTGTTACAAAGGAATTGGTTGCTCTCAAGCGTATTCGTATGGAGAGCGAGAGAGATGGCGTACGTTCTAGTCCCAAGCCTTTTTCTTTTTTTCTTCAATGAGGCTAACTAGCAGATCCTAGTTCCCTATTACAGCGGTGCGAGAGATGAAGCTTTTGCAAGCGTTAAAGCAGGACAATGTGGTCTCCCTTCTAGAAATGATGGTTGAAAAGAGTGGGTCCCTATTCGTTGCAGATATCACCATCTGCTAATCTGTCAACACTATAGGCGACTTTTACATGGTGTTCGAATATATGGACCATGACCTCACTGGAATCCTCAATCATCCGACATTCAGACTCGAGCCGTGCCATATCAAGCATCTCGCTAAACAATTCTTTGAAGGTTTGGAATACCTTCATCATCGTGGTGTTCTCCATCGTGATATCAAAGGTTCCAATATTTTGCTCAACAACGATGGGCAATTAAAGATCGCCGACTTTGGACTTGCTCGATTTTATACAAAAGCTAGCAAGAAGCAATTGGATTATACTAACCGCATCATCACTCTTTGGTACCGTCCTCCTGAGATCCTTCTTGGGGCCACTGCCTATGGTCCTGCAGTTGATATTTGGAGCGCTGCCTGTGTATTTGTTGAGCTTTTCACAAGACAGCCTGTTTTCACAGGTAAAACTGAGATCGATCAGCTAGATACCATCTACAATGTCATGGGTACTCCTAGCGAGAAAATCTGGCCCGGTCTAAAAGAGATGCCATGGTATGGATTACTGAGAACACCTGCGCGTCGCCGACCCAAGTTCCAAGAAAGATATTCAAGGTATGTACCGTGTCTGCAAATGTGCTCCGGCTTTGACTAACAATTTTATAAGCCTTCTGCCGGATACTGCTATGGAATTAGCGACACAAATGCTGCAATATGATCCTGATAAACGACCTTCAGCCGAAGAGATTCTGAAGCATCAATACTTTTCGGAAGAACCTGCTCCCGCTCCCCCACTTGGGTGAGTTGTCTGTCTTTCTCTTTACGCGCTCCTCATTAATAACACGTTTATAGTTTGCGCGACCTTAAGGGAGATTGGCACGAGTACGAATCCAAGATTGAACGTCGGAAAGAACGTGAGATCAACGAAAAGAAGAAGCGGGCTCTGCACGAAGTGGACCGCAGGAAGTGGAAAGAGGCCCAAGCTGAGAAAAAGAGACTAGCACAACAGGAATACAATCCTGAACGGCCTATTTCGACCACAGCTTCCAAGCGAAAACGCGAAGATGGTGACATTGAACCACCTGGGTCTTCTGGTTCAGTCAAGAAACGGGAGGTCGGCTCTTGATGACTGTCAGCGGCGTTGGTTAACTTGAGATGTTCGGGTTTGTAATTCTTTTTATTATTCCTCTTTATTCCGGCCTTGTGCTTTGGCATCCTCCTTCACTTAAGCGTGAACAAAACATAAAATCTGGGACGTGGAAAAAACCTGGCGTTTAGGGATGCTCTTTTTGTCCTCGATGATACAACCCATCACCTTCCCCTTCTCTCCTCATTTGGCAAAATTATTTTGATCAAGTATGTATATAGTTTGTCTTCTTGTACTTTCAATGCCACTGTAATGTTCCTTCCTGCTTTTCTTCCCCTCCTTTTCCTTCCCCCTTCCCGTTCTTCTGTTGATATTTTTTTTTAACTTCTATATGATTTTTATTATGTATGGAACGAACATAGCGGTGCAATTGCATGGAAGCTAGTAAATGAAATGAAGTCTTTGGGCTTATATTAGTATAAGCAATGTATTATACCTTACAACAACCTGCCCGAAAATGGTAGTGATCCTACACATGTACTAACTAAATATTAACATAATTTGCTTTACTTTAAACCGCATGCATAACGCCGCCCGCACCCTCTAGGAATATCTATTCTCAATCCATTGTATAAATGAAGCCAGAAACGAATGAAATGGGAAAATGGAGCGCCTCAAATGAGTATCCCATGGTACTCTGCCCTCCGATACTTCTCCGCAAGCCGAGGCCACTGCACGATAAACCTATCCGTAAACGCATACAGCAATTTCCCGGATAGCGATAGCGAGCGAGCCCGTGCAAACGACTCCACGTAAATAATCCTGGTCCTACAAAGTCCGAGAAACTGCGTACCATCAGCCCCAGCCCGACCCGATCAATGAATTCATAAAAAAAATATAAAAAAATACTCGAAAACAAACCTTACAAAAAAAACAAACCCCAACAGCCACAACCGCAGACCCAGGCCCATTGCAGACAACCAGGTCCGGCAAGCCAACCCGCGTGAACGCGCGGACACAGCCGACCAGGCACGCGGCGCAAGTCCACGGCGTGCTCAGCCAGCTCTGTCCGACCAGCCGGGCGCGGGGGATCTCCAGGATATCGTAAGAAGAAGAAGGAGAGGCAGAGGCGGATTCGAATGCAGCAGCTTTTTTCGCGGAGAGCGCATCACCGCGGGATATCATGTATGTGCGCTTGTAGCGGGAGGGGCGGGAGGAGGAAATTAGGGAAAGCATTTCGGTAGTGTGCCCGCCCGAGCCGAGTATGTAGAGGATGTGTGGCTTTTTTGCAGAAGGGAAGGGGGAAGGGCAGCGGGTGCGGGTTATGGAAGGGGTGATTGAGAGGAGGCGGAGCTGGGTGGTTTTTTGTGGTTTGTCAATTTGTGAAGGC
>Ga0307510_10009797_pt1 | contig 11401 bp, 16 predicted proteins | sample 12_EM_MG_FD_207224 | JGI IMG/M metagenome (GOLD analysis project Ga0307510, IMG submission 207224) | Populus trichocarpa ectomycorrhiza microbial communities from riparian zone in the Pacific Northwest, United States - 12_EM | ecosystem: Host-associated > Plants > Roots > Unclassified | place... | reverse complement strand
GCCTCGTCCAGGGTTGGGCGTTCAGTTCTCGACTCTCCATCCGCATAGTTATATATACTTATAGATCATGCCACCATATGGCTGCTTTCGATGTTTTGCATACCCATAAACCCATAGTCCAAAAATCGTACATATATAATACACGTAAAATACCGTGAAAGCGATGTGACAATGAACGACAGATTCTACATGAGTTTGGCTTCCCGCTTGGCCTGTGCCACTTGGGCAAGGCGATGCGCACGAAGCGAGTTCTGTGTGCCTTGGGCACCCTTCTTCGCGCTTTGTGTATTCTGAGTGGCCGGCGCCACGCCGGCCTGCGACAGCGCGATGGGCGTCATGTCCGACGCGAAACCAGGAATCCGAATATTGTGATTACGTTCTGTGAGGGTTCATGAGCATCCTCCGCAGAATCTGGGGGTGAACGAGATAACATCATGGCAGGGTTGACGTTGTGCCACGTAATCGATTTGCTTGGAGGGGACTGAACACGCACCGAGATGGAGTTGCAAGTCCCTCACTTCTAACGTATCGCCACCGCGGTGCTTGGCGAGGCGACACCCGAAATTGGTGACCGAGTCGATGAATTCGTCCGCGATATCCAAAAGTAGCTAATCCGGCGGGGTGGAGCGAGGAGCGTGTGGGTAAGAAGGCATGAGCCTCGGGAAGGGAAGGTAGAAAGGAGAACGGCGCACGTCTTCGACTTCAGGCTCGATCTTGATGTTCGGGTCGATGCTAAGGACGAGGTCCTGGATCGACCGGCGCATGCTCGCGTCGCCAGGCGTCGACTTGCGCCGCGACGACGTCTCGTCCGCGACCCACGTTTCCTCGCTCGGGTTCTTCAGCGCCGACGGTGTGCCTATTCATCCACATCACGTATCGCATCGAGAAAGGTAGAGTGACAAGGGGGAGAGACGGGCGCGACGACAAGCAGATAGATTCAGTTTTAGGCCGGCACCGCGGGGCGCAAACGTCCACGAAAAGCGGAAAACGCACCTGCTATACGACCCGCCGTTATGCCACCCGAGAGCGTTGGCCGTCCCGCAGCTGCCGTCGGCCATGGAACCGGACCTGGGTTCGTTGGATTCAAGGTCGTGCTGATCGGGTATGTGTCCTTCGATGTCGCGTTTTCGCCCAGCATCGGGGCGGTCGTGCCCGTCGCAGTCTTGAGGGCCGAGAAAGCCGACTGAGGGAGCGGGCTGGGCGTGGGCTAAAAGACGCAAAGAAAGCGGAAACGTAACGCCGTTGGTACGCCGTGGGGGTGAGGATTTGATGGGAGTGTGCTCGTTAAGGGGTCACATACCTTTGTCGCGGGCTTGTGCTTGTCTGCATAGTCCCGTAGCTGGTTATGGAAGGATACAGATATTGACGATATGAACACAACTTTGTATAGGTATCATGGCGTACCTGCATAATCTGCTGCTGGTTGAGTTTCCCCTGCTTGGCCAATTCATTCAGTTGATTCATGTTCTGAAGCAGCACCGCGGCCAAGCGGTCATTGGACATCGAGGCGCCAGATGGATCCTTGAATGCATTTCCGAGTGCTGTGATGATATTCGCTGTGTTCGCGGCGGAGGACCCGTTGGCAGCCATGAAAGGTGTAGGAAGTGTTTGGACCTCTCTACGCAGTCACGTCACGAGCTGAAGGTTCATGGACCGGTCGGGCCGGTAATCAGCATCTGATGATAATGTAGAAGACAAAAGACAATACAACAAGAAAACCTGGTAAAAATATATCCTAAGCAGAATGCGTCATAAAATATATACGAGTATTTAAGAGTTCATCGTGATGGGGGGTATCGCCAGAGGATATGAAATAACCAATACAATTCACGTAGGAGGCCAAGCCTTCACCCGGTCATCGGCACCCAGACCCCAAGCGTCCCACACGAAGCGTTGCGCCTGTGCAACGGCATCGGTAATACTACGCTTTATGTGGTCAATTGGGCCTTCGATACCAAGACGTTCGACATAGGAGGGATCCGACGAGCGCCGACGGAAAAACGCAAACAAGTTCGTGTCGTAGCTGTATTCCGGTTTGTTCGGGTGGATGTAGAGGTCGGCATAGAATGGGTCGAAATATGTGGTGAGAAAGTGATGTCTTGCATGGAGCCTTGACATGCTACATCACAGTGGTCAGATATTTGTGCTTACACAAACCAATTGAACTGACGTACCGATACATAACCAAGAAAAATACCAACTGGAGGAGGAAAAGGCTCCAGAACAACCAATGGTTCCAGGGCACCACTCTTCGCTCAGGCAGGAAGTTGGGCTACGCAAAAAAAAATGCGATTATTTAGTGGGCTGGTGTCGCAAAGTGGTGATTTGGCTTACCAGGAATCTACTTCTCCGCATGCTCTCCTTCAGGGAACCGTATTTGTGTGCCATCTGTGCTTGTTGCAGCGACGTAGAAAGTTGGGTCCGCATATCCCGTGCTGCCTTCGACACATCATAGAGTTCGCTCAATCGGGCGTCATCCATCATCATGTTTCCCGAGCTGGGACGGGTCAGAATTGATCAGCCATGTAAAATGACCCAAAGACCAATAGCACTGGGACCAACACTCACGTATCCACACCCTTGAGGCCTTCCTGCAGATCCGCAACCGCTCGCTTCATTCGCTGGAGCGCCTCTTGACGCGAGTAACGGACTTCAGTCACGGTGTCCTCGCTGTCGTTCGGCTCAGACAGGTCCTCGACCTCGTGCCCCATTGCGTCGACCAGGCGTACGCTGGCGCTGCGAGGCGTTTTGAGTGGGCCACCGCCAGGCATACGCATGGACACTGAGTGCTCCCTGACGTCCTTTCGCGAAGGTGTGATCGGCGGATCATCCTGGGCGCGCCCGTATTCGTCCACTAGCCGTACGCTAGGGGGTCGCCGTAACTTGCGGCGTGACGGAGATCCCGCGGAGGTATAGTCAGTAGTGTCTGGAGGAGCTCTCGCAACTGTATCATCTGGTTCTTGATCATGGCTACTCGTCAATTCGGACGACGGTGGCGCAGGCGACGATGACTTGACGTGATCAAAGGAAGGCTCCGACATAGACTCCGAACTATCCTGGCCTGGTTTTGCTAGCGAAGCACTATCCCAATCCGCTTCGGGTAATGAGACTGCGTCCTTTCTGTCCTTCACGCCCGCGTCTGCATCTGATGTGGCGCTATCTGAAGGTATGGTATCGAACCGCACCTTCATCAGGCTTTTCCGACGAAGTGAACCAGGTGTCGAAAGCCAGCCTCCAGGTGGCCCAGGTGTTCGTATGGGGAGTGTGCCTGCTCTGGAAAGCGCAGAAGGGCGAGTTAAGGTAGACGATCGTTCGTCGGTAAAGGAAGTCTGAGGGAGCGAATTTGATCGTGTGCGCGTCAACTTAGCCGATGTGAACGAAGTTGAAGTGGGCTGGGGAGTTTGCGAACGTGCGGGCGCAGGTGTTGTGGCCCACGCACCGGGTGGACGAGGTGTCTTTGTGACGGTAACATTGAGCGGACTGGTACCTTGACGATTCGTATACGCGACGTCAAAGCTTTCCGTCTCGTCTTCGGACGATGAAGGTGGACCAGGGAGATCGGGAAGACCGTTAGGCGGCGGAGGAGTTTCAAATTCGATTTTGGAAGTGCTGAGGGACGGACGAGGTGGAGTGGAGAGCTCGAAGGAGGGTGCCGTGTCGACAGGAGTTGCGGCGGGGGGAGAAGAGGTCTCCGAGGCATGATCGTCAGCAGAAGAGCCATTCGGGAGGGCTTCCGCATGAGCCAACGAATTACCAACAGGAGAAAATGATCGAAACTTCTCCGGTGGGGGGATCTCAATGGGCCGTACGATAGGTGTGGGTGCGTCCTGCATACTTTCATCACTCCCTAAAAAGATGGTCCATCAGAAAACGCTGTCATGAATGCTGGGGAACAGCAAACCTTGTAGGGACTTAGCGGATGTGCTTTCAGACTCAGAGGTAGGTTCAAGCTCAAGCTCAGGATCGGGCTGGAAATGAATCCTTGGTGGGATTGCGCCATTGGCTTCCGTAAATTCAGTCGTTGTGCGCTTGTGGCCTTTTGTGAATGGTTGAGCACGGCCGTTTCGCTTGATCTCGACCCTTGGCACCTGGCTCGGTGAGCGCACAGGAATGTAGCTAGGTTTTCCAGAGCCGACAATGCGACTCGTTGATCGATGCAAAGGGGATGGAGAACGCTCGCGCGAGCTCGACTCAGGTTCGAAGTCAGGAAGTTGAGGGCGATTTCGTGGGAACTGCCAACCAAAGAGAGCAGGTGCTGACGCTGGGGAAGAATCTTTCACATCAGCGCTATGCCCATTGGCGGGAGAGTCTGCCCGATGAAGGCGCGATGGAAAACGAGAAGGCTTGTCTTGTACGTGCCCATTTGTAGCTTTTGGTCGCGGAGACGTCGGGATTGGAATACGCGACATCTCGTCTTGTTCAACATGTTCAGGCGCTTCAGAGGGCGCGGGCAAAGACAGATCACTGGACCGTCTCTTTAAAAGCCCATTTGGTGGCCGTGTCAAGGCTGACTCAGTGTTCTGTGTCTGGACGATGCGAGAATCGGACCTAACGGGGGTTGGAGATGCAGCTCGCTTGTGAACAGAGGTATGAGTCCATTTCTGCTGTCGCGAACCCCAGTTACGCTCGCGTTCATGAATGGCCTGTTCGTCCCCATCTTCCCGCCCACTCTGTCGTCTGGAAGCTAGGTCAGCGGGTGAGGACGCACGGGACGAGCCCTCAGAATGCAACGAGGAATGGCTGGTGGTGTGCCGGAGACGTTGGCTCTGAGTTTGTGGGTGCGTATGAGGTTCAGGGCTATTCGAGATAGTGCTTTGAGTCCGCGGGCGCAAAGGGGATGGTCCAGGAATTGGTGATCCCGAATGGCCATGCTGGTGATCCCATTTTGGATGCGGGGAACCCCAATTGCGCTCACGCTTGTAACTATCGTCTCCTTCCTCGGTAGTGCGGCTACGGACCGACTCGCTGGGTGACGATGGTCGTGAATGCTCCCGCGAATGAGATGCGCTGTTTGGAGTTGACCGTGGATGGTCCAAGCCATGACGCGGTGAATGGCCAGGAGAGCCTGTGTGCGACATAGTTCGAGAGCGCGCCGACAGTGGCCTGTTCCATGCTCGCTCGCGTTCATGTTGGTGTTCCTGTTCGGTATCCTTCATGCGATCTCGGACTGCACAGACGATCAGATCGAGTAATCGGAGGACCGGTACCACTTACAATCAGCAATGGACGAACTTGACCCAGCCCGGGATGACGACCCGCTGCTACCGCTGTGAGTGGGCTCTTGCCTATGGCGCGGAAATTCTTGCGGCAGTGGCGATCCCGCGAGTGAGTGAGAGGCACGATGGTGATGATAACTATCTTTTCGATCCGGAGGAGTGCGATGCATGCTCGATGCTGAGGATGAAGGAGATTAGAACAGAAGCAGCAATTTAAAGACGGATCTCACCGTTTCCTGCGACTGAATCTACACTTGAGACTATAGGAAGTCAACTGGGTGTTCCCTGCATAGGCCAAGATGGACGCTCACTTGAGTCATAACTATCCTTCCGGATATGAGCACCTTCTGAGCGGCGTGATGCATTCGCGGTCAGTTTGGACTCGGTCAAGGACCCAGCGCGCATGAGAGAGGAACGAGGCCGAGCGGCTAGGGAGGGTACTGTCGTTTGAAGAGAAGGAGGTAAGGGAGTTGGTTCTGTGAGCATTGAGTAAATGTCGCCGATGATAACTATGTGACCTACGGTGTGGCACTTGGTTGGTCGACGCGCCATCAAAACTATCAGCTACACCCATAGCACGTTGCATCTCAGAGTCTTGATCAAGGAGGTCTAATAAGACAGGAGTCAAATCACGAATGAAAGGAAAAGGGGGGGGTGTGCTACTTGAATGGCTCTGGAATTGACCAGAAAGTTGCATCGTTTGCATCGAGGTGCTAGCGATTCCAGGTCCGGAAGCAGGAAGCGAGGCATTGTCTGTGCTGGAGTCGGAAACACCTGACATTGATTCTGCCAATCTCCGTGGCGGGGGTGATACGAAGGGAGAAGGATAAATACTCACCAGAGAGCCGAGATGCATGAGAACTCATGATACGATCCCTTAAGGCCTGCATGTTAGCAGTATGCGATGTTGAAGTTGGTGTCTTTCTCTCTGGTGGCGCAAATGTTCAGATCAAGGTGGGTAGAAGAACGAATACCAAACGTACGTGACGACATGTCCAACTCTTCATCACTAAAGCTCATTCTCTCCCCCTTATTCCTCGCCCGTTCCTGAATCACTCGATCATTTCTCGGGCTATCCTCCACCTCGCTCAAGTCAATGCTATTTCTCCGGACAGCCTTCCGTGGTGTATCGCCCGGGTCGCGAAGGGCATGGACGAACAAACTCTTGAGGCTCTCGCGGGCCGAGCTCGTCGAAACGTTGGACCACCTAGGGGGCGGTTCAAAGTCGGATTCGCGATCCGAAGGCAGTGAAGGTGTAGATTCGTGGAGGAGCTGCGTCCGCGACGCGGATGACGTGTTTGGAACCTGAGCAAGCAGTGCGCGCAGTCGAGCAGCGGGCGTGTCTTCCGTCACAACATACATAGATGGGAGAGACGAGCCGACAGCGAGCCGTGGTGTAGCGTCCGTATCCTCGCTCTCATCATGCAGCGCGTGAAGACGCGACGGGCCGGCCGTAGGAGTGCGTGAGTTATCGTCAGCTTGGGGTGAGAGCTGAGAGTGGCGGGTTAACCGCAGGCGAGGGATTGACGGAATGGATGGCGAAAAGTCCATAGGCCGGGAAATGAAAGAAGCTGGGGGTGAAGGTGCACACCGTGCGTGCGCTGCACTGGCCTGGCGGGGCGGGGCGACGTCGCGTTTTCGCCTCGCGTTGGTCGCATTTTCATAGTTTATTATGTAATAACATGAAATGAAATAGGTCAGCTGATATAAGCACCCCCACGTTTCACCAGATCACATCGATAGCTCGATACGTTCACACACGTTCATGGTCTCCGTGTCACTGGTCGATATGTTGGTCTCGGCATCACCGATAAATTGCGATGGCTCCATCTCAAAACATATAAAGGGCCCACTCACTCACTTGTGGGCTTCAACCTCTCGCTTCCATCACAATGACAGCCTGTTGGGAACCTGGAACCCAGTACAATTACGGTGACATTGTCGAATATGAAGGCAAGCCCTGCCCTAGTTGACCTCAATGATAATTCCCACCCTCATCGTCCCTTCTAGGTGCTAGGTACAAAATAATCCAACCCCATAAGTCTCAGGTGACTACCACCGTGTACAACACAGTTTGGTCATCATCTTATACTTCTATTCAGAGCGATTGGGCTCCTCCCATAGTACCTGCCCTGTGGGGTCGCGTCCAAGGCAGCGAGTGCCAAAGGCAAGAGCCCTGCAACCCTCCTCCTGAAAAGGGTACATCGATCCTTCTTTCGTATCTATTGATCGACCTCATCGTTACTCCTTTCCAAGGCGGCCACTACGGCGGTCAGGGTGCACAACAACCACATGACAGCTACCAGCGTCCAGATCAGTATGCCGAAGCTCCCCAGGAAGAGCATAAGAAGAACTGGTTGGGTGAACACAAGAAAGAGCTCGAGGTGCGGATGAGACCCTTCATCTCGAACCTCTGTCAACCCACTCATTGCCCTTCAGATCGGAGGAGGGATTTTGGCAGGTGCTGCCGCTCTCGCCGGCGGCTACTACGCGTATGAGAAGCACAAAAAAGGAAAAGCTGAAGAGGAAGTGAGCCGCCTACTTCGTTTTTCTGACATTCCCCTTACTTACCATCGTCGAAGGACCAAGGCTACACACAGGGATATCCTCCCCCTGACGCTCAGCAACGCCCTGAGGAGTATCGCGAGCACGGTTCCGGCCATTCATTCAACGCTGGGAAGGCGGCGGGTGGGCTTTTGGCAGGTACTGCCGCTGTCGGCGCCGGAGCCTACGCCTACCACGAGCACGAGAAACACAAGAAAGAAAAGGATGAAGAGGAAGTGAGCTCCTCACTTCATTTGTTCTGATTTTCCACTCACCGTACTCGCCCGGTGTTCAGGAACGCTCGGAGGAGTATCGCGAGCAAGGTTCCGGCCACTCATTTAGCGCCGGGAATGCAGCTGCGCTTTTGGCAGGTGCTGCCGTTGTCGGCGGCGGGGCCTACGCCTACCACGAGCACAATAAACACAAGAAGGAAAAGGCCGAAGACGAAGTGAGCTCCATACTTCATATTTTCTGATTTCCCGCCCACTCACCCATCGTCGAAGAAACAAGGCCTCATCCAGGGATACCCGCCTGAACCTCAGTATCGTCCCGAGGAGGACTCGGGGGATCGCGAACAACGTCACGGCCATTCAATTACCCCTGGAATGGCGGGAGGGCTTTTGGCAGGTGCTGCCGCTGTCGGCGTCGGGGCCTATGCTTATCACGAACACGAGAAACCCAAAAACGGCCCCTTGACCTGGGTTGAAGTCGAAGGGCGTGACAACATTCCTGAAAACGCAATAGAGGCCGGAAAGGACAGAGATAACAATCCGATCTATATCGCACGCGCGCGTTACGAAAATAGTCTCCGTACGTCTGGTCGGGTTATGCTTCTACATCCCTTTGATATCTCATTTTTATTGTTTAGAGGTTGGAAAGGCTTGTCCCATATTCAGGGAAGGCGCAGCCATTGGGTACGGTGGCAGAGTCGTAGAGGTAACGGCACATTTTTCGCACTTCCACGATCCCCCCCCTGCTCAGAACTCAATTTTATTATTAGCTCAGTGAATTCGAAGTTCTCGTCGGCGATCCCCGCGCGATACGTTGGGTTGGGTGCAGCTACCAGCTGAATGTCCAAGAACTCAAGGCGAAGCCAGTGGAGGGTGGAAGGGAAGCGAACGGCACCGCACTTTACGTCGCGCGAGTCCGATACAGTGGCGGCACGCACACCGCCAAGTGTGGGGAGCATCTTCCGGCCGCTCATTTGGCGTTCAGTGGCTCGGAGATTCAAGTCGAGGTAGGTATCACATCGATGCCCCCGCCGTGGAAATCAAGAAGTGAACACTGATGTGCTGGCTGCAGGACTACGAAGTGTTGTGCTACAACAACTAGATGATGAGCCGTGCCTTGCCCAGATATGCTTGTGCTAAACTTGTAGTTTGTTCATTTCACCTAACTGACTTTGATGATGTACGATCTCGGATTCGGATTACCGTGCTATCGGGCGTCCATTTGCAAATGAGGAATATTGAATCGCACCACACGGCTCATATCTCCTCCACATCGTCCACATGTCCACGCTCGCCCCAATTAATTGTGTGGCGCTGAACATGTGTACAAGCCCCAGGCCGTTAATGGTCCTGTGCTTCACCAGCATGTTTGTCCGTTGATGCTCGAACCTTCTTGGCATCTTTTCTAAATCGGCCACATGACACTGCGATGAAAGTCGATTTCATTTCAACTCTTCACAAGAGGTATTGGATTAGGGAACAGGGGACTAATACCCCAGAAATATGACAAACACGCGCAGTTTCGGGGGAATAATCGATGGATCAAGAACACCACAGCCAGGACCCATACCGAAAAGAGATACACGCACAAAACCAGGCTGGACAAAAGGACAGCGTGATTACAGGAACACTGGTAAGATGAACACAACAAAACAAGAGGGGTGAGGATGCAGCAACTGAGAAGATGATGAAGCGATGAAACTCTAATGTGCGTGCACGAGGTAAAATCGTTCGATTTGTACACAGCTCTTGAGATACCTGAAATGTCTATCGTTCTGAGAAGCGGGTTATGGGAGGAAGCCATCCGCCCGGTCCTCAATGAGCTTCGCGACGTAAGGACCATGTACGGGAATTTGCGATCCTTGGAATCCCTCAGGGTAATTGGGCCACGTCCATGCGGGGGCAGTCGTCGAGCTACATTCAGACCCAAGGAAGCATTATTTATTAGCGCGCCGATCTTAAACATGGTTCGAAAGAAAAAAACGCGTACGTGTCGTTCCACACGGCGAAGTGTTTCATCCCTAGAGCCCGCGTCGTCCATTCGTAATCGTGCGCGTAGCCTTCGGGATAGAACAGTTCGATGACTGTCGAGATCGGTGTTATGGGCATCATGATCAGATGAGTCAAACCGTTCCCGTGAACTCCGACGAGGAACTAGCGAAAACAGGTAAACGAAAAAGAACAGTCGGTCGCAAAAAAAAAAAAAGACAGAACGATTGACTCACCGTCGTCTGTGCGGCAAGCGCCAGTTGTTCTTCCTTCGTGAGGCGCTCCATGGCCACGACGTTAAGCCTCCAGCCTCGCCTATCGCACAGCTCGGTGAGGGCGTGCACCAGACCCGCATGGTCATCGGGGACGATGTGTCTCCGAACGCCCTGACGCGATATGTACGTGACGACGACCTCCTCGACACCGCCCGTGGGCGCCGATCCGCGGGACGCGCGCTTGTAAGCGCGCGTGCCAATATCGATCGTGCGCTCGGGCACGCCCACAAAGCGCAGCACGTTGCCGCGCACCGCGTCCCACCAACCACGCTCGAGGAACCCAGTGCGCCCGGCGCGCTCGACGACGCCCTTGATGGCCTCGGCGGCCGTGCGCTGTGTGCGCTCGCCGCACTCCGGCCCTCGGAATGCGGCGCTGCGGTCGGCAAGGAGAACGGTATCGAACCACCACGAGCGCCCGCCGCTCTCACCCGCGCGAAGCGTGGTCGTGGACACGCGGTCCACCCAGTCTGGTCGCGTCTCGACTGTGAGCGACGGCCACCCCGTGCGAAGGAAGAAAAAGTTCATCCCGGGCCCGTCGCGCCATTCCTCAGCCGAGGCGTGCGCGAAGATGGCACGTTTTACGGCGGGTATGGGAGCGTTGGGAGAAGCACCTCGGTAGGTTCCGTGCCAAAACGCCCAAGTGCCAATGAGAAGCTCGGCGCAAAAGTGGTAGTAATGAGCGAGGACTGTTTTTTTTTTCAAGTGTGAGGATGGGAAAGAAACGCGCAGGGGAGCGAAAGACAAAACTCACATTGTCCGGGGTCGTTGAAGAGCCACTGATAGAAGTCAGGTGTGAATGGATCATCTGGATAGAATTACTGGACGTACTGTTGTACCGTCGACAGGGAAAATCCTGTTGGGTTCTCTCGTTGATTGGTCCCCTCCCCAGCGCCGACGTGCCTCTTCTGGGGTGATAAAGGACATGTCTCGAGAAGTAGGCATTCGCTCGGCGATGCTCTCTGGTGTATTTTCGGCGGGCAAGCCGGTTGACGTCATGAACCTGATATCTGGAAAAGACTCCGGATTGGAGGTGACGATGAATAAGGTGCCATCGGCCATGTAGAGATTTCGGAAAATCGTCCAGCCTGGTGCATGACTGACGAGTTCGGTTGGGGGTATCTCATATGAAATGTCGGGAGGGGAGGGT
>Ga0307510_10009796_pt1 | contig 11401 bp, 9 predicted proteins | sample 12_EM_MG_FD_207224 | JGI IMG/M metagenome (GOLD analysis project Ga0307510, IMG submission 207224) | Populus trichocarpa ectomycorrhiza microbial communities from riparian zone in the Pacific Northwest, United States - 12_EM | ecosystem: Host-associated > Plants > Roots > Unclassified | place... | reverse complement strand
TTTAACTCAGGAGTGCGCTCCACACAGCTCAGCCCCAATTTTTTTTTTTTTATCAACACAACAACATTAATTGTTTTTGCAAATTAAATACCAGGGTTAGCATTATAAGTATTAATACATATTTTTTATGATAATTTGTTTTTATATATGTGATGATATTAATAATATATTTTAAAAAATAAAAAATATATTATTTTAATATATTTTTAAATAAAAAATAATCACTACATTAATACTAAATATCAAAAACCTGAAAAGCCTGGCCCAGATATTGAAAATACTCTGCCTGATCTAATAAAGTGAGAGCAAGTAAGGACAAAGAGAAACCAGAAAAAGAAACTAAACCCCCTCCCCTTCCTTCCTCGTTTGAACTTTGAATTGAATTCAACTTTGAAATCGAAGGGAACAGGGAAAAAGGAGCAAAGCAAAAGCGCGTGAGTGTTGTCAGAACTTGTGCATTACGTGATTTGCATTGCATGACTCTCGCCGGCGGGCCATGCATTAAATCATCATTACATATTCCTAATGCTATTCTCTCACGTACAACATCAGGCCGTTACTCGCCCGCACTGGGTCTTCTTGTTCAAATCCTATCCCCAGTCACGCTACACTTTGTTTGTTTACCCAGGAAAGGAAAGATAAAAAAGTAAAGAAAGACAGGGCCCATGTTATTATCATTATTATTTTTTAACTATGATATCCGGACTATTTTATGCCTCGATTAATTTTTTAAAATTCTTAAATTAATAACTAAATAAATTTCTAGTAATTCTAAAGTTTATGTTATTTAAATTGATAATCTCTTAAAAGTAAATTTAGAGTCTGATTAATTAAACTATACCCTCTCAAAATTACAAAACCCATATTATTGTTTATATTAGTCATTGTTTTGAGGTTGTTTGATACTATTACATTTTAACTTACGTTTAAATACATTTTAAGAAATGTTTTGCATCAATAAAAAAATATTTAATTAATATTTTTTAGTGTTTTTTAGTGATTTTAATATATAAATGTTAAAAATAAAAAATAAAAAAAAATATTTTAATATATTTTCAAGCGGAAGACAATTTTAAAAAACACTCTGCATCTAATATCAAACACATTATGTTGTGGAGTGTGATAGGTGTTACTTTTTAAAATATTTTTTGCTTTAAAATTCATAAAAAATGCCCTTTTATTTTTTTTAAAATTATTTTTTATATTGGCATATTAAAACGATAAAAAACACAAAAAAAAATATAATTTGAAGCTAATAAAATAATTTTTTTTTAAAACCATGATTAGACTGTAATGCCAAACAAGGCTTTTTTATTAGTGCTTCTTGAAGTGTGATAATTTATGCTTTTGAATGGGTCTTAAAATGTGTTTCATTTGATAATTTTTTAGTAATTTTTAATTTTTAATTAATTTTATTGGTGTTTTCAAATCATTTTGATATGATTATGTTAAAAATAAATTTAAAAAAATTAAAAAAATAATTATTTTAATATATTTTTAAATAAATTTAAAAAACAATCATTACTATAATACTAAATATTCTTTTAATCAATATCCATAACAACACATAACTTGTATCACCGGGAAAACATATAATCAATGTTATTATTTAAAATTATCATTATATAACAATATAATTTAGATTAACTGATAAAAAAAGTATTCTCTTTTTTATTTTTTATTCTAGAATAATTTAAATACACCTAATTAATACGAAACATACGTACTCAAAATCATTAATTAATACACAAATTAATTGGAGGATATTTTTATTATTTACTGGAATTAAAAAACAGAAAACGCAGAGAAACGACGACGAAAAATAAAAAAGACTCTACGACTACAAAAACAAAAATTCCACCCCCACGCGCATATATAAATACCCAGAATCCTACACCCTTTTTTATTTTATTCCTTTCCCTCTTTCTCTCTCTCTACAAACAAACACACACATGCCCATTTCCATTTTCTCTCTCTACAAAACCCTCTCTCGCTCAATGACTCCATGATTTTTCCACAGATCAATCCAGCCCTACAAATTTTCAAATTCTAGGGTTTATCATCATTCTCAGCTCCCTTTCATAATTCCTCTTTCAAAAGTTTTCTTTTTTTTTCCTCTTTAAATCTCAATGTCGTCTTCTCCTCCTCATCTTCCCACTTCAACAACGGCTACTACTGCAAATAATAATAATACTTCATGTTCTTCTTCTTCAACGGCACTGTCAAGAAAGTGTTTCAATTCTGATTGTACGGACTTTAAATCTCGAAAAGGCTGGAGGCTCCGTTCCGGTGACTTTGCCGAGCTTTGCGATCGATGCGCGTGAGTAGTACTCAACCTTTTGTTTCTATTTTGTTAATTTTCGAGAGAATAGTTGTGGCGGCGGCTGTGTTCTTGTTATTAAATTTAGTAAGTGGTTATGATGTTGAGCTAACAAATTGGAGGTTAATTTGGGTAAATTGGATAGGACATAATTCAATGCTGATATAAATAATTTATTTTTTTCCCTAATTGTTTGTTTGTGTTAAATTTGGAAAAAAATATAATTTCAACATTTATCAATTCTCAGTCTTGTGTGTAACTAGAAAGAGTGAAATTCAATGGTTTCTTCTGTTTTTCTTTTCTGGGTCATTTTATTTTTAGTGAATACGTATTGTTAATGGGTTTTTTTTGGAGTTAAACTTTAATGCAATTTTTAATTAATGATTGTAGCTGTGATTTGGCTGTTCATGTTGGTGTGTTATTGCCTTTTTGGTCTATTGGCAGTGGCTAGTTTACAGTTGCAGTGGGAGAAAACCATCAAGACACTGGCAGAGAAAAATTAAGTTTTTGTGTATTTTGTAACCGTTTAGACTTTGAATAATGAGTTTCTATGAGTCATTAATGATACGCTTTGGTTTCTTACCACGTTTTTTTTTTTGAACTTTTGAAAAATTTGGCAATGTTTTCTTGTGTAGAATGGTTTTAGAGAGTGATATATCAGTGAGGTTCCGTTAAAATCTCTGACTATGGTTTTAGCAAGGCCTGAAACGGAAGTATTGGTGACTTGTCATTTGGTTGAGATCCTAATGCTTACTATGAGTGGAATTTCTTTTATTTCTTTTCCTCTTTTTTTGGTGTTGCTTGAATTGGCCTCTCCTCTTGAGAGTAGAGGAGAGGAAAGAATTCATTTGGCAAAACCTTCAAACAGGTCTTATCAAGACAATTTACTGGCATATTCGTAGTTATACTTAACCAAGTATCTGTTTTCATGGCTGCAATGTCATCGTCGCCATCATCATCATCATCATTAACTTACAATTGACTCAACCTTGTGTGACTTAGTTCTGCTTATGAGGAGGGGAGTTTCTGTGAGACTTTCCACTTGAGGGCCAGTGGTTGGAGGTGTTGCGAGTCATGTGGGAAGGTAAGATGAAATTTCTTCTGGTTTATTTATATGCTGTCTGTGCTTATGTGGTTATATAATGGATGGTATGCAGCTGCCATTTATTTTATTGTAAATCATCCAAGTTTAATTTTCCATTACAGGGGGTTCATTGTGGATGTATTGTTTCAATTCAAACTTTCACATTGTTGGATGCTGGAGGTATTGCGTGCATGGCATGTGAGAGGAAGAGTTTTGTTTTGGTAAGGGCAAATTCATCTCTTACTGCTGAATCATAGTCATTTTATGTTTTATTATGACCATTGATGGTTTCTCTGATCAAATATGTGATTCATACGCCATTAGTTGGATAATGGAAAATATGTTCCTTCTATTACTGCCAGCACCTTATAAATTTGCTATTGTAGGAGAGTAATCCACAAATTCTTCTGACTGCAACCTCTGCTGATGTGGTACATAACCTTGTTCAATTTTAATTGTGATAGATTTATTTTTGCTTTATATTCTGTGTTTCAGACGTCAAACCCTGCCTGGTCTCCTTTGTTTTACCATGCACCTTTCCCCGAGAGACTCAAAGACCTTTCTGTCAAAAGTTGGAGTCAATTAGCTGGTTCAGGTCCTGTACCATGGCGTCAAGCACCCAGTTTGTTTAATCCTTCTGCTGCACAGTCTGAATTGCAAACAAGGATGCCTTATGAAGTTGACAGGCTTAATACCGGTGAAAGATTTTCTGCCCCTTCCCTAGAGAAAAGGAAAGTTGAGGATTTTTCTGAAAAATTTATCAATGGAAACCTGAGGATTCGCTTACAGGATATAGTTGAGAATGGGAATGCAGGTACAGATGCTTTACCTACATTTTATGCTGTTTCAAGGAAAGAAGTGCACGATGACTTGGCAGTTTCATGCTGCCATGCTTGGGAGTGTTATAGAAACAACTGTAAGTTAATTATTTGTTGCAGGAATCATTGGTGAGGAGCAACCACAACCATCATCATCTTTAATGGAGGATGCATCGGGCCAACAATTTGGAATAACAATACCTTATAAATCTATAAGCGAATCAAATAGTCAAATTGAGGGCTCTGTAAATGCTTTACAGCCAGCCCCTCCACCTCCGTTTACAAAGCATTTTCATGGGAGTTTACATAATGGAGTCGATTCATCAGTTGATGGTCACATACGCAATGGGAAGCCTAGAACAGATGCCCGTGGAAGAAGCCAGTTACTTCCTCGGTACTGGCCAAGGTTTACTGATGGAGAGCTACAACAAATTTCTGGAAAGTATCCTTTATGTCAGCAATGGTTTCTCTATATTTTAATTTTTCAAAAAATAAATTATCATTTTAGATAATCTGTGCCATATTGTTTGGAGGCAGTTTTGTATTTAAAAATTACAATCTTCTAGTCTTCTCCACATTTGATTTTCTGACTTATGAAGATGAGTTAGGTTTTGCAAGATGGTTCTGCTCTATTTTGTTTGTGATAACTATATCTTCCTAGTCCTCTTTGCATTTATGGATCCTGAAACCTTAACCCTATTTAAGTTCTAATTCTGTGATCAAACCTTTGTTTGAGAAGATGCTGAGTGCTAGTGATGCTGGACGAATTGGGCGTTTGGTGCTGCCGAAAAAATGTGCAGAGGTTGGTACTCATGCTTCACAGCTTCACCTTTCACTTTGTTTATCAGTTTTATTCTAAAAGCTTTGCATATTGGATTTTGGAGGAACCAAGAATGTATTCTTGTTTTTTCTTTTTTAGAAAAATGAGAAAAAAAAAGAAGACAAAGTGATAATAGAAAGAAAAGTTTATTAGTCTGAGCAATATATATCAGTTACAGATATTTTCTTTTTCTTGGTTATGCAATGCTTTATAGTTGTGGTGTTATTTTTCTTTTTATGGACCAAGGAGTTTTCAAGTCACGGTCATGGTCCTCATGGATAATAATGCTGATGGGTGACTGTGGTTACTGTCAAGACTGCTTGTGATAACACCCTCATATACTATGGATGTTCCACTATAGAGTTGTGTATTCTTGCATACCTCATATTCTCTCAGAGTGTTGTCCCAGCACGGTCAGTTGAAAGATGATTCACCAAAATGGTGATGAATCACACAACTCTTTTTGTTGATTTTCCTGGCTGCTGCTTATTGAAAATACTTTAGAAGTATGGAAAGAACATTTCTGAATGCAATTTGTCGTGTTAAAATACATGCATGTTTTTTGTGCATTTGCAGTTTTGACTCCTATGAAACATTTTTAGTTGGAGAATAGTCATGCTGCCACATTAATGGTGTAGCTCGTATATCAAATATATAATTTCATTGAGGAGTTCTGCACGGTTTTAATATCTAACTCTCTCCCTTTGTGTGTGGGCACTCTATAATTTCATCAACACTAACATTGTGCTTGCCATGACACAGGCCTATTTTCCTCCCATCTCGCAGCCTGAAGGTCTACCTCTCAGGGTCCAAGATTCTAAAGGGAAAGAGTGGATTTTTCAATTTCGGTTTTGGCCTAACAATAATAGTAGAATGTATGTTCTGGAGGGAGTTACTCCTTGCATACAAAACATGCAATTGCAAGCAGGCGATATAGGTAGCCGCCAAATTATGTGAAATTATGTTCAGAAGATTCTTAATTTGTTAATTGCAGCAAGGGTTATGTCTTCATTTTTCTTCTCTCTAGTTTTGTTGGACCGGTTTATTTCTGTCCGCTAGATTTGTCAATGTCATGGCTTTGGATCTGGTCAATCATCCCACTGCTGCTTTGTAGTTTTGATATTTTTCTGTCTTCTTTCATGCCTTTCAATTCATTTTCCATGTGATTTGGTGCCATCCTCCTATGCTTTAGTGCATCATGGTTTTAGGGTTTATGATATTGGATCTGAAATTTAATTCTGTTTCCTCAGTAACATTCAGTCGATTAGAGCCAGAAGGCAAATTGGTTATGGGATTCAGAAAGGCCACCTCTGCTCCGCCTTCTGATCAGGTATGCCCTAGTGCAATTGCTGAACACTTTTTTTCTAGATTATCCATTCATACTTGCTGGAGCTCAAACAATAGGTTATGTGGAAATTTGTAAGGATAATGTTTCTGAATTCAATGAGGTATCAACAACACATTATATATGGGTGATACCAGAGACTTGAATCCTTGCTGGTACCTCTCCAAGGTCAATGATATTATATTCCAATATCACCTTGTTAAGTCCTAATTTGGTACTAAATTTACTGTCCTTTCTTCCAAATTCATTGCATCATAGCCTAAATTTACCTTAAAAGTGGGCATGGAACTTTCCATGCCTTTAAAAACCTGGAAGTTAATGCATGAATGAAATTTTATGTGATGAAATGGAAGTTTGTAGCGTGTTAATATTTCTATAGCACTTTATTTTACAGGAAGAATGCTGAGGTATAATGAAGTGAGATTTTCAGTTCATTTTTTTCCTTTTCTGGTTACCTTCATCGTGTTTCGTTTTTGGCATTTAATCTGAGAAAGCCAAGAGATAACTTGAAAATATGACGACGGTACATAGTTTCATTAGGGTGATTGCAATGTGCTTCAAAGTTTGGTTTGTTGCTTTTAGTTATGTCAAGTAAAATGCTTTGCTACAAAATTGTGGTTTGTCAAATGTTGCCCTTTCAATTTGTAGCCAACTTCAACACTTAATCCAACAAAATAAATTCTAAAATATGTGTTATTTTTGCAGGACAATGAAACAAGTCAGACTGGTAATGGTGTTTCTACAAAAGGAGATGTTAGTATTACAAACCTTATACTAGTGGAATTGCTTCATTGCCTTTTTTAAGTTAACACAAGGTCACCTAGCTTTTCATCAATCTACCAGGCTGAATTGGATCCTAGTCCTTGGTCTAAAGTCGACAAATCAGGTTACATAGCAAAAGAAGTTCTTGAAGGAAAATCTTCTATCAGAAAGAGGAAGAGCAGCACATTGGGTTCCAAGAGTAAGCGCCTGAGGATTGAAAATGAGGATATGATTGAATTGAAGCTAACATGGGAAGAAGCACAAGGATTGCTCCGTCCCCCTCCTGACCATGTTCCCAGTATTGTGGCGATTGAAGGGTTTGAGTTTGAGGAATACGAGGTTTGATTGTTTCCATACTCAAAATAAGTTTATGCCAATGAGTGGTTTTCTTTCTTTAGCCACCCTTGATATCCCTTATTCTGACATCTGTCCTTCCAATGTGCTTGTGTTTAAGTCATTGTGAAGGTAGAGGTTGCTTGTTTTTCACTACTTTGATACCGTCAACTAACGGCTTATTTACTTATTTGTCCCTTTGCAGTAGTTACATAGCATTTACAGAACTTTTGTGATACAATTTGATTATTAGCTTACCAGAGCACGACTACTATTTTGGTGGGGGGCGAGGCCACTTGAATTTAGCTACATAGCATTTAGGGGAGAATGTTTGGAGTGCATTGTTCAGTGCTTTGAAAGGTCCAGTAATAGTAATGAGTTGCTATTCTATTGGTAGAAACTTGCCTTCTTTAGTCACATTGAATTTTAGGTTCTGACATATAAAATTGCAAGGGAATATGAAATTCCCACAGAAAGACTTTCAATTTTACAATGCCTGCGTGATAATGCCCAATTCTTACAAAGATGCTTGGGTTTTTTATTTTTTGTGTATGATCATGACTGATATAATTGGTTGATATAATGCCATGTGTGATTTTAAATAAACATTGTTTAAGATGTTATCGTTCATTATTTTTATTTTATCATTTAACGAGTTTGCATTGAAGTTTTTTATTGGACTTGTGATGCATTTTCTTATATATTTTATACTCTGAATAGAGTTGGCTAAAGTTTATTGTGGATAGGAGGCCTAAGTCCTACTTTTTATGATTATGACAAGTGTGCTGCTATAACAGGATGCGCCAGTACTTGGGAAGCCTACAATTTTTGCAACGGATAATGTGGGGTAAATTGCCTATCCTGAGTGCTCAAGCTTGCAACTATACCTTCTGTGTTAGGGCTCTTTTTTTTTTTTTTTTAATTCATCATGATTTGGCTTGTAGGTCTCTCTCAAAAATTTACACACTATTCGTAAACCACCTTACATGTTTAGGTCTCCCATGACAGATGTTAGTGGTTTGGGTGTTTTTTCTAGGAGAATATGACATCTATCTGTCCTGTATGTGTTATAATCTGTTCACATTTCACACTAGTGGGTTGTGCTAGGAGAAATATACTGTCCTAGAAGTTTGTATGTATTAGAATAATTATAGCAGGTTGTGCCGTGAGAAATATATGATTTCTCCAACCTATAAGTTTTTATGTAAATCCATTTGTACTTTACGATAGTGGGCCATTTAATGGAACACTGATGTAAACCTAGGATGATGCTTCAATATTAATATGTTTCCTACCTTTTCAGCCCGGGTAAACTGAATAATCCTTTTTTTCTCTCTCTAAATTTTCGTAGTTATAACAATGCTTCATATGATTAAAATGGACTCATGATGTCCTTTCATCTCTTTGAGTATATAGAGTTCTAATATGATGTGTTTTCTGCCAGTCAAAAGATTCAATGGGTTCAATGTGAAGATTGTCTTAAGTGGCGCAAATTGCCTGCCAATGCTCTTCTTCCCTCCAAATGGGCATGTTCTAGTAATACATGGGATCCTGAAAGGTATAATCTGAATCCATTTATTCATTCAGGCTTGGGTTTATCCTTCAGATCCTGTTTGATAGCCCGTGGGATCTCAAAATTATTCTAGGGTGCAACCAATGTATTTTCTTTTAATTTCTTTACAACATTCAAACGTACATTTGAGGTCCCAGAATTACTAGCTTTGGTGCCTGTTCGGTTAACTTTGTCATTCTTTACATGGTAAATAATGAGCCGAGGCAGTGCCCTCACTTTTGTCTCTTAAATAGACTAGTTATATAAACGTTGAATGTTGTTTGTATACATGTTAATTGCAGGCTCTTGCATTTTGCTAACATTTTTTATTACATCTGCTGTCAGATCATCATGTTCCGTGGCTCAAGAATTGACAGCAGAGCAGCTTGAAGATCTTCTTCCATCCTGTAATTTAGGTATAAATTGCTTATAGTGACTTCATTTTGTTGTTTCTCCGTAATTGAAATTCGGTAATTTATGATTCGGTAATTTATGGTCATGCAAGGCAATTAAGTTATCCTCAAGCGTGGCACCAAGTATCATGATCTAATTTTCACTGCTGTTGCTGTGTATATGTGCATTTTAATGATTTTTATGGAATCTCGTTCAAATGGCGATGATCTCCTTCTCAACTGCCCAATTTGAATCTGTTGTTATGGTTGTGAAGCAGTAGTCACTTCCAAGAGATCGAAGGATGCTAAGAAGGATATTGATAGGGTCGAAGCTCTGGAGGGGCTTGACACTCTTGCCAACCTAGCTATTTTAGGAGAGGGTGAGGCTTTCCCGGCTTCATCCCAGGCCACCACAAAGCACCCCCGACACAGACCTGGCTGCTCCTGCATTGTGTGCATTCAGCCCCCAAGTGGGAAGGGTCCCAAACACAAGCAGACTTGTACATGTAATGTTTGCCAAACAGTAAAGCGCCGTTTTAAGACCCTAATGATGAAGCGTGAGAAGAAGCAATCAGAGAAGGAAGCAGAAACGAAGCAATCAGAGAAGGAAGCAGAAACTACTCGGAAGAGGCAGCAGGAGCCTTCTGCTGAGAAATTGCTTGATGATGAACCCTCACCATCTAGCAACACAGGGAGTGAAAGTGGCAGTCCGAACAAGAAAAAGACAGTCAGTGAAGGTTCTGATGATGATCCTAGCAGAATGAAATCCTCAACTTCACCTTTTAAAGGCCAAATAGACCTGAATATCCAGCCAGAGAGGGAGGATGAATTGTCACCTGGTTCAGATTCTGGAGGCATGATGAGGATGCTCCAGGATGCCACTGAGACATACCTCAGGATGCAAAGATTCTTAAGCTCGGATGGTGACAATAACCCTTCCGGTAATCACATGCTGTCAAGTGGGGGGACACGTGAAAAGGTCAGTGATGTCATTATGCTTGGCAGCAGCCATCAAGATGCTGACAAGGATCATCCCTCAGCTTTTTCCATGAACGCATCCGCTTCCACTCCAGCTACTGGATAGATAATGCCTTTTAACCGTGCACGAGCATCAACCATATGATTGATTGAATGCGAGGATAGTTCTCGTGGCATACTTGTCCACATCGGCATTTAACTTCGTTGTTCTGTACATAAAGTAGAGGGGCAGGAAAGTGACAACCATGGGGGAGAACCAATATTTTACTGGTCCATACTGTATAATATCATCCTCTCTATGCTAATACAATTGGACACTGACATGCTTTTAGAAGATGATTGATTGTTCAATCAAGTGGGTAGGAGGCTGCAGCAATGTAGTTTACTGTTAGAAGCTCACTGCTACCCTTACACAGAGGACGTGATTAAGCTTGTGCCTTTTTGCTCATAGTGAAAAGAAAATTGAAGCTTGTTCTCTCTATTAAGTTGAAATACAACTGCAACATGGGGGTTCTGATTCGAACAAGCTACCTAGTCTCCTTTAGTTTTCTGTATTAGATTATTTTGGTACTATTGTTTTCTCTGTTTCAATGAAACTTGTCTTGGATAGAAGATTACTGAAATGTCAAGTGGATGTTCACAATCTGGTAGGTAAAAGTGTCTGTAGAGAACAGCTCCATGTTCTTTTCCAAAAGAGTTGGTGCCCATATCCACATCATGTCAGCATGATTTCTAGCTTTCTTCATACGAGTCTTTCAAGCTGGTCTCTGATGATTCGCCATCACGTTCGGAAAGATTATTATTCCTGACCAAATATATGGAGTTGGTTTCTGCCATCGTTCATTAGGTCAAATGTTTGACAGTTGAAACAACACCTTTTGCCTGGTTATTAACTGTTCTGTCTCCTCCGTGTATCTTGTCACCATGTCATCATACTATTCTTTAGATAATTTCTTTCCTTTTCTCCCTTTTCTTCGTTTAGATATCTATTCTAAAT
>Ga0307510_10009795_pt1 | contig 11401 bp, 6 predicted proteins | sample 12_EM_MG_FD_207224 | JGI IMG/M metagenome (GOLD analysis project Ga0307510, IMG submission 207224) | Populus trichocarpa ectomycorrhiza microbial communities from riparian zone in the Pacific Northwest, United States - 12_EM | ecosystem: Host-associated > Plants > Roots > Unclassified | place... | reverse complement strand
AAAAAACAACCTGATTTAACTTGCCAAACCCGTGATTTAAATAATGAGACCGTGATAACTTTATAGAAAGCAAACAAAAAACTATAAAGCTCAATTTTCAATAAACTCGTTGTTGAAGAATGAAGTTAAATTTTTTTTAAAAAAAACAACCTGATTTAACTTGCCAAACCCGTGATTTAAATAATGAGACCGTGATAACTTTATAGAAAGCAAACAAAAAACTATAAAGCTCAATTTTCAATAAACTCGTTGTTGAAGAATGAAGTTAAATTTTTTTTTAAAAAAACAACCTGATTTAACTTGCCAAACCCGTGATTTAAATAATGAGACCGTGATAACTTTATAGAAAGTAAACAAAAAAAATAACCCGAGTCAATCCGGGTTAACTTACCAAACCCGTGATTCGGGTCATGAGACTAAGATAACCCTATAGAAATAAAATTGAAACAAATTATAAAGCTCAATTTTCAATAAACTCATTGTTGAAGGATGAAATAAAAAAAATCAATCTAAAAACATGACACAACAAAATGACCTGAGTTTTAACCCGCAAAACACGTGACCCAAGTCTTAAGACCGAGATAACCTCATGGAAAGCAAACTGAAATAAATCATGAAGTTTAATTCCTATTCAATCCAATATTGAAGGATGAAATTGAAAAAAATACCAATTAAACAAAGATAAAAAAACTCAAGTCAACTGGGTTAACCTGCGAAACTCGCGATCTGAGACAGAGACAACCCATAGAAAGCAAAATGAAATAAATTATGAAGTTTAATTCTTGATCAACCCAATATCGATAGATAAAATTGAAAAACAATGCCAATTAAAAAAAGATAAAAAACTCGAGTAAACCAAATTAACCTGTCAAACCCGTGATACTGGTCATAAGACTATGCTAACCACAAAGAAATCAATCCATAATAAATTATAAAGCCCAATATCCAATAAATTAAATGTTGAAGAATGAGATTAGTAAAAGAAACATAGGTTTAGAAAAAAAAAACTATTGAATTGAATAATGTTTTATGAGGTTGTGCACAATGAAAGTACCACTTCTTTTAGTTTTTTCTTAACTAGACATGGTCTGTGCTATGCTCTGAGGCCGAATTATTATTTTTTTGTTAAAAATATGTTGAGGTGCCGTAAGCGTATATTAAAGAAGGGAAGAAAAATTGCAACTCAAGCTATACATAATTAAATATGAAAGGATAAAATTGGGTAAAAAACAAAAAAAAAAAAATTGGTTCGAGTCAATCCGAGTTAGTATGAAAAACTTGTAACCTGTATAATAAGAGGAGAGCAAAACCAGGTTAACCCTTGCAAAGACTAAAAAGCCCCTAAATGGTAGTTTTAGAATTTCTACTTTTAAGGATAAATAAGTCATTTTATTATACATAAAAAATGCAAAACTAAAAAGCCCCAAGATGGTAATTTTTTAAAAAATTACTTTTAAAGATAAATGAGTCATTTTACTATGCTTTAAAAAATAAAAAAAATATTTTCACCCTGATTAATCTGATAATAATCATTAGGTCTCATGAAAAGACCAAAATACCTTCAACACAAAGGTTATTGATTTTTTTTTGGAAATGTAAAATGATAATTACATTATCACTATAATAATAATCTAAGTCCATGTACACAATGATTTCACCTTCCCCAATAGTTTTGTTTTTATTTGTTGAATCCACAATTTCCGGCAAAAAAAAAAAAAAAAAAAGCCAAAAAAAAATTTTGCTATTATATATTATTTTATATATGCATCATTGCAGAAACGTAATGAAATATAATATATGAGTTTTTACTAGTTGAGATTAAAAACTACCAAATGTTGATTTGGAATCTGATGTTGTTTATACAACTAATAATAAAAGCATAGGGACTATTTGAGAGTATAGTTTCAGTTGTTTTTTAAAGTGTTTTTTTGTACTGAAATGCATCAAAATGATATTTTTTTATTTTTTAAAAATTATTTTTGAGATCAGCACATTAAAACGATTCAAAATATATAAAAAATTGATTTTTTATAATAAATAAATAAATTTAAATTTGTTGGAAACACGAGTTGACTCGTAATTAAAAAATTTCATTAAAAACATTTCAAGATAAAATAGTAAAGATAAAAGAAACATGCTTTTGTATTTTATGTTTTGGAAGAAAAAAGAATTTTATTAAAAAATTATTTTAAAAATAAAATTATTTTATATATCTTTCCTTATCCCTTCAATTAAATTAATGTTTATCCCTTTTATATATTTCCATGATAGGCATTCACTATCTAATGAGCCTTCATGATAATAATAAAAAGCAACCTAATGGTAGCCATCTCAAATGCACGTTTTTTTAGTCTTGAAAAGCCTCCTTTTATGGAAAATCCGAGCAACAAAATGGGCCACTTGATACAAACATGATAGGACTTGATAAAATCATTAGGCTGATAAAGGGTTCCACCACGAATTAATGATCGATCTTCCCCACCAATCAACCGAAGGGTCTCTTCTAATCGATTAATAAACTGACTTTCTGCAGTTCATAATGCAATGATGTACACTATAGCATTTATCAGGGAAGAAAAAAACGAAAAGATGATGATGATGATGATGATTCATATCGCACAGGCAGCTGGGACTGCCTCATAGGTATAAGAACCCTTTTGTAGACAATTCTCTTGTGTATATTTAGATTTATGTGCTAATAATCTTAGTGCGGAGATTTGGAAAAGATTTGTTTGTTTCTTTATTTGCTCCTGAAGATTCTTGCCTTTGCTTCTTACAACTCTGTTTTATTTTAATGAATTAACGTAAACCAGGCATCGATTGGTCTAGTTGATAAAGTGATTTGATGTCTTCTCAAGGGATTTTGGATCCAATTACCCTCATAATTAAGACTTGATATTAAAAAGAAAGTGGTAGCTAGTATTAACCACCATCATTTAACATAAGCTTAAGAATAAGAAAGAAGAACAATGGAAGAATTATGCACACCAAATTTCAATTTGATGAAATGTTGATATGTTTGTGCCTGACGATTTGGTCTTTGTTAAAGGGTAAGCTGACATCAAACAACAGGCTTGTTAACTGGGAGCAGTTAGGGTAGGGAAGTGGTTTTCAGTCTAGGCACAAGAAAGTGCAGGCACAGGCTAGCAGGATTGTCAGGATAGATAGAGTGCGAGAGACTCAGAGAGAGGCTTGGAGCGAGGTATATTTCTGATTTTAACCTGGAAAATGCACATTTCCTGATCATTTAGAGAGCGAGGCGAGACAGTTTGAGTGATTAAACATACATTTTAGGATGCATACAGGCTAGGAAGCAAATCATAGAAGATAAACAAGCAACATAAATAGAAGGTGATTAGGTGAACATAGGAACCAGGAGGATCTTCCATTCATTGAACCTCAATTTCTTTTGTTCTAGTTACATTAACTTCTGCTGAAGATGAATGTTTGGACAGTTTAGATGCTATTTCATGCATGTACGAAATGATCCTGTTAGTCAATTGTCCATGAGCTTCATCATTATGGAGAGACCATGTCACCTTCTTTGCGAGTGGATGAGGAGATCGTGCGAAACATTGGTCTCTGCTAAAGAAAGATGGCATTGCCGGATTGCTTGTTCTATATGCAATGGCTCATAACATCAAGCTGCTCCGATTTTCTGTCATTATGATAATCATGATCTGCCATAATATGGATTCATCATCCTCACAATAGGTAGCAAAACTTCAAGTCACCAGAAAATTCTTGGCATGCAAACCAACCAGTACATGCTAGTGAGATCAAATATTTCCACAGAAGCAATCCAAATCAAGTAGATGTGCAGGGTAGACCCCAGTACCAACTCTTAGTAAAGATTCCTCCAGTCACAAAGCCAAATGGACTTTGAACGTGATAGTAACAGAACGGTAAAGAATCTATTCTCCAGGTTTGCATCACTATCATTTTCAATCGGTCACAGAAGCAAGAACCTGAATACACACTTTCCAGCTTATGGAAAGACAAGGAACCAGTAGCTTTACAGCTTCTGGTGTCAAATAATCTTTCGATACAGATAACATCAGCATCAAATAGGAGAAACAAGTAAACTAACACCACAAACTTGCCGTTTTCTTGAATCATTTCACATGACAACAACAGGTACTGGCCCAGTGCCACAGTTGGATGTTATTTAAGGATTAAATAGACTATTTTTGTTCTTTGTTTTCATCATAATGTCTTGGTGGCTTGTTATCCTCTCTTGTTGTACAATGATATTCCTTTTGTGCTCTCTCGTTGTCATAACAAGAAAGAACAATGTAGCTCTATTTCCTCCTTAAATAACAAAAACAGCTACATCAATCAATTGGTCTGCAATGGAATAACAAGACATCCAAGGTAAACTGTAACAAAAGAACGAAACTGCAGTGAGAGAATATTTAGGAAGACCACCAAGATCATTTTCTTAAATACACCAAGCATGGAGTCTCTGCCTCCTTACATAAAGGCTTTTCTGAAAACAAGTACTTCAATTCTTCCAAGCAAACAATTTCTAATTATGCGCTCCTAATCGATATTCTTCCAGCAATTCAACTCTTCCATGGGATAAACTAACAATAAGAGCATAATCTTCACAAGTCTCAAATGCTATTGCAATTGTCGTAGAAATAGGCAAAACACAGTTCAGGTAAAGAGTTTTGAAGATGCGCGCACTACATGAATCAATCGGTGCACGGCCACTAAGAGCTACAAACTTATCATGAAACAAATGTAATGGGCATTTTTCGATCAAGTTAGAACCATCATAAGCATCCTCAAGGAACACGTACAATAATCTAGATGGCCACATAAACTCAGAATGAAAAGCATCCAATTGAGCAGATGTCATCCTCTTCTCCATAGTCAAACGAAGGAGTTCTGTTACGAGAGGAAGGTAGCAAGGAGGCTTGGCAATCAAGGAAGAGGAGATAAATAACAGTATGTGACAATTAAGAAGAAAATATGCAGAATTAGCTAAAGATGAAGTATTAGTTAGTAGCTGTTATAACTGTGAATGTGATGAAAGTTAGCTGGTTAGAGTTGTTAATTGTTAGTTAGATAGTCAGTTGAGATAGCCAGGAGGCTAGAGTTCATTGTATATAAATCATGGTATCAAGAATTTGTGAGGAGACAAATAAGAAATAACAGATTGCAGAAGCAATTCATTCATCTCCCTTTTCTACTTCTCTAATTCTCTCTAATTCTTCCTATTCTCTTGAGTTAGCCAGCTTGTTAAGTCAAGTGCATAACAAGTTCATGAGGCACTGCCACCACACGCTTTGACGCTTTTGGATCAGCAACTTCAAATCTCCTAGCATTCAAATATGGAGAAGGGAATTCCATTCTTTGCCACCTCTCAAAGTTCCTCAATATAAACCATGTTTGGCCTAAAACCAGCAGCAAAACCCATGTCAAAAGCAAACGGACCAAGAAAGTTACCATCTTTCGATATTCTAGCCTTCTTTTTCGTTGGATTGATAGCAGGAACACCTTCAAGCCTCAGTCTTTCCTCACGAGAAGCAACTGCTAATGAAGAATCCCATTGAAATCTTTCACTGAAAAAAATCTGGGTACTTTGGAATCAATGAGTTTTTGAAATCTTGAGGCAAACCCAATTCATTTTCAATGGATTCAATCTTTTCTAAGGGCACCCTACAATCAACTGACAACATCAACATCTTCCTCAAATTCTTAACCAAAATGGGCTCCATTAACTCTTTTGCTTCAGCCTCTTCTCTTGCAATCTTTTCAGCTTTCTCAGTGAAAGTAACAAAAGGAGGTGTCCTGCTATTACCACCAACAACACGAAAAATTGAAGGGTACTTTTCAATGACAGACATAAAGTTCCATTTTTGAAGAAACCCAACTTCCTTTTCAAGGTCTCTTAGAAAGACAGACTGATGTTTTTGTGATTGGATGATGGACTTGAGCTTTAGTATTAAAAATGGCTTCTTTTGTAAGTCCATTGCTCTGTCAAGGTTTTGCACTCTGATATATTTTCTTCTTGGGTCTTCTTCCTCCACTTGATTTTTGCCTCAATGGAATCCATATTGATCCTGGTTTTCGAAATACAGCAGGAGGTGATCGTGTATAGGAGTCCGTTTTGTGACAGACAGGATTTTGAGTATTTGTGTAGCCATAAAAAAATGGATCTTCTATGCATTTTGGAGTTCTTTGGAGAAACAAAATCAACCAGTGAATGCAGAATGTGGTTTAAAGCTGCTTTGTTGCGCAGGGAGAAAAGTCCTCATATGGGCTTGGATCATTTGGTTATTGTGGACTTTCTTTGTCTCAGGAGTTGGCCCTTGTAAAATTAGTGAACTCTTGATTAGGATTGTGGTTATATGGTGCTCAAGAAAGAAACGTACACAGAGGGAAGACTTTGGATTTGCTCATCAAGTGCTTACAAACACTACTTCCTACCTAGGCTACCCTGTGCTCCATGCTTTTTGTAGCTGTCTTGCAAAATGCAGTAAAGAAAATAAGTGAATAACAAAAGCATCACGAATTTCATTAACTTATAAAACTACCTGCATTTTCAAACAAAAATAAATTGCTCATATTGCTCAAGCTGTAACACTGTTGTGTGCCTGGTATACCGTCTCGGATGAAGTATACGGTTCTATGGAACTATGGCTAGACCTCATATTACTAAAACTCTAAAACTGTTGTGTGCCTGTGTGAGAAAAACCAAAAGGGGTGAAACAGTTCTTAGTGATAATGTTGCTATAAGGTTTTATCTAAACAAGAAACAGAATCCAAGAGGATGTGTAAAACAAGTTAAGAGTAAATTTGTAGATGTTAACCAGCTGTCTATGAATTCTTCCCCTCTTGAGGTTTTGGTACAGATAAACTCGGATGTTCCAAATATAACTGCACGGACAGAGGTTCGCTACTCATGGATTTTATTGGGGTTATTAATGGAGGTTGCTGCCACTGCTTTGTGTCTGTCGGGAATCTCGGGATCCATAACTCTGCATCCTTGCTTGCGCTTTCATAAGCAGTTATCTCCCACCTGCAATCTGGTAAAAGAGAAGTTCAATCCTCACCTCTAAAAGTGCCTTAAGAGTTCAAAAAGCTAAATCATACAGCAAACAGCAAGAGCGTTTGCTTGGATTTTGTGGATCAAGCAACTTTGACCAACCAAGAGCAGACAATGAATACCAAATTACTGCCAAATTAACCAAGTACCTCGTGGAAGAACTTTGGCAAGACCTTCCGAGACAGACAGTGTAACTAAGAATTGATGCACGCGAAGCTAAAGACAGCAACAAACAAATAAAAAACATAAGAATTTTAATGAACAAAAGGAGCTGCAGATATAAAATTTAAGTGTGCAGGTTTTATTTTCATTAAAATGACAGTCATCAAGTTCATTTGGAGGTTTACAAATTAAATAGATTAAAAATTTTATCTTAATAAAAAAATAAATAAAAAAATTGAAATTACAAAAGAAAAAAAAACATGAAATCAAAAAATAACAAGAAAATCATAAAAATTACTAAAATCAGGCTTCAAGGTGAAATTTTCAAAATATACAGATTTGACTTTTGGAATAGCGAGCATAATTACTCTAAAGAAAACAGCTTCCGGAAACTCTTATAAATATTTGAGGACGATCCAACAATCGAATCAAAAGTATTAAGCTGTTATTTTAGTCTAGTGCGACCAGATCTCTTTTTGAACCTATATTTGTCTCACTGATTCATAAATGCATCTGCTAAATCATTTACATAATTTATCTAAAATAAATTCTTATTTAGTTGTGATAGATCCATACCTGACTGCTCAAAATCATTCGTTATAGCAATAGCAAGTCCGACTACATTAAGAATGATCTCAGAGAAAACTCTCGTTCCACTTTTGAGCCACAAGACTGGTTCACTGTGAGCTTGAAAATGAACCTCTCTAGCGGGATGTTATAAAGAAAATTACAGCTACTCTCTACACCAGTCCACACATACAAAAAGTTTTCTCAACGGTATTAAAAAACCAGGGTAAACTCAGCTGAAAAGGGAATCTATTCACCATTGTAAATGGACCAGCTGTTAGGGCTGTACATCAAAATAAACACTCCAATTCGGCCTATCTTATAGAGGATAGAATCCACAACACCACGTGTAAAACTTAGCAACAGAGCAAGGAAAGCAGTCAGCAGATCAGAAAGAATTCATTAAGAAAACATTTGAAAAAGTTCACCCAGTAAATATGAACATTTTAAATTCTATTTTTGCCAAAGAATTTGAGGAAAGAAAACCAAAAAGTACTGTAGAGCAGGAACATTGCAAACCAACTTGGTGGCGCACACACACGACGGAGACAGGAATGACCAAGTTCAATCAAGTATCAACAAAACCAAGATTTCTACTAGCATTTCAAACTATGTATTGAAAATCAATCAGCAAAAAGTTTTTCGTTTCTATACCTGTAAGCACATTGACATACCAGATCTCTACAAAGTATTAGAAAGGAGTTTTTCTAACAGTATCAACACTACTGCATTAAAAAACAACCAACAAAAAGTTCTCTTTTCCATTCATTGACATACAGTAAGCTAAGGAGAGGAATATCAAGAACCAACCTTTTGTATAAAAGCAAGAACCAACCTTTTAGATAAAAGGAAGAAGCCCAGAAACAGTAGAGTGAATGTAATCTCTAAGCTGGGGATGCCTAGCTCTTTGCACTACCACATTCATATACCTCCTCCTCTCAAATGCATCTTCACCAATCAATACCAAAACTCAATGAATGAACATGCTAATCATTATAAAGGACAAAACTTTACATTAAAAAGTGTGACTTTTAGTTTTAGTTTTAGTTTATTTTTATCATTGCACTATTTTTTTTTTTTTTGTTATTATTGAGTTTGGTTAGGGATAATTTAATAAATAAAAATATTAAAAAAATAGATGATACATTCATTACAATCATCAGCATGTTAGCCGTCTTCAAATGGCGCATGGAACTGACTCCAGCGGCTAAAAACTGGTTCCAGGGCGGCTTCTAATTAATCTAGGCATTCCCTTTCTTTCCCCTTCATCAACATTCTGCGTTGGCGATGCTTCCACAACAAACTGCAAGAAAATGCCGTTTCAGTTTCCACGAGACAGCGATACATATTAAAGAAAACTGATTGCAGCCAATTTAACCCTTGAACTGAATGGACCAACAGACGTGGATGCACCAGTCTGCCTAGGCTGGGCTTGACCAGAAGGAATATATCCTCTGTTGTTTCATTAGCCTCCAGCCTCCGACTAATAAAACGGACAAAATTTTATTACCAATCAAGAATTTCAGTTACATCTCCCGTCAAATCTCCTCGTAAATAATTTCATCTTGCAGAGGCAATGACAAATCCTCCTGCTGCACTTAAAGGCGATTTAGCAGCAGAAGTCAAATGGTAACAGCAGTAACTCACAACAGGTGTTTGCCAGATTGATCTTTGTAGTCGCAGAGTCGCAGCCCGTTATGGCGGATAAAATTAGAGGGGAATACATTATAGCCATGTTTTTGAATCAAAAGAAATCATGTAAACCATTCATTCAAGCAAAGAACTAGGGCTGGATCAGTTCATCACCAGGGTTTTGCCTATGAAGTCTTACAGCTTCACTAGATGGTCTATTGAATGTGCTGTATCATCTCAATGAAAACATGTCTTAAGAATTCTAAGATTCCTCTTTCAGGTAACGAGGTTTAGTTGAAGAGCAACAAGTAGATCTTACACTAATTATTATTAATCCACGGAAATTGTTACAAGGTACAGGCGAATTCATCAAAAGGGAAAGTAATACACAGAGATTAGGATAGGATATGATGACAGAACTCTACTGTACTAAGGCACTTGTATTGTAAACAAGAAGTGCTCCCCCTGCAAGAAGGCCAGCTAGGGTAACAGCCCAGATCAACAAACCAGTAGTGCCTGCAAGGATTACATTGTTCATGTTGTAAATCAAATAAACTGAGCTCTTAAACTGGGAATTACATGAGATATTTATCTTTGAAAGAAATATTCTCTTGCGTCATGAAATCAATTGTCAAAATGCAGCATTGCTTACCTCCAACATAAACTTCACCACTTGGAGACCAATCCTTGGGGTCGTAGATAGGACTGTGTATTAAACACCACAAAATAACAATCTCTGGTCATATACCTTATGCCTTCATTTACCAGAAAAATATTCAGAAATATACAGTGGATAGCTCACCTGTATCCATCAACATTAGCACCATATTTGTCAACAAATTGGTACACTCCCTTTCCCTGCATCCAGCCCAGAAATTGGATTACTAATCACTGACTCTCTGTTAGTACAAAATAATTCATTAAGAAGGGTAATTTAATGGCCATTTACATCCTGTTTTGCATTTTGCATTATGATTCAATTATATTTTAAAAGATTTATTTTTTTATGTTTTTAGATAAATTTGATATGTTTATATCAAAAATAAATTTTAAAAAATAATAATAAAATATTATTTTATTATATTTTCAAATAAAAAAATACTTTATAAAAATCATGCTGTGTATATATATATTAACATACACGAAAGGAAAAAGGCAATGGATTTAGAAATAATTACCTTGCCCTTTCTCCCAGAAGCATCAAGCCCACCCCTTAAATCCATGCCACCATTGATTCCTGTACAACAATCCATGTTTTTTCTTCAACAAGTATTCAAGTAAAGGGAACAAAACATACTCATAAAAATACAGGCCACGCAGATGCTCACGCATGCGTTTTTGAAAAAAAATGATTTGATGAAAAAAAAATTATACTGAACAATATAAAAAAGATTAATAGCACGTAAATCTTCGATGTGAAAGAGAAAAGTATTAGCCAGTAAAGATCTTATTCGCATAGCTGGTGCCTTTAATGTACAGGAAAATTAAGGAAAAACTGTCTGCAAAGGTTCATGCAAGAAGAGATTCCTAATTCCGTAGTTGAATATTTATGATAATTAATTTCCTAACAAGCTCTTAATTAAATTGCTTAGTAGAAGCAGACATGTGACTGAGAATGTAATATTCATTGATTACATATGGTAAATTAATACAAGATCGAAGGTTAAATATTTCAAGAAGATAGATGTCCGAAGCTTTTTTTTTTAATATAAATAAAGATGTCTAATTCATGGCCTCAAAACTCCCATCAAATTGCAGGAATCAATCAATTAATTGCTTTATTAATCAATTAATTACACTTATTAATTAATCATAGTGGGTATGGTTAACAAAAAAAAAAAAAAAACCGAAACCAGTTTAAAATTAAGCTTACACAACATTAATTAGCACTTCAACAATTATATATAGCAATACCAAAATAATAATAACAAGAATTATAAGTGTATGATTAATGAAAAGGGTAATTAATTAATTAACATAATA
>Ga0307510_10009794_pt1 | contig 11402 bp, 6 predicted proteins | sample 12_EM_MG_FD_207224 | JGI IMG/M metagenome (GOLD analysis project Ga0307510, IMG submission 207224) | Populus trichocarpa ectomycorrhiza microbial communities from riparian zone in the Pacific Northwest, United States - 12_EM | ecosystem: Host-associated > Plants > Roots > Unclassified | place... | reverse complement strand
AAGCATTTCCAGAAAAGAACTACACACTAACATGATTGGCAAAGAAGTACATTAGCAACAAGGATTTAGGGTTCTCGTTGGTGAAAATTTGTGTTTTCACAGATACTAACAGGATTAAAATAGTACCGAACAAACAATGTCTAGGAGCAGTTGAAACATGCCTGCCAGCAGCCAGCACAGGCATGAATTGGGACAATTTCAACAAGTTTATTAAGCATGGTCGGCAGAGGATAAACAATAAGAATGCACTGTGCAAAGCTTTTTAAGTTGCTCAAGCAAAATATGATTTGCATTCAACTATGTGAAGGAGCTTGGCCCATGGATCAAAGACCATTATAATACCCCACAGATTAACTCCGCTTTTCCTAGTAGTTCAAATCATCAAACAGATTATTATTGCAGGTAGATACTCAAAATCAGAAGCTAGGCGCTATTTTCACTGCAAGACTTCGAAGCTCTCACATGTAAAAAATCCATCAACAAATGCATCACAAACAAAGCAACAATAGACGAGAGACAAGAAGCACGGGGGGTGCAACAGAGATGATATTCAACACCAGTTGTTCTATGGCAACAGCAAAGAGAAAGCCCAACAAGATCTTACAAGGGGCATTGAATATTTGGGAAAGCAGTCCGGGTTTTTAAGATGACTCACATTGCATACACGACAGAGGGCAGAGGTCACGCGATTCAATAGATCCACCACCATCTCCCTGGGAAGTTGATTTGCCATTTCAGCTGAATCTTTTTCTACAGATTCAGAATTAAAACCTTTAACAAGAAGTGGATGGTCACAAGCCTGGCGAAGTCGCAAAAGCATCAAAAGTATATTTGCATAATTTTGGTTCACTGTGCCAGCAGCGGCATAAGCCTGAAAGATAGAAACCTATAACGTTAAGATACATGATAATTCAAAATGCCTAGTATTCAATAAAGCAGAAATCGATCTCCAAAATACGAGAAAAGAATCCTCTGTGAAAGTGGATGGGCCTTCAATATTTTTAGCATGTTTTAAAACCCAGTACCATCAGGCAATAAATGTCAGTCTAGCACCAATATGTGCGTTCAGGAATGGAGCATCATGATAAGTTTTATCACACAAACAGGAGGGAACATCGTAGAAATGGTGCTTAATTTCTTGGTCATAATTATCTCTGTCCATTAACCCCAAAATAAAGACAGCCCTGCCATATTTATTGAATATGCAAATACAAGAATAGTGCTGATTTCAACAACATATGCAACATGTAAAGGGAATCATGATGTGGGGGAAAAAAAACAAGAAACCAAATGCATCATGATAAAGATAGTGCTTAATTTTCTTTATTTATTTTGCAAGAATCCATGATTAATAAGCAAATTGTGATTTAGAACAAAAGAAATATGCAAATACAAGAAAGCAAATGCAACATGTTTTCTAAAGCAGAATTTTGCACAAGTGCTTCCAATTTTGCAAGCTTCAACAGCAATTTTAACAGCCATATATGAAGTAGTATTGATACTAGTGGTTCTTTGAGTCTGGCATACAGAGGTGATCATGATGCCAAGGTACCATAGCAAATGAATGTGGTATTGCAATGGTAAAGTAGGAAATTTAGCATTTGAAGATTATTGCAATCTCTAAAAATGGTGGGAAAGAAAGTGTTTGGAAACTGTATTAAACCAATAGATATTTGTTGCATTAATGTGATGCAACGTATAGCAAAGATAAAACTAGGATTCTCAGGTTCTAAGATTACAGACCGAATTGTAGAGAAATTTGGAGAAAATTCTTTGATATTTTTATTGAATTTGAATAATAATCTTGATCTCCATAAAATAAAATAGACATTCATATTTATACTAGTACTAAAATTCTTTATAGGAAAGAATTCTTAATTAAAACTTAACTAATTAATAGAATTCATCTAGCATTAGGATTCCTAAATAATAAAATATTAATTAAATTAAAAGTCTCAAGTCAAGTAGGAAACAGATATTAAAATCCAAAATTAATTAGAAAAATAATTAAAACAGGAAAATAGTAACTTCGAGCTTCATATGAAATGCTTCTCGGTTTCTTTGTGGACTTCTTTTTAGACTTGGCCTTGTCAATCTGGTCCATAAACTTTTGGGATAATTGTTCTACGTCAACCTCTCCCACTTAAGAAAAACTTGTCCTCGAGTTATCTATCAGAAATTGAATTCTTCCACCCCAAAGAAACAATAGTTCAAATATATTATTGTAGCTAACTTATTCACAAAATAGCAAGTCTTTGACCTATAAACTTTAAATTTTAATTTATAGTGCGTGTATAATAAGAAAAAATTCATATCTAATGTTACACTTTTTGTTCTTATGAAGGTCATTTATAGTTCATTCCCACATTTTTCTACTTCAAACTTGAGTTCACCATTATCTATGTCCTTCAATACTTCAACTGTTGTTTTTAAAGGAACACCAAAATAATCTTTCATAATATCTCCGGAAGACTTGTCAGAAATTATCGGGCCCTCCATGTTCTTGTTTGCAAGATCTTCATCATCATATAATTCTTTTTCATCATCTCTTTCAGGTTCGCATAGAAAATCCTGGTCATCGAAAAGTTCTTGCTCATACTAACCTTCAATCACGTTGATCGATTTTTGTCTCTCGGGTTGTGGTTGTTTGTCTTGAATTGACAAGGTCCCACAGCCTCCATCTAGTTTATACCCTTCACATAGATAAGTGGTTGTCTAGATGGAATTTTAGAAATAGATCTAAGGTAAGGTAGACCCCGAAGTATGTCTCCAAGTATATTCCTCTCCTCTTTGCAATTCCTATTTGCGCCTTCCATCAACCAAAATAGATATTCTTCACCATATGAATATCGTAGTCATACTGACCACGAGGACTTGCACGAACTGGTTCAATGACAGGTTGGCCACGGGCATCAACCCCGGCACATGCCTATCTTCCTCCCCGGTTCATATTTGTGCGCAGCCTTAGTGCCTCAAGCCTGGTCATCAACTCTAGCATTGACGTCGTCAAACTCATTTTGCATTCGCCCCTTTAAAGTTGTTATCGCTACTGAATGGCAATTCAGCTGATCTCAAACAGCTTGCATCCCCTTATCAACGTCACGGAGATAGTAGCCACCAACTTCTCCATGATCCTCTTCACAGTTCGCCATCGACCCGAATGTTAACCAGCCTAATATCATCTGACGCAACGTATAGCAAAGATAAAACTAGGGTTCTTAAGCCCTAAGGTTACAGACCAAACTATTGAGAAATTTAGAGAAAGTTCACTAATATTTTTATTGAATTTGAATAATAATCTTGATCTCCATAAAATAAACTAGACTCCTTATTTTTATTAGTAATAAAATTCTTTATAGGAATGGATTCCTAATTAAAACTTATTTAATAAATAGAATTCATGTAGCTTTAGGATTTATAAATAGTAAAATACTAATTAAATTATAAGTACTAAGCTAAAAAGGAAACAAATAATTAAAACCCAAAATTAACTAGGAAAATAATTAAAACAGGAAAATAGTAACTTTAGGCTTCGGGCTTGTTTGGGATTGTGGTAGCGGTGGCGGTTCAAAGTGTTTTTCGCTTAGAAATGCATCAAAATGAAGTTTTCTTATTTTTAAAAAATTATTTTTAGCATCAACACATCAAAACGATCTAAAAACATTAAAAAATTTTCATTTTAAGCAAAAAAAAAATTCAAAATTTTTGGGAAACACACCCTTCATATGAGATACTTTCGAGTTTCTTTGTGGACTTCTTTTCAGGCTTGGCCTTGTCAATCTGGTCCATGAACTTCTAGAATAATTGTTCTACATCATAATGTTATAGTTTTCTCAATCAAAACGGCATATTTAATTCCCTTCCAAGAGTAGCTTTCCCTGGCCTTCTCTATTTACAATATGGACTGGCCTTATTTTCTGATGACATTGCAATTACAATTTAGATAGACATAGTTATTACTTAATCAGTTTCCTAATATCCCACATGCATGATAAATCCCAAAGAAAAAAATTAAAAAAAAAAAAACAGAATAGTGCTGATTTCAACAACATATTGGTTGGTTGAATCAAAACACTAGCTAATTCAGTAGGGAAAGAAAATATCAAATACAATTTGGCTTGACAAAGTAACTAAGTGGGGTAAAAAGTACCTTGAATTTAGAACGAGAATCTGCTTCTAGCCGAGTATAGAAAGCCCGCTCCTCAGTTGAGAAGTCTACCTTTGTCAAGCAGATTGATTTTGGTGGCAGGTTAATTATAGGCTGCCCATCAATCAATGTTGCTATATCACATTTAGCAACAAATATTATGTTAGAAGAAATGCTTGCACAAAAATCGCATCTCTGTTATGTGACAACATTAAAGCAATGGAACACAGTTTCAAAGGATTTAACATAAAAACTCAAGTTTGAATAAATATGTGTTTGTCAAGATACAATCTAAATAAAGCTGATAAAATTATAAAGCAAATATTTAACATCCCTGTGAAAGAAATCGTTCACGAATATCCATGTTCTTAATTATTCACGAAACCAATAAAATGAAATTCAAATCAGAAAGTTCAAGAGGCAGGCCTTTAAGCAACCCATAAACTCTTCCCATTCATCCTGCCGAGAATTACCATCTTTATCTCATTTATATGTGATGAATAAAAGATGCTGCTATAAAATATTTGAGTATGATAAACACGCAGCATGATTATACTCCTGAAAGGAAATCAAAAGAGAGAAACCAACTGCACAGGTCTCATGTAGAAGTGCTTGACATTAAAAAAAAAAAGTATGATTTTTTTAGGTAAACCCCCCCCCCCAACTACATTGATCCAAAGAACGAGAGCGATCACCTTTTGTACGACGCAGCATTATAGCCCTTAGAACTGCCTGCAGCTTCTTGTAACCATGCAATGAGTTTCTGGATATAGGAACTTTAATGGTATTGTAAAATGATTTGTAAACAGCGTAAGGGTCGTATCTGAGGAATCTGAAGTAGCTGTATAAATCATCAATTGAGTTTTGTATAGGTGTTCCAGATAAGCACCACCTTCTTTTGGCACGAAGGCTGCAGCAGGCTCGAGCTACTTGAGTTCGGTGATTTTTTATAGTTTGAGCTTCATCCAGTATCACCCTAGACCAGCTCACTCTAGCAAGTGCACCGAAGTCACAATCAATAGAGGAACTATCCATTCCCTTTCTGCCTCTCTTCTTGCTGACTTTAGAAGTCTTCTTCCTCTTCTTATTATTTGAAAACTCCGAAGATAATCCATGCTTTTCACCATTTTTATCATCAGCCTCATCCTCATCAACCAAAGGCTGTTTTGGAACTTCATTAGTTACAATTGAATATGTAGTCAAAACCACATCATGTTTAGCCAATTCATCAGGACTCCTTGTACGATTGCCACCATGATAGATCAGGACAGAAAGTTTGGCTCCATCAGCAACTTTATCATCCAGCTCCCGGGCCCATTGTCGGAGAACACTCGCCGGACACACCACTAGTGTACCTGCTGCTGGTCTACGTCTACTAATTGCCTTTGTAGAAGAACCAGCTTCTGGGGTAGATTTAATATCAGCCGACTCTCTAGTCTGCTTGTCTTTATCCAAGACAAGAGTTCCATTATCATCATCGTCATCCAAATTCAATGCTTCAGTTTTGTGATTGCGCTGATCTTCAGACTTCGATTTTGTCTCCAAAGACTTTTGCATTTGTACAAGGGCAATCATTGAGATTGTTTTACCAAGGCCCTGGAGTATGAGATCATAATGAGTGATGGCAGATATGTAGGTCTAAACCAAAAAAAGAATTAATCATGAACAAACGCAATAAGAATAAAATGGACTTCTCTAAATGCATAACCTGATCATCAGCTAAAATTCCACCTAGACAATGCAAGCTTCTTGTTTCCTTCTGAAGCATCCATGCCAAAGCAATTTTCTGTAAAATAAAACAACTTCAATGAAAAATGTAAAATACACTAACCAACTTGTAGATTATCAGTAAAATGGTAAAACCTGATGTCTGAGAAGAGGCACAGACATAAGACCATCAGGTAGATTAGCTTCAACTTTTGGTTGATTAAGATCCTGCAAGAATAAATGTCCATCATCTTTATAAAATTTTCAAGAACTTCAAACATTGACTTGTCTCCCAGCAACTTGAAATATTAAGAAAAGAACTAGCATAATTTTGTTTGTTATACTCAAAAGTTTTAAAACAAGTAAGGCTATGTTTGTTTTTGCGGTGCCCCGCAAAAACAAATGGGCCCAGATACCAGCAGCGGAGACAGAAATAAGCCTATAAATCATGGTGGATGGTACTCACCTAGAACTGTACATAAAAAGTAAGGCATGCAAGTCAAAGATTGAGTACAGCTGTATTTGTTGTTTGTTAGGTCCCCAAAGTGGAAAACATAGGAAATTAAAATTGATAAGAGCTCAATATCTCTTCATGAACACAGAAATCAAGTCATTCGTTTTATGAGAGTTTAGAGATAACAGCGATCTGGCAATGCTGGGCTCTAAGATAGACCAAGTGACAAAAAAACTCCACACGTGTTTTCTTGGAAAAACGCTGTCACTAGCCAAACAAAATGTTACACAAACTAAAACTTGATTGTTATGAAAACTAGGCTTGAATAGTTTTTCTTGGCTCCAGATAATCAGGACAGAGAAGCACATTTTTTTTCTGTACCAGGTAATTATGTAATAATACTATCACAAAAATGCTAAATTTCATATGACCATAAACTAAAATTAAAATGGACAGGTTACAGTTCCAAAATATAATAAAAGAACGTAATCGATAGCTTTCTGAAATATGAACATAAGTTCATGTGCATTATTAAGTAAAATAAAATGTTGGTACGAATCAAAAACAAGTCAAAATTGTCTGGGTTTGCTTCATCAGTTATGCTTCTGAACAAGTCCAAGCTCTTAGCAAACAAAACTTGAAAGTTTTTTGCAATTAATGTTAAGGTTGAGGTGTGTTCAGGCTCAGTTTACATCTAAAACAACCAAACTTGAACAACATGCTGCTTGGCTGAGCTCAACTCTATTACAGCCCTACCAACACTTGAAAAGAAATGCTAGTTATAGTATGAAAAAAAAGACAATGACCGAAAATGAGTTGCTATGAAATCAAAATTATGCTCGTAACCAGCAAAGAGGAAACCCCAAATCCTGTTTATACAATATAAGCAATTAAAATAAAGGTAAAATTAACTCCACATACTTCCAGTGCCGCTTGATAGACCAGTCTCTCGTCCGTTCCAGCAGCATTTTCATCCCCAGCCATGGAGTGATACACAGGTTCACTTGGACCAGGAAATTGTGCAGAAGGTTTTCCATGCATAAAAGATGGAGGTGGGATCCTGCTTCCGTTATTTTCATACATCATAATATCATCATTATTGCGCTTGCTGTGAATGTCTCTCGTATAACCCCTGCTATTAGTTACACTTGGTCCTGCAAGATGATAAGCATTTCCATAGATATCACGAGACCCACTGCTGCTGGCATTCTCTACCGTGTTGTTTGCTTTATTACTCGGTTCAGATGGATGAAGAGATGACGGAAGGGTCCTCTTTAAAGCCTGTTGGGATGAAAGCTTCTCGTAATCTGCACCAGAAACATTAGCAATTTGAGAATTAACAGCCCGAGGCTGACCCACATTCCCAGTCCCTATAAAATGCCGAGTACCATCGCCTCGAGCACTAGGCCAACTTGTGTCTCTAATGTTGGCACCGTTGGTAGGTTGACCGTGGATCTTCATCCATGAAAGGTCATTTACATTTGATGAACTACTCCCATTTGAAGCATATGGTCTTTTAAGAGGGGAGGCATTTTGTGTCTGCCCGCCATAACCTGCAATGCAAATTTAGTTCATTGTCACCAAGATTAGTAATACATTCAACTTTGGTGAGATCGGCCATTTACGTATAGCAATGTGAGAGTGAAGTTTAGATAAATAGGGAATGAAAAGAAGAAGCGGGAAAGTCAGTCCTTGGTGGTATAGCAAAATTCAATGAGACCGACCTGTATATCTTGAGGTTGTGGGATGAGCAGTAGCCCAATCCGGAAGCGTCCTGGTATTGGCAGAGTCCCTTGCATTTACAGGCGATATTTCAACCTCATCATCGTCAGTAAAATTGAAATCACTATCAGATGAACTGATTTCTATAGGACTTATAGCAGCCATTGAGCTTTTATGAGGATCAATCCCCCTATCGTCAACTAAAATCTTCCCTTTCTTCAGCCAAATTAAATTAGCAAAATAATTCGTCAACCTGCATTTACTTGCAAGAAAAAAAAATTCATTTTTTGAAAACATTCCTCAAAAGAAATGGCATTGCAATTTTCCATCTAACGTGTACATTAGATACTAATTAAGAAAAGTTTAGGTTTATCTTTTTTTTTATAAGAGGAGTGAGCAAAATAGGCAAGACCCGTTGGAGAGACATTACAGCAATCAGCATATTAAAAAAAGCAGAATAATACATTGAAAGATGGAGACATCCAGGGCAAAGAAACAATAATTAATTAATAGCATCGAGATTTAGACTTGAAATTGAGTTTGAGAAAGAGAGAACGAGAGTAGTAGAACCCTACCTGTGATTGTGAAAGGACCAATCATCGTGGATTGAAAATTAGGGTTTTGCAGGGACAAAAGCAAAGCAAAGCAAAGCACTTGCAAGGTGTTGTGTTGTGTACTTGTGGTGGGGAGAGAGAGAGTTTAAAAAACGTAGAAAGGAGTGAAAGAGATGCCGTCGTTTTACGGCTTGTTATAATCTCACGAGATTTATTTATTTATGTGTGTATAAAGAGAAGATTAATTTTGTTCCTCCACGGTTAAAAAATAAATAAAAAAATTAGGAGGTAGAAATAAAAAAAATAAAAAAAAGTGGGAATGGATTATTCAAGAAATGGAACATCAATTATATAGTTTAGTTTTATGAAAACTATGAGAATAAATACACTATAAACAAAACAGTTAGGATGTGTGATTTAAAGGTAAGAGGAACAAGTTTTAAGGATTGATAATAACCATATGATCAATAATAATAATAATAATAATAAATAGTTATTATCAATTTTACGACACGGATAGATGCAGGGCAGGGGTTTAGTTTAAGTGGGCAGTCATCTTTACCATTCTTATGACTTGAATTTAATTAATCTGTTTAGAATATAGATATAGAAATGAATTGGATTAGCTAGCAGCCCTTACTATTTGATCTTTAAATTATTTTTTAAAAGGAAAAAAAAACATTTAAATGGACGGGACCCTTTGTTAATCGGTGCAGTAAATATAATACCATGAAGATCGTGGTCGAGCAAGGCCCATAAGCATCCTTGAATTCCGCTCTGTTTTCCTTTCATTTCTTCCCATGCCCATGACATGATGGGTACTCCTCGCCTTTGTTGGACTCCTTCCTTAGTACCGGCGATGCCGGAAGAATATATATAATCACTTGATCTTGATGTGCTGGTTCCCGGAGATGTTAAGCACGGTCGGTGTTCATAGCTCCTATTGATTTATAGCCAGTATGCTGCTATCAACTGTATCCTTTTGAATTCAGTTTCAGGACTCCAAACAGCCTGAAAAAAGAAGGGGAAAAAAAAGAAGAGGAGGAGGAGGAGTTGTCCTTAAACTAAAAGCAAAGTCCAGCAAGCACACACCCATGAACCCACAAAAAACTCACGTCCTGACGTGGCCGATCTGGAAATTAATCTCGGATTCAACAAGTCCCTTTTCCGGGGACGGATGTGATTTCTGGCCAAAAAAACAGAGAACTCAAGCAATTGATTCACACGTGAAGATATTAATGTAGGGAAACATGCATGGGGTTGGATGAAAGGCTTCCATGCGAATATATAAAATCTTATCATTCAAATATTATTAATTATTCGCCGCCACAACTTTAAATTTGCTGAGGGGTTCAGAGAATATATGTTCTTAGGATTCACCAAAACCAAATCAATAATTCTAAAATTCCTATCAAAGAATATTAATTAAATAACAAGTTTAAGAAATAGAAAGAGAGAAGATATATAGTATAAGATGAGAAGATGGAGTAAGAGCAGGAAAAAAAATAGAAAAGAAAATGAAAAATTAGGAGCCAATTAAATCGAAACCAGAGAGGGAGAAGATGAGCTGAAAGAACTGAGAAGACATAAAAAAATTAATATGAGAAAGAAAAGTGAGAGAAAATAAAAGGATAAAGGGATTGTAATATTTTTAGTTATCTCATTTTATCATGACGTGTTGCCATGGAAAAATTCCCTATGAATTGATTAGAAGACCAGGGCACACACTATAAAAAAAAATACATTAAGGCTCTGTTTATTTGCTGAAAAATAGTTTTATTTTGGAAAGTGAATTATTTTTCGATGTTTGGTAGTGTAATAAAAAATAAGTTGGAAAATATTTTACAGTGTTTTGTTATGTCATGGAAAATAACTTATTAATATTTTATTTTTCTTAAGTTTATTAAAACAATGAACAAACCTTACAAATTAAAAGGTTGAATGAGAATGAAATTGAAAAAAAAATAATTTCATAAATTATCTCAAATAAAATAAATAATAATCAAAATAATAGACATCAAATCTAAAAAATAAAAAAAATAAAAGATGAAAAAATTAAAATAATAATAATTAACATTTCATAAATTATTTCAAATAAAATAGGTAGCAATCAAAAGAATAAAGATCAAATTTGATAGATAAAAAATTTCAATAAAAAAATGATAAGGGAAAAGCAAATAACAAATATAAAATTGAGGACCAAAGTTAATATAAAAAATAAATTTTAAGAGATGAAATTAAAAAATAAATATTCAAAACAAAATATATATGATAATCAAAAGTTTGAGGACCAAATTTGATATAATCAGTAAATAATATGATATTTTTAAATTTTTCACAACTTTCGGAAAAACGTTTTCCGCCCAAATTTTTCAGGAAAATACTTTCCTAAAAACCAAGCCAAATTTTTCTTTTACTAGAAAGTGTTTTCCATTTACCAACTTTTATAATGACAAACAAACACAGGAAAGTCTGGAAAGTCATTTATCGGAAATCACTTTTCGAAAAACAAACATGGCCTAAAAAACAATGATCCGCTCTCTCTCGCCACGAGCGAGCCACCCTTCCATTATCCGATGAAAACCAATTAATGCCACGGGCAACTCCGACCATATCACAACCCTGAACCAGCAATGCATCCACCTGAGAAATCTCTAGCCAACCCTCGATCCACCACATTGAAACAGCCACCCTTCTTCAACAAACCTTGCCAAACTACCACCGTTATAAATTATAACTATCAAGTATTAAGCTAAAAGGTGCTTTGTTCTTCCACACCTATTAGCATTTGGAATTACAATCACTACCATAATTTTTA
>Ga0307510_10009793_pt1 | contig 11402 bp, 7 predicted proteins | sample 12_EM_MG_FD_207224 | JGI IMG/M metagenome (GOLD analysis project Ga0307510, IMG submission 207224) | Populus trichocarpa ectomycorrhiza microbial communities from riparian zone in the Pacific Northwest, United States - 12_EM | ecosystem: Host-associated > Plants > Roots > Unclassified | place... | reverse complement strand
CGATCGGATGCCTGGTCTTCAAGCAAGAATAAATTAGTCGGACATGATAGAGAGATCTGAAATTAAAGGAAAGCGAAAGCCTCTGTTCCCCAATTGATTAGTCACTCAGAGAAAGGTAGTGAGTGCCCACTGCCCAGAGGGGGAATGGGCAAGACACGCCCGTAACAAAATCATCATACAGGATCAGGGCAAGAATTCAGCAAATTTTAAAGGAACGGTATGCCGAGTAGATTATGCTTTGTGATAGCTTTAGGTTCCTCAATGAGTTGATGATAGCTATAAATAAGTTTGTCACCTTAAGCGTTGGATGTCTTCGATTGTCTGCAACCGCTATGGCCTAACATGTCTTAGATTCTCAGCAGCACAAAAACAGGCTGCCATGGCATAATGGATGCAAGTGATAAGAGTCAAGTAAAACTGGTGAAGGCACAACTCATTGGCTTAGTACCAAACTTAAAAATCGTGTGACACCTGATCAATGAGATGAGTCCGAGGATTTGTTATTTTCGTTGTAGAAACATGATTCCTAGAGCACAACTAGAACATTTCCGATTCCAACACAATCGAGTCTGATTTTTTCTTTCATTTGGTGTTCCAAGAATCAGCATTCACTTTTAACCAAGGATCCCAAGGCTGTCATGGCCACCTTTTCAAGCGCTCTCTCTCCTTACCAGTCCTCGATCAATTACCATCACTACCCGTTTCCTCATTCGCGCCGAAATGCTTAATGAACTCGATGATTTACCCTAGCTTCTCATCGCCTCACAGCCCCAAGAAACCTTGCATTCTTCTCTTGTAACATTCATACCCGTTCTAGCGAAATCGGGTCTTTCCAATCAGAACATTTCGCAATTTAAATCATTGCGTTTTTTATTCCCTGAAACCCGCCTTCGATCTACTTTTATAATGTTCTCCTTAAATCATGTGCCGTGTAGATTGTGTTTCTTGGTTGTATAAAGATATGGTGGCTCCGGAGACTTTGATACTTTCACTGTTTTCATTGGTTTGCTTTGTGATTCGGGTTTGAACCTGCATTATTCATGCCTATGATTGATGGCTTAGGGAAAAGGGCAAGCAAGCATGAGGCTGATGAAGTTGCAGGAGAATGATGGAAATGGGTCAAGAAGGTTACCCCCCATTCAGATATATCGTTGTGCTAGACTGGGGCCAAGAAGGTTTACAAGATTGGGTATCCCCAGGGCTCATGATCGACAGAGGCATGACATTGAAGCCATACATACTGGCTTTGACAGGACAAGATGAAAGGATTTATAGTCCAATCCCATATTTCCAGGGAGCATTCAATAAGCAGGCATGCATAGATATAATGGCAAAGCCTAGTTTTTAACCTTTTGGGACAAAAAAATCATTTCAAATCCAATCCTACTGATGTAAATTTACATGATTTATGTGCAGTCAACATGCTGGCTTGAACCAATTATTTATTTCTTCTAAATTGCCACCGAACTGCAAATTAAGATTCAATGGCTGCTATGCCGACATGAAACTGGAAAAGATCCCTTACAGAATCCTAGGCCATTTCATAAGCTACTGGATGCATATTCAAAGCAAAAGTCACCAATGAAGAAAATTTACACTCTTAATCCCAGATGCTATGACCTCTTAGTAACTGACTATGGCATTAGAATGGCCCTCCACCTCCCAATAAGCTTACCAGATTTGGCCCTACAGAACCCAACGAACTTCCCAGATGTGGTTGAGAAGGTTGATTAAGGGACATTTTGATTGTGCGGCTCTCAGACAATTTGTAGACATCTTTACACTCCTCAAGGTCAGCATCACATGTCAAGAGAACCCACTCTTGATCGTCATCCAAATACTTGAGATCAATTCTACAAATGTCGTCTATATTGAAACGCCTTGCAATCTCTTGTTGCAAGTCCCTGAAACCCCAGTTCGGTTGCAAGGTGAACCGGATTTTGTCTGCTCCAAAAGTGGCCTTCACTCTAAAGCCACTCCTATCACGTATAATCTGGCTGCTACTTTTTGGGAGGGGTGGCAGAGTCTCTGGATTTGGAAGGTCGCCAAATGTTTTGAAGCTTTGAGATCTTATAAGAGGCTCTGATTTGTCACGATTCAAGGCATGCAATGCGGCATCACTGTGTGTTCTCTTAAGCACACCACCCGGGTCCTCTACCAATAATGGATACCCACTAACTGAGCCATTATTGGTGGTCGTGTGCTGCTTTACTCCAGTGGAACAACAGATGCTTGATCCAGAGCTCTGACTAGATGACGAGGATGGGGATTTTGAAGCACTAGCTGCAGCACTAAATATGCCATTCTCAGGGCGATGGTTTGATTTATTGGAATCATCATTTGCCTTGCTTGATGGAAAACCACCATTAGCAGAAAAATTTGGAGAGGTCAATTCTGGGAAAGTGGTGTAGAAGGAACCAATTTGTATGGCACCCTCTGCACCTTGTACTGAGTCAATCACAAGTTGAAGTTTCTTCAATGAGTGGCCAACCTTCTTAATCTTTCGAGAGGGCCAACGAGTGATGCCATGCTTCCTGCATATTCTTTTCAGAGTGGTGGGACACACTGCATTAGGAATAAACTAGGTCAGTAACAGGCACCAAGCTGGCTGTAGCCTATTCATGGATAGATAAGAAGAATCAACATGCTATTTTTACAAAATAAAACAAAGTCGGATCATGCAAATTAAGGCATGGCAGGCTCAACAATGAAACAAGGCTAATGGAATCTCATACAATGACACAAGCTGCAAATATCAAGAAGCAAAAGATGGCATGCCCTGCTAGGAAAACTTCAGTATAATGTTGTGAGAAAATATGAGAACAAAGCAGACAAAGTGAAGTTCAGTGACAAATTCAATAGTTATATACGAAGAATGATCAAGGAATTTGAGAGAGAAAGAATAGCATATTTGTTATGAAGGCTCATTCTGGGATTACTTTATAGATGCAATGCATTTCTCCAAGTATCAGTCTGGTATGTGTGCATAAACTCATTTTCACCATCCTGTGTTCTCAAGTTACAACATCATGAACATATAAGCACCAAATGTATAAATAAGAGGCTAAAGATATATCTTTTAACGAGTAGTGCTGGCCCTTGCAATAAGCAGTAATCGATTCCAGAAAATGGTGTCAAACTTTTAACAACATATGAACAGCAGGATACTAGTACTCAGAAAGTCAGAATGGTTGAACTATATGCAAACATTGGTCTAGCCAAGCTTCCAGGTCGTTATGATAGGAAGGTCTCCATTATATCTAAGACTGCATCAATGAAGAAAGGCTCTTAAGTTCTATATTAGATAGGTTTTTGCTAGCTCAGTGCCTAATATTTTCTTGAATAAAAAAGTGCAAGAAAATATGCAATTTCTAGTTGTTGTAAATGTTCTTGTACCCCCAATACTCTTCGCAGCATCTTTAAGGCTTCCTGCAAAGTACTGTCGAAGAACTTGCAAGCTTATTGTCTTCTCTGTCTTGGTTCGTCTCTTGTCGCCCGATTTTCTGCTGCCTACTGAGTGGTGTTCAGCAGAAGCAGCATCTGTAGTAGATTCAATACTACCTTTGGGTACAGAATTTTGTTGAAATTTCCCAAACTCTGGAAATGCCTGCTTGTGGTACAATTCATCCTGAGTCTTACCCCAGTGAGATGTCACCTTGAACTCTTCTTTATTTTCCTCCTTTCGATGGTCCCATGAGACACAGACACCTTTACCTTTCTGCTGAGCCTCCGCAACACGGGCAATCCAGGATGATTCTGCTTCAGAAGATTCTTTGAACAAAGATGCAAATTTCTGAGTTTCATCTTTATTAAGTCTCTCATCTGAAGCAACTACCATTTTCTTGTTGACAGTTTCCTCAAGCTCCTTGTCCATGACAACATGCAAACTCCAACAAGCCTGTTTTATGGTGATAGGCAATATGTCCCACATTCGTTTTTGTTCTTCAGTGTTACAGCAATCCTTTGGAAAGAAAAACTCCAGGACAAAATCAACCGGTCCAGCATAGGTGCTTTGTACTGGAATCGCTATAGCAGCATGCAACTCAAACATCTTAGCATGGTGAGAGAGAGGATAATCTGTCTTGCTAAACGCTGCTACATCAGTTGAAAAACACTGTTTTCTTGTTGTGAAAGCTCTCCCAACAATCCCCTGACCAAATGAAAGGTATTGCTCAGAACATGCCACATAGAACCCAAAGTTGTCTGTCTCGGCTACAAAGCAAGCAGAGTTCACCGTACAAATACAATTAGAATAGTTCTCATCAAAATGCCGGCATCCACCTTTACCTTGCCGGAAACATGGGGCCCACGTTAGTGCTAAAGGTAATCTATGTGCCTTGCAAACAGACTCCAAAATCTTTGATATCTCAGGAACTGCAGCTTGGCAAAACTCTTTGCAAGCCTGTGAAAAGAGAAGCATGCATGTGGTCTCACTAGTAAATCATAAATTTTTAGACATTTGAATCTCTAGTGTTTGTAAGACATCATCCACTCACCTTCAGGCTTGAAGGGCGGAAGTCTTTTGGACTCCTAAGATCAACAGCCTGCATGTCACTATACTTATTAGACAAAAATACAAGGCAGGATAAGTTGTGGTTCAAAGGAAGGATAAGTTATATTATGAATAAACCACTGACTATTGGTGCTTTTGAAAGGTTCTCAATACAATAATAATAACAATAAAAAAAAACAGAAGTCGATGAAAAAGTGTTTTTTTTTTTAAAGGAACAGAGTACTAACAATCAAAACAAACAAGAAAGTAAGGGAGACTTGAGTAAAACCACAGAGGATAGAGCCAAATGTTAATAGCTTACCAGCCAGTTACAAATACTCATCATGTATGATAGATGAGTGCATGTTCAAGAGTAGAGATAGCCTAAGGATAACTTGCAATGAAGAAAGGCTGTCAGATTTAAAATGCAAATGGGCACTTTGGCTAGACATTACAGATTATAACATTCGTCCATATGTTGATTTCCATTGTTCTTTGAGCAAAATCAACAATTATAGTTGTGATGCATGTAAGAACAAGAAGATGAAGAAGGAAAAGAAACAGACCTCAAGAGCTTTGCAGACACTTTCTAGCTCTGAACGATAACTGACGTCTTGAGTGGTTGTCACGACCTCAATAACACCCAAACAAGTTCTGCTGCCCTGTTCAAAAACAGGAACTGCAAAGGATCCTCTTATATTGAATTGCTTCGCATGATTTTTACGTGGATACTCAACCCAGCTGAAGTAACTAACATCTGGTGTCCACTCAGGCAACTTCCTCAAGAAAACTCGACCGGGCAAACCAACCAACTCTTTTGAATCCTCCTCTGCTGGGAACTGAAATTTTTTTGAAACATTTCTGTAACTTGCAAGACTCTGGCTTTTAGGATTAAGCAAGTATGGCTGGCCAAAAGTGGTGAGGACATGCTTGCCTTCTTTCTTTATAGGCACCCATATCTGAATAAGGAGATCCCTATCCTTGGTGCATTGTTTCAACTGTCCTATAGCATGCATCAATCTTTCTCTTACCCCAGTAGATGATCTCGCATTGTTAGTTGGTGCAATCCACAATCTTCTACCCAATTCATTTTTCTCAACTAGAAAACCTCCAGATTGGACTGAAGATGCGGTAAACGGGTGAATATTCTGGTTTTGGGATCCGATCACACCAAGTTCCTCTATTTTGGGATTTCCTATAGGCGGGTTCTCGTCACAGTTCTTTTCTGTTGCTACTTGATAGTTCTCTTGACAAGGATTTACATTCAAATTACAGCTGTTGGACTCAAAAAACGGAAGATATTGCTTAGGGTCATTTAGATCATTAGAGGCTGAGGTACCAGCCTCCAAAAAACCGAACTCATCGACAGTCTCAAAACAGCATCCATCATACAAGAGTTCATCCACGAAATCCAAGTCCATGGCAGCATCCGAGAAGTTCCCAAATGAAGAATCAGGAGCAAAAACACCATTTCCATCATCCATGTCGAGTACTTGCATTGAAAATTTGTATCCAACAACTCCTAGTAAATCTGAATTTGCAAACTTTTATCACGATCCGAAACACAAAAGAACAGTAAAGATGAAAAACAAAAAGAGGAACTTCCAGGAAGGATTGCGATCGCTTGTTTCCGAAAACCCAATATGCCCATCTTGCAGAAACATAGTCAACAAAAAATTGTTTTTGTGAACTGCTGCAACTCACAAATGCATTTCAGAGGAAGAAATACCTACTACACCATCATTCACAACCAACACAACAAGTTAATTATACTATTAGCAAGTACAAAATATGATCAATTGACCACCTTGATTATTATCTTAAAGAACAACTTGTGGTTGACTCTATAGCAACTATTTATCAAGCCCTCAGCTACATACTATTACAAGCAACAACTTTAATTCTTCAGAAAAAAAAAATAAAAACCCCGAAGCAACCAGTACGTAAGCCATGATGTCAGTCAGTTATCAAGAGAGAGAGAGAGAGAGAGAGAACCCATTTCTAATATAGCTTCTAGGCCAACAGTAAACACTGAATTAAAGCAAACAGTTGCAGATAAAAGAAGAAGGAGACAGATAGACAGACAAACACATGAAAGAAACAGTAGTGAACGAAAGTGAAAGAGAAAGAGAAGTAGTACAAGTAACTTACTTCTATTACAAGTGTCTGTGTAGAAAAAAAAAAATCTAAATCAGACAGAAGAACAGGAGGTAGCAGCAGCAGCAGCAGCAGCAGCAAGTACATAACCTAAGGAGCAACAAAGATTCTGTTCAGTGATAGATGAGTTGGGTTGGTTTTCCCTTACAAGACAAGAAGGCTAAAGAAGGAAAGTAGAAGGGCATCCTGGTTTGAGTCAGTAGTACAGCTACAGAGAGAGAGAGAGAAGAAAGAGGAAATTATCCTCAGTTGTGGCCCAGACAGCTCTATAGTTAGTTCCCTGATGGAAGCCGATTTTCCAAGTATTTGTATTTTGTAAAGGCCACAAAACTATGCCAATTATCCTCATTCTCAGCCCACTGCGCGTGAAGAATCTTCTCCCTCCCTCCCACACAACACAGACAACAACAAAATACTATTTAAATTTATTTATTTTTAATATTTTTTAATCAATGACTACCGTCTTGAAGGTTTTGTTTTTTTTGTTTTACACCGTGATTCCAAGATTCATATATGAACATCAAACAAAACTCATCACATAAGAGCCAATCACTGGATAATATCAAAGCTTTAGTTACCTGTACATATGCAGGCTTCCTATGAGGTCAGGCTTGTATAAGATTAATAAAGGGAAACTGCCATGCATACATAGTCTGGTTTTGTAGGTCTTTAATACAGTGAAGAGAGGGGTAATTAACTGATTGCGAATATTTTTTATTCTTTAAGTTCTCAAAGTTTGAGAATTAATTAATAATTAGTGAGGTATGTTGGATGTTATGGTGGTGTACTATATATATATATATGTATATATCCTTGCTAGCTTGTTAAGATTCCCCTGCCCTTGTGTGACATTATTCTAACATATAATTTATCACGCAAAGTCCCATTTCCATTTTTTACTATAACTTATATTCTGCAGCATCAAGTACAAGCCTCTGAAAAGGATTCGTAATATCTTATAATATGTTTTTTTTATTTTATTTAAGTTTATGACTCCAAGGCCATTTTGAACTTAACCCTAACCTTGGGTAGGTTAATCCCATTACTTATGGTTCCTTTTTTCAAGAAGGTATTCTTAGCAAACCATACTAATTTAATACATAAAAGTAACATGGGTGTCTACTCCAGAGGAATAATTGAAGCACTATCAGTTCATTTAAAGTTGATGACAACATGAAAAGGGTTGCTTTTTTTTTTTTTTTTGTCATAATTAAATATGGATCCCAGTTCCCCATATTTGTGAGGTCACTAAGCAGATCGGTTAAATGAAAGCTAACAGTTACACGGCAGCATTTCCGGAAAGTTCACAGGGGCTAAAGATCTACACCAAACAGGATTCCAGAAGAAATCATATATATTCATGAAGGGGTCACATTAATGTTAGCCACTGTCAATAAGTGCCCCTCAAGTTTCCAGGGGGCCAGATCGCCGCGTCTACGTACCCAATTAATGAAGTAGAATCCAAGATAATTAATTATGTTATTCTAATTAATTGCTAGTTTATGCTAATGGTCCAGAGGTGGAATCCTCGAGTCATCAGTCGTGATTCCAAATAAATGGAAAATCTGAGGTGATTTCGTAAAGGGTGCCTCTTTAACCCTCATTGCTCGAGGCCTACACATGTTGCTTTTGAGGAGACATTAACAATTACTTGCACTAGCAATCAAAGTTTTAGACAGAAAGTATTTGATTATAAGCAGCTGAATTATCTGCCAGGTTTTAAGCCCTGCCATACTTTGGTACCAAGTCAAATGCAATGATCGATGATCATGCATGATGGCATCTTCCTTCTATATAAATACTCGCAGCAGCTGGGATTTCATAGTTACAGTCTTTTCTGCATAAGACTTACATTAACCTAATTTGGCCCCGTCAATAAAACAGGAAAATGAAAATCTAGTCCTTCACTATGTGATCCATCCACCTATATTTGATTTATTTGTTTTCGATCCCAATAAGCGTAGGATAATGAGGTTTCGTATCAGCCATCCAAGATGGGGAGCCCCAGTCTCTCAATTATTGATCTTGAATAGCAAATTAAAACGAACAAAAATTAAATAATGAGAGCAGATTTATGGAATTGCAGCTTTTTGTAATATTTTAGTAACTTTTCCAAGTCATTGACAATAAAATATAATGTTATTCTATAGCAAGCCAGTGATTAAATGCTGATTGTAGCTTCCCAAGATTTGTTAATGTGTTCAATTTTTTCAGAGGTGATGCGCACAGAATGTGATTAAAAATACAGAAAGAAATGTTAATAAAATGTGATTAGTATTATCACACTCGCGCGCATCGAATTAATTACTCTTTTGCTTACGTGCTTCCTTCTCAAAGCTCCTTTGTATATCTTGATTATTCTCCATTATTGAACGATGTAATGATGGATCCATTGAAGCCGAACCATCCACTAGTATCCTCTATGTTAACGTTTGATCTTCGGCCAATAGTTTCTCATCTCTGACGACATCAGCATCTTGTCTTGCAGAAGCTCTTGCTATTGAATAAGTGGGAGCCTCATGCTGGTAGATTTTTCTTTCTTTCTGATTCTTTTCCTGTCCTCGATCGACTCAGTCTTTCCATACACATTTCCTTCCCATGAGTTTAGTTTCAGCCTTTAAAAAAATATATATATATATTTGCCTCCCAGTAACTTGATGAAATTTCAGGAGTTTGATAAGTTTACTCGCTAAATCTATTATAAGTTCAAACTTTATGCAGATCACCAGTGTTACATAACTGGAAAATGTTCAGCAAGTAATGTGTTTGAGATGGTGATAACATTACTTAGATTATGACAGCATTTAAGTATTGATACTTGACAACGGAATCAATCATGTTTGCAGAATATTAACTTTCGATATAGATTGCCAAGCCATGTAGTTTATGTTGGAAGAAAGATAGCTGTGGTAGGTAGGTATTTTATGGGAAGCAAAGTAAAATAATAAAGTTAAAGAACACGATATTTGAGAGAAAACATATATTTTGTCGAGTGTTTTTTCATAGATACACACTCTAAACTCTTCTCTATGTTTTTTATATTCTAATTACAAGTCTATTTATAAACATAAAATCTTAAATAATCAAGAAATTAAATTAACAAAAGAAAACCTAATTAGGTTATAAGATATGATCTCAAACTACAATGGAGATGGTATTGAATTAATGAAAATCAGTGTTGGCAATTGCAATAACAATTTTTTTTAATAGATAGGGTTTGGATTTAAATGCTAAGAACTAATATGCCTAGACCTGTCCTTGTAAACATATATATATAGCATGAACATGTGTATGGTTTTGGAATGATAGGCAAGATTTGGATTTTTAGTTTTTCATACTTTTTTTTTTCTATTAATTTTTTGGAATCTTAAGACTGCTATAAATAAAAACATCATCTCATCGACAAATCATTCTTGTTCTCATCAGTTTTCAAAGTCTACTCTATACGTACATAGATGCTTAATGTTGATAATTATGCAATTTACTTGTCCATGAAAACCCTTACAATTTTTTCCTTCAAGGAATGGTTTAGTTGATTCTTTAAAATATTGAGAACTTCTAGTTCATCAGTTGAGAATAGCTCTTTAATTTTTCTTTTAATCTTTCATTCAGATGATATATAATGATATGAGAAACTGTTATACATAAATATTCACATTGCATTTATTTATTGTTTATTCAATTAAAAAAAGAGCTGTGTATTTCACGAGCCAATATATTCAATACAAGATACCTAAGGGATTCATTATGGATATCTGTCATCTCTATTTTCTATTCTTAATGAAGATTCTATAAACCTAAATTTAAGAGCCCAAAAACCCCCTGAATAACCTAACCTCCCTTGAGCTCAGCCAAGAAAAGGACTTAACTTTTTAGGTACAACTACATTTAAGATCCTATTCTCTCTATATCCATTATGTGTATAAAAGTCCTTAAAGAACTCGCATATTTCCATCGATATCAATGTTGTGTAAGAGATAATATGTAAAAGTTCTTTAAAGTCCCACTATATTTCCATCCACATCAATACATATGCCATAAATATTTTCTCTTCTTAATACTACCAGGGCAATATTACACTTTAGCATTTCTTCCCTATAAAAAAACTTATGGGTTATAAATAAACCATGAATCCTTTTAAAAAAGGGTTAAGAATCTTCATTTCCTACTGGATATTTATTTCTAGAGTATCTCTCTATAATATTATTGCATTTCCTTTCAAAAGGTCACTGACTTAATCATCAGAGAGTTCTCAAATTCACCAAAGAGGATCTTTTATAGGTATCATGCACCTACCTTTAGCCAGCTTGACTAGGGAGAATGGATCATTTTGCCAGAACCAGAAGATTATAGATTATCCAAAACATAAACCTTGCCCCAAACTACTTGGATTTTTTAGGACATCATCAATTGACGTTGTTTGTGGAAAATTGATAAAAAAACCGTCAATTTCTTTCTAATGACATTTTCAGGTCATTCCATGGCACATAACCATGACATACTTGGGCTAGAACACTTGATGGATCTACCCATTACCACGAGCACTTTTGCCCATTTGGATTTCTAACAACTCATCAACCAAGTACAACCCATCACCCGGGCTATGTTGGCTGCTCAGGGGCAAAATTAAGTTTTGCCACGTCAACAAATCTCGAAACTCGCGGCATCTCCACCCTTGAAAAGGATTGACCAGAGGTCTTCCAAGTGAAATAACACCACTCTATAAAGGATGGATCAGAGGGCTCTATAGAGT
>Ga0307510_10009791_pt1 | contig 11403 bp, 13 predicted proteins | sample 12_EM_MG_FD_207224 | JGI IMG/M metagenome (GOLD analysis project Ga0307510, IMG submission 207224) | Populus trichocarpa ectomycorrhiza microbial communities from riparian zone in the Pacific Northwest, United States - 12_EM | ecosystem: Host-associated > Plants > Roots > Unclassified | place... | reverse complement strand
TCAGCGCTCAGCCCCTGCCCACTCCCCACACTTGGTTGGCTTTACTCATCCTTGAGCAGGGCTAATTCCCAAAAACACGTTTTTCTTGACGAGGTCTGAACTTCCGGGAACATGTCTGGAATAAAGATGATGTTAATAATAACAGTCAAGGAGTGGATACCTAGTAGGCAACACCGTTCGCACTGGTATGTGAAGCTGCATGCGCGCAAGCACTGCACAAATCGATGGCCACGACACTGTCACGACCCAAAGAGCGACTTAGAGGAACCCAAACAACAGAAAGGGCTTGGAAGGTGCCTGGACGCCTGCAGACTTCGTCGCCCGCATCATACAATTCTCGAAGGACGCGACATCATCATGGCAACGCAGAAAAGCAGTGAGGAGTTTTCCCCCGCCCGAAGCCAACAGTGGTCAAATTGGTTCGGATTATAGCTATTGACGCCGCGTTTGCTTTCAGATACGAAAAATTCCACATTTACATACGCACATGTTCGGATGAAAACTGAGACTCGAAAGGCCGATTTTTGGTCGCAAAAACTTGATCTGGCAATAGCGACTATACAACAATTTGAAACCACGAAATCTATCACAGAGATTGCGGTCCAAATTTCACAGGTTTGAGTCGAGGAATGTATCGAAATGGCTCCCTTTACCCTAACCAACCTGGCCCACCTGAAGTTGGCTCCGTGGCCCTCCAACACAGGGAATGTTATCCTGTATCCTGAAGTTGTCGCTGCTGTTGAGTGCATATGAAATAAAGGGATCAACCTCACCACGCGAGATGAAATCAACTCCTTTACATTTCCATCCTCGGCCCCCTCCCTTGTATTCTTAAGATTGCGAGGTTGCAGTGCTGGTAGCTCGACAGGTTACTAATCGTTGAACTCTGGCGCAGCGCCGCACTGCAACGGTCGGTTGAGATACGAACCGCACTTACACGTGACAGCCCGATCGACTTAGAATCTGCTAGTCAGAGAACCAATGACCCGTGCACGCTAGCAGTGTTGGGGGTGCGGTCTCTATGAAGGAGCATGAGCCATTCTCAGCAGAGTGAGCTTTTGTTCGAGGTTAGCCCTTAGCAACCAAATGTTTGCGCCAGACAAGCTTGATGCGATGTAACCGTAGACAATAGTAGCGAGACACAAAGGGGCGGATCGAAGTGAGAGAACAATTGGCAGTTCGATCGGCGCGATAGGTGGATGGAAACACGTGGTCATCTGACGTGACGTTCAATTCAATTTCATCTATTTCGAGTCGGCGTACTGTACTCAACGACCATATCAATTATTCATCGTCAACTCGCGATGGCTGGCCTTTCATCCTATATACTGCAGAGTCACGTCAGTCCAGCCAGAAATACGCATCGTTGCGCAACTCAGACATCACAATTCCTGTTGTGGACGCCAATCATCAATCTGTTCAAGAACGGATGTGGCACCTCAGTGACCTCACAGGCGCCTTGTACCACTCTTGTACCACTGTACCATTATCCTTTCTGTTAATCGGCCACTCTATTTGTACATAAAAGAACTACTTGTGGGTCCACTACGCTGATTTCCTCAAGGCCTCAACATCTGACCACAGGCCACACCCTTACCCACTAGTACACCTTTTCCGTTCACCCTGGCTGCTACAACCACTTATCCCACTCGAGGGGACTTACATACTCACAGTTACGGTCCCATGTCATCCCCTCACGCCTCATCGACCGCAATTCCGGTCAACATCGCTTACCGCAACGAGCGTCCATCGGTGAAGTTCAAGATCCCCTGCGGGAAATCCAATATTCTCAATTCTGTAATTGTCAATGCAGCCGGCCAGTCCCTCTACATAACCTCAAGCAATTCGAAGCGCACGACTTTCGTCGCGTGCAAGGACAATGTCGAGGTTGCCACCGTCCAGTGGGATCGTTCAAGTCCACGGATGATTTTTCGTCAGAAGAAAATGAAGTGTAAGGAGTGGTTGCCGCTCGCAGGGCCCAAGACTGAGTACAAACCTCGCTCCTCTTACTGCTTGCTGTCATTCTGAATCGGGACGTGATCTGCAGGTCTCGTGTACTCGCGCACGGCGACTCGCAATTTAATTGGATGCCGGGGTCATCATCATCCACTTCTGGCTATGTGTGTATCTGCTGCCACTAAAACACATTTCTCGAGGGACTGATAGATCGGCTGCAGCTAATCCCTGCGAACCGACCCGGTCTCGCCGTTGCACGTTGGCGCGTCAGCTCCCATTCTGATGACCTTGATCTGGAGATATTCCAAGAAGCACTAGTGGAACCGGGCCTTCTGGAGGCAATTTTCCTTTCCGTCGTGCTGCTACGATCTGGACAGCCTCTTGGTAACACCGCAGAGGCGATGGGCTTCTCGAACCAAGTATTTTCCTCCATCATTGCGGGAGGCGTTAACTCAGTACCACATCCATGAAGTTTGCGGACATACCAATTTTTTTTTTTTTGAGAGCGTCATATCAATTCGTTTTCCGATATTAATTTAGTTTGTAGTTTTCGTCTTGGTGAATGACAACCTAGTGATAAATATTTTTGAACAAACAAAAATGCTTGCTCTTTAATATATGATAACATTGCAGTATCACCTTAAATTATATTGGCTAACCACGTGTCGGCAATACCCGACTGCAAATGCGCGTTTCGCGCGCGCTGAACTCTTGCGCTACTGTACTACATCTTTCACGAATCGCCATGTCTATATTTCAACGCGATCCGAGGGCGGGCGCATTCCTTGGTGGTGACAGGGTTTCCGGACAGGAGATCCGTGACCAGAATGGTGCGCCCAACACTTACGATTCTCCTACGTGCGATCTCTAACTCAAGTGCAATGCAAACCTCAGTGGTTGCGGCACAGACCATAGCTAATATTGTAAAAAGTTCCCTTGGTCCATTAGGTCTTGATAAAATGCTGGTAGACAATATCGGGGTACGTTGTATGTTCTTTACATTTGGACTTCCGCCATATAAGGGCTGTTTGTTTACGCAGGAAGTCACGATATCAAATGACGGCGCCACCATCCTTTCTCTCCTTTCTGTAGAGCATCCCGCAGGCCGTATCTTTGTAGATCTCGCACAAAAACAAGACAAAGAAGTCGGAGATGGTACGACTTCTGTCGTGATCATCGCCGCCGAGCTGCTGCGCCGTGCAAACGAGCTCGTAAAAGCGAAGATTCACCCCACTACTATCATCACGGGATACAGGCTGGCGTGTCGCGAGGCCGTCAGGTTCATGCAAGATCAGTTGAGCGTGAAGGTGGAACACCTAGGTCGGGATGCACTGATAAATGCTGCGAAGACGAGCATGGCGAGTAAAGTCATTGGGCCGTGAGTTCTCCACCTTACAGATCGCTTTGTATTCACGTTACTCACCCCTGAGTCAGTGATGATGATCTATTCGCGCCCATGGCGGTGGATGCCATGTTGGCCGTCAAGACCGTCAATACTCGCGGCGAAACGAAATACCCTGTCAAGGCCGTGAATGTCTTGAAAGCTCACGGACGGAGTGCTCGGGAATCTCTCTTGGTACAGGGCTATGCGTTAAATTGTACCGTTGCTAGCCAAGGTGCGTCTATTTCATCGCGGTGCGTGTTAACGGAGCTGTCCAACACATATCTCCAGCGATGAAGACGCGGATACCTAACGCTAAGATTGCTTGTCTCGACATCGACCTCCGAAAAATGCGCATGCAGTTAGGTATTCAGATCCTAGTTGATGATCCAGAACAACTTGAAGAGATTCGCAAGCGGTAGCTAAAAGCTATTATCTTCCGTGAATCGTACTAACTATCCCACAGTGAGTCGGAAATCACGCTTGAGAGGATCCGGAAAATTCTTGGTGCCGGTGCAAATGTCGTGCTGACCACCAAGGGAATCGACGATCTTGCATTGAAGGAGTTTGTAGAAGCTGGTGCCATGGCCGTCCGTCGGTGCAGAAAGGAGGACCTTCGCCGCATTGCCAAGGCTACCGGTGGTCAGCTTGTCTCAAGTTTGGCAAACCTCGAGGGAGAGGAAACATTCGAGGCGAGCTACCTTGGCACAGCAGACGAGGTTGTGCAAGAGCGCATCTCGGACGATGAACTCATCCTTGTGAAGGGTACGAAAGTGGTCAATTCCGCTTCTGTCGTTCTCCGCGGGGCCAACGACTACATGCTTGATGAGATGGAACGGGCGTTGCATGACACTTTATCTATAATCAAGAGAACACTAGAAAGTGGGAGCGTGGTGCCTGGTGGAGGTGCGGTGGAGTCGGCGCTGAGCATATATCTTGAAAACTTTGCCACAACCTTGGTAAGTTCTTTCCGTCAAACCTACGCGTTGACGCATTTAAGATGGTGATGATGTCACATTTCCTCGCTCACACTCACAGGGCTCGCGGGAACAATTGGCCATTGCGGAGTTTGCCAGCGCACTTCTCGTCATCCCGAAGACTCTCGCGGTGAACGCGGCCAAGGATGCGACCGATCTCGTAGCCAAGTTGCGTTCTTATCACAACGCAGCTCAGAACGCCCCCGCGGGAGACCCCAAGAAGGTCCTTTTACGGTATGGACTGGACCTGCTGCAGGGTGACGTGCGAGATAATGTCACTGCCGGCGTCCTGGAACCGACTATTAGCAAGGTTCGCAGCCTCAAGTCTGCATTTGAGGCGGCCGTTTCGTTGTTGCGAATCGATGACGCCATCCAAGTTGCGCCAGGTAGATCCTCACCAAATAGACTCGAACGTTGGACGCTGACAAAAGTCTTCACAGAGCAAAAACAGGGACCTGATGGCCACGATCATTAGAGAGATGGGAATAATACATGTAGTATTGACACAAGTAAAGGACCGAAAAATGAGTTTTACGATATTGCGTGTCCTGTCCAGTTTCCAGTCGTAAGCGCTGTGCCACAAGGACGCGTTCGTCACGTGCTTCTGAGTTACACGGGTTGATTTAGGCGCACACACTACAAACCTCGCGACTTTTGACCACTCCCGGGCCCGTTCTGTGGTCTTCAGCGCCTTTCTCATCCATCTCTGCACCCAGTGACGACAAATCTTGCGGTTTTTTATCACCTGCTCAAGCCTGAACGCGTCTCGCGCACTGCCTTGAACGCATGCAGTCACATCAAGCCGAATCTCCTCCAACCTACTTGCCCTACCTTTTCAAGCGCTTCAGCTCTCTCATTTGGGCATGCCTCGATGCCGATCTCCACAAGTCGGCCATCTTTTACGCGGAGCGCTATTTTGCGCTGGATCACGGAAATCACGACGCGCGACACCTGTACGCGACCGTCATGCTGCGAGCCAACCAGCCTCATTCAGCGTTGCATCTCGTGAACCTCCCCCAAGATCAGCGATGTAACGGATGCTTAGAAATCAAGTCCAAGTGCTGTTCAACGTTGGGGAGGCATCGACAGGCGCGGGAGGCGTTGGAGGATATTTTGAAGAACGCTGCTGAGGTCCCATCTCGTGCGTCCTTTCTTCTCTATATGTGTAAGTGTGCCTGAACACCCTCACCTCCTCCCTCCCACAGTGTCACAAGAACAGCGAACGGCGCGGACCTTTCCCGAAGAAGCTGTGCTGCACTGCCGGTCTGGACTCACCGCACTGAGGGGCAACCTACCTGACCAGGCCAGTGGTAGCCTGCTCCGAGCTTTGGCCCTCAATCCCATGATCTGGGAGGCCTTCGAGGGCTTATGTACTTTAGGTAAACGTGCACGTCGGATCTTGCGCCCTGCTTTGCTAATTGTCCGGTTTGCCTCACAGGGTCCGTACCAGAAATCGAGGAATTGTTCCCTTCACGGCCTCCTCCAATCAAACGGACTTCCCCAGATGAACAGCCGACAACGAAAGCTACACAGCCTCCACGTCCGATCGCCACTGGGGCAGGTTTCTTCACACCTGACACTGGCAACGCCGGGAATCTGTTCCGAAGACCGGAACCTGTCAATCCCCAGCCTGTCCGAATGGGACGATTAGGTCCTCGAGATTCCATGTGGGCTGGGGCATAATTTTATCCGTTTCCAAACACTAATATCCCATACATGAAGGTTAACCGATGACACGGTCTCACACCTGCCCGAAATTTCCATTCTTCAAGCTCATCAGCGCGCCAAAGGCGCTGTCATGCTCGCCTCTCGTGCGCTTTCTTCTGCGGATGAGGGTGGGCCTGCTCATAAAAAGTTACGCTCTACGACCCGTGGGGTGGAGAAAGCATCCAAATCGGTGGCCACGGCGGACGACGCACGCTCAAAAAAGGCACGCGCACGCCCGGCCTTGACTCTTGTTAACCTCTTCTCATCTGCGGGCCGCCGTCCTCAGCCCACGGCGACGTCCTCCAGGCATGCGCCGACTACCGGCTATCGGTCCGAACGAGATGGGAATGCGTCAGGCGGGGGTACACGGCGAAGCGCGCGATTGATGAGCACTGGAACGAAGCCTCCAATACCGAGCAAGGTCGGTGGCCTCGTTGGTGACAATGGGGCAGAAAAACTTTGTTGCTTATACGCGCATTATGTTTCAGCCGCTACCAGGCCGAGACCGACGTCGGCCTCGCACACGCACGCGGTCCCAGTCGACGGACTCTGAGGATGAGCCCTTTCCCAGCGGGGACGCAGCACATTCGCAATCGCCCCGGTCAATAGCGCAATCCCCTCGATCGGACACCTCACCAGCGCCGAGCAATTGGACGGCATCACAAGAGCAGGCAGCTCAGGAAGCGTACGAAGTCGAACTCGCAGACCAATACATTTACGACCTCATGCGATTATTCGCCAGTGCCACGAGGGCTTTAGCAATGTACAATACGGCACTTTGTATGGAAGAATTGGACAAACTACCGCATGTTCATCAAAGATCCCCGTATGTGATGGCCATGGTCGGGAAAGCGCACTACGAGCGGACCGATTATACATCTGTACGTACTCATCTGTTTAGTGCTCGGCGTTGCCCATCCCTAACACATGCTAACGTCACGTGGTTACACAGGCGGAACGCGCATTCCAGGCAGTGAGGGCACTGGATCCATATAGGCTGTGGGACATGGAGGTGTATTCGACATTATTATGGCACCTACAACGGACAGTGCAACTGTCCTTCCTGGCACAGGAACTGCTCTCGATCGAACCACGTTCCTCGCAGGCGTGGATAGCAATAGGAAACACGTTCTCATTGCAGAAGGAGCGTTCCCAAGCGTTAACGTGCTTTCGGCGTGCCCAGCAACTGGATCCCACCTGCGCGTACGCGTTCACGCTTGCGGGGCACGAGTTCATTGACGAGGACCTCGACAAGGCCATCCTGTCGTTTCAGATGGCGCTTCGGGCAGACGCGAGGCATTATAACGCTTGGTATGTATACCCCCTTATCACCTCCGATGTCAGTTTCTCAAACGGCACGTGGCTCCCGCTCGGGGAAATGCACGCCTATCTTGCGCGTGTGTTTCTATTCTATACAGGTATGGCCTCGGGACATGTTATCTAAGGAAAAGCAAAATCCGTATGGCGGAGTATCACTATCGGAAAGCTGCGGAGATTCACCCCAATAATGCGGTGTTGCTGGGCTGCGTAGGCATGGTGGGTAGATAACTGAGCGCACGCTCTTTTATTTTCTGTGTGGCGCTGAACGGAAATGCTCGCTAGGCCGTAGAGAGGCGCGGGGATCGAGAAGAAGCCCTTGCGCTGTTCAACGAGGCCGTAAAGTTGTCTCCAGATAACGCCCTGGTGCGTTATCGGCGAGCGAAAATGCTTATCTCTATGAAGCGATATAAGGTGCGTGTGGAGCCACTTGAGTCATGACGATCTCCGAACGTGTGCGTTGACGCATTTTTTTCATTCCGCCGATTGATAGGCTGCCGTGAGAGATCTAGAATTCTTGCGTGACTCGTCCCCAGAAGAGTCGAACGTTATCTTCCAGCTCGCTCGAGCTTACCGACTGATCGGAGATGAAGTCAAGTCTGCACAGATGCTAGCTGTGGCGAGGGACGTATCCCCGAAGAGTGCTAAAAAGATTCAAAAGCTAATGGAGACGGTCAAGGACGAGGAAGTGGGAGACGAGAAGATGGACCAGGGTTGAGCGCTGAGCGCTGATCGCGTGGGATGTGGGACATCGCTCCAGTGTATTGGTTTGCTGTGGACATTGCGAACAATGATGCATCATGATGTATAAAACACGTCGAGTTACCCTTTACGCTCTTCTCGGCTTGGAAGCACTATATTTTGCTCAATTGTTGCGTTTATGACGAGGAACGGCAGGGACGCTGAAACAACAAAGAGGGCCGGAATGACGAACGAATGAGATGAGCATTTTTCGGAGGTTCGGAATGGCCGAAGCCGATCCTTGGCCGACGGAGGTTGTCCCGGCGGCCGGGAAATTGGCCTGAAGATGTGACATGAGGAGTCACTTTTGGTTGGGCAATATAAGGGGCGCATGACACCCACTCCTTTTTTACTCGACTCCCCCGTCTACTTGCTCCACTCGACCTCGACTAACAAATGCATCATTGACCGTCCTCTTGTTCGCCATCTCTCCCCCTCGACTTGAATCCCGTCCCCTGTCCCCCACTCTCACAGACAGAGACGGCGGCCGTTCCCAATCTCCACCACCAGCATGGTTGACAAGTACGCGCGAACATCAAAGCACGGCACCATCCTTTTCGAACCCTCCATCGTATACCGCATACACCGCTAAAAAGCAGACGGCTACCCCATCATCCGCATCTTCATCTGGTGAGCTGCCGGGTCCTTTTTTTGCCAACGTGCCCCTTTCTCAACTAGCTTTTGCGTTCAGTTTCCCAATCACAGCAACTTCAGTCTCCCCTATCGTATCATCCTTCAATGTCGTCCGAGAACCAGACTTTGTCTCGGGTCACCCGGTCAAAGCTAAGCTTGGCTATTGGCGGAGGCGCCAAGGACAGCCACAGCCTGCACCGCTGGGTGCTCCTAAAAAATTCGATTACCCGTTCGCAGCCTCACAGCACATTCTCCTGTAGCCCCAACAATACTTCTGCGTTACTCCCCACCTTCCACTCTGATGCAGGCGACGAAGATGAGGAAGTGTGTTTCGACGAAGAACACGACTCTTTTATCTATCCCGATGCCCACAAGCTCCTTGACAGTCCTTGCAGCGCGAACGAGGACAGCTCAGAGAGTCAATGGTTTGACTCGCTCCTGGAGTCGCTCGAACATGAGGACTCTGATGACTCGCATGAACCTCTTCTTCATGTCGGCGACGACGATGATGACGAGGATGACTTGGCTCCCCTCACTCCCTCAGCTTCTCCCGTATCTTCCACCGATGATCTCGGCCACCCCGTGTATAATAATACTCCAATCCCTATGCCATACCCTGTTGTCTATCCACCATACAATCCCCCATTGTTAAGTCCCCTCGAGCTCCAACCCCTTAATACCTCCCTTGACTCTATCTATCCACCATTCAACGTTGCGCTACCTTACAATGACGTCGATGACATGGACGATTTGCCTGTACCGGATACGGTCGAGGATCTGTCCGACGACGAGTCGGATGTGTTCTCCGCCCCCACCCCAGATACACCCTCCCCGTCGATGTCTCTCGTCGACGCGGGTGCGCGGTCTTCGGAGCGCGCGCGGCGTCATGTTGTCCCACAGGTGTACGTTAGCGCGGATGAACCCTATTTTCGTCACGGTTTAGAGCTCGACCCTCTCCCATTCGCCCACGATTCTGCTAATCCTTCCCTCGTATTTGAAAGTGTCTACCGCCAAGAGTGCTAGTGCTCGTATCGGACTAGACGCTTACCTCTCGGTCTCACTCTACTGTACATATTCCATATCTGCATGCTTTCCTTCCCCCTCCATCCCCCTCCGCATTTGCGTTTGTTCTATCTGTCTCTCTTCCCTCTGCTTTCTTGTTGTCATGTCATTATTCTGTGCTTCATCCCCGGGGAAATCTTAGGTGCCAATTGTCGGTTCTGATGGTTGACGTGCGTTGCCCGCGCGACTCGCCGCGTGTTTGTGGTGCTAAAGGGTCTCGAAACGCGATTGTTGGCCGCCGTGTTAACGGACCAAACAAGCCGTAATAGGTAGGCGACGATAAGCCTTTTTTAGGCTCCGATCTCAGATCCGGAGTTTACATCTGAGTCCTGTGGGTGCATCCCTGGCCCTGGAACGACCAAGTCAATGATTTCATGACCCCTTGACTCCTGTCGAGTGAGTCCAATCCCTTGTGGTGGTGGGGTCAATACGAGTGGTGACGCAAGGGACGCACACAAGTAGCTCCTAAATCCTGTTTAGCCTCGGAGCGGTGCGAGAATCCGCGGGACCAAAAATTTGCAGAGGACGGACCCTCTAAACGGACAATGCCGTGGTCTGCATCCTTGCACGTCCGTGCGTGCGGGATTTCCTCCATCGGGAGACACGGGGACCATTTGGCGAGGTTGTTGACGTACTGTGTGTGTATGTTGCCGTTAACCGAACCGCGTCTGTACTGTGCCCATCTGTTGAGCCTACAAATAAATACAAATACAAACCCAATTTTTCGGATGACTAAGCAAGGGGTACACCCATCCGGGATTATACAAGACCCCTGTGATGGCACTGCTGCTCCTGTGCTCCCTTCTGGGTGGGGACCGGTATTGAGGGTGGATACCGTACCGAGCCGCGTATCATCCCACACACTACAGCCCCGGTTGTCATCCGCTGGGCCGTGATTTCAAGAAGGCAGGGCATGGATGTGTGGAGTGTTCTGATTGATCTGCCAGCCAGCATAGCAGCAGGGCGCGGGGGTGTGACACACAGCACAACACAATTGTACAGCCTGACAGCCCCGGCCCCCACAACACACATACAGACATACCCCCTCTCATATGACCCAAACAATCATTCTATTCTGTACCTTACAGTTGCGTGGTGCTAGCCTAGCCCATCAGAAAAAGCCCCTCGAGTCATATTTGGGGATGTGTGCTCTCGTGTCCGTAGTGCCGTACAAGTCTTAGGCTTAGGTGTATGTGGGTCAGGTCAGCCCCCATCAGAATCAGAAATCATGGGATTGGGGAACAAGGAGGGGGTTGTGTATTGTATTGGTCCGGTCCACGGCTTCCGGCACCCAACTTGTCACCCCGTTTCGACACTTTGTCTCGGTTCCGGGAATGGACAACGGGGGTGGGATCCATGATGATAACGGATGGCAACTTCCGTGTCTCCCGGACTCGGAACTGCCGCGCTGGCGCTGGACGGCAACTGGCCAACTGGCAATCGTACGACCGCGCCTGGGCCTGAGAAGGTGTACTGTAGTGGTGCTTTTTTTTCTGAGCAGCTGCACATGGCGCAAAACTATCTTCCAATGGCGTTGCCAGCGCAGTTCGTGAGTCGTGTACGAGCGCGAGTCGTCGGTCAGTCCTGACTCGATAAGAAAAGCAATTCATATTATCGTAGATATTGTAC
>Ga0307510_10009789_pt1 | contig 11403 bp, 6 predicted proteins | sample 12_EM_MG_FD_207224 | JGI IMG/M metagenome (GOLD analysis project Ga0307510, IMG submission 207224) | Populus trichocarpa ectomycorrhiza microbial communities from riparian zone in the Pacific Northwest, United States - 12_EM | ecosystem: Host-associated > Plants > Roots > Unclassified | place... | reverse complement strand
ACGCGAACCTCAAGTACTTCACCACGAAACAAACGCTCACACGTCGCCAAGCGCGGTGGTCCCTATTCCTCAGCACTTTTGACTACGTTATCATCCCCAAGCCTGGCAAAATTAACAAGGCAGATGCGCTGTCCAGGCGTCCAGATTATAAAGAGGGGATAGCATCCGAGAATGCAGAAACAATTTTGCTCACACCGGAAAAATTCCTACTCAAGCCAGAGCAATTCCATATACGGGCACTACATAACATGGCAATCCCTACTGGGATCAACGAAGAGCTCAAGGAAGCTATACAAGAGGCCATAAAGACAGACACATTGATGGGCCAGAAACTCAAAGATATCCTCACTAGCGGCCCAAGACAAGTAAACAAAGGATTACAAGAATGGAACTACGAAGATGGCCTAATCCTTTACAAAGGATTAATATACATTCCCAAGACAAAGGATGAAGAACTCAAACGAAGAGTTACCCAGCAATTTCATGACAATCTAATGGGACACCCAGGACAATGGAAAACCATCGAACTAATCTCACACGAATATTGGTGGCCAGGCATTACCGAATTTGTCAAAGCCTATATACGAGGATGTGCCACATGCCAAACTACAAAGATATGGCCACCAACCAAAGTACCAATCAAGCCCAACGAGATCCCTGAAGGGATATGGGAAACAATCACCATGGATTTCATCGTAGACCTCCCAGTATCACAAGGATATGACAGCATCCTCACAGTCGTCGACCGTCACAGCAAAGCCATCATTCTATCCCCCTGTCATAAAACCATCACGGCTGAGCAAACGAGCCAACTACTAGTAGACAACGTCTGGAAAAGAACAGGCGTCCCCAAGGCGATCATCTCTGATCGAGGACCACAATTTGCTGCACAAGTAACACAAGAACTCTGGAGAAAGCTCAGAATCAAACAGAAATTGTCCACCACGTTTCACCCTCAAACTGACGGAGTGTCACGGACTGCCCCGCTTACCTAATTTCTTCCTTCCTATGTCGTTTTCTTGTTCCGCTTCCGTCCGTGATCCCGGGCCGCTTTGCCCACTGTCTGCTTACTTATCGATGGACTGTTCTCGCGTTTTCCAGAGACTTCCATACGTTTCCTTAGGCTTCTCTCCCGTTCCATGACCTTCCAAGGTCTTCTCTTACCTTCTAGTAGTTTCCGTCTGTACATGCATATAAACTGTACTTCGTAGCATAGAACGGCTTTCCTAAGCTCGTTCTATTTGTGCAATCAGACTTTGATAGTCTCTTCTCACTGTTGAACGCGTGTGGCTTCCATCGAACGAATCCCTCTGTATTAGTCAGCTTCTGCTGCTAATTGCCTTTGACTCTCTACGTCTCGAGATCACGTGCTAGTGTCTCGCTCGATTCCAAGTCACGTCTGACTTGTGTAATCTTCACTCGTAATCACTCTTGTCACGTGACGCCTCACGTGACTGAATTCCCCTTTGGGAACGACCCCTCTTCGAAATCCATCTTCATAATCTCGTCCGAGATCCCCGAACTCGATCTGACACGGTGGTCTGACCGTGACACGGAGAGTCAGAACGAGTTAACCAAGTAATCGAGCAATACCTTTGTATCTGTGGAAACTTCCAACAAGACAATTGGACCACACTCCTCCCCATTATCGAATTCGCACACAATGCACGACCACACCGCAGCACCCATAGATCACCCTTCGAAGTCTGGTATGGCTTTCAGCCAACCTTTAAACCACCCTTGCAACTACAGACCAGACTACAAAGTGTGGATGACCACATCCAATACCTAGAGCAACTACGCAAAGAAGTCACTGCAGCACTCATGATCGCAGCCAAAGAAATGCAAAGCAGAGGACCCAAAGAACTATCCTACACATTCCACAAAGATGACCTAGTACTCTTGGAAGCCACCAACTTACAAACGACACACCCCAAAGCGAAACTCGCTCCACGATGATACGGACCTTTCAAGGTCATATGGGCTTCACCCATGAATTGCGAACTGCAATTACCCAAGACCATAAGGGTTCACCCTGTATTCCACAACTCATTGTTGAAACCCTACCACGAAATACAAGCACATGGACCCAATTTCGAGCGACCCCCTCCAGAAATTGTTGGAGGAGAAGAAGGACATTACGAAATCGACAAAGTCTTAGCAGCACATCCCACCAGAAATCGCAAGAGCACACAGTACTTTGTCCACTGGAAAGGCTACACAGATGCAGACAACTCATGGATCCCAGCTGGAGAACTAACACACGCCAAAGAACTAGTCACCGAATTCCACACCTGTAATCGCCCTAAAGAGGGGATACACATACAAGCCTTGCAGGCGCAAGGAGATCCTAAAGAGGGGATACTGTCGCGAGCAGTACTTGCGCCCCCCAGTCTCAGCTACAAACCCGTAACTTCAGTACCACGTGACCGTGGGAACATATCACATGACCCTACACGTGACTCATCACGTGACCCCTTCGCCATTCGTACATCACGTGACTTATCAGCACGTGACCCTGGAAACCTACGACCCCGTGACCCTGGGAAGATAACATATGACCTATCAAGGAATTGGTCATCAACAACGTCACCTGACAGGACGCGCTTTGGACGCATGTCTAACCCGTTGATCAACATGTGGCAGATTGTGGGAACGATCAACAAGATGCGTCCACTAAACAATCAACGAACACGCGACGTGACTTGATCAACGAACACGCGACGCGACTTGATCAACGAAGACGCGACTCATTAGGGCTAGACCCTAATCGAGATGTATAATGTAATCCGCACTTACTGCGTATCAACTGCGCAGTCCCCCGTTACCTGTAATTGTACCTACCCTAAACTGCACACAGACCACCCTGTATTAGTATATAAGACCTACAAATTTAGGTGAACAGTCCTTAGACTGTTCTCTTGTCAATCCCCACACTGGAGCCTTTCAAAGCTCCCTTGTTGTCAGCAGCAATCCGTCCGTTGTCTTCCACCATCTACTCCATCCCCCCTCTCTTAGCCTTTTGCCTCTTCCTCCTCAACATCTCTTTGCTGCTCCTCTGGATCAGTCACCTTCAACTCCGCGCCATTGTCGAGTCTCGCTACCCATAAAGTAGTGAGTTCCTGACAACGACAACCCAGAAATACCGTGTTGAATCATACACTGCACTTGCACAGGAAATCAAACAATATATTGTTGGACCAATCCCTCCAGAAGAATTTTTACAGACGTTCTTTCCCTTGGACAATATTAGCATTTCTTGGGACCCCTTTGAAGTTGGCTGTTATGACACAACTGTTAATGCCACAACAGAGAGGTCGTCATATGAGCCCTTTGTGAGTCACTTGAAAGGTTGCCCTCACCCGCCCTCACAATTATAATCGATTTTAAGATCAAGACAACAACAAAGTTTATGCCAGGCTTCTCTGTCATCAATTCATCTGAATCCCCTGACAGTAATCCATTATTGAAATTCCCCTTCGATGTTAAACCCGATGTATCTATCTACACTGGTGAGGCTTCCATTCCGACGGATTCATCATCAGCTGAGATTTTCATTGAGTTCAAGTGCCAGGCAAAAGATGATCCCTTTTGTGATGTGGATAATAACCACGATACCATCGTCTGTTCTTCAAAGAACACCAACGATACCCTGGGTCAGATTACTGCGTATGCTGCAGTACAACTTGCTGTACAATTCAGGACCCATGCGTATTCAGTCTTTATCTTAGGGTGCAATGCTAGGATTCTTTGTTGGGACAGGTTGGGCATGATTGTGACGGAGGCTTTTGAATTTAGCAAATCCCCTTATCTCGTTGACTTTTTCCGTTGGTACTCAGGGACAATGGACAAGATTCGTGGAAAGGATGGAACAGTGTTGATGCCGACTACTGCTAAGCAATATAAGGCCAGACATGTGTTGAAACTTGATCAAAATGTTACACTCCACAAACTCTCAATTCCTGTTTCTGTTTCAAATGACGACTTACTCTACTTCATTACATGTCCTCCTGAACCGACACTATATGCACCTCCAGGGCATGCGACATGTGGCTTCAAGGCTTATGATGTTGCATGCGATCAAGTGGTCTTTCTGAAGGACTCTTGGAGGATTGTTCTGCCGGGTATCACACTGGAGGGGGATGTGTACAAGGCATTGAATAATGCTGGGGTCCAGCACATTCCAAAATGCCTTGCATGGGGAGACATACGCACCAGGTACCATTCTACAGAAACCCATAAATTTACCTGTGCAGAATGGGCCCACCACTCGAACAACGCTACTAACTTCCTTCATCATCAACACTGTCATCTCGTCCTGGATATTGTCAGGGTTACCCTTATAGAGTATCAATCCTCTTTTTTTTTTTTTTGAAATTGATTTCATGTGCACCTTGGGGTACAGAACCCCATGTAGCACTTCGCGAACATATACATGCATTCTGGATACATTGAATAAACAAAATCTTTGACTCTGCAGCATTCTCTCCCTTAGCCTGGGGCCAACATCATGTAACAAGGATTGCAGTGAAATTGATGAGCGTGGTCGTATTGCGCTGGGGCCCATCTTGTGTGGGGCAACCCGTATCGTCCTTAAACTTGTGTCTTGAGGAAAGTGTTTGCGCAGTTCTAGCGCACGCTTTGTTGTTATGAGAAGGGAAATGGTTTTACGCTCTGGATGAGTGGGGGATTTTACTCCGGGTGTGGTGTGACCTGTACATGATGTGGTGCAGTCTGTTGTGTTGAACTAATCATTTGCTCACCGTGTGATGTGAATCGATGCGTTGCGTTGATGAAGTTACCTAGCGGGATTACTAGGTTGGGATCTCCAAGTATGGATTCAATGTTTAGCGGTAGTTTCTTCTTCTTTATTTGGTGGGCTAGGGCCCATCTTTCATGAGCATAAGTCGGACAGAAAAGGAGGAAATGTTCTATGGTTTCTTCATCTGCACTGCACGCTGGACAGCTTGCATTATCCGCTCTTTTAAACTGTTTCAGGTAACTGTTTAGGGGAATGTGTGTCAGCCTTAATTGAGATATCAAGCTAGTGGTACTGCGCGTTATGCTTGTCAAACTGATTGTTTTGAGGAATTTGTGTGATGGGGTGGAGTTGTCAGTCTGGTGCATTTTGCATCCTCTTTTTGATTTGCACCAGGTGGTTGTCCATTTAAATTTGAGTCGATCACTGTGGGCCCTCTTTACTGCTGAAGGGTTCGTAAGTAAAGGTTTTCTCAAGTATGATGGGAGGAGCAGTGGGTCTGAGGTGAACCCCTCCGCTGCTTTCTTTGCCTCCCAGTCTACCGCTTTGTTACCCTCAATGCCTTTGTGTCCGGCCATCCATCTAAGCGTTAGTGCATATTTGGTTTTTCTTTTCCTGTGGCGGATCTGGTGGGCGATGTGTAGTGCTTCCCTTGCGAGGTGATGGCCTGGGCTTCTGAGACTCAACTGGAATGCTTTGATCGCTGCTTGGTTGTCGGATCCTAGAGCAAAGGTGGTGCCATTTCTTCTCTCTGTGTTGATCAAGTGGAGACCCAGTAAGATTCCTACCAGTTCCGCCTTGTAGACTGTGTGCTCTTCCTCCAAGCTGAGGTGGAAGTGAAGGCTTCATGTGGGATTACCTGCTCTTAGGAGTATTGCCGCCGCTCCTACTTTCCCTTTCATGGCCGATCCGTCTGAGAACACCTGGACTTCTTCCTCTGCGTTTTCGGCTTCCTTTGTTAAGCTTTCTCTGTCCTCAGGGATGCTTATCGTGAAAGGATTCTTTGCTGCGCTGATTGGGTCACGGGATGTCGCTAGTATCTTCTCAATTTTGTTTGGGTTGATGCTGTCCTGGTATCGGTCTAGAAGGTGGTGTAGGGCCGTTTGGTGGCATTTTACCTTAGGAGTGTTTTTCCGCTTTATTGTGCTATGTAGTGGATGGTCTTCCGGTAATGTGGCCATTCTTGTGAGCGCCATATGGCAGCGTTTGTCAATGTTCAGCAGGGATGGGTGGAGGAATGCGCATGCATCGAGCGCGTCGGTTGGTGAAGTCCGTAGGCCTCCCGTGATCGCCGTAGCAGCAGCGCGCTGTAGAGTTGTTAACTGTCTTGTTACCTTGGCTGAGCCTATGGCTCTTGGCCCTGGATACTCGTTTTGTGTGGGTGTGCACCAGAGATCGATGGCATAGAGTGTTCTTGGGAGTGCAACACTGATATATAACTGCCTCGCGTATTTTGGCATGATGCCCCAAGTCTGCTTCGCGATCCGTCTGATCTGCGCTGCCCACTGGGTGCCTTTCTTGATTGCATGGGCTTGCTGAGCCTTCCAGTTAAGGTTTTGGTCAAAGAAAACCCCTAAGTATTTGGTGCTGGTGACTGGCTCGACTACTCTTTGGGGGAGCTGTAGCGACGTTCTGGTTTTCTGACTCTGACAGTGTGCGAAATCTATCAATGCAAGTTTGGAGTACTCTAACAGTGAGTTGTGGGTGGAGGTCCACTCAGCTACGCCGCCTTCTCTTCCCATCATATCTGCCAGTATTTCATGTGCTTCGACAAAGGTGTCTGCTATTGCTAGCATAAACGAGTCGTCCACAAAGGCCATCATGTCTTCGTCTTTGTTACTTGGGATATCGAGTAAATCAGTGTTGTAATATTGATATAGTACCATCGATAGTGGGTCTCCCTGGCCGATACTGTTGTCGATGTGGATGGGGGCCAACATGTAACCATCGAATTTCAGAGTGGTCACCCTTCTGTATAGCATGTTACTGACAAAATCAGAGTACTTTCTGGGGATTCTTTGCTTTCTGAGGTTGTGAACGAGTCTCTCCGGCACTGCATTTGGGAAGGCTCCTTTGATGTCAAGGAATAGCACTGCCGCGACCTTTCCCGCGTGCCACGCAGCTTTGATTCTGAGTGTGAGGAGGTGCATCGCGTCGGTGGTTGTCCATCCTGGGCATCCTCTGAAGTGATTTTTCGGTAGCAGTTGGTGACTTTCTGTAAGGAAGGTAATCTGGTCTGCCACTATCGCGGTCAGGACTTTCCACATGGTGCTCAACAACGCTATCAGCCAGTATGCTTTTGGGACATCATAGTGTGGCTTGCCTGGCTTGCAAAGGACAACCGTGGTGAACGTTTTCCATGGGCTGTACTGGAGGTTTTTGTCCAGCATCGCTACATATATCAGGAGAAGTCTTTTGACAAGCAAGTCAGCATTTTTAGTCAGTACGATGTTTGGAATACCGTCCAGTCCTGGGGCCTTATACGGCTTCAGTTTCTTGAGCTGTTTTCGGATTTGTTCCTCTGTAACTTTGCCTGCTTTGCTACATTCTTTCGGGTAGTCCATGCCTTCTTGAGGATTCTGTGTTTGCGGCTTCTGGGGGAAGAAACCTTTGGCCAGTGCCGCTCCCTTTTCTACGTTGGAGGATGCCGTTTTGTCGATTTCTCCTTCCTTGTATTTTAGTGCTGGGATTCTCGCTTTACCACCATCGCTTGCTGGTGCTAAAATGAGGCGTTGCACAGCGTAGATGTCTGGGTCCTTCGCCCTTTCGAGCCAAGATCGCCAGTGCTGCTCCTTAGTGCTTTTTAGCATTCTTGTGTATTGTTTGGCTGCCTCCTTGTGCTCGGCGTGAACCATGTGTTCACATTCAATTTTCCGCTTATATGACTGTCTGCCCAACTTGTTAGCCCGCTTCCGAAGGAGTGTTAGCTCCTTTGTCCACCATTGTTTCGATTTCGGGGTGATCTTGGGGATTGGGACTTGCTCCTGGATGGCATATTGAATTGCTGATATTAGGACCTCACAACTGGTGTCCAGTTGGTGCTGGGTGAGTATCTGCTCTGGGGGTGGAAGGCGCAGGGGCTGGGTCTCTAGGGTCATTTGGAACTCTTCCCAGTCGACCTCCCTAAAATTGGGGTATGGCGTCTCAGCAGCGGGCTCCACCAGAAGGTCTAGTAGTGTTAAGATCAGGAGATGATCTGTTAGTATGCCCCGTAGATCTGTCCGCGTGTTGCAAGAAATCAGCATGTGATCGGAATGTTCTGACAGGAAAACTTGGTCCAGTCTGCTCCAGCATTTTGTAACATTGTGTTGGTGTGTTGGGGTTCCACTAGGCAAAGCAAGCTCAAGTCCTATGTCTGCGATCGCTTCTATCAGTACTTCCGCAGCTCCCATTGCCTCAGGCGTGAAGAGACGTTTATCATTGGGGTCGTCCCAGAGTGGGTGGTGGCGGTTGAAATCTCCTAACCAGATGACATTTGCTGTTCTGATGTCCGTATGTTCCAATTGTGTCCGATTCCTGCTGTAGTAGTTGGAGAGCAGTTTGATTGTGTCATTGTTGTCGCAATCATTGTATATGTTAAAGATTGTAAGTTTACCCCAGGTACCTGTAATTTGCATAATTATGATGTCGCTAGATGGGAAGTCTAGTTGCGACCAGGTGTCTGTACTGATGTTCGAGCGGATTAGCGTGATTGCCCGGGTTCTAGCAGGCGTAGCGCCATGTGGTGTGGGATATATTGGCGTCCAGTCCCTTGTGGCGATTGTGAGGCCGAAGGGGTTGATGCCCAGTGAAAACTGGTTCTGAGCCGGGCTGAGTTTGACTGAGTTGTACTGAGTGTGCAGACGACCTCAGCATGCGCCAGAAAATGGCGCAGGCTCAGATGAAATCTGAGGTCGTCCGTGGCAAATCTGGATGATTACTAGCTTAATTCAGTTGAAATCTGTGTCACACTGTGTTCTTCTGCACTATACAGAGGGTTTCAGAGGTTTCTTAATTGAGAAAATACACATTATTCTACTGTACTGCTCTGTACATGTCCAAGTTCATCTGATTGTATCTGTGTGCATCAAACCCATTCCACCTTCTCTGCAACTTATCGTTTCGACATATACGAGAAGACCACCGTCGTCATCAAATCCATCGTGTCATCGTAGGCTAGGTGATTGGTGGTAGTGGCAGCAGACGCATGACACCGACATGAGCATCGCGAAGCGGCTTGTGATCATCATCCAAGCTGTCCTTTATCTTGATGACATCGCCCATGTCGACATTGTTGCCATGGCGCGCTCCTGCAGGCTTCTTGGGCGGCACCACCTCTTCAGAGCCCAAGCCACTACTACTGTACACGATGCGGTGCATGCGAGCGTGTTTGAGTTTGGGCTTACACAGGGTGTGATAGTGGGTCCTGGAAACGCATACACACAAGTTGAGCCATCGAATCAACTTTTGGGAAGTGCAGTGGATCGAAAGCTCCGGGACGCACCGGTCAACGTCTGATTCTAGTCCTACTCCTAGTCCTACTCCAGTGGGCCGTATGGGACACAAGTGCAGTGCTGCTGTAAATGGAATTGCGGACAAGGACAAATGAGGTCTGTCTCCTGTTCTTGGGGATTGTTGAAAATGACATAGTTCAGTGAGCGGAGGGAGGTTTGGGGGAGCCAATGATGGTGACCTTGACACAGGCTTTGGTACGACATCTTCATCCTAGCCAGAAATCTCCATTATATCCATCATCTACAAGTGTGAAAGATCACGAATGCAGCAGAAAATAACTTGAATGCAGTTGATGGAATAATGGTCAAGAGGAAAATATCTGTATGCATGTCAAAGTCGAATCAACAAGAAAGGAAAGGACATACAGGGTGTGGATCCTAACTCCTGTAGCATACATGGGTGGTGGTAGCGCATACATCTGGTGGGGTGTTCCATACTGCCACCGGCATAGGCTGTGGGAATGAATTCAAACCAACCTAAATACAAGGTGGGAGAGGGTGCACACCAACATGTAGTTGTCCCTGAGCCGTCGTAAATATCCTTCCCCCCACAAGTATTCTCCAGTGGTAGGGTTGCCATTGATGTGGTCCTACATGTGAGTTCAGTAACGGAAGGGAAAGGAAAGATAGAACCAAGGCCATGTCTTCAAGGAGTGAGAACATGCAGAGGCAACATGGTTGATAGGCTTGGGATGCTGACAGCGTGTGATACGATCTGTAGGAATGATAGAGAATGACAAGAAAGGCGAAATGTACAAGCCCATGTTGTGGAGAGACGAGTTATGACATGTTGGCTCGAGTGGCCGTCGGTTGGTCGGGCGAAAGTCGAAGTCATGCAAAAAGAAGTGAGAGGGGCCACTATTGGCGCGAGGCCAGGTGGGGATACTCATATGCCAGATAGAGATATGACGGAACAAGTACTTTACGCAGAAAAATGTTCAAGTGGTCGATCAGATGACAAGAGGGACAAGAATTTTCTGAAGTTGTCTGAAGTTGCAGTACTTTCTCAGATTCGCACTGCAAGTCCTCGGGCCAGCACAGCTCAATACCGATGAACTCATATTCACTCAGTTTACCTTGGTGCCAGTTTTCACTGGGGTTGATGGCTGGCTCTTTGTTACGATCCTGAACCATTATCCTATTTTCCACCATTTATTTCACGCTCTCGGTCACTCGTCCCTCACTCGTTCCCTTACGCACCGCTCGGACCGCCACCAAATCACCTGACAAGTCACCTGATGGACCACATGACTAATCCGCAGTCAACTATTACATGCCATCATTCCGCAGTCCGCAGCATCATGACATGTCCTCATTTAACCCTTTTTGGCTTGCCAGCTCATGATGGGCTATTCTTAGGTTGCCAGCTCATGATGGAACTATACTTAGAACCGCCACGTCATGATTTTACCTTAGTAATATTTCCATATTTCTCTGTGACCTCTGTGACCTGTTACTTCCCAAATGTATATAAGCGCTCGTACTTTTAGCAGTTAGGCCCTAAGCCTAACTTGGTTTTCAATCCAAGACTTGTAGCTTCCACCCAGGACTCTTTGAGTCTCTTGCCTGATCAACTCAGTCGCTTCAAAGCCTTGAAGCTCTCCTTTCATCTCTACTATCTACCTCAGGAGTCGCCCTTATCATCGGGGACTTTACTCTTATACTGCGTAGCCAACCGGTACCGAGCTACTCACGTGACCCATTGCCTCAGGAGGAGATCCCACTGAGCAATCCCAGTCGTCGCCAAACCAACTCACGCACGTCGCGTCTTTAAGGCCCTTGGACCTTAACACAAGTTAGGCTTTCCTACGAGCTCTTGAAACACAGAGCTGTTACCATCGTGGCGACCATACAATACGGAACACTCAACGACGAGTTTACACGCATCGTCAGAAGACAACAGGACGATCTCCCAGCACACGTCACAAAAGACGCATACTTTGAAGACCACGGAGTAAACAATCCAAACACCGGATATCACCTTGACACTCCAAGTGGACGGACCATCCCTATCGAATTTATTCAAGCAAACGACACCTACCTTTGGGTCCAACTTCACCGACACAACGATACCTGGATTACTAACCAGGGAGGAATTATCAGAAACAACCCAGATCTTGGCTGGTGGCTCATCATCGACCCTCAGCATCC
>Ga0307510_10009787_pt1 | contig 11404 bp, 14 predicted proteins | sample 12_EM_MG_FD_207224 | JGI IMG/M metagenome (GOLD analysis project Ga0307510, IMG submission 207224) | Populus trichocarpa ectomycorrhiza microbial communities from riparian zone in the Pacific Northwest, United States - 12_EM | ecosystem: Host-associated > Plants > Roots > Unclassified | place... | reverse complement strand
TTGTCCGAACGTCCGACCCGAATCCCAACACTGGGGTGGCTGTACTGTGCTATGACACGGTCCAGAGTTCTAAAACGACCCTACTGCATCCGCGAGAGTGCCATTGCGGATCCCATCGTGGGGATGTGAGAGGATGTTAGTATTTTTCAGTGATTATAACTATTCGCTGTATTGAGGCAGCCTGTGCTGACTCGGAGTGCTGCTGACTGTGCTGTGTGCTGTGTGGGAAGGTTATTAATAATCACGTGACACAAACTGGTTGTCGTTTCTGCACGTGCGCTCAGGACGCTCGGACGGGCATACAGCACAAGGTACACGCGGCCAAGTACCCATAAAGTAGTCATAACCCTCTCCTTTTCTATTACAGCAGAGCACAGGAACATTAGCCAAGCTTCGAGCGTCGGACGAAAATGAAGTCAAGCGCCATCCTACGCGCTGGCTTCGTCCTCATTTCGGTCGTGTCCGGTGTCCAGTGTATCACAGACTCCCCTCCAGTGAAGGTGTCTCTGCGCACCTCATGGCCTTCCCCACCGTTCCTACTTGAATTGATGTACGTTCCTACTCGTATGAAGGCCCCGTTCTTCCTCTAATACTTTAATAGCGAAACCATCTCCATGGAAGAGCCTGATGCGTTCTTTCCATTGCTAGACGCGTTGACGGACCCCGATGCGTTTCCTGGAAAGGAGGAAGTATCACATGAAGTACAACAGCAACGAGCCTTGCATACCGCGTTGTCTGTGGGATATTTATCAAAGCCCGGAGCTTTGGAGATTGTCCGAGCTCACCTCGGCTTGCACTCCGCAACACCCAAGATTGTCGCCTTTTATCAACACTATTTGGAAAAAAATGGAGTTCAACCTGCGTCAGATGAGACAGAGAGATGTGGCTCGTGGGTGGAGTGGTACGGAGGAGTTATCTGTGAGGTGGATGAACTAATTCGCGTCACTGGCTCTGAAACGCTGGACCCTGCCAAGTCATCGTTCTCGTTGAGTGTTTGTCCTCACAGTCCTTTCCTAGTCTCACACCGTAATACAGCGAGCCGGGACCGAGGCCTGAAAAGTTGCCTTTCGATCATATCCATCCTCCACCCGATCGTCGCCTAGTTAATCCACAACGGACAGCCATCTTTTATGCTTCTCTTCAGTCTTCGAACTTCCGGGAGCTCCACTCACACCTGTTGTGCTTGTCCAATGGCCTCGCACCAAGGGTGCAGTATATCTTCAGACCCATTCCTCCAAAGGTATCAGCAAATGAAAAGAGCTACCTCTCGGGCTATGGCGTCACTTTAGATCTCAAAAAAATGGATTACCTTGCTCTCGATGATAGACTAGCCCATAGGAAAGGTACGCTTCGTTGTTAACATCCTTTCCAAGCTTCTTATGTTACTTCTATAAGATTTCAGCACAGAAGATGTCCGCGAACCGCGTGCCGAGAATGAAGACACAACCCCAGACCTCGTCCTCCCACTCTTGGAACAGTATCCGCTCAACACTACATTGGGTAACACAGACCCTTTGACGTCATACGAAATAGCTCGCAAGTATCTTCATGTTTCCGTTACATTGCCCCGCATCGTGCTAATTTTACACAAGAGATTGGCATCCTAGCTACTCAGCTTGTCTCTGAATCTAACACCCCGCTTGAGACGCTAAGGCAATTGGTACAGGATTTCCCAAGATACGCGACCTCTCTCTCCCGGCATGTTGTACCACAAAGTGGTCTACTCCAAGAAATCGCTTCGAACTCTCGTAAGATACAGCCTGGTATAAGCGCGGTTTGGTTGAATGGGGCACAGCTTTCCGCGCACGATATGAACCCATACAGGTAATCGCCTCGCTGCGCCTCATACGCACAACCTAGCTCATTATTCTTTTAGTCTTCTTCGTTTGGTACGCAAAGAAAGAGATCTAATGCTCTCTTTGACGTCTCTTGGCCTGATGCCGGACGAGGCATTTGACCTTATCACCCATCCATCCCTTGGGATCTTATCAAATAATGATGTTGTCGGTGATCTTCTGGATGCCAGCGACCGTCCAGAGGGTGGCAATCTCGTATTCTGGTGGAATGACATAGAAAAAGACAGCCGGTAAGCACTGTGGTGTCCTTGTATCGATATCCTAACTCGTATCTAGTTACGCACGATGGCAACCGTCCCTATACGTTGTACGTTTATCTCGCATCAATCACCATGTCGTGCTAACTTGAGCAAGCTCTTACGTCCAATGTATCCTGGCCAAGCCCCTACCGTTCGTCGGAACATGTACAATGTCGTACTCGTATTGGACCTGGCACGGTCATCCAGCTTGCATTTCATATCATTTACTTTATCCAGGTTAATCGACCAGTCCTACCCGGTTCGCTTTGGTATTGTGCCAATCGTCGAAACCGAAGAGGGCTTGAAGATGGCCAAGGTCTTCTATTACCTGACGCAGAACTATGGTCGTCAACAAACTATGCGGTTCTTTAACTCCGTACTCAGTATGTGCTTTTATCGTCGTTTTCATTCATCACGTTTGATTCTTGATATGCTAGGGGGGACCAAGCAACAGCTAGACTGGTCTCATATACAAACGGAATTTGAAGCACTCGTGGCGAACGAAGGAATTACGGATGGTGGAGAAGCAATGCCTTTTAAGAACATCCTCGGAAACGCTACCGATGACGTTGAAACGAAGCTCTTGAAAGCCCGGACCTACGCAGAACGGCTTAGCACGACCACTACCTCATCGCCCGAGGGCCACGTTATCATCAATGGGAAGTACTACGTTCTCGATGATGTATGTTGTTATGCGTTGGTCTTGCGATGCAACACTAAATCATATGGGACCAGAGTTTCTTGAATAAACTGCAATTAGCCATCGGACAAGCTCTCCAATACTTCCAAGAAAACGTCGGTTTGTGTTTGCTTACGGGAACATCTTGTTTGCTCTGACCGTTTAAACCAGGTATACTCGGGCGTGATTACAGACGATCATGCTGACGACATCGAGAATCATTTTTACGACTTACCCACTACGATGAAGAGACGGAATCGTCACATCGTTCCTGTTGGTAACGGGGACGTGCGTGTGGCCAGCCTTCCAGAGTTGCATCAATGGGCCGGCCTGCATACTTCACCCGATATGTTCGTCTACTCTGGTAAATGCGCTTCCACCTCCCTTCATCTCTGTCACCAATGGCAATGCAGCTTCTGGGCAGGTGCCTCTGTCTATTTATGTGATTGCCGATCTCGATTCGGACGATGGCTTGGGTACCTTGCAGGCAGCCCTTGCATTCTCTGTACGTTGGATATATCCGTGCCCACTACTTATCTGACTACGCTATTTGCAAAGGGCTCCGCTTCTGCGCAATCACGATTGAGTTTTTTTCACAACCCGGTTTTACCGAGCAAAGACCCTGGACAGCACACGCGTGTGTCTTTGTTGTTTTCACATCTCGTAAACAAGGGTCTTCTCTCGAAGGCTTCGCCATCCAGCTTGCTCCAGGCCATCGACCTCCTCGGCCAACCCAATCGACCAGGACAAACGCTGCAGGACATGCCTCATTCCTTCGATGAAATCACGGGTGGCATTGCTTTAGCTGACCTTGATGAGGATGTTTACCATCGGTACGTAAAATCGAGCCGATTGGTGGCGGAGAAAGTGGGCCTCGTCCCCGGTGCTGCTGGATTAATCATCAATGGTCGAGTGAGAGTCACAGCTTCGACCCTATTTCCCAAACGTGACACGCCGTGTATACAGATCGTTGGGCCGATCGCATCAGGAGAATTCACTGCAGAGGACTATCAAACGCTTCAGGACTATGAGCTGGTCAAGCGTGTCCAACCCGTATTGAACGCATTTGAAGATGTCATTCCTGGTCTTGCTAGCAAAGACCGGTGAGTGCTGACGCAAATTGGGATTGTTCGTGGGCTAAGAATTGGTCTTAGTGCTGCCGTGGCTGATGTTGTTTCGATGCTGTCTTCCATCGTATCTGGTCTTCAAGTTGAAGATCCGTCCCAATCAGGTATCTTCAACAAAGCCCCGGTATCAAGGAATCGGAATTACCAGTTGATGGACAGTCAATATACGTAGGTGACCCGTGTTCTCCACATTTTCCCAACTACTGAAGTTCTCCATATTTCAAGCGCCTTCTCAATCGGCGATATGACCACTGCCTTGCACCGTTTTGCTGTTATCCTTGATCCTCTGAGTGAGCAGGCACAAAAATACACCAGTCTCTTTGAGGTGTTTATGGGCCCAATTATACGTTGACGCTCACTAAGAACACTTCCAATACAGTGGCTTTCTCACTTTTCAACTGTCGCCATCGAATTTCATTTGCAGCCATCTCAGTACGCTGAGGTGCGTTACTTACTCCAACACGCACGTGCTTGCTTAACCATACTGTAGCTGCCGTTAAAGCGCTTTTATCGTTACAACCTTGGGCCTTTTCTCACTTTCAATGCGACGGGGTAAGTAGACTGACTCCCTTTGAATGACTTCTCGACTACTGATGCGCAATCCAGTCATGAGCGCACTTCGCAAGTTTCTTTCCGTAACCTTCCCGTCGACCCGATCTACACCCTTGGTCTTGATGAGCCATCTTCTTGGCTTGTACGTCCACGTGAAGCACGATATGACTTGGACAACATTCAACTCGGTGTGATATCTGGCGAAGAGCAACAGCGCGGCGTCGAAGTAGTTTATGAACTTGACTATATTATCGTCGGGGGACATGCCAGAGAAAGCGGTACAAATACCCCGCCGCGTGGTGTACAATTACAACTAACAACGGGCCATGGCAAGCCACTTGACGATACACTCGTTGTGGAGAATTTGGGCTACCTCCAATTCAAGGCGACGCCGGGCGTATATCAGCTTGATATTCGCGAGGGTCATAGTCGCGACGTCTTTGAGCTGGAAAGTGCAGGGGATGAAGGGTGGCAGAGCCCCACCGTCGACGAGGTCGGGAACAGAATTACAATTACCAGTTTCGAGGGTGTAACGCTATATCCCCGTCTTTCCCGTCTTCCGGGACGAGAAAACGTCAATGTTCTCGAAGTTCCAAAGGAAGAGGTTCCCCAAGGCGTTGTCAATGGCATCCTTTCGCGGTAAGTCCTCATTATGCAACGGCTTCCCATGTGGGTGACACCTTTGGCCAGTATATCTTCGGTGTTGAAGTCAGTTAGCAAAACGGAGGCAACGGTGCTGGCGCAGGAAAATGCTGAAATTAACATCTTCACGGTGGCATCTGGTCTTTTGTACGAGGTGAGGATGTGTGGTCTCAATTACATGGCCAGTCTCTCACTCTACCAGAGATTTGCATCAATCATGATCCTGAGTGTCCTGCGCAACACAAAACGCACCGTCAAGTTCTGGTTCATTGAGAACTTCTTGTCCCCGTCTTTTTTGGTATAACGCTTCGTTCCATATTACCCGGTGGCGCTACTGAATGAACGTCCTACTCAGGAATTCATTCCTCACTTCGCGGAGGAGTACGGCTTCCGGTATGAGCTTGTTACCTACAAATGGCCAACATGGTTAAGGTCGCAACGAGAAAAACAACGCATTATCTGGGCGTATAAGATTCTCTTTCTTGACGTCCTATTTCCCATGAACCTTGATAAGGTCATCTTTGTCGATGCCGACCAGATCATCCGCACAGATTTGAAGGAGCTCATTGACTTGGACCTACATGGTGCACCTTACGGCTATGCCCCCATGGGGGATGACAATAAAGAGATGGAAGGATTCCGATTTTGGAAGACAGGGTACTGGGAACAATTCCTACGTGGTCGGCCCTATCACATCAGGTGATCCAGTCTCAGACTCAAGGTCTAAACCCAATTCTGACTGGTGTCATAGCGCCTTATACGTAGTGGATCTGGTTCGATTCCGACAGATGGCTGCGGGGGTATGCCAGGCACTTTCTTTAGTCTTCGCATTATGAACCCCAGACATTCTTCGTAGGATATCCTGCGAAGTCATTACCAGCAGCTTTCAGCAGACCCTAACTCGCTTGCCAACCTAGACCAAGGTGAGCTGATCCTTTTCTTACGAAACGGGACCTTATGCATGATACTACTACCTATTTGTTACAGATCTGCCGAATAATCTCCAGGGACAGGTCCCTATTGTAAGTGTCTGGCCTTTGTTCTGATATTTGTTTCTCAGCATCACACAGTACTCTCTTCACGAAGACTGGTTATGGGTATGTCATGTCATAAAACTTATACAATGTCGGCTCACAAATGCCTATGCTTTAGTGTGAGACGTGGTGTGAGTTGCAAAAGGTAGTCTATGTCACGTTATATTTTAACCGTTTCGTTTTAGGTAGCAAAGAGAGGCTCCATCGGGCCAAGACAATCGATCTCTGCCAGAATCCGTTGACAGTTCGTGCCAGCCTTTAGAAAGAAACTAACACACCGCTGAATTACATACACAGAAAGAACCAAAGCTTTCCCGCGCTCGACAAATCCCAGAATGGGAAGAGTACGATTCTGAGATCGCGCGCTTTACCCGGAGACTGGCTGAGGAAGGTCGCATACATGCTAGCGCTGCAGCCGCAGACGTGAATGAACTTGCCAAGGCTGGATTTGTCCATAGTCCGGCAGAGTTGCAGGACACCCGCGTAAGCGAAGTTGAACCATCGCATGAACGTCTTCGCGATGAGCTATGATGGTGTTCGCTAGCAAGGAGTGAACCTACTAGGGATGGAATAACAATCGACCGGACACCCCGACACGACTGCAATGGCAGATCGAGATGGGAGTACCAATAACAATAATACTACGATCATAGATCGTCATCCCGTAGTATGAGTCTGCACGTAGCAATAACATAACCGTTTGATGTGACTTTGTAGCCGGTAAATGTTGTCCAGACGCAGTCAATCCCAAACATACCGGATGCAGTAAAGGTGGGGTAGTGTTCACAGGAAATCAAAAAAAAAACGTGTCCAAGCAGGAGGGTCATTATCACTGATATATGATGATGGGATGGGTTCACCGTGAGCCCGAAGCCCCGAAGGAATACAAATACGACTTGAAGATGACTAATAAAGCTTAATAAAGAGGAGCAATGACGCCAAACCTCTGAAGGCGAAGACGAAAAAAATCGTGACGAGGTGAGGTGACGAGAAATTATGAACTCAGCTGAAGCTGAAGGGGACAAGTCTGTTCCAGTTCGAGGTTCGAGGATGTTCCAGCCAGGTTCAAGACTCGACTCGCCATGGGTGGCGGAAGATGGATGGGCCAGGAAGGTTCTGGAGCAGACGGGAAGAGTCGGGAACGGCCGGGAAAGGCTTATCAATCCGACGACGCCGTGCTCCGGTGCGGTGCGCGTGCGCGTACGTGTAATACAGTTCATGCATTCATGTGCTTATTCGTGCTGTGCTTATTATTCCGGTCGGTCCACTCCCCGAACGTTGACACACTCTCCGAGGTACACTCTCCTTGTCTCAGCTCACCATACGTGGCAATTCCTCACGTATATATAAGAACGTCTTACCTATGCTGCCGAGTCGCCCGTTCAGCAATTCAGACGAATCGACCGCAGTGAAGTCATCATGGCAGCTGTCGTAGCCCTCCCATCCTCCAGTCACATCTTTCCCCCTCATCGGAATCACTTTCTCACCATTCACCAGTATTCCCACCATCGCAGTCCGGCAGCGTCACATCGTAATCCATTTGAGGCGTTTGCTCCTCATCATCATAGTGGACCCAACTCTCGTTCGGCCGCGTCCTGGCGCCACTCTGAACCCGTCGTGCGATCGCCCAACCCTGTCCGTACACCCTCACCCAAAAACCATCGATCAGGTCCCTCCCATCTCCACACACGCTCCATCTCTTCAGAGACCTCGAATACAAGTTGGCGCTCGCAACTTCACATTCCTACACGGGAATCAGAAGGTAAGCATCTTTCCGTTCTCTATTGAAATCTGCCCCTCACTGCCATCAACAGCTTCGGATCCTCGTCTGAGGGATTCCTCTCCATTCATTTATTCTATCGCTGAGCTTCTTCAACTTTCGGCTTCGCCTCTCGTCGGCATCAGCAAGGAGTCTCAAATCGTCCTCGATGACTTCGTTGCTCATCATGTGTGGCGCCGCGGGCCGCAGTCGGGAGCTCTCAGGGCGGGCGGTCGTCGTAAGAGCCGCGGTGTCTCTAAACCGCGGTCCTTGCACACATCCACCGATGATTCGGGGCACTCTGATTAAGAAGCCATTTTTGGGACTGGACTTTGGACAACCGGGGGAGACGGCTATGATGAACCAACACCGATTTTTGAAGCAGTATCAGCATTTAATCTTCTTACCGTATGCATAGTTGAGATTGTATCGGTAGTACTATACCTAACACAGAATGAGCGCGATGGATAACGAAGGGATGATTCAAGGACGTTTCCTTGGCTGTGGCTGATGTAAGCGCAGGACTCTGATTCCGAGCGGAGTTGTGTCTGTGACACCCACGCTTTTTTTCCTCACCTCACACCTCACCTTACCTTTTCCTTTGACTACCTCGCTCAGGCATCTTCCTCACTATGGATGTTGACATGAAGATCAAGGACGACCTTGACAAAGAAAAGGATAGAGATTTTGACCGTGACCGCGATAGAGAAAGAGACTCCCGACGCGACAGGGACCGTGACCGCGACAGGGATAGGGATCGCGACAGACGCGACTCTGGTCAGTCGTTTCTCATTATATCCACTGCTCTTGCCTTTGCTCACCACCATACCTGTTATCATCACAGTCCGAAGCAGACGCGGTGGCGGCGGTGATCATTGGGAGCCTGAAGACCGCGAGCGGCGCAACAGCGATGTACGTTGACATGGCACTTCCGCATCAACGGTCGTTTCATATACCCTTCCCTCTTTCCTAGCGTCGCCGGCGCTCGCGCTCACCTCACTCTCGCTCTCGTTCTCGCTCTCGTTCACGGCGTCGTTCGGCCTCACCCAACCGTCGACGTTCGCGGCGTTCCCGCTCGCGTGGCGGCTCTTCGCGTAGCCGCTCACGCGACCGCGATCGCAAGCAATCGGAAGCAATCCCACGCTCTCTCGGTGGACCAATAAATGCGCCGCATGAAGAAGCGACCGAGTTTGCCAAACATAGCAAGCGGGAGAACCGCGTATATGTCGGCAACCTCAGCTACGACGTCAAATATCGCGACTTGATCGAGTTTATGCGGGGAGGTGGGTTGGGGCGTTTCAGTAGCCGGTCTCTTCTTGCTTTTTTGGATGTGGTAGTTGTGGCGGAGCAGCAGCAGTGGCGGTTTTGCGTCGGAACCTCGTTCGGAATGGTGGTGGCCCCCTGGAGGTAAGAGGTCCGGGGGTGGAGCAGGACACGGAACGAGCTCGGTCGCTCCCGTCCAATGGGAATCTGATCGACCCAGCCTATTTCGGTCATGTGGGGACGGGCGGATTGGTATGGCGATGAGTTTAGGGGCTGGTGGTTTCCTTTTCCCGGTCTCGATGGGGCCATAGTGAGATGCAGGATGGCTGAGCTGATTGTCGGGGTTATTAGCTGGTGAGGTCCTGTTCGCCGAGGTGCTCGTCACTCCGACTGGCATCTCTAAGGGTTGTGGGTAAGCATATCTCTCACTAGCCCAACATCGTGCTCTGACCTTGCTTCGTGTCAGAATTGTCGAGTTCGCATCCCAGGAGGATGCACAGCGCGCCATTCGTGAGCTTTCAGAGCAGCCTCTTTTGGGACGGCCTGTTTTTATTCGGGAGGTGCGTTCGTAAGTTTCCTGTTTGTACTCAACTTACGGCTATGTAGGATCGGGAGAATGAGTCGCGCTTTGGCGCTACGCCAGTTCCAGGAAAGATAGGTATGGCAATGGCGGGTCAAGGCCTTACTGCTGGACCACCACCTCGTCCGGCATACCATAACTCCTTCGGTCAAAATCCTGGGAACCAGCTTTACGTTGGAAATGTGAGTATTCCCGCTGTTTCGTCGTCGGGTTGAGCTTTAATTTTTTTTCAGTTGCCATATCAGGCCGGGTGGCAAGATCTGAAAGATTTATTCCGGTCCGCAGGCAACATCATCCGCGCCGACATCAACATCGGGGCGGATGGTCGACCCAAAGGCAGTGGCACAGTGATCTTCGAAACTGCGAAGGATGCCCAACAGGCTATCAGTACGTGATACTCTATCTACTGTCTCTGCAGTTTTTAATGTGACTAGGCATGTACAACGGATTCGACTGGTATGGCCGCATCCTTGAAGTTCGCGAGGTGAGGCTCGCTCCTTATCAACATCTTTCCCGCTTTTAACCTATTTAGGACCGTTACGCCGGCTTGTCTGGACCTGGGGGTTATCGTGGTGGTTTCCGCGGTGGGTTGCGGGGGTTCCGAGGCGGCCTGCGCGGTTCGCCCTACGGTGGGCGTGGAGGTTATGGGCGCGGTGGGTATGCCACTGGTGGCCGCAACTTCTCGGACCAGGATTTGTACAAAGACTACTCAGGTCCGGAACAACAGGCGGGTGGATACGGTGGAACATATGAAGGCGGTTATGGTGGCAGCTACAGTGGTGGTTTTGGGGCGGGGGGTTATGAGTCAGAGCCGAGTCAACAAATCATGGTTCGCAATGTGAGTTTCTTATCGCTTTGGGTGTAGATCGATGTGTGGCTAACTTGGCGGTTTCGGCAGCTCCCATGGTCAACAGCAAATGAAGATTTGGTCGAGCTATTCGAGACCACAGGTCAAGTTGAGCTTGCGGAGATCTTATTTGATGGCACGCGATCCAAGGGCGCCGGCGTGGTGCAGTTTGCACAGGTCGCTGAGGCAGAGACGGCCATAGGTGCGTTCCTTTCCTCAAGAGTTTTCTTCGTATCTGAAGCAAGCGGGGGATTGCAGCTAAGTTCCAGCAGTACATGTACGGCGGGCGGCCTCTCGATGTGCGATTTAACGACCGCTGGCACACATTTACCCCCACAGCGGCCAAGGGTGGGCAGGTAGTACCAATGCAGCCGGACGGCATGTGAATGGTGTACCCACCTGCTGTGCCTCTTTCTTGGAATTATATGGCCAGCTGGCCCTCATTTATGTCATAGTAGGGGCAATGTAGGGACTCGCTACTTTCCATAAAACTACGTGGCAGAGATTGTTATTGCCACAGTTTAATCAATTCGTCAATGGATGGGTTTATTATGTATTTAGTGTTTTTGTTTAGGTAGCAGCACGGGTTGGGTGCCCAGGTAAGGCAGGCGTCACTAGGAACCAGCACGGGTTACATAAGCTAATTCTGCCTCTCCACGCTCCTGCTTCTCCCTCTCCACATCTCAAAAAGCACCATGTCTGGTAACTAGAATTGGTAGATATGATGTCCCTTTACAATAACTAGTTGCCAGAATTTTAAATTTTTTAGTATTGATAGAGAAGAAGCAAAAATATATATTATTACACCAAATGTATTTTTTTCACT
>Ga0307510_10009786_pt1 | contig 11405 bp, 9 predicted proteins | sample 12_EM_MG_FD_207224 | JGI IMG/M metagenome (GOLD analysis project Ga0307510, IMG submission 207224) | Populus trichocarpa ectomycorrhiza microbial communities from riparian zone in the Pacific Northwest, United States - 12_EM | ecosystem: Host-associated > Plants > Roots > Unclassified | place... | reverse complement strand
TATTAATTCATAAAAATCCCTTGCTTCACCAAATGATATAGGCTAAATCTACAAGTCATTAATTTTCAGATTTGATTCGACAATCCATGTAAGATGCCAAAATCATTTGAAAGTAGGAAAACTGATTCAGTTTCAATTAGCTAATTATGGTATATATTGAAGGGATTAATTGTTGATGTTCTTTTTCTGTAATCGATGCTGATTGTTGGATACACTCTAGTGGTTACATGTCTCCGGAGTACGCGATGCACGGACAGTACTCCGTTAAGTCAGACGTGTATAGTTTCGGTGTCTTGATACTCGAGATTATCAGTGGCAAAAAGAACAGCAGTTTCTATCAATCAGACAATGGCATGGACCTTCTAAGCTATGTAAGAGAAAATTAATTGTACACATTTTTATTTTATTTATGCCAAGATCAACGACGGGGAGAAAAAGAGAATGTTTCTGAACATAGCTATTGATGGTCGCAGGCATGGAAACATTGGACAAATGGGACAGCACTGGAACTAATGGATGCAAGCTTAGGACATTCTTACTCCAGAAATGAGATCGCTAGATGCCTCCATATTGCCTTATTGTGTGTTCAAGAAGATCCAAAAAAGAGACCAACATTGACAACAATAGTTCTCATGCTCACTAGTTTCTCTGTAACGCTACCATTGCCTCGGAAGCCGGCATATTGTGTGCAAAGCAGGACCGGCTCGAGCTTACCAATAATAGGGCTGGAGTCTGACCGATCTACTTCCACGTCGAAGGTCCGTTAATGATATGTCAATCACAGAACTATATCCTCGTTAATGCAAAGAAATGAATCTTCAAAACAGGCATGCATGTTAGTTTATACGTACAGAAGGTAGGAGGAGAAAATTTATAAAAGCTGTATAGTCTTAAAAATCAAACAAATTTTTTTTATGAGCCTCTTGGTTCATTATGATATATTTTCTTCCCAAAACAATTCAATGAAGAGCGCTTGTTCTTGCATTTTATGAATGTAGATTTCTAGTTGTCGGGACTTGACTTTGATGCAAATGTTGATTGTGTTCTCAAAAATTCAAAAAATGCAAAAAATTCCTTAGCTGACTTTGACGCCCATGTTGACTTTGACGCCCATGTTGACTTTGACGCCCATTTTTATGACCCTCCACCACACTATCTCCCACTACCGCCATCTTCAGCGCCTCATGAGTCATGACAACCCATCCACTCATCACCAACCAAATTTCAAGCTCCTCCTTCCTAATCGCAACCAACAAACCCAGTAATGCAACGCCTATTCCCTCCATTCACGGCAATTTCACGACAACTTCAACACCAGAAGCCACCGACCAGCCATAATGATGGAAACCCTTAGCAACAAAATAGCTTTAACAACCTATCGAGGACCCAAACCACCACAATAGCAGCCTTGATTATTAATTTATTTTAAAAAAAAAGAGAAAGTTGTTACATTAGAGAGAGAAAGAAGAACGGAACTTTAGGTCGCCCGATCTCCTTCTGTAAGCGGCAATGAACAACACCGCCAACACAAAAACAAAGACGAAAAGGAGGCACACCTTATAGGCCCATCCAGGCGCCTCCTAGACCCGCGCAGCACATGCAACGACGAGCCAAAACTTTTATTCTGCACTAGCACGTGGCTTGCACGCGCCTTCATTGCATCTTTTTTATCCGACCGCCTCAGCTCAACTCTAACCACCTAATGAATTTTTGAACAATTTTTAATACATTATTGAATTTATTTATTTATTTTTGATAAAATGTTCTTTATTTTTTGATTGATGATTTTTATTTAATTGATTATTGTAGAAAATTAAAAGTTTGGGGTCCACACTATTGAGTGGTGACCCGACGCTCTTAGGGTGTCTTTTTAGATTGAATAAGAATGGAAATTAATACCACATGATGAGATTAGAAGGATTAGAATTGATTTTGGTTTTCAAGACGTGATGGTTTTGGTCTTGGTGTGGAAATGTCATGTGTATGTGTAGACATGTGTTTGTTCATTACAATGTCTAAATTATTTTTTTAAATTAAATCAAAATATAAAAATAAATTTTAGAATCATCGAAAAATTTATATAATTATTAATTTTAAAATCTCAAAAATTAATTGAGATGCATATGTAAAACACAAATAAAAAAAAAAACATGAAAATGAAATGCTGACTTCTTTCTAAGTTGGAATGGAAGAGAAGGATAAGGCCCACTAGGCCTTCCATTAGGAAATTAAAGAATTGGGCATGAATGACCTAAGATTGAGAAAGCCCATCTATGTCATCACTGGCTGCTACTGGGCCAAGCCTTAATTAAGGCTTGAATTCGGTTGGGCCACGTTTCACATGCCCAACAAGCCCGAATTGTACCCCATTCCAGTGAAGTCAATTTTCCTTGTTGCTTTCCTGGTGCTTGATTTTCTACGAGCATTAAGTTTGTTTCCCTAATTTGAGGTGTTCATGATTCATTTTCCTTCTTCTTTTCCACGACTACTGAGATACTTTACAGAGTTTTCAGCGGATATTATACGCATCGATCCGCCGACCATACGATCTGGCCCCCTATTTGACTCATGATAATTTTAATTTGCAGGCCCTACTATCATTGTCACCTTTTTCTCTACCTTGGAGGTGTTCTTGATGCATTTTTCTTCATCTTATTTCCACAATAACTTTAATTGGCAGACGCTACGATCGGGCACCGTGTTGACTCTGACGCTTTTCTTGTCACTATTACATATTCAACGAACCTGAGTGTTTCTCACCTAAAACCAAACAACAATTAAGGCCATTAGTTTTCCATTCCTGCATTTGCTATCCTATTTCAAATAAAAGACTAACAGAACTTGATTTGTGAGAGATTCAATACCCTCATTTTTAAGGCAACGAAAAGCACTTTCGCTTTGGCTATCTGGTTTTCCTATTACACAAATACTTCAGATTTTTCTGCTGGATCTTCAGGAAATTCAAGCTTCACATTTTCCTTTAGGCCTCCTAAATGTTGCCAAGTTCAGCTAGCATTTCATTCTTTCAGCTATAAAGAAACCTTTACTCCTTAATCCTCAACCTCTTTCACATTTATTGCATACTTAAATACAGGATGGCCCATTCTATTTGGCTTTCGGTTTTCTATACGGTTATCTTGTTCATTCCTTTAATCGCAGCCCAACAATTTGAATATCGATACCATATGTGTACGAATGATTCTACTTATACTACGAATAGTTCTTTCCCATTAAACCTCAATGCCTCTCTCTCTTCTCTCTACGAAAATGCCTCTCGTAGCAATGATTTTAGCAGCATCAGTGTCGGTCAGAATTCTGATAGAGTGTATGCGCTCTTCCTGTGCAGAGGAGATAACTCCCCTGAGTTATGTCAGGGTTGCATCAAGACCACCCGTGAAGATATCATGATTCGCTGCCCGAATTACAAAGAAGCAATTATTTGGTATGATAGGTGCATGCTACGTTACTCTAACCGTTCTATATTCTCTGTAAAAGAGGAATGGCCGAAAGCATGGATGTGGAATGTGAATGATATTGGAGATGTTACGGGTCAAAATCAATTTAATGCCAATTTGGGAGGCTTGATGGACCAGCTTATTACTCGCGCTGCGTCTTCTAGTAATTTGTTTGCAATGGGAGACACAAATGGAACAGCATTTAACAGAATATATGGAATGGTACAATGCACTCCAGATATATCTCCATCTCAATGCAGAATATGCTTATCTGGTTGCGTCAGCGATATTCCTAGGTGCTGTAATGGAAAGCAAGGGGGTAATGTTCTCACACCAAGTTGCAGTATGAGGTTTGAAACTTACCCTTTCTACACTGCTCCGCCAGCCCCACCCCCTCCTGCAAGTTCCCCATCTCCGCCAACACCACCAGCAACCTCTTTAAATCCCAGTGGTATGGATTTTATTCATTACCACTTTTAAGACATGATTTCTACCATATTACCAAAAAACTGTTCATTTATATGCAGGAGAAAGGAAGGCTTCATCACGGACAATTGTATACATTTCAGTTCCCGCTGGTGCTTTTGTGGTCCTATTGTTCTCCTTATGCTACTGTTATGCGCACCAGAAAGCAAGGAAGGAATACAACGCTATTCAAGAGGGAAATGGTGTAGAAAACATATAGAGAAATCTACCCAATATTTTATTTTTGTTAGTCCAATTAATTTGCTATATCGGCTGGCTTTGAACTATTCTTTTCTTCCATTTCCTGTAGTTGGGGATGAAATCACTTCGGTCCAATCATTACAATTTCAATTGGGAACCATTGAAGCTGCTACAAACAATTTTGCTGAAGAGAACAAGATTGGTAAGGGTGGATTTGGCGATGTCTACAGGGTAAGAAGTTAAACTGACATACTTTTCCTGAGTTCAGTCGTTAAAATCTAAATTCCATCTAAATAATCATCCCGGTATATTCAGGGAACACTTCCTAATGGACAACACATAGCTGTGAAGAGGCTATCAAAAAATTCTGGACAAGGTGCAGCAGAATTTAAGAATGAGGTGGTATTGGTAGCCAGGCTTCAGCATAGAAATCTAGTCAGGCTATTGGGCTATTGCCTGGAAGGGGAAGAGAAGATACTGATCTATGAATTTGTTCCAAACAAGAGCCTCGACTACTTCCTATTTGGTTTGGCTTCTCTTAACATATATTTTGTGTGTGATGCATCCTGATTATTTATTTTTCTTAGCTCCATCCGATTATTTAATTTTTTATATAAATTCATGAAGATCCTGCAAAACAAGGACTGTTGAATTGGTCAAGTCGTTACAAAATCATAGGGGGGATTGCTCGAGGTCTTATTTATCTTCATGAAGATTCCCGTCTCCGAATCATCCACCGTGATCTTAAAGCAAGCAATGTTTTGTTGGATGGGGAAATGAACCCCAAGATTGCAGATTTTGGTATGGCCAAGATTTTTGGAGGGGATCAAAGTCAAGGAAATACCAACAAAATCGCTGGAACATTGTAAGTACTTTTAAAGCCTATATGCAATATTTTGTTCATCTACACTGCCATATATTAAATCCTTATCTTAGAGTATATATTGAAGGCATTAATTGTTGATGTTATGTTTCTGTATCCTATGCTGATTGGTGGGCACTCTAGTGGTTACATGCCTCCAGAGTACGCAATGCACGGACAGTTCTCCGTTAAGTCGGACGTGTATAGTTTCGGTGTCTTGATACTCGAGATTATTAGTGGCAAAAAGAACAGCAGTTTCTATCAATCAGACAATGGCCTGGACCTTGTGAGCTATGTAAGAGAAACTTAATTGCACAAATTTTATTATATTTATGCTAAAACCAACGAGTATTTTTGAAAGGTGAGAAAAGGAAGAAGAATTTTCCATACATAGCTACTGATTGTTGCAGGCATGGAAACAATGGAAAAATGGGGCAGTACTGGAACTAATGGATTCAAGCTTCGGAGATTCTTACTCCAGAAATGAGATCACTAGATGCGTCCATATTGGCTTATTGTGTGTTCAAGAAGATCCAAACGATAGACCCACGTTGTCAACAATAGTTCTCATGCTCACTAGTTTCTCTGTAACGCTACCATTGCCTCGAGAGCCGGCATACTTTGGGCAAAGCAGGACCGTCCCGACGTTTCCAACAACAGAGCTGGAGTCTGACCGATCTACTTCCAAGTCGAAGCCTTTGTCCGTGAATGATATGTCTATCACAGAACTATATCCTCGTTAATGCAAAGAAAATAATCTTCAAAACATGCATGCATGTCAGTTTATAAAGAGAGTTGGAGATGAAAATTTATGAATGCTGTAAGGTCTTAAAAATCAAGCAATTATTTTCTTATGATCCTCCAGGTTCATTATGATATATTCTATTGCCAAAACAATTCAATGAAGACTGCTTGTTCTAGCATTTTATGATTGCAGACTTCCATTGATTTTTATTTAATTAATTCTATGTCTTCTTAGTTGATCATTCAACACTAAGGTTCAATTTAGCTACAAAATCTGGAAATGCATAACTTTATGCAGTGTAACCTACTACCAGTTGGAATAGTTCATGGATAAATATCCTATTTTCAAATTGTACTACATTAAATGATAAGGCAATATAATGAAGCGTAAATTTTATTTAGGAAATACGGTACTGAAACAGAGTAAATTACAAATTAGTCTTTAAAAAAAATTAAAATGTCTGAAACAGAGTAAATTACAAATTTTATTTAGGAAATACGGTACTTGTGTTATAAAATTTCATGAAAAAAATAAAATTTATTGAACACTATTTAATCAAAATAACAAAAAAAAAATTAAAAATAGGCCAGGCAATAGCATTAGCATGCGTGCCTAAAGCATTAAAACAACGAGACTTAACCCACGCACTAGGCCTCTTTTATATATATATTATTCACTTTTTTTTTTTTTTTAGAAGAGATAGAATCATTACAAATGACATGTTATCTATTGGTAAGGGTTGCTAGAAAGCCGGGACATGAGTATTTTATGTTAAAATTTAGTTTTCAATAAATATTTTATTTAAAATGCATAGAAAACACTTGAAAACCTTTGAAATCCATTTATAATCTTAAATAACCTTAAAATTAGTTCAAAAACCCTAAATTCAGTGATAACAGTGTCAAAAAATACCATAATAAAACTCCTCTTATCGAATCAAACTTATTAACACTAAGATCAAACTTTTCATGGTTGGAATTGGTATCAACCGATATTTTCTCTCTTTTAATCATGAATTCGATGACTCTTTCTATCTCTTCTTTTAAATCAAAAATTGAAAAATAAAAGAATAAAGTTTTGAACTAAAATTAAATATTAAAAAAAAATAAACTAAAAATCTATAATTTAAAAACAGAAGAACCAAAGTGAACATTCTCATGAATTTTGAAACTGCCACCCTTTTTTTTCCTTTTCACTTTACTCCTATTTCTTTTAATTTTTTCCTTTTTTAATAAATTTACTTAAATTTGTCATCAATTTATCCCTAACAATTGAAATCAATAAAAAATTATTAATTATTTCTTAAAATGTAATTTTCTTTTATCCATAATTAACTTGATATTAAAAAAATTGTTATTTTCTAACTAAGCTAACAATTCTGAATTTGAAGGCAACAATAATTTACCTTCTTCTTTTAATATATATATATTTTTTGTAATTGTAATTTACCACAGGGTTTTGTTACTCCAAGTCTTCAATATCCAAGTTTTGAATTTCCAACACAATAAATGTAGTATTGTAGGTCATCGTGAATGCCCAACTTTTATGAGAAAGTAGACAAATAATTTTTTCTTTCTTGACAAATATTCAACTAGACAAGTCTTCAAACCATAAAAGAAGTTCTATATATACGACAGAGTCAATTGTTTTTGTTTTTGTTTTTGTTTTTGTTTTTTTTTTTTTTTTGTCGTGGCCAATGTGTTTAAATTTTCCACAAGGTTTTGCAGAATTTTTGAAAAATCTGATTTTCATGGAAAGTAGGGGACAATTTTTTCCAAGGAAATTAGGCCCTCGAGATTGGTCCGAGGAAAGCAGTCGGGAAGAGGACAAACATGAAAGTCACCACTTCACATTGTGATTGTGATCGTTTCTCACTCGCCAATGAAACTATAAGCCAACCCACTTTTACCCCATAAAAATCACAGAGAAAGTGAGGTTGTGCGATGGCAATGCCACCATCAAAATTACTCAACCTTTTTTTTATGTCATTTTCGTTCTCCTCCTTGTCCTCAGTGTTTCACAATCAAAACAACTGTTTCACATTTGCTCAGAAAATGGTAACGTCACTTTTAGTAGTAACTACAAGTCAGACCTCAGTAACCCTCTCTCCTCTTCCTCTTCCAATACCAAAATCGATTACGGATTTAATTTTACAGTGCCTCGTATGGCCAAAACACCAACAAAGTTACTTTTGGATGTACAACACGAATAATGTTACCGAGGAATATGAGTTCCAGGAGATGCTAAATTAATGTCTTGTTAGGCAACCTACCAGGTTTAGCAGCATCAAGTGAAACATATGCTGTAAGGTAGGCAAGGAGGAAGGGTGTGTAGGGAATTCCGACCGGTGATGTTCTGATATTTGCTCATAGGAGGTAAAGCACACTGACACAATATTTAACGTGGTTCGGCAAACTGCCTACATCCACGGGAGAAGCCATTGCATTATATAGGGAGAGAACAAGAAGAATTCCAAATTCACTCGTAAATCAAGTTTAATAAAAATACTAAATAATAAAAATATTTTTTTAATATTTAAAAAAAAAATCTAATTTAACTTGTATCATAGCACGAAAAAAAAAACTAATTAGAATCCAAATAAAATTATGGGGTTTTCAAACTCAACTTTATATTAATCCATGTATTTTAATAGCAGATATGATAAAATATTATTTCAGATATACCATTTAAAGCTTAAAATGTAAATCACACGTATATAAAGAAGGGGGCTGTCTAGCAAAAGAAAACAAAAGACAGATAGAAAGTTTAGGGCCGGTTATCACCCGAGAGAGAAGCTCTCTGGATTATGGGTTAGAAGTTCTATGCTGAGTGATTCACGAAACTTCGGGCATAGAAGTTCGGAGTTCAACTTTTGGGGTATGGGGCTAGTGCTAGCTGGGCGAGACGAACTCTTTAGGAGGGCCATTTTTACTGAGATGAGACAAGGAACACCCCATGGACTCGTAAAACATTTAGAGTGTTTTTTTTAAATGAACCTATATCAATTTATGATAACATATGTTAAAAGGAATTGAATTTTCAATATAGTAATTAACAATGAAAACCCAAGCCCTTTTTAATTTTGGTCCTCAAAATTTTTTATGACTCTTTGTTTTTCATTTCAAACTTAGTTTTTTTAAAAAAATTTATCATTCATTAGGTTTATTAGGTATGAGACTTCATAATTTATTTTGATTTGTTTTTTTATAGAGTTATCTTAGTCTTATTACTCGGGTTACAAATTTTACGGGTTAATCGTGTTGACCCAAGTCATTATTTTTTTTCTTTTTTTAATTAATTTATTTCTCAACTTAATCCTTCAACATTAAGTTGATTGAGAATTGAGCTTTATAATTATTTTTAATTTTTTTTATGAGGTTATCATAGTCTCATGACCTAAGTTGTGAGTTTTATGAATTAATCGTGTTGATTTAGATAATTTTTTTAGTCTTTTTTTTAATTAATTTATTTTCTCAAATCCATCTTTTAACAATGGAATAATTGAGAATTGGTCTTCAAAAATATTTTTTCATTTTCTTTCTATGAGGTTATAATGTTCTTATGATCTGAATTACGAGTTTTGCGGGTTAATCGGGTTGACTAAGGTTTTTTATGGTCTGTTCTTTAATTGGATTTTTTTTTTCAATTTCATCTTTCAATATTACGTTGATTCAAAATTGAACTTTATAATTTTGTTTATATTTGCTTTTATAGAGTTATATCAGTCTTTTGACTCGGGTTTGATAAGTTCATCTAAGTTGACTCTAGTCATATTTTTTTTAATTGATTTTTTTTAATTTAATCATTGAATATTAGATTGATTGGCAATTGGGCTTTATAAATTTTTTTATTTGCTTTCTATGAGATTATCTCAGTCTCATGATTTAGGTTGTGGATTTGACAGGTTAACCGGGGTTGACCTAGGTCAATCCAATATGTTTTCGGCTCAATACTTTTTAAAAAAATAAGATGTTGTCTTAAGATTTTTTAGTCCAATTACATTTTTAATGGTCATATGAATTGTTTTGAACCCGTCTAGTTGACCGAGTCACATTAAATGAACTCCTACACGATTTACTGTTTTTTTTACTAGAAATCATGTTAGTAATATCAAGATATTTATTTATGTTAAAAAAATTAATCTGACCCACAATATAGATAAGATAAGACAAATGATCTAGTATCAATCTATGATGATTAATTATCAAAAGCATAAAGAAAAAGAAAAATCTTTAATAGCTGAATTTGTTCATGGACCAAATTGATCCTATAAGACAGCAGGTTTGAAGGATATCAGAAAGGCTTGGATATGAGTCATGTAGCCTGGACCGTCTCAATCAGACCCCATCTCAACTTGAGCCCAGGGGCGGGATCACGAGTTTATACCATGGATCAATACCAATAAATTATAAAGTAGTCCCTCTTTGTTTACAAAAAGAATTAAATACCCTCTTTATTTTGAAATGTAATTAATTAGTCCCTTTTATTCATTTCATGTTATTTTTCAAATTTTCTCATGTTGAGAAATAGAAAGTTAAAAAAAAGGGTCAATGATGTAGAAATAAAGATATTGTTTGAAACAAAGTAATACTTAAATTAAATATAATGAACACTAAGCAAAAGACTAATTAATTAGTTTTTAAAACTAAATATACTATTTAATCCATTTTTCAAAACTAGAATGACTAATTTATTTATAATTTAATATATTTGCTAGTGCTGCAATTATAGCAAAAAAACAAATTAACAAAATTTTGAACCAAAATACCTAAACAACTCCCTTGAAACTTTAACAAACCCATTTATAATCTTAAATAACCCTAAAATTAGTTCAAAAATCTAAAATTAACCCAAATTTAAAAACTTTTTAAGGTTATATCTATCATCTTAGATGATGAGAATGACAAATAATACCCTTAGTGGAACTTCTTTTATCGAATAATATCTGTTGCCATAAAGATTGAACTTTTCATGATCAAAATCAATGTTAATCAAGTTTCATGATCAAAATCAATGTTAATCGAGACTCTTCAACAAGAATCTAGCAACTCTCTCTCTCCCCCCTCTCCTCAATCAAGTATAGAACTGAAAATTTTAAAAAATAAATAAAGGTTTGGACTAAAATTGAATATTAGAAAAATAAATAGACTGAAAATCTAAAAATTAGAAAGTAAGAGGAGTAATGTGAACTTTGTGCATTAATTTTGAAAATGCCACCCTTTTTTTTTTTCTTTTCCCTTTACTCTTATTTCTTTTAATTTTATCATTTCTTTTTTTAAAAAAATAGTGTGTTGTGATACAGTAAAAACATCATTCTTTTTACCTTTTTCTATAATAATAACTCCCTGGTCTCGCTTTTCATTTTGCATTGTTGTCTTCGTAGCTGTTATTTTTTAAAAAACACGCAATTGATTTTTTTTATGGCTTTATTCGTATTGCTAATTGAAATTGAATTCGGTAGCTATTTATGAAATGTGTTGATTTTGTTTTTACAGTTTTAGGAGATGGAATGCTTCTACGTGAGGGGAATTTTTTGTCTTTTGGGCATGAGAAAATACGGGAATAGAGTTGGGCATGAGAAAATAAGTAGATGGAATCGGGTTAGATTGATGGGCTTGCACCCTTTTATTTGTTTTCTCTACTCTCTTTTTTCCTTTTTTTTTTTTTTTTTCATTTT
>Ga0307510_10009785_pt1 | contig 11408 bp, 8 predicted proteins | sample 12_EM_MG_FD_207224 | JGI IMG/M metagenome (GOLD analysis project Ga0307510, IMG submission 207224) | Populus trichocarpa ectomycorrhiza microbial communities from riparian zone in the Pacific Northwest, United States - 12_EM | ecosystem: Host-associated > Plants > Roots > Unclassified | place... | reverse complement strand
CCACCATTCCATAGGCCAGTAACCATTCCTCCAATACAAATCATTCCGCATACCAGCAAGCACGATACATTCTGGACAACAAGTTCCTACATATGTTTTGCGAGTGATCCCATATGATCGCTTATATGCCAGTTAAGGGCTAAGCCGCGAGCCACTGCCTGCGTATAACTGTAAGGACAAGTGCTAAACATACAGAAGCCCATGGTGAGGCCAAAGGTTCAAATCCTTTTCCAGCTCAGAGCTTCAATTTTTTTACCCCTAGATTCCCCCCCTTCTGACAGCTTTCATTCCATGAGGGATGGTTCATAATGGGTGTTTATTCGAGGAGTTTTGGGCCAGCTGACCGAGTGCGCCGGAGGAGCTTTATTAAACCCAAGAATGAGCCTGTGCTTGCTTTATGCGGGGCGCATGATTGGTGGTTGGGTGTTAAGGCTTGAGATGTAAATGTATTATATCTATATAATAACGTAGTAACATATAATATGGGTATGCTGACTTTCATTTTTGTCACCCAGCTGATGCTCTTGGACGCAGTACCGGTACTGTACAGTACTCTACCGCTACTACCAGCACAGAGGGTGTGGCACTAATCTGGCTTTGGAGTTGGGCCTTGGCCTGGTTTCCCACTCTTAAGGTGCTTATCCTGTCCGCTTTCCTGGATATATAGAAGAGCCCGGGCAAAGTGTCCCGAGGGGGGTGCGGTTACAAATCCGCCAGGGGAGAGCGAGCGGGGGCGGGGAATATTTAGTGGGGAGGGCATGACTTGTTACTTGTGATGTTCAAAATGGTGGCGGGAGCGGAAGGAAACAGTACAGCGCCTCTGGCATTGGTAAGGAGAAAGGGTTATCTTACGGCACAGTGAGCAGCTGAGCGGCGAAGGACAGGTGGCGGGAAAGAAAAGAAAAGCGAGAAAGAGAAAAATAGACAAAACATACCTGGGAAAGATAGATGCAATAAATCCAAATCCAAACGCCATCTTCAGCTCACCGCAAGTGCCTATCCTTTTTCCCATAAAGTTCCCAAACAAAAAAAATAAAAAATAAAAAATAAATCTCCCTCCGGAACCGCTCAAAACAAGAGAAACACGTAGAACACACTCCCGCTCAATAGAGCTTTCCACTTCCGTGCCCTTTACACTGTCCAGGTATCCATATTCTTGAAGTCTCTTCCCACATCAACACTCCTCTTGGTGCTGACATCGGCAATAAATGTTCGTGAAGCCACCAGCTAGCACCCGAGCTGGCGTGTCTCGGCATAATTGCCCCATCAGATTCCTGATCGCAGAACTTGTGAAATTTCACCACAACAGGTTTTGAGTATTGGTATTTCGAACACTATCTAAGTTGTGAAAAAATACAAGCAAATTTTAAAAGAGCCAATAGTTAACAGTTGTAGAATAAGCTAACACGGTAGACAAAGGCAAACCAATAGGGTGTATGTAGAGGGGAAGGGCAGCATGAGAAAGCACCAATGGACCATGGATACAGAGAAAATCGGTTAAATAAGACCCAAATCATGTACGGAATGCAAATAGAGAAAAAGTAGTTTGAAAGAACCTATGAGCAACGAGATGTTGCAAGCGAATGATCTGAAGGTCAGGCATCTACTGCAACTTGCTAATCCATGTATAAGAAACTGTCGGTGGTAGGAGGATTATGTTGAGAGGGCATCGCAAGTGGATGAGGGGAGAAGGGCCGAGTTCTATCCTTGTGCATCAGAACCTCCGCACCCATTTGGGAGGGGGTTCAGATAGCCTGGAGGATTCGGGAATGAAGAGTTCTGCCGATAAAAAGGCTTGGGGTATATCTGGGAACTAAATTGACCCGCTCCTGCAGCATCTCGACAGTTATCTGATGTCGATTCCAGGTAGCCCACTGGAGAGGTGTTCGGCCGTATTCGTCATCAGCTGTGCTAGGATCGGTGTCGCTCCGTTCGAGTAGTAAACCCACGACCTTGTCATGTCCCTTCTCGGCAGCCAACGAGAGCGGGGTTTGGCCATATAGGGTGTCAGGGGCGTTGGGATTGACGTCGCCACGCTCCAGTAGGAGCCTTACGGCCCCCTGGTGCCCATTCCAAGCAGCCCACGATAGCGGGGTTCGGCCGTATCGGATGTCGGGTGCGTCGGGACTGATGTCGTCCTTTTCCAACAGTGCCATCATCACACCCTCACACCCATTCTCGGCAGCCCACGATAGCGGTGTTTGGCCATATAGGGTGTCAGGGGTGTTGGGGTTGATATCGTTTCGCCTCAGCAGCATCCTCACCACGTACTCGTCCTCATCCTTGACGGCAAGCAAGAGGGGAGTTAGACCATCTAAGATGTCAGGTATGTTGGGATTGAGGTCGCTCCGTTCTAGCAGCATCTCCACCACCCCCTCGTGCCCATTCTGGACGGCGTAAAAGAGGGGTGTTCGGGAATACTCGTCAGCTACGTTAGGATTGATGTCGCTCCGTTCCAATAGCATCCCCACCATTTCCTCATACCCAACCCGAGCAGCCAAAAATAGAAGTGTCAAGCCACATCCGGTGTTGATTGTGTTCGGATTGAGGTCGCTCCGTTCCAGCAGTATCCCGACCACGCCCTCATCATTATTCTCGGCAGCCCACCAAAGCGGTGTTTGGCCATCTTTGTCTGCTGCGTTGGGATCAATGTCATTACGTCCCAGCAGCATCTTCACCACCTCCCCATCCCACTCGGAACGGCGCACAAGAAGGGTGTTCGGGCATACTCGTCAGCTGTGTCAGGATTGATGTCGTTCCGTTCCAGCAGCATCCTCACCACCCCCTCATGTCCATTCCCGGCAGCACAAGATAGTGGTGTTTGGCCATCTAGGATGTCAGCTATGTTGGGATTGACGTCGTTCCGTTCAAGCAGCATCCTCACCACCCCCTCATGTCCATTCTCGGCAGCCCAAGACAGTGGCGTTTGGCCAAGTTCGGTGTCAGCTATGTTGGGATCGACGTCGGTCCTTTCAAGCAGCATCCTCACCACCCCCTCATGTCCATTCTCGGCAGCCCAAGACAGTGGTGTTTGGCCATGTTCGGTGTCAGTTGTGTTGGGATCAACGTCGTTCCGTTCAAGCAACATCCTCACCACCCCATCATTCCCGTTCTCAGCAGCCCAAGATAGCGGCGTTCGGCCATCTAGGGTGTCAGGTATGTCGGGACCGACGTCGTTCCGTCCCAGCAGCATCCTCACCACCCCCTCATGCCCGTTCTCGGCCGCCCAAGATAGCGGTGTTCGGCCATCTAGGACGTCAGCCATGTTGGGATCGACGCCGTCCCGTTCCAGCAGTATTCTCACCACCCCCTCACGCCCACACCCGGCAGCCCACGATAGAGGTGTTCTGCTCGAATGGCGATAGCCACTGTGGAATTTGGCCCCCCTCGGCATCTTCCCCGTGATGGAGTCGGCAATATTCTCGGTGTTCGGCACGTTGGGTGAGTTGGTACTGCCACTGACCTAATGTCCGGGAATTTTCGTATAGCCTATTTTACGCGAAGAGGGCTACCGTGTGCAATAGAGAGTTTGCGCAAGGAGACCTAGGTGGCAGGAAAACTGGTTATTTTCTGTTAACCTGAAAGTCTTGGACACCCAGGTGGGTAGCGAGACCTGGAAGAAGTGTAAAATGGGGCTTTTCGGACGTGAAGAAATCCGATCGCTGCAAAACAATAAATCAGCAGCAACACAGCGCTCTTTTTATATTTTATTAAAGATTTTACTGATGATAATATTGGGAATTCTGTAGTAGATTATCACCTGTTCTATGGCAGTCAGTATGGTTAGTATCATATTATGTACCCAACTTGTGTATCTGGGAATCCTAATTTGAGCAGGGAACAAATTTGAGGGCAATGCGATATTACCCTACTCAACTCCCATCTTCCAGCTGCCAAGCCACCCAGACCTGGTGCGCAAACTCGTTCAGAGACTAGGTCTCTTTCCCGTTAACTGCCACCTAGGTCCTATTGCGCAAACTCTCTATTAATGACTCCTCTAGGAGTTCGAGGGAAGAGAGGGGCTAACATACACCGGTAAGCCAGAAAATTCCGCTCAAGGGAGGCTAAGCCGGATGTGGAAAGAATTAGATTTTGTGATTCGTTGAGAATTTACAAATTTACAAGTGCCAAAGATAAAGTTTTTGTACATGACAGGGTTTATTTTGCTGGTTAACCCAAACCAACCGTCCGGAAACTTTACCCCTACTTCTTGTACCACCTCTGGGTGTGCTGAGTGTTATTGTCTGAAAAGTTCAATTTCGCTACCAACGGCTATTTGGAATCTACCTCGTACTTTTAGTTTGGCGCGCCCACGACAGAATTCTATTTCACACTTATGGGCGCGGTCGACTGATATAACAGTCACCTCGGGTCCGATAAGAGAATTTTGGTGAACTTTCTGGTTGCAGTGCGCTTAGAGAGGGCACCTAACTGTTATATGATATCTATCTGCCGCGCTCGTAGAATCAAGGTTAAGCACCACCATGCCTTCATAAACAAAATATTAACAGCTGTAAGATCTCTATTGGTCGTAATTTCGACTCGTAAATAACTAGCCCTTGTCCTAGCTAACAACCTAGACCTAAAATACAAGCTCTCCCTGCTCCGGAAATGAAAATGAACTAGCCCCAACCTAAACCCAGGCATCCCACGGAGTGATACCCCCACCCGCTCACCAACAATCCTTTTCCGTGCGGTCCCAGCCTGCTTTGAATGACCTTGGTGCACGGGCGCCACGCGGGGGTGGGTTTGGGCCGCTGGGCTTCTAGTAGGCAGGCTTTTGCATATCCCTTGGCTCCTCTAACAAGAAAATTTTCTAAAACGGCTATTACATTATGATCGGCTTGAGTCTGCAGGTTTTGGCGGCTAGGAGAAACCCGGCCTTAGGATGAAGGAAACCTTTTAGGATCGGGGGGGGGGGGGGTCAGGGTATGGCCCAAAGAGTATCTCTACAAGAAGCACCCCCAGGCTTCGAAAGAGTTGGAAAAACTCACCCTTTCCATTGGCAGCTAGTATTGGGCTTTGATCTTTCCCGGTTGGTCTCCCAGTGATTCGGAGGCCTCGCCCCTGCGGACATTTGTCTAGCGTTTACAGCGGTTTATGAGAGTTGTTCCTTGTTACAATATGCGATCGATACTTTGGACGAAGAAATGGTAATAGAAGTAGTCGAGATCTCTTATTGCGACAACACTCATCGATTGAATAATAAGAAAGACATGGCTCAGCTATATAGTACTGTGGTTGAGTCCAGCCATTACCACCGCGATCCCTCCACAAGGAAAAACAAAGACTATCGAAGAAGTGGCCTGAGAGGAACAAAAGGAACAATAAAAGAATGCACATTAGGCTTCAACCAGTAACGAGTATGAAAAGATAGAGAGCTGAAAGAAACATTTGAGAGGAGCAAGAACCATATACGAACATTCCTGCTGTGTGTGTACACGAGTGATTATCTATGATTGCGGATAGACAAGGCAGGGGCTAAGCTACCGGCCAAAGACCGCGTATAACAGCAAGGGCAAGTACTAAGCGCAGAAGCTCATGAAGTCAACGGTTCAAATCTGCTCCCATCTCAGGGCATCAACCCTTTCTGTCCGGATGTTTTTTTACCTCCTTCCCATAACGGCCATTGTTACAAAGGATCGCCCATAAAGGGTTTATTCATTCAAGGCATTTTCGGCTGACCCGGTGCGCCGGGGTAGGTTTCCAAGATCCCACCATGAGCCCGTGCTTCCTGTGTGGTGCACATGAATAGTGGCTAGAAGTTAAGGTTTGAGATGTGGAATTTAATGAGCCTAGCCTAACTAATAGCTCAGTAACATAATAATATTATGATATCTCTAGGGTATATAGACCTTCAGTTTTATCATTTAGCCAATGTTCTTGAGTACAGTGTCAGAATTGACGAAAGTGGATGAGTTAGCCGTCAGAGAAGGAAAGTGGATAGTTGACGGACAAGGACAGATAGTAGCTTTAATAATTTCATTTATTCTATAGTTGAGAAGATTGACTGAAGGGTATACTGTTATCTTTTTCCTTTATTATTGTCACAGAAGTACGCAGGCAAATGGGGCCACACATGTAGAGAGACCGACAGGCATGGGAAGCGATGGAATGATTGAGCCGGTTTTATTATTCCCTTATTACAGACTTATGTTTGGTTAGTTGTATTTCTTAGGGCAGACGACGAGCGAATGAAGTTTCCGAAGACCTACCTATAGTTTAGCCATGGTCTAGCTGGAGCGTCCGACCATTGCGCCATTTATTAGTTATCCTCACACATACGATACTCTACCGCTGCTGCGGGCGCCGAGGGTGCGATAGTAAGCTGGGCGGTGGAGTGAGATCTTGGCCTTGTTTCCTACTCTTAAAATGCCCACTACAGGCCTTCCGATACAGATGGAAAGGCTCCAGCAGAGCGTTCTGATGAGAGTGGTGATGGTTTCAAAACTAGCGAAGAAGGGCGAGCTAGAGGGGTATATTTAGCGGGGAGGGCACGATAAGTTAATTATGAGGTTCAAGAAAGATCGCGGGAGGAAAAGGTTATGCTGTCTCTAGTATGAATAAAAGGGAACTACAATACTGTGAATGGGTGGGAAAAGGAAAGTGAGAAAAGAGAAAAATGGACAAAGCTTGGTGAATCGCTCACCATACTGGTAAACCCTTCTCCTTTTGACTTCTCCGGCGCACACACTCAAATTTGTGCAGTAAATGTGTCCTTATTATCTAATTTACTGCTATATCTGGGAAGCCTCAATCAACCCCTCTTTCAATAAGCCTTGTTACTGTGTGAATCATGCAGTGGCACAAGTAAAATACAAAGTTAACGAACGTAGAATAACGTAACTAAACAGCTTTGAGAATTAAAGGACAAATCAAAAGGGTGTATGTATAAAGAAAAGGGAGTATAACTTAGAGCGCCAATGGGCAATAGATATATACAAAATTGGTTAAACCAAACCTAGACACTACAACATGAAACGGCAAAAGAGATAGGGTAATTCAAAAGAGTCAAGGAGACGACAAAACGTTCCAAGCGAATGGTCTAAAGGTAGGATACCTGTGATAACTTGTCGGTCCGTAAAAAGAGCTGTTTGTAACAGGCTGAGGATTTGGTTCCGCCAAGTTTGCTACACTACTTGGAGGGTATCTCAAGTATATGGATGAAGAAACGGTATGTTTTATCCTCAGATATCAAAACCTGCGTCTCCTTTTGGAAGAAGGTTCAGGTAGCCTAGATGACTCGGAGGGGAAGAGTTCCATTGATGGAAGGCTTGCTGCAAATCTGGGAACCGGGCCTGATCGTTCACGCAGCAAACTGGCAATTCTTTGATGCCCATTCCTGGCAGCCCAGTCGAGAGGCGTTCGGCCATATTGGGTGTCGGCCAAGTTGGGATCGACGTCGTTCCGTTCCAGCAACATCCCCACCACCCCCTCACACCCGCTCCCGGCCGCCCATGACAGTGGCGTTCGGCCATATCGAGTGTCAGCTTTGTTGGGATTGATGTCCCTCCGCTCCAGCAGTATCTTCGCGATTGCCTGATAACCATTCCTAGTAGCCCACCAGAGCGGTGTTCGTTCGTGCTTGGTGTCAGTTGTGTTGGGATCAACATCGTTGCGTTTCAGCAGCATCTCCACCACCCCAGCATGCCCTCTCTGGGCAGCCCACAAGAGCGGTGCTCGGCCATATTGGGTGTCAGCTGTGTTAGGATTGATATCGCTCTTCTCTAGCAGTTTTTCCACTACCGCCTTATGACCACTCTCGGCAGCCCATGATAGCGGTGTTCGGCCATATTCGGTGTCAGCTTTGTTGGGATTGATATCGCTCCGTTCCAGCATTATCCTCGTGATCGCCTGATGTCCATTCCTAGTAGCCCACCAGAGCGGTGTTCGGTCGTATTCGGCGTCAGCCCTGTTGGGATCGACGTCGCCCCGTTCCAACAGCATCTTTACCATCCCCTCATAGTCATTCTCGGCAGCCCACGATAGCGGTGTTCGGCCATATTCGGTGTCGGCTATGTTGGGATCGATATTGTTCCGTTCTAGCAGCATCCTCACCACCTCCTCATGGCTATTCTCGGCAGCCCACCATAGCGGCGTCCGTCCATATTCGGTGTCGGCTATGTTGGGATCGACGTCGTTCCGTTCCAACAGCGTCTTTACCACCCTCTCATGTCCATTCTCGGCAGCCCACGATAGTGGTGTTTGGCCATATCCGGTGTCAACTATGTTGGGATCGACATCGCTCCGTTCGAGCAGTATTCTCACCACTCCCTCATGGCCATTCTCGGCAGCCCACGATAGCGGTGTTCGGCCATATTCGGTGTCAGCTCTACTGGGATCGACGTCGTTCCGTTCCAGCAGCATCTTTACCACCCCCTCATGGCCATTCTCGGTAGCCCACGATAGCGGTGTCCGGCCATATTTGGTTCCAGCTATGTTGGGATCGACATCGCTCCGTTCGAGTAGTATTCTCACAACTCCCTCATGGCCATTCTCGGCAGCCCACGATAGCGGTATTTGGCCATATTTGGTGTCAGCTATGTTAGGATCGGCGTCGCTCCGTTCCAGCAGTATCCTTACCACCCCCGAATGTCCCATTCTAGAAGCCCAGGCAATTGCTGTGTTACCATTGAAGTCGGTTGCCTGCACATCCCATTTATTCATCTCCAATAAAGCAACTGTAATCTCCTCACATCCGAAGTATGATGCACCATGAAGCCCTGAGAACCCTCTGGGGCTGCCTTCCTCATCTAAAGGCCGGTCCCAACGGTCCATCCCATGCAATACTAGCATTTTTGAAGATACATGCCTATCATATCCACCGAGGAGTTCCAACGCAAGCATTTTCACACTCTCAGTGATCCCCCGTCTAGCATGTGTGCCCCAGTAACAAGAAGCATATTTGACGAAGGGGATGGTTGGTGGGACCGAACGGACGGTAGGCGAGAAGCCCCTGATGTGCCGGAAGTTGAGGTAGATCAAACAGACCTCAGCAATCCTCGAGTGGGGATTTTGGAATAAGCCGGGGTTATGGGACAGGTACTCTTGCAGAGTATAGTGAATAAGGCGGACGGTAGACGAAGACTTCTCAACCGTGACAAGCCCTAGGGAACATGCTAGTAGTGTCTCTATCGCTGGAATATTCCGAATATCCAAGTCGGCGGATCCTTCTACCCCCAGGGCGTGGCATAGCTCGTCGACATATAATGGTCGCTCCGAATGTGACACCCACATTAGAACCTCCATGCCAAGCTTTGATCTACTTCCTTGCTGCGCCTTCACTCGGGATAAGGTTACCGAATAAGCATCCCCTAAACCCTCCCCTTTAGTCATCTCGTCAAGCTTCTTCCTTCTTCGACTGAGAGTAATCTCACTCAAGATTGCGTCCATGTTCAGAGAAACGAGAAGGAAACTTGAGATCACCGTTAGCAAGTAATAACTTGGACTTATATGAGGACAATCTTTAAGATTACTGCTCACCTTTCCGAGAGCTTCGCCGGAATGACACTCATAATATCCGCCCGCAATTTATCATCCATTGCGTCAGGGTCAGTGTCACCATCCAGCCTCATTTCCAGATAACTCTTAATATCTCTTTGGGTAGGGCTAATAGGTATCCGGACTGCTTCACTAAAACATTTCATGATTTCGCCGTTGATGTGGGGTCTCCCGGTCAGGAATATTCGTGTGTTTGGTGACACCTGCACGATTTCTCGCAGCGACTCGAGGAGCTCCCTTCGGTTCCTTGGACTAGATTCGTCTAAAGCATCAATGCATATAAATACCCCCTCCAGTGGTGCAATAGTCTTCCTCAAAAGCCCTACCATATCCAGAAATCGAAGTCCTCGCCCGCCGAACTCCTTTTTCGCCTTCTCAAAGGCCTGCCGTATATGCTGCGGGATTCCTCCTCTACCGACAAGTTGTTTAAGGATAGCGCCCAGTATACTTGCCGAGGACTGTTCCTGCTGGGCAAGGAAATCGCAATAGAGTCCCACAACAGCAACGTCTTTTCCCACAGCCCGATCACATAGGCTATCAATCACTAGGGAGCTATTATTTACTAATCGTCAGCGACACCCACATTATCTCTCCCCAGGCAAGAGCCCTTCCTACCTGAGATATGTCTTCCCCACCCCTGGATTCCCACAACAGAACAACACTGGCTCAGCGCAACCATCCTCCTTATCGCTCCATTTTCTGAATTCGGTGGTTTCTAGTACCCAGCTCCCCACGCCGTCGAGTCGGTCGGTTCGCACACCTTGGTGCCGTTGCTGTGGTTCAAGTGGCGATAGCCACTGCAGAATTTGCCGTCCCTCCGCGTCTGTTTCTGTAATGAAGTTGACACTATTGTTGCTGTTCACGTTGAACGAGTTGATATGACCGCTGAACTGCTGACGCCCCGATGACATCTTCGCTACAACCTATTTTGTCTGAATTCCTACTTGAGAGAGGCAGAGGGATCGTGTGCACTTAGCATCTGGCTTCCCTTGAAGTAGGGGGTTAATATATATTGTAAGGCTTTGGTGTTACACAAGGATGCTCTGCCTATCGAGTTACAGCGCCTAAGTTTTGTACCGGTATGTTCCACAAGCGAGGTTTGCTGCCCCTACATCCTGTGGAACATGCAAAACTTAGGAGCTGTACTTGTACCTCCGTATGCATTACACCGCCAATGCTCAGAACGGTCCCACAGCCACCCCCGTTCACCAGTTGATTTCGCTCTCAGGCCAGCCTTCCGTCCGGGATCGAAACAAATGGTTAACCGACGTGTACCAGTAATCTCACAAAAGTCGGATTGGCGCTTCTAAAGACCCTCTTGACCAACCACCGCGGTCCACACGTTTAAACTGTGACAAATTCGCCTTCCTCGCGCCCTCCTGTTGGCTTGGTTGCCTTAGTTTCGTTTTAGCTCAAATTCGACTTTTGCCAGATTATACGGTGGTATCAAATGTTTGAGGGAAAAATGTCATTTCTTAGCACTTCACCGGGCACTCGTAATCTACAGTACTCCAGAGCACGGTGCACGAGTATCTCGCGTTTGCAATACTTGTCCAGCGAACACCCACATTTAATAAAGTCTTTTTTTTTTTTTTTTTTTTTTTTATATCATATATTCGTTGTTAAGGTACAAGAAATAGCATGGAGCGCTAGCTATGGCCAAAACAAAACCGTAAAACAATCCAACAACCCACTTCACCTCATCATGGGACAAACAAATACCCCCCGCCCGTAGGCAAGCAATCAAACAGGGAAACCTCGCCGTACCTCCAAGACCCTGTGGTATGGGCCTAACCGCACACCAGCCACCAGCCTAAACTAATGGGGAGGAAAGCATAGGAAAGAATAACCAAGAAGAAAACCAACATAAAGACGTACAGGAGCAAAGAAACCCTTCAGCAGGCTCC
>Ga0307510_10009784_pt1 | contig 11409 bp, 6 predicted proteins | sample 12_EM_MG_FD_207224 | JGI IMG/M metagenome (GOLD analysis project Ga0307510, IMG submission 207224) | Populus trichocarpa ectomycorrhiza microbial communities from riparian zone in the Pacific Northwest, United States - 12_EM | ecosystem: Host-associated > Plants > Roots > Unclassified | place... | reverse complement strand
CTACGAAGATACATTAAGGGGAAAATACATTCCTTAGTGATCTTTATGGGCGCTAAGACTACTAAGTTACGTTAAGATGGTGAGAGGTTTCCTGATGCTAAGTTCGAAATCTAATCCCCAATGTTTTGGGCCATCCTACGGCCTGAAGTACTAACGATTCCATCTTTTCAGGTCATCCGAGTCTCCATGAACTTGAAAGCCATATCCCTCTTTTTCGCCATCTCGTCACAACATTCCCGAGAGCTAGTCCTGTGCACGTCGGCTCTATTCAAGCCCTGGCCACGGCACTGGAAGTGCGCTACTATTTGTTAAGACGAGTGGATGATCTCGAACAATCAATCCTCCACTACACAGAAGCGATACTCTTCCCGCCCATTTGGGATAGACGCCTCCAGAACATTGCCCAAAATTTCTTTTATACTACGCAACTCCTTCTTCTCCGGGCAGGAGAAGCTCCCACTATCCAGGCCGAAGATGTCAAGCGTCCCATTATCTACCTAAAGTATCTCCGCGGAGTGTCTCCCGAAGCGTCCCATATCTCACCCGATATTGTCAAAAACAATCTTGTGGTTGCGTTGGGACTCCAAGTCGCGTTGAAGCTCGGAGATGTGATGCAAGACATTGAAGAGATGGCGGTCCTTGTCCTCGAGCTTCTTAACTCTGACACGTGGACGATCTCGACTCCCCTCATCACTTTCTTTGCTAGCATAGTTAAACGCCAAGATGGAGTATGGGGCGAAGGGAAAGGACCCCCCGCAAAGGTCGTAGATTGCCTACGGAGGGCGAAAATTCTCCTACCAAATTCGGACGAACTCTCCATCACACTCGCCCAAACCCTTCTCAGGCGCTACTTTACAGCACATTCGAACGATGATTACGAAGAAGGGACAACTATCCTGGACAAGTTTCTCACTTCTCATGCCCCCGGGGATGACCATAGTCAATACCTAGAAGCGTTACGGGCTATTGCCGTGTTCTCATATAGCCGATTCATCGAGTCTTGGAAGCCGGAGCATTTGGAGGAGGCGATCTACCGCGTTCGGAACTGGCTCCCTTGGATTCCTCTTGAGGATCCCGGACGTTTTACTACCGTTGAATCTCTCAAGTTCCTTCGTGCCAGGCACTTTGAAGCCTTCGGAGTTGGGGACCTTCAAGAGAAGCAGTCTTACGAGTCATTGCTCTCTGGCTATCCATCATTTCGGGATTTAATTGCATCAATTGAATTTCCCTCGATGGCGACTACGACGCAGCGTCTCCTCGCACTCTCCTCCGCTTCTTGCATGACTGACATGGCCGAAATTGAAGAGGCTATCGAGCCTTGTCGACTTCTAGTCGCTTCTTTCCACAGCGGTCTATCTAGACACACTTCTGTCTGCTCGTTTGGCCGCCTCCTCCTCCGTGCCTTTCTGTTAGCAAATAACATCGAATATATCAACGAAGCGATTTCGCTTCTTCGGGAGAGTGTCAACTCGTCTATGTTTTTTTGTGGCGCAATAGTCCCAATACTCCTTGACTGCCTTCATATCCGTTTCAACCTGCGCCACTCCAAAGAAGACCTTAGTGAGATCATGCAACTATTCCATAAGATAGTCGATCACAGACGGGGAGGTATCAGGATTACTGACCGGTTCAGGTATTCATGTCACTGGGCGCAATTTGCACGAGCCTGTAGTCACCCCTGCACCGCAACCGCATATGACTACGCACTGTCATTAATGCGGGATTCTTTTACATCCGCCCCAACTGTTGATATACAACACTCCCGACTTGTTGCGATGCGCGACGATTACGAGACGCTGCCACTAGACTCTGCATCCTACCAAGTCTACACAGGTCATCTCCAGAGCGCCGTCGAAACCCTGGAACGAGGAAGAGCCTTGATCTGGTCCGAAATGCGTGGCCTTCGTTCCTCGATCGACCAACTTCGCGCATCTGACCCCGATGTAGCAGACAAGCTTATTGCGATCAACCAGGATCTCGAGGATCTGACCTTGACCTTGGCACAGAACGACTATGGCGATGGCAGGGAAGAGGACCTTGAAGGAGTGGATCCATTTGGCCGTCTCGTTGTGCGGCAACAGGGGTTGTTAGATGATCGTGACAAGCTCATTTCCCAGATCCGAGCACGGAAAGGGTTGGAGTCCTTCTTGAAATCGCCGTCTTTTGACGATCTCCATTCTGCTGCTGTGCGCGGACCTGTGATCATGATCAACCACTGCAGGTGGCGTTCGGACATCATCATTCTCCTTCGTGACTTTCCTCCCTCTCTCATTCCCACGGCCAACGATTTCTATGACCGAGCAAACAAGCTGCGCGATCAGTTATTAGGCGCAAGGAAGAAAGGCCTCGATTCAGTCGAATACGAGGACGCTCTCCGTTCTGTACTCAAGGAACTCTATGAGCTCGTCGGTCGGCCAGTGATTCAAAGGCTCAACGAATTACAAGTACCAGCACAATCTCGGGTTTGGTGGTGTCCAACATCTGCGTTTTGCTCTCTTCCACTTCATGCTATGGGACCAATTCCATCCGACTCTGGCCCTCCTCGATATTTCCTCGACCTGTACATCCCATCTTACACGCCAACTCTTTCGGCTCTGATCGAATCCAACAAATCGGGATCACAGACATCAGGAAAGCCTTCACTACTCCTAGTCTTACAGCCAGATGAATCTATGGAAGACGCATTAGACGAGATGCGCGTCGTTCAGTCTGTCGACACTGAGGTGAAAACGCTCATCTCTGCGAGAGCGACACCCACTGCGGTGCTGGACCGGCTCCAGGATCACCGGTTTGTCCATATCGTATGTCATGGAATACTCGAACCAGGGAAGCCGTTCGACTCTTCGTTCAAGCTCTACCGGGGCAATCGGCTTACGTTACTAGACATCATTCGATCTCGACTTCCGGATGCGGAATTTGCGTTCCTTGCTGCATGTCATACGGCAGAGTTGACGGACGGGAGCCTTTCGGACGAGGCGCTGCATCTGACTGCTGCGATGCAGTACTGTGGATTCCGGAGTGTTGTTGGGACGATGTGGGCGATGGCAGACAAGGATGGACGGGACCTTGCCAAGAACTTTTACAAGTCAGTGTTCTCGCCAGCGGAGGACCAGGGGGTACGCTATTATGAGAGAACGGCAGAGGCACTTCGTGATGCTGTGATCAAACTGCGGAGAAGGGGAGGGAGAGGGATGGCTTTGGAGCGTTGGGTGAATTTCGTGCATTATGGTGCATGATTCGCCGTTGTCGGTTAGTGGTCGTGTTCATCTTGGGAAGACATGGCACTAACTATTGCTTTGCAGGATAGTGCTGTGAGAACGCGGTTATTGTAGAGCATCTAGCTCCTATGATTACTGCGTTTTCACCTTGGACGCAATTGTGACTAGTTACTAGGTACCCTAGTTCGGGTTCGGTTTATTGTCAGGCTCGTTGACTTTGTCTGCGTGTATGGATGGCATAGGATAGTACATTATCGGTGCATATTTACTAGTGAATATAGTGCAGAGACAACGCGAGGCTTAAACTCAGTCAACAGCGCCTCGCATTATGAATCAGTGAATCGACATGAAAGATACGTGGCAGATCAGACAGTGGACTCGGAGTGTCCGTTGCCATCTTCAACCCGTGGAGGCGTCTATGCAAGAGCGGGACAATGAACGCGCAGATTGTGACTTACGAAAAATGGGCTAATAAATGAGTGAGGTAATACAGAGTAGACGTACTTGTTTCACCCCGGGCTCGAGCTCGTCCCTCTTCTCAACCGACTTCTCATATTGCGGCGCCTCCGTGGTCGACCTCAAGCTGTTGATCATATTGCTGGAATTTCGCCACGACGTAGCACGCTCGACACTGGGTGTGCTCACATGCTGGTACGGTACTGGCACCCGACAGAAACGATGGTAGATGCGGACCCGCCACCCTATAATAGAACAAATCTTCGTCGTCACCGGTGGCCGAGAGCCAATGCGAGTATGCACATTTAGATGACGAAGCTGTGATCCCTACCTCTTGCAGTGATCGTACACCCCGCGTGCCGAGCGCGGGCATGTGTCGTTCTTCCCCTTCCTAGCGTGGCTTCCTCATCTTTTGGCATCCATGGCCATCGGGAGGAGTGCGAGACCAGCTTTTCGCTCAACTCCGCACCGGGCACGATGCGCATATATGTGTCCGTGGAACAGCGCTGGGACGAAAAGGAAGACGAAGGCCCATTCGAATATCGTGAGAGCATCTCTCAAGAAGGAAGATGCATCTCTACAGCTGAGATTGGCTACAGCACGGGTTCCTCGATGGAAGACTGAGGTCAAAGATTAATGACGGATTCAAAGTGGAGCGCCCCGAGTTCAAAGAGCTATTGCGTACCTAATAGCTTCCATCAACGGGTTGAAAATCTATCCTGTATCATGTGTGAAGGCAATGCCCGTCAGAAAGTACAAATACAGTAATCCGGGTGGCATATCGTACGTGTGTGGGAGGGTATGGCGTAGAGAGACGCACGAGTAACTGAAGTCTGTAGCTCCGAAATGTGTGCCGAATTGAGAGGATAAGACTGTGGTGGTCCCGGGAAAGTTGTGGGCATGGGGCATGGAAAGAAAGAATGCGCGCGGCTGTGAATCCCACCAACGGAGACTTGAGTAAAGATTACGTTATCGTTCATTTTACACTCAGGCTCGCATCCACGTTGCACCAGTGAAAGTGGTGGCGTCGGTTTTATCATCCTTCCCAGGGGGGCCGATTCTGATCGAATGCCAGCAGGGTGCGCGTGATGTACAGGGAGATATGGCCACGTCTGAGTGCAGGCCTTGGCGTCATGTCAAACATGTGGGTTCTCAGATCTCATAGGTCGCTACTGCCTCAAGAGCGACCTCGACTCCTCGCCGATTCGGACGAACTCCAAGATGAGAGCCGTATTGTCTTGAAGGGCTGCCCATCGATGGGAAGCGGAAGAAAGCGATCGAGGAGGATCATAAGACGTAAGTTCCTCTCCGTTTCTGTCCTGTTGCTATTAGCTCAACGTGCTCGCCAGCCTTTCCGAGCTGATGCTCGACCTCTTGACAGTATCATTGGCACCTGGCAGTCCCGCGTCATTCCAAAACATACCCGAGAAATACAATATCATTATTCGCCTCTGGACCAACTGCTTTTATCGCCTCCTCGAGAACTTGCGGCGTTCCTCTCCCACATCCAAGATCGCCTTGGAATATCTCCAGGATTTCATTTACTACACGTACACGTTCTACACCTCTCTCCTCGAAAGGAACACGTTCAAAGAGTATCGCGTGGGTTGGCTCGAGGCCCTTGGCGACCTCGCGCGATATCGCATCGTCATTACCGGCATGATCCCCGCTCACACCCGCACTCCATCTTCCTCAACCACAGCCGCCGTTACCAACGGGCTTCGCTCGTCGCCCGTCGGGTCTACTAGTCACTATTGCTCTCTTCCGTACTCTGAGCACTACCAGCAGCGAAAAGCACCCCGCACGTCCGGATTCCCCCACTCCAGGCGTGAGTGTCGTCGCAGCAAGACTCATGCAACTCGAACCCGAGGAGGACCGCTGGCGGAGAATCGCGCGTGACTGGTACGCTCAGAGTCCCGGTGTGCGGCTGCTTCCGGCGTCGTCCTCGGCACTGGCACCTACGGTGGATTATCCTCATGTCTACCAAACCCGAGATGGGAGCGCGTTGAGCAATGTCATTTCGTAGTATTGACCACCAGGCTATCACGACAAAGAAGGGGCCATTTTCACAGTTTTGTTCTTGTTGACTCGGTCTCTGCCGGAAAATGGTCGACTCCCATTGTGTGAAGGCTGCCAATAATAAGGCCACGATGAGGGGGCATCATTAACCATATCGAGCCCTGTACTTCAATGTCTGGAACTAAGAACCGTATGTACTCATTTTTCATTTCACAATGAATCAAGAAGACAAATCACCGAACGAGTAGTCGAGCCCACAATCGACGGACAGCTCGAACACATAAATAAGTATCTGCAACTAAACTTGGTTTGGGTACGTCTGCTAGTGCCAGCGCACAGAATGCTACGAAGAACTAAGAATCAATAACCTGGAAGGACGCGCACACTGACGGACAGCATTCTTTACCTTTATGGCATCACCGCATCACGCACCATAATGCACGAAATTCACCCAACGCTCCAAACTCGTCCTGCTCCGCAGATTGATCACAGCACCTCGAAGTGCTTCCGCCGTCCTCTCATAATAACATACCCCTTGACTCTCCCCTACCGGGAACACCGACTCGTAGAAGCTCTGGGCCAGGTGTCGCCCATCCTCGTCTGCCATCGCCCACATCGTCCCAACAACACTCCGGAATCCGCAGTACTGCATCGCAGCAGCCAGATGCAGCGCCTCGTCCGAGAGGCTCCCGTCCGTCAGTTCTGCCGTGTGACAAGCAGCAAGGAACGCAAATTCCGCATTGGGCAATCGAGATCGAATTATGTTCATCAACGTGAGCCGATTGCCCCCGTAGAGCTTGAATGAAGAGTCGAACGGCTTCCCTGGTTCGAGTATTCCATGACATACGATATGGACAAACCCGTGATCCTGCAGGCGCTTCAGCACTGCAGTGGGTGTCGCCCTCGCCGAGGTGAGCGTTTTCACCTGAGTATTGACAGACTGTACGGCGCGCATCTCGCCCCATGCTGCTTTCATATATTCATCTGGCTGTCCGACGAGGAGTAGTGAAGGCTTTCCCAACGTCTGTGAACCTGATTTGTTGGATTCTATCAGAGCCGAAAGAGTTGGCGTGTAGGATGGGATGTACAGGTCGAGGAAGTATTGAGGGCCAGAGTCAGATGGAATTGGTCCCATAGCATGAAGTGGAAGAGAACAAAACGCAGATGTTGGACACCACCAAACCCGAGATTGTGCTGGTACCTGTAATTCGTTGAGCCTTTGAATCACTGGCCGACCTACGAGCTCATAGAGTTCCTTGAGTACATAACGGAGGGCATCCTCGTATTCGACTGATTCGAGGCCTTTGTTCTTTGCGCCTAATAACTGATCGCGCAGCTTGTTCGCTCGGTCATAGAAATACTCGGACGTGAAAATGAGGGAGGGAGGAGAGTCACGAAGGAGAATGATGATGTCCGAACGCCATCTGCAATGGTTGATCACGATCACGGGTCCACGGACAGCAGCAGAACGGACATGGTCAAAGGACGGCGGTTTCAATAAGGACTCGAATCCTTTCCGTGCTCGGATCTGTGAAATGAGGTTGTCACGATCATTTAATAAACCCTGTTGCCGCACAACGAGGCGTCCAAATGGACCCATCCCTTCAAGGCCTTCTTCACCACCATCATCATCATAGCTGTTCTGTGCGAAGGCCAAGGTCAGATCCTCGAGATCCTGGTTAATCGCAGTAAGCTTGTCTGCTACATCGGGGTCAGATGCGCGAAGTTGGTCGATCGAGGGACGAAGGCCGCGCATTTCGGACCAGATCAAGGCTCTTCCTCGTTCCAGGGTTTCGACGGCGCTCTGGAGATGACCTGTGTGGACTTGGTAGGATGCGCAGGCTAATGGCAGCGTCTCGTAATCGCCGCGCATCGCAACAAGTCGGGAGTGTTGTATATCAACAGTTGGGGCGAGTGTAAGAGAATCCTGCATTAATGAGAGTGCGCAGTCATATGCGGTTGAGGTGGAGGGATGACCATAGAGTCGTGCAAATCGCGCCCATCGACATGAAAACACGAACCGGTTGGGAATCTTGGTACCTATGTGATTGACTGCCATTTGGAATAGTTGCATGATTTCATCGAAGTCTTCTCTGGAGCGGCGTAGGTTGAAACGGAAAAAAAGGACGTGAATGAGTTTTAGGACTACTCTGAAATGCTCCGCACAAGGCAACTTGAGACCCTCGCGAAGAGTGGAAATTGCCTCGTTGAGGTATTCGACGTTATTCGTGAGCGAAAAGGCACGGCGGAGGAGTTCACCAAATAGATTGACGGCGACGGGTTTATCCATATCGCTAGGGTGGAAAGAAGCAACCAGGCGTCGACAAGGCTCGATAGCCTTTTCAATTTCGGCCATGTCAGTCATGCGAAGAGTGGAGCCGAGTGCCAATATACGTTGAAGCTTAGTCTCCATCGAGGGGGACCCAAGAGATGCAATTACATCCCAAAATGATGGCAGGCCAGAGAACAATGAATCCAAGGAATCCTCCTCTTGAAGGGCGCCAACACCGAAGTCTTCGAAGTGCATGGACTGAAGGTGCTTGAGATGAGCGGCGACATAAGGACGAAAGGGATCTTCAGGAGAAATCCCAAGGAGCCAGTTCCGAAAGCGGAAGATCGCCCCCTCCAAATTCTCTGGCCTCTGAGACGCGGTCAATCGGACTAGGGCGAACATGGAAATCAAATGTAACGCCGCTCGGTATTGACTTGGGTCATCTGCGGGGTCATGAGAAGTGAGAAACCTGTCAAGGATGGCTGTTCCTTCTTCGCAATCATCGTTCGAATACGCTATAAGGTAGCGCTCGAAAAGGGTGCCAGCGAATGTGATTGAGAGTTCGTCCAAATTTGGGAGGCGAATTCTCGCCTTCCGTAGGCAATCTATGACCTTTGCGGGAGGCCCTTTTCCTTTCCCCCAACTCCCATATCGGTCTTTAACCACTCCGGCAAAGATAATGATGGCGCGAGTCAAGATCGTCGAGATGTCAGAGTTAAAAAGCTCGAGGAAAAGGTCCGCCATCTCCACAATGTCTTGCATCACATCTCCAAGCTCCAACCCGACTTGGAGTGCCAACGCAAGCACAAGAATTTCTTTGACTATATCGAGTGGGATATTGAGTGCTTCGGGAGACAGTCCGCGGAGATACCTTAGGTAGATAACGGTATATTTGACATCTTCAGGCTGTTGAGAGATAACTGCACGGAAATGAAGGAGTCGCACGGTGGAAAATAAATATTCGGCGATGTTCGGCCGGTATCTATTGGGCGGGAGGAATATTGCTTCTGTGAAGTTGAGGATTGATTGTTCAAGATCATCTACTTGTCTTAACAAATAGTAGCGCTCTTCCAGTGCTATTGCCAGGAGTCGAATACAGCGGATGCGCAGAGGACTAGCTCTCGGTAATGTCGTGACGGCATGGCGAAGAACAGGAATAGAGCTAAGAAGTTCATGAATACGATCTGAAAAGATGGAATCGTAAGTAAGATACTTCCGGATGGGCCAAAACATTGGGGATCAGATTTCAAACTTACCTTGTGAGTCACTCATAGCCCAGTCAAATAACCAGAAGACGAACCGCAGGTCTCAAACAATTGGTGATTTGGGGTATTGTGGAAGAAGAAAGACACGAGTGGGAATGGATGTCCCTGAGGCAAGAGCGATTATATACGAGCCCGCACCTTTGACGCGTGTGCGGTGTGCCGCAGCATGATTATAGCAAGGTCTACACGGAAACGTGGCCATACTCTCTTGGACATCACGCACAGCCCGTCGGCACTCGATCAGATGCAGCGCGCCTAGATAAAAATCACGAAGTGCCAACACCTGTTCTTTCACAAGGCGAGCGAGTGAGACGGATAGCCGATAACATAATACAAATCTAGCCTACACGATGGTGCCATCCGCTTCCGTTAGAGCGTCAGTAGTTCGCGTCAGTTTCTATGCCCACAATTGGTTGTCAGTACGCCCCAGTCTACTCCTCTCAGTGCAGCACACGCGTTGGAGCTGCGGGCCTCTGTCAAACGTAAACCATCCAACACCCAAGTGAAACTTCAATTGAAGGAGCTAGACCGGGGTAGCCTAACTATGAGTTCGGAATAGACCAGAGAGAAAGAGGCCGCGTTCCCGAGTGGTAAGGAGCGTTGAGGTACGAGTTAGTCGTTTAGTGATGGCGAACAGGCTTGTGGCAGCGGCGAAGCGTCGGACGATCTGGAAGATGGTAAAAGGGCGGCAAGAAGAAGGAAAACGTACGTGCGCGAAACCGGAGTGGCGATTGACGGCGTGGCGACTCGGTTGGTCGTCGAACGGTCGAGCGAGTGCATGAACACACAAGGAAAAAAGTCAGAGAAGAAGGGGCAGCAATTGCTGGCCTTTCTCGGGGCCAGGCGCGGGGGTTTTTATATGCGAGTCCGAGATAGTGAGGGACAAGTACTCTACGCGCAAGAGGAGTAAAAGGGGGAAAAAAGGAAGACGAACGCGGAGGTGGTCCTGCCGGCGGCGACGATGAAAAGAGCGGTGTTCGAAAAAAGATAGAAAAGGTACTGAATTGTTTCTACGTGCGCGACAGCGGGCGCATCGTCGACGAGGGTGAGGGAGGTGCGGCGGCGTCGGCGAAAAAGAGCCTAAGGTAAAAGAGCAAGTACCGGAATGGAGAGCGCGAAAAGAACGACACGGGATATGACCAAGGCCCGACTTTCGAGGGGCCGTATATGACGTGTGCTACGTGGAGCAGCGAGCTTTTCGAGGCGGCGAGCATTTGTGACGTCGGCCGAGCTTGGGCGATGGGCGTATCTTCGGCCGGAGGGATTGGGGTGCAACGAGGGTGGTGACTTGGTCGTGAGGGGAAAAGGGTCGATCGGTGGATGAAGACGAGTTGGAGGTGAGGCCGTGACGAAGTTGGAAGGAGGGTGAGATCGGTGAGAGGCGGAGGATTCAGGTGAGGCTAAAGGGTCGCACAGCACACACTTGGACTCACCTAGGCCCAGGCATGCGGTAGCTGTTCGAGTTCAAGGAGCCCGGTTCAAAATCATTTATCAATCTCGCTCTTAGTCTTCTATCAAGGAGCTGTTCCCGGCAAATTGCAACGGGAATGAGGCATCTCAGCTTACAGGTGGTAAGAGATTCTCTCATGACCTTCCACTTCATGTGATGGGTCCGATCCCACCAGACATCACTTCTCCCCGATGTTTCTTGTATTTGTATATCCCCTCATACACGCCGACGCTTTCTGCCCCCGTTGAGTCCCGTAGACTTAGTCCACGAGCGTTGGACAAGCCCTCGATGATACTTCTCGTCGCGCAGCCAGATAAGCGTATACTGGAGGCATGGAAAGAGATCCAAATCGTAAAGGATGTCAACATACGGGTGACAGCTCTGATACCCACTGCCGTTCTGGAGCAGCTTCGCGACCATAGGTTTCGCCCATTTCGTGTCATGGGGCGCTCGAAGGGAAACCTTTCGACTCTTCGTTCGAGCTGTGCGAAGGTATGTCGCAAAATCGGGAAATGGCCTTATAATAGACTCTATTATGACTATTTTAACCAAATTAGAGCCACTTTATTAATCCAGTCGAGCAGTTATGGTAAATTTAAGTAGTTATATGGGGTATTATCAAGGGCTTATGATCCCAAGGCAAATTATAATGATAATATAAGCTGTCTTATAAGCCAACTTATAGAAAATCAAGTCTTGGTTACCATAATTATAAAACCTATTTCATTA
>Ga0307510_10009783_pt1 | contig 11409 bp, 6 predicted proteins | sample 12_EM_MG_FD_207224 | JGI IMG/M metagenome (GOLD analysis project Ga0307510, IMG submission 207224) | Populus trichocarpa ectomycorrhiza microbial communities from riparian zone in the Pacific Northwest, United States - 12_EM | ecosystem: Host-associated > Plants > Roots > Unclassified | place... | reverse complement strand
TGCATGGATGAACCACCGAAGTTACGCGGGGATGGTTGTTTGAATCATCTTCGCGGTGTCAGGATGGGCGCTCCGCCGAGCCTCTGGTAGGAGACCCATGCGCGTCACCGCTGCCCTGTCGACCGAGTTGTTCGTCGGCACCGCCGAGCATCCGCTCCAGGTCGTGGCCGCCGAGCTCACCCATGTCCCCGGCCGACCGGTCCGCCTCACGGCCGAGGGCCCCGGCCTGCACGGCAGCGCGGAGACCACCGTGGGCGAGGACGGCACCGCTCGCGTCGAGATACCCGTGACCTGCGACCTGGCGCCCGGCGAACGGTGCGCGATCGAGGTGACGGCGGCCGACGGCGACCAACTTGCCACTCTCACCGCCGAGTTCACGGCCACGGAGCCCGGCTGGACCATGTTCATGGTCAGCCACTTCCACTACGACCCCGTCTGGTGGAACACCCAGGGCGCCTACACCGAGACCTGGGATGTCGCCGACGACCCCGCCTCCACCGGCCTCCCGGCCCGCACCTTCGACTCCCGCGGCCAGTCCGGCATGAGCCTGGTCCGCGCCCATTGCGACCTGGCCCGCCGCGACCCGGCGTACACCTTCGTGCTGGCCGAGGTCGACTACCTCAAGCCGTACTGGGACGCCTTCCCCGAAGAGCGGGCCTTCCTGCGGGAGTTGATCCGCACCGGCCGCGTCGAGATCATGGGCGGCACCTACAACGAGCCCAACACCAACCTCACCGGCGCCGAGGCGACCGTACGCAACGCCCTGTACGGGGACGGCTTCCAGCGCGGCATCCTGGGCGCCTCGCCCGAAACCGCCTGGCAGCTGGACGCGTTCGGGCACGACCCGCAGTTCCCCGGCCTGATGGCGGACGCGGGGGTCACCTCCAGCTCGTGGGCGCGCGGGCCGTTCCACCAGTGGGGCCCGACGCTCTCCGTGTTCGGCGAGGAGCCGCGCGACCCCCAACGCATGCAGTTCCCGGCCGAGTTCAGCTGGATCGCCCCCTCCGGGCGCGGGCTGCTCACGGCCTACATGGTCAACCACTACGGCGCCGGCTGGGCGATCGACAACGCGCCCACCCTCCCCGAGGCCGAGGCGGCCGCGCTCAAGCTCTTCAAGGGGCTGAAGAAGGTCGCACTCACCCGCAACGTCCTGCTCCCGGTCGGCGGCGACTACGCGCCCCCGTGCCGCTGGGTGATGGACATCCACCGCGACTGGAACGCCCGTTACGTCTGGCCGCGCTTCGTCAGCGCGATCCCCCGCGACTTCTTCGCCGCCGTCCGAGCCGAGTTGGCCGAGGAGGGCCGCAAGGCGTCCCCGCAGACCCGGGACATGAACCCGGTCTACACCGGCAAGGACGTCTCCTACATCGACACCAAGCAGGCCCAGCGCTACGGCGAGACGCTCCTCGCCGACGCAGAGGCCTGGGCGACCCTCGCCTCCCTCGTCGCCCAACACCCGTACCCGGACGCGGCGTTGGACAAGGCCTGGCGACAGCTGATCTACGGCGCCCACCACGACGCCATCACCGGCTCCGAGTCGGACCAGGTGTACATCGACCTGATGACCGGCTGGCGCGAGCTGTACGACCTCGCCGAGACGGTGCACGCCGACGCGACGGACGCCCTGGCCTCGAAGGTGGCCCAACTACCGGGTGCCACCGACGACTTGGTCGTGTTCAACGCGGCGACCTGGGAGCGCCGGGACGTCCTGACGGTCACCGACCCGGGCCGCGTCCCGCTGGACGACACCGGCCTGCCGCTGCCCGCCGTACGCGAGGGCGGCCAACTCCGCGTCGTCGTACCGGAGGTACCCGGCATGGGCCTCAAGGCCCTCCCGCTCGCCGAGGGTTCGGTACCCGAGTGGACGCCCGGCGAGGGCCTCACCATCCGCAACGAGTTCTACGAGCTGACGGTCGACCCCGCGCGGGGCGGCGGCGTCAGCAGCCTGCGCGAACTGGCCGAGGACAGCCGGGAGTTGCTGCGCGCCGGCGACATCGGCAATGAACTCGTCGTACAGGAGGAGTACGCGCGGCACCCGCGCTTCGGCGAGGGACCGTGGCATCTCACACCCACCGGAACCACGGCCGCGCGCAGCCGGGACGTCACCGCCGACATCGATGTCCGGCACTCCCCCGCCGGATCGCGGATCACCGTCACCGCCGACCTCGGACTCTTCCGGTACACGCAGCGGCTGACGCTGTGGGCGGGAGTCCCGCGCCTCGACGTGACGACGACCATCGACGGGTACGACGGCGCCGACCGGCTGATCCGGGTGCGCTGGCCGTCCGACGTGACCGGCGGACTGCCGGTGCACGAGGTGGCGGACGCGGTGATCGGGCGCGGGTTCGGGTTCGTGGAGGTGGACAGCGAGGAGTTCCCGTGGACGCTCGACAATCCGGCGAACACGTGGTTCGGGCTGGGGTCGACCGCGCGGGTCGCGGTGCGGGACGAGTCGGGGCGGCTGCTCGGCCACCGGTCGATCGGTGTCGCCGAACTCGTCTACGCCGACTGGGACGACGCCGGTGAACTCGGTGCCCCGCTCGCGGCGGCGCTCGTCCGCGCCGGGGTCACCGCGACCTCGACGATCGCCGGCGGCCCACGCTACGGCGACCTCGAAGTCGACTCCAATCTCCCGGACTTCCGGATCGCCGTGGGCGCTCCCGAGCGCAACTCCGTGGTCGCCGAGGCCCTCGGCTGGGACCCGGCCGCCGGACGCGAGTTGCGCCGGCAGCTGGCCGAGCGGGGTGTGGCGACGGTGTGGGTCGCGCCGCGTGCCGGGCTGCGCGAGGAGTGGGTGCCCGGGGCCGATCTGCGCGACCTCGAACGGCTGCCGCTGCTCGTGGTGGCGGGCGCCCGCCCCGAGGACGACGCCAAGGCGGTCGACGCGCTGATCGCCGACCTCGACGACGCGGTCCTCACGGCCACGGCGGCGGGCGGCTGCGAGGCCCTGCCGCCGGGCGACGCCTGGGACGGCCATAGCTTCGCCGTGCTCAACCGGGGCACGCCCGGCTGTGTGGTCACTTCCTCCGGCGACCTCTACATGTCGCTCATGCGCTCCTGCACCGGCTGGCCCTCCGGCATCTGGGTCGACCCGCCCCGCCGTACGGCACCGGACGGCTCCGCCTTCCAACTCCAGCGCTGGACCCACGAGTTCGAGTACGCGGTGGTCGCGGGCGCCGGTGACTGGCGCGAGGCGCGGCTCCCTCAGGCCGGGCACGAGTTCAACCACCCCTTCACGGCCCGCGTACGGACCTCGGCCCAACAGGGCGTCCTGCCGAGGAAGTTCACGCTGCTGGGGATCGATCCCGCCGGCGAGGTCGTGCTCGACGCCCTCAAGCCGCTCGGCTCCCCGCTGGCCCGGGGCAGCACGGTGCCGGTCGATCCGGGGCGCGGTGTCGTCGTACGGATGCACGAGGTGAACGGTCGGCCCGTGCGGGCCCGGATACACGGCCCGCACGACTGGACCGAGGGCGCCCGGACCGACGTACTGGAGACGCCCGGCGAGCGGTTGACGCCGGAGCGGGACGGCGGGCTCGCCGTCGACCTGACCGGCTTCGAGGTCGCGACGGTGCTGGCGACCACCGGTATCGAGTCCTCAACCGGCCCTGGAATCGCGGCACATGAGCCCGCCCAGCCCGTCCACACCCGCTACTGGCTCCACAACTCCGGCCCCGCGCCCCGGGGGAACATGCCGGTGTCGGTGTATCTCTCCCCCGGCACGCTCACGGTTTCCGGCCCCGTCACCGCGACCGTCCGGGTCGGCTCGGAACTCACCGACGCGCCGGTGTCGGGCACGGTGCGGGTCGAGGTCCCGCCCGGCTGGACCGCCGAACCCGCCGAACTGCCGTACGCGTTGGGCCCCGGCGGGTTCACGCTGGCCGAGGTGACCGTGACACCGCCGCCGGAACCGGAACCCGGTCGGCACTGGCTCGCGGCACGGTTGGAGTACGGCGGGCAGACGTACGAGGACACCGTGGCGCTGGATGTGGCGGACGGGCAGTACGGGCCAACTCTCGTGTCCACGCTGGGAGTCGAGCGGATCAGCGTGCGGACCGGTGAGCGCGTCCAGGTGCCCGTGACCGTCCGCAACACCACCCGCGGGCCCATCAACGGCACCCTCTGGGCCGTCTCCTCGTGGGGCACCTGGTCCGGGGTCGGGCCGGGCTGCCAGGGGTTCACGGTCGCCGGGGGCGCGGAGCGGGAGTGCCTCATCGAGGTGGACGGCTCGGCCGTGCCGCCGGGGTCGTACTGGCTGCTGGCGAAGGTCGCCTGGCACGGGTGTGTCGCCTACACGGAGGCCGTCGAGCTGGAGGTGACGCCGTGACGGAGCACGCGGCCGTGGTGCATGGCGAGATGGTCGCCAAGGGGAGGGTGGACGCACTGCTCCACGGCGGTTGGGCAGCGCCCCAAAGGGGCGCGGGGAACTGCGCGACCAGCCACGACGGCGCCGCAGACGACCGACATCATGCTGCGGGCCACCCAGCGGAGCGCCTCGCACGGGCCGAGCGGCAGCGGCGGCGGTGGGCGACCCAGGTGGTGGTCATCGACGAGCTGGCCCAACGAGCTTGTGCGGAGCGGGGGTTGAAACCTCCCGCAGAGGTGTCGCCGGACCGGGTGCTCGCCGTCGCCGAGACCGATGTCGCGGATCTCGGCAGCATCGTCGCGGCGGCCCTCGCGCACTCCCCGGCCGCGCGGCTGCTGCTGGCCGAGCTGGAGGGCGAGCAGGACGTCGCGGAGGGGGCCGTACGGGACTACTACGACCGGAACCGGGACCGCTTCCTCACCCCGAAGGCGCTGCGGCGCGGTGTAGACCCGTTCGGCGGTGCGACATCGGAGAACTTCCTGCCGTACGGGCAGGCCCACGAGGGTGTCGCGCGGGAGTTGCGGCGGGCCGCGGGACGGCGGGCCTTCTTCGGCTGGTTGGACCAGGCCAAGGCCGGAGTCGTGTATGCCGTGGGTCATGAGCACCCCGGCGATCCGGCACACCCGGACCACGAACACCGGCACTGATCCCGCCCGGAACCTAAAAGCAACACGAGAACCATTGACCTCCGATGAATTCTGGTCCACCTTTTCATCAATCAGGGTCGAAGTTGGTTAATTGAACCAGCGGTTGGCTGGTGCTCAGGAGGGCAGCGATGCGCACAGGAAGACTGACCGGATCGATGGTGGGGATCATCGTCCTGACCCTGACGGCCGCCGGCTGCGGGCTGTCCGGCGGTTCGGGCGACAGCGACTCCACCGCGGGCGGCTGCAAGGTCGACAAGGGCAACGTGGGGTCCGGGAAGCTCACCGGCGAGGTGAAGGGCGACATCACCTTCCAGACCACCAACTTGAAGAAGGACTTCGGGAGTTTCTTCAACGGGGTCATCAAGTCCTTCGAGAAGGCGCACCCCGGTACGTCGGTGAAGTGGATCGACGATCCGGGCGACAGCACCTTCACCCAGCGCAACGTGGCCGACGCCCAGGCCTGCACACTGCCGGACGTCATCAACCTCAACGCGGAGACGGCGACGGCTCTCACGAAGGCCGGGTATCTGCTCAATCTCGGCGTGAAGGACCCCGACGCCGGCAAGCCGTTCGTCCCAGCGTTCTGGAAGTCCAGCACCTTCAAGGACGCCTCGGGCGACGCGCTGCACACCGTGCTGCCCTGGTACACCGGCGGCATCGTCCTGACGTACAACACCGACCTGCTGAAGAAGGCCGGGATCGACCCGGCGAAGCCGCCGACGACGATCTTCGGGCTGTTCGCCGACTACGAGAAGATCGCCAAGTCGGCCAAGGGCAAGTACTACGCGACTATGGCCAACCCGATCTGGCGCATCCCGGCGGACTTCGACCAGATGAACATCAAGACCCTCTCCAGCGACGGCAAGTCGGCCGTGTTCGCCGACGACCCGCGCACCACCCAATGGGTCGCCTGGATGGCGAAGCTGTACAAGGAGGGCGCGATGCCGAAGGACTCGCTGTCCTCCAGCAACGACCCGTCCACGCCCTACACGCAGGGCAAGGTCGCCTACGGCTCGACCAACCCGAGCTATGTACGGTTCGTGAAGCAGAACAGCCCCTCGATCTACGCCAAGACGGCGGTCGGGCAGCAGCCCTACGACGCGCTCGGCCACACCACCGGCGCCCCGCAGTACGTCTCGGTCGCCGCCACCAGCAAGCACGCCCCCGTGGCACTGGCGTTCGCGGAGTACCTCACCAACGCCGAGAGCCAGACGGCCTGGGCCAAGGACCCGGACGTGGTGATCTTCCCGACGACGACCACCTCGCTCAACGACCCGTTCTTCCAAGACGTGAGCGGCAGCGACCAGTTCGCACAGGCCCGCAAGCTCGTCGCCGATCAGCTCAAGACGACCACGGCCTACCAGACGGTCCTCTCGCCGGCCGTGCAGACCGCGATCGTGTCCCAGGTGCAGCTGGCCATGCAGGGCAAGAAGAGTCCCGAACAGGCCGTGAAGGACGCCCAGGCGAAGGCCAACGAGCTGCTGAAGCAGGCTGGTTGATGGTGGCGACACAGACCGTGAAGCCGGTGTCCGTGCCCGGTGCGGAGGCCGTCGCCTCCGCACCGGGCACGACCCGCATACGCAAGATCGCCCGGGCCGTCCTCCCCGGCCCCGCGCCCGGCGCCAACGGGGCCTCGCTGTACCGCCGTTGGTGGCTGCCCTGGCTGTGGACCGCGCCCGCGATCGTCTGCGCGGCGGTGTTCGGGGTGTTCCCGTTCCTCAACACGCTGCTGCTGTCATTCACGGACGCCAAGCCGCTCGGCGGCGCCGCGAGCTTCGTCGGGGTCTCCAACTACACCCGGATGCTGGGTGATGCGGACTTCTGGCTGGCGACCCGCAACAGCGTCCTGTACGCCGTGATCGTCGTCCCCCTGATGGTGCTGCTGCCCCTCCTGCTGGCCGTCCTGGTGGAGAAGAACCTTCCCGGCATCGGCTTCTTCCGCTCCGCCTTCTACACACCGGTGCTCGCTTCCAGCGTGGTCGTCGGCCTGAGCTGGCAGTGGCTGCTCGCGGACGACGGACTGGTCAACACCTGGCTGGAGAAAGCCCACTTGATCCGGTCGGCGATCCCCTTCCTCTCCGACTCGTGGCTGATCCTGCTGTCGGCGATGGGCCTCACTCTGTGGAAGGGCCTCGGCTGGTACATGGTCTTCTACCTGGCCGCCCTCGGGAACGTGCCCAAGGAACTGCACGAGGCCGCCTCCATGGACGGCGCCGGTGCCGCCCGCCGCTTCTGGCACATCACCGTGCCCGGCGTACGACAGGCGATGATGCTGGTCGGCACCCTCACCGGCATCGGTTCGCTGCGCGTGTTCACCGAGATCTACATGCTCGGCAGCTCCACCGGCGGCCCCGGCGGCGCCGACCGCACGCTGCCCTTCTACATCCGGGACGTCGGCCTGGACCCCATCACCGGAAACGCGGGCTACGGCTCGGCGGTGAGCGTGGCGCTGTTCGTCCTGACCCTGGGACTGACCCTGCTGGCGCAGCGCCTCACGAAGGAGGACGAGTCATGACGACGACCGCAGTGCGGCCCAAGTCCCGCCGCCTGACGCCCCGTTGGCGTGACTACGGCCGCCCCCGCGAACTCCTCGTCCGCTACCTGCTGTTGCTCCTGGTCCTGGGCCTCACCGTCGGCCCGCTGATCTGGCAGTTCCTGGCCTCGCTGAAGGGCACCGGCGAGGACGTCTTCGGCGCGAACGCCTCCCTGCTGCCCCACCACCCGACCCTGCACGCCTACCGCGAGGTCTTCAGCCAGGTCCCGGTGGCGACGTACATCAAGAACAGCCTGATCGTGGTCGCGCTGTCGGTCGGCAGCCAGCTCCTCTTCTCCACGACAGCCGGCTACATGCTGTCCAAACCGGCCTGGAAGGGCCGCAAGGCGGTCTGGATCCTCCTCGTCGCCTCCATGATGTTCCCCTTCGAGTCGATCATGGTGTCGCTGTTCCTGAGCATCCGCGACCTGGGCCTGGTCGACAGCGTGGTGGGCGTGTGGCTGCCCGGGTTCGTCGGCGCGATCAACGTCCTGCTGATGCGCGGCGCGTTCCTCGCGGTACCGCGCGAGATCGAGGACTCGGGGATGCTGGACGGCGCGAGCGAGTGGCAGCGGTTCCGCTACCTCTACCTCCCGTCCGCGTGGGGCGCGATCATGGTGGTCACCATCAACACCTTCATCAGCGCCTGGGACGACTTCCTCTGGCCCCTGATCGTGCTCCGCTCCGAGGACCACATGACCCTGACGCTGGGCCTGTCCCGGTTGCAGAGTTCGTCGTTCGGCTACGACCAGCGCGTGGTGATGGCCGGTTCGGTGATCTCCGTGGTCCCGGTACTGGTCCTGTTCGTCATCACCCAACGCTGGTTCTACAAGGGCGTGTCGGCAGGAGCAGTCAAGCTCTGAGCCGTCAGTCTTCGAGCCGTACGACGACGGGTTCCACGCCGAGCGCGGCCCGAGCGGACTGGGCGACCCGAACCTCCACGGCACCGACCTGCTCCAACCGGTCGGTGCCGAAGGGGATTTCGACCCCACGGCTCTCTCCCGGGGCCAACTCGACGCCCTGGAAGGCGTGCAGTTCGAGCGTGCGCGGCCACACCGGGGTGAGCAGCCGCCGGATGTACACCTGGACGACCGAACGGCCGTGCCGCTTCCCGGTGTTGGTGACGTCGATCTCGATCACGCTCCCCGCGAGGCGCGGCGGACCGTACTCGAAACTCGTGTACGGCAGCCCGTGTCCGAAGGAGTAGCGCGGCTCGGCGTCGCCGTCCACGTAGCCGCCGTACTCGGTGTCCTTGTGGTTGTAGTAGACGGGGAGTTGGGCCACCGAGCGGGGGACGGACACGGGCAGGCGACCAATCGGTTCGGCCCTGCCGAGCAGTACCTCCGCGATGGCCTCGCCGCCCCATGGGCCGGGGTACCAGGCGGTGAGCAGGGCGCCGGGCCGATCGGGGACGACGTGCGGGCGGCCCTGGATGAGGACGACGGCGGTGGGTGTGCCGGTGGCGGTGACCGCGTCCAGGAGGGCGAGTTGGGCGCGGCCCGGGCTGAGGCCCGCGAGGTCGACGCCCTCGCCGCACGTCATCTCCGAAACGGCGTTCCGCGCGGCCCCGTTGGCGTCGAAGTCCGTGTCGGGGGTACGGGCGCTGCTGCCGCCCAGCACCAGGACGGCCAGGTCGGACGCGGCGGCCGCGGCGACCGCCTCGGGGATGCCGGAGAGGTCGTCGCCGGTGAGGGCGCAGCCGGGGGCGTGACGGATGTCGGTGCCGGGCGGGGCGAGTCGCCGTAGGCCGTCGAGGACACTGACACCGGACGTCTGCGGCGCCGTGTAGTCGCCCGACTGGTGTGCGTAGGTGGCGGATTGGGGTCCGATGACCGCGATACGGGAGGCGGTCGCCGAGACGGGCAGGATGTCGCCGTCGTTGCGCAGGAGGGTGATCGCGGCTCGGGCGAGGGCCGTGCTCAGCTCTCTGCCCTGCCGCGGGGACGGGAACTCGGTTGTGCTGTATGGCCGTTCGAAGAGGCCGAGGCGGAACTTCAGGCCGAGTACGCGCGCCACGGCGGTGTCGATGGCCTCCTCTGTCGCCAGTCCCCGCTCGACGGCCTCCTCCAGATGTGTGAAGCCCTCGTCCCACAGGCTCAGGTCGACACCGGCGTCGAGCGCGCGGGCGCCCGCCGAGACCTTGTCGCCGGTGATGCGGGCCAGCCGGTCCACGGCGAGGCCGTCGGCCATGACGAGGCCCTCGAAACCCCAGTCCTCGCGCAGGAGTTGGGTCAGCAGGGCGCGGTTGCCGGAGCAGGGCAGGCCGTCGACCTCGTTGTACGCCGACATGAGGGCGGCGGCACCCGCGCGGACTCCGGCGCGGGCGGCGGGGAGGTGGATCTCGTGGAGTTCGCGGAGGCCGAGTTCCGACTCGGCGGAGTTGCGGCCGCCGACCGTGGCGCCCTGGCCGGCGAAGTGCTTGAGGACGACGGGGGCCTTGTCGGGAGCGAAGCCGGTGCTCGTATCGCCCTGCATGCCTCTGACGAGCGCCTCGGTGAGGCGGGCGGCGAGGTGCGGGTCCTCGCCGAAGCACTCCTCCGTACGGCCCCAGCGCGGATCGCGGGCGATGTCCAGGGCGGAGACGAGGGCGACATGGCCGCCACGGGCGCGGAGTTCGGCGGCTGCGTGGGCGGCGGCCCGCTGGTACAGGTCGGGGTCCCAGGTGGCGCCGACGGCCAGGTTGACCGGGAGGACCGTGCCGTCCAGTGCCATGTGGCCGTGCGGCACCTCCTCCACGAACAGCGCCGGGATGCCGAGCCTGCTGCTCGCGACGACATGGCGTTGCACCAACTCGGCCAGGGCGGCGCTGTCCTGGGCGCCGGGGCCGTTGGTGTGGTCGACACCGGACCAGGCGTCGGCGCGGAACAGGCCGTAGAGCGCGCCGAGTCCGGCGAAGCGGTCGGTCTCGGCGCGCAGGGCGTCGGTCAACTCGTACCCCTGAGGGGTGCGGCGGTAGGCGTCCCAGCCGTACATCCGCTGGTTGAGCTGGCCGACCTTCTCGCGCAGGGTCATGCGGGCGAGGAGATCGGAAACCCGGGCGCCTACAGGGGCGTCGGGGTCGCGGTAGACGGGGGTGGTGGTGTCGGTCATCGGGTGTCACCGCCGTACGCGAGGCGTGCGAGGGCGACCGCGCCCCGGCTGCCGTCCGGTACCCAGTCGAGGGTCAGGCCGAGGGTGTGGAGGCGGGCGGTGAGGGGTGCCGTCAGGGGGCCTCCGGGGCCGAGCAGGCCGCCGGTGGCGACGATCCGCTCACCCTGGCCCGGCTCCAACGCCCTTACCGTTTCGGTCAGTTGGTCGGCCGCCTCGTCGAGAAGCGCCTCCGCCACCGCGTCCTTCTCCCCCGCCGCCTCGACCACCAGGGGGGCGAACCGGGCGAGGCGGATGGGGAGTTCGGCCATCACGGCGGGGAGTACGTGCATGCGGTAGGCCTCGCGGTGGGCGCGGGACCAGTCGCCGTCGGCGGGCAGTACCTCGTCCGGCACCCCGAGCGCCTGTCCGACCGACGCGGCCAGCACGGTCGTAGGGCCCCGCCCGTCCGCCATGCGCAGGGCCGCCCGTACCGCGCCCCGGCCGATCCAGAAGCCGCTGCCGTCGTCGCCGAGGAGCCAGCCGTCGCCGTCCACGGTGGCCGTGGAGCGGCGGTCGGTGATGCGCAGGGCGACCGCGCCGGTGCCGGCGACCAGGGCGAGGCCGTCGGCCGGGGTCCCGGGGGCGGAGGCGAAGGCCGCCTCGATGTCGCTACAGATACGGATCCGGTCGGCCGGGATGCCGAGGCGCTTCAGCGCCGCCGTGAGGGCGGCGCGGGCGTTGACGTGTCCCGGCTCCTCGGTGGAGGCCGCCGTGGCGCCCGCGAAGCCGCCGGACAC
>Ga0307510_10009782_pt1 | contig 11409 bp, 9 predicted proteins | sample 12_EM_MG_FD_207224 | JGI IMG/M metagenome (GOLD analysis project Ga0307510, IMG submission 207224) | Populus trichocarpa ectomycorrhiza microbial communities from riparian zone in the Pacific Northwest, United States - 12_EM | ecosystem: Host-associated > Plants > Roots > Unclassified | place... | reverse complement strand
GGGCTTGTCTTTCTCTGCCTTCTCCAGTTCGATTCTCTCTGCATACGCCGGTCATTCCCGCGGTGCCTTACCTATTCTCTGGGCTTGCCGGGTGTTCAGTGGGCCGTGGGGAATAGTCGTGGTGCGCGCAAGCTGACCCGGACACCCCATGCTATAAAAAAAAAATTATTCGTGGAAATGGGGTTTATTAATAGTTGTTAACTTGTTATGATGAATTTTGCTCTTTTATATAATTAGGGGAATAATAGATTGAGATATTTATCCTTTAAGTTGGAGAATAAGTATACCAAATTATTTAATATTTTTTTTTAAATTTTCATGGATTTTGTTGGAGATTCGGATATGTTTTTGTTTAAAATGGATTTTATATTTGAAACCAATTGAAGGAAATAGATGTTCATAAACAAAATTCAAAACTTGGCACAATTTAATTGAAAATGTTGAAAATTTCGGCTATTTTATTTTAAAAAAAATCGAAATACTTTTTCTAAAAAAATCTTTAACACTTCGTATTTTCTCTATTTTTTAAACAATTTTTATCCTTTGCTGCAAAATTAATAAGCTCTAGATCTCTCTAAGTCAATTAGAAGGTATCATGTTTATAAATTTTGGATCAGCTTTGTGACTAACATGAGACCTGATTAACTTAAGATTTAAATTAATTCGAATTAAAAAAATATAAAAAAAATTAACATGGCACGATCTAATAAAAAGCATATCCAAGTTGACTTGTGATTTTATAGATTCAAGTAAATCATAATCAAAAACTCTAAATCTTCATAATAAATATTTTTTCTCTCTATAAAAAAAAACAAATTAATTAAAAAAATCTAAAAAATATATGAAGAAACACATTAAATGCTGCACATGTTATAAAGCTAAAAATATGTTTTTCAAGTTTTTTTAAGTGCATAATTACTTTTTAGAATATATATTTTTTGAAAATATATTAAAATTATTATTTTATTTTTTAAAATTTATTTTTAACATTAAAATAATATAAAAACATAAAAAATAATAATTTAAAAAAAAAACCTTTAATTTTTTTTTAAAAAACACTTTTAAAACGTCAAAACAAAAACAATCCTTCTTTTACTTTTTTTTTTTTTTGTTTAAATCCTCAAATCCCTAATTCTTTTCAATTCGCTTATGGTTTGTGCAAATCCCTAACTTTTCTTTTCCTGATCCAACGTCAGTCTACCCCTGCCGAGCTTGTTAATTGTGTCCATGTCTTTATTGCCTCCTCGAAGATGCTTGATGGGAAGGAGAATGATAGGGCGGGTGTAGATCTATAAAAATATCTTTGAGACACCAGAAGCTTGAGCTCAGATGGGTACTGGGAGGTGTAGATAGTGGGAAGAGGGTGAGCAAGCACTGTCGGGGCAAGCTCCAATCAAAGAATGTATAGACCTATAAGATGGCTCCACGGAGATGTCTAGTCGTTGACACAAAAGAAGACTCCACTTTCCAGACGACCTAAGCTCATCATCAATGGCTCTACTCAAATGCCTCCATCGGTCCTTGAAGGGAAATAAAGTAACAAGAAGATGAGGATCTTGCCCTTTATTGGGAAATTGAGAATGGTGTTGCCACTTTAATCAAAGTGTGAAACCCTAACTGCCATCCACTAAGAGGAAAGAAACAAAATAAACTCTTTTTTTAGATGGTTTCGTGCTTCACATTTTGCCCGCTGCAACGGACATGAAGGTTCTTCCAAATGATAATTAATGATATTATTTGGGTAGTTAATTGTAATCATTGGAGATGGTATCTGTTAAACTATATATGCCATTGATTTTTTATTTAAATGCTTTGCATCTTATCTTTATCTGTTTATTTATTTTAAAAAAGTGTATAATTAGAAAGATAAAGTACTTGACAAGGAATATTATTATAATATATATATATATATATATATATATATTAACGATTATTTTTTAAAATAATTTTTTTATTAGTAAATATATCAAAATAATATTTTTTTATTTTTAACATCGACACATCAAAATAATAATAATAAAATTTAAGTAAAAAACCATGATTTCAAACATGTTTCCAAACAACCATGAGAAAAACTCTCATCATCACAACTATATGAAAAATAAAACTTAAGATATCAATGATACAATGGAATAGATTTGTTATATTTTTTAAAAAATTACGATTCAAATCCAAAACCTTGCAATCAGTCCTTTTCTTATCATCAAATCCAGCGTTTTAAAAGCAATATATCTTTATGTTGCTGCCGTGAATAAATTAGATTCCCTCCTCGGTATATGAATTTCAGACAATTATACTTAGAAAAAATGTTTAGTCTATTTCTTACACTTATTATTTACAATCTTATGAGAACGTCAAAAGAAGAAGAAGGTAACAGATGGCGATGTATCGCCTTAGAAATAATCCAAGAATTAGATCCAGAACTCAAACGTTAAATCATAAATCCTTAAGAAGCTAATGAACATGTTGGTGATCATCCTGACAGTAGAAGCTATTGAAGTACTGATGTTTTAAGTATACAGAATTTCAATCAGCATCCAGGCTGGTGTCCGCTTGCATTCTGCTTATGTCAGGAGCAATTGTGAGATAGAGAGACCAATATGCACTTTAACCCAACTTTTTTATTTTTTCAATTGGTAATTATAGCAATTGTATACTTATCAGCATCCAGGCCACATCAGCTTGACTGTAAAATTATAATCTTCATCTAGTTGTTTTAATCTTGTTTCAGTGTTTTGTTCATCTATTTAGACGCGCATTTCAATTTTTTTCCTCTATCTAGTAACGCAAGAATATTAACTGTGTGTGTGTGTATATATAAAGAAGTAAAATAGTTCCACGGATGAGGATTGAAATGATTTTATACTATTCTTTAAGATATTATTTTAAGTGAAATTCTATATACTTAAAATTTGAATAGGGTGATGGGAGTTGATAAACATATTTTTAATAAGCTTTAAAAACTCTTATGACCCTCCTTTCTTGGGTATGCCTGCAAAAATAAACATGTCTCAAGTGGGGGCTTGTCAATGATAGCTAGATTCATACGTGATTGGGCTTGACAGTATGCCAAGTCTAACACTAAGGTAACATGGGTCTGGCATATATGCGAGACCCAAGATGCTTGGACTTGACAGTCCGCCAAGTCTAAGATGACGAATGACCGACCTCTCTTGAATCTAATTTTGAGGAAGAACTTAGTCTTTATAGGCTTTGTGACATTTAACGTCTTAAACTCTAATCTTTATACATTTATATTCCCAAGAATACGGTTCGGTAACATATCACTTCTTCCAAAGCGTGCATCGCTCGTTCCGCCCGCAACAATCCAATTAGTTATCCGGGTGAAAAAACATTAGATATTCCATCTTCTAAAACCAGGACCTTTGATGTTATTTGGTGTACAATAATTTCTCTATGCCTATTATGGATCTGTACCCCGGGGATCGATAAACCTTTTGGATCTTATTAACCAAGGAAATACGACTTTGCACTATAGTTAGCTCATCACCAATCAAGAATCCCCAAGGAATTCTAACAATTCTTGTTATACACTCGTTCCAATTCTCCACTCTCTTTTCTAGGTTTATTGATATTGAATCAATTGAGCGCACTTCTAACACCTGTTCCACTTTTGAAAGACCCTGCGTTATATCACCAGATCTCGATTTTTCATATATAAATGTAACTAATGTATCTTTTTCATAAAGGATTTCCCCATAATGGCCATGAATAGTTGCTCCTGGAGTGGCCAAATAGGGCTTAACCAATCTTGGTATTACAGAGTCGGCATGAACAATTAGAATTTGACCTGATTTTAGGTGTGATTCCTTTTTGTCATACATACATTTTCACAAATAAATTGTCTTAGGTTAATTATTGTGAATATTTCTTCACAATAATTATGATGATAATTCTGTTTTTATATATATATCTCTTCTTATTTGGGACCCTATTCCCTATTTTATTCACCTCTTTTGGCTTCTATTGAATCGAGAAATAAGTTTGATTGTCTGTTTTTTATATATAATATAGATAAGACATCTTCCGAATAATTCAAATAGAAGCAAATGGAGGTCTGACTCGGGCCTATATGACATGACCGATCAATTGAAATACTCCAACACTCCACCTTTGTCATATATTCCATACATCACACTAGATAGATATCATATTCATGGAATACGATTCACTTGCAAAATGCCTTGGTGGTGAAATGATAGACACGCGAGACTCAAAATCTCGTGCTAAAGAGTGTGGAGGTTTGAGTCCTCTTCAAGGCATAATATTGAGAATGCTCATTGAATGAGCAATTCAATAAGAGACGAATGACCGACCTCTCTTGAATCTAATTTTGAGGAAGAACTCAATCTCTATAAACTTAGTTATATTTAACGTCTTAAACTCTAATCTTTATACACTTATTTAGATATGTAAAAGTCCTTTAAGGACTCACCATATTCCCATCTAACATTAATATAGATGTAAGTGATGTTTATCCCTCATTAAATGCTATTAAGGTAATTTCACTGCAGATTCTTCTTCTTATAAAAAGACTCATGGGCTATAAATACACAATGAGACCTTCAGAACAAAGGTTCACGATCTTCATTCTTTATTGTATATATATTTTCAGATCATTTCTCTCTAGAATATTCATGTATTTTTTTTTTCTAAAAAAATACTTATTTAAGCATCGAAGAGTCCACACCTCCACCAAAAAAGACCTTTTGCAGGTATTAGCCACGAGCAGTTTTGGCCTATCAAGAACCAAGTATAAACTATCAACTATCTTGGCTAAGGAAAATGAAGAAGATTGTCAAGATCAATTGATTAACCGATTGTTCAACCTGGGAGTTCTATTTCTATTCCTAGACTAGTTGGATTTTTGAAACATCATCAAGGGTGTTGGTCATGTAGATTTAGATATTATGTCATTGAATTAAAAAACTTAAAATGTTAGATGAAGCTTCAAGAATGATTTTATATTACCTTCTAACAACAAGTTCCAAGTTTTTTTCTTCTTTGTGGTGCATGATGCATCAGGATATCGAACCACCTGCAAGCAATCACTAGAGCATAATCTAGCAGATGTAAAGAACTCTATTAAACTGCTTTGCCACCTTGCCAATGCTTGAATTGGAGTGAATATGCTTAGCTTTTTATTGATGCTTAGAGATATTTTCTTAAAGTTTAAGGTCTTGTTCTGCCTTCTCATGATGTCATACATAACTCACAGTATGCTTGGAGACAGCAGAGGTGGTATTTGGTAAGGACCCAGAAGGCCAGGACTCAAGATTCAGCAAGTGTGCACGCTGTGATTATCACAAAAGTTATAAGGGCAGAAGCTATGTGAAACTAGGAATCACTAATAGTGTATTTATAGTACTGTTTCCATTTTGATTCAAATTTGATAGGACATTTTTGAACATGCACTAAGAAGGCGAGCGTGTTACATGATTCTTCACGACGCGTGTGGCACCACTTTTGATCCCAGTATATAAAGCCTAACTCTCTCCGTATTTTGCACCATCAATCACCCTCCATCTAGCTCTCTCTGCCTTATTTTCCTACCATATCATTTTTTGAAACACCTTTCTCTGTTTGCAACAATCCTTCTAATCCCTTTCTTTCTTTCTCCGTATCTGTTTTTTAGAACCATGTTGCCTAGGAGTCGAACTATGCCTAGCAGAATCCACCATGGAGTGGTATGTTGTGATCAAAATGAGATGTACACTTTAATTCTTCTTTAGAAATACTAATATCTTGCCTTCCTTATACTTCATATGTGTGTCCATCAATGTTTCAGGCAGATGAAAGGCATGATATCAGGCACTACTTAGAGGTGGAAGTCCAGCCTAAAGTTAGTGAGAGTGAAGCTATCAACCCTCAATCCAATTACTCAAAGTGCTTTGATGATGATGGTCGCTTGAAAAGAACAGGTAAACATTGTCTTGAATATCAAACTATTGTTTGTGAATTTGGATGGTTTTCTTACTCTTTGGGCACTTAGTTAATTTCGTTTAGTAAGGGTTAAAAATTTGATGGTGCAGGAAATTTCTGGACTTCATCTTCCCATATAATCACTGCTGTTATAGGGTCAGGAGTCCTATCATTGGCTTGGGCCATAGCGCAGCTCGGTTGGGTTGCAGGACCAGCTGTTATGGTCCTATTTGCATTTGTAAATCTCTACACTTCGAATCTACTAGCACAGTGCTACAGGTCTGGCGACCCTGTCACGGGACAGAGAAATTACACCTACATGGATGCTGTCAAATCTTACTTGGGTAAGAATATACTCCCCATCATTTTCAGCTGGCTAAATTGTCATTATAATCATGAGCATGATGGTGAAAATATCTCTGTGTCGGCTGCAGGAGGACGGAAGGTGATGTTATGTGGATTGATTCAATACTTGAATTTGTTTGGTGTTGCTATTGGTTATACGATTGCAGCATCAGTCAGCATGATGTGAGTTTCATATTGTTTTCTACTTGTAATGAACGTTAAATCACGTACACAATAACCGTTGATATTTGAAATATTTTTCTGTTGATTTTAGGGCAATAAAGAGATCGAACTGTTTCCATAGCAGTGGAGGAAAAGATCCATGTCATATGTCAAGCAATGGGTTTATGATAACATTTGGAATCATAGAGATCTTATTTTCTCAGATACCAGACTTTGATCAAGTATGGTGGCTTTCTATAGTGGCTGCTATAATGTCTTTCACATATTCTACAGTTGGTTTGGGTCTTGGTATAGGCAAAGTTGCAGGTATACAAAAATAATTACATCATTGTGATTCTGATTATCTCATTATTCATTATTTACAGAAACAGATCAAACCTAGAAATTACTTCAGCAGCAAAGATATTAAATGGAAAGACTTAGTACAAGCATAGGAATTTGAGTCGTGTGTATAATGAAGTTCAAAGAATACCTCTGCACTCTCATTTGCAGGAAATGGAACCTTCAAAGGAAGCCTGACTGGTATCAGTATAGGGACGGAAACACATGCTGGACCAGTTACTTCTACACAGAAACTATGGAGAAGTTTGCAAGCTCTTGGAGCCATTGCCTTTGCTTACTCGTTCTCCATTATCCTCATCGAAATTCAGGTAATACTTTGACTACATTTTATGGAACAGTCATTGAGGGTAAATTTAGTAGTCCAACAATTGATACCTGTGCTTGCCTTTTCATTTGCAGGATACAATAAGATCTCCACCTGCAGAATACAAAACCATGAAGAAAGCAACTTTATTTAGCATCATTATAACTACAATTTTCTACTTACTCTGTGGATGCATGGGCTATGCAGCTTTTGGTGATTTGGCCCCTGGAAATCTTTTGACTGGCTTTGGATTCTACAACCCCTACTGGCTATTAGACATCGCTAATGTTGCAATCGTTGTTCATCTTGTTGGTGCCTATCAGGTCTGGTATTTCAAGCAATGATAACCTTACAAGTTCTGAATTAATAACAAGATTCGAGTTTCATGTTGATTTTTCCATGGTGTTCTTGCAGGTCTATTGCCAGCCATTGTTTGCATTTGTAGAAAAATGGAGTGCTCGGAAGTGGCCTAAGAGCGATTTTGTGACAGCAGAATATGAGGTACCCATCCCCTTTTATGGTGTGTACCAGCTGAACTTCTTCCGGCTAGTATGGAGAACAATATTTGTTATGCTGACAACTTTAATAGCCATGCTCATGCCCTTCTTCAATGATGTTGTTGGACTCCTCGGTTCCATGGGATTCTGGCCATTGACAGTTTTCTTTCCCATTGAGATGTACATTTCTCAGAAGAAGATTGGGCGATGGACAAGCCAGTGGATAGGGCTCCAGATTCTCAGTATGACTTGCCTCATGATCACCATAGCCGCAGCTGTTGGGTCTGTTGCCGGGGTTGTCTTGGATCTCAAAACTTACAAGCCATTTAAAACTAGTTACTGAGAGAGCTATGGATCGGTAGTACGCATTTCAAGAAGGGAATTCGTCAAGTTGTGTCAATAAGTATATTAATTGAAGAACTTAAGAGTCCTGCATGGACTGAAATGTATCCTTTTCAATCTCCAAAAAATTCAAGACAGATTTCCTTTTGTCAGCCACCAATACCCATCTTATTCCGTGCAAGTGCTATCTCAGGTGCTTAACTGCAGATTCAAGGAACTCTTGTTTGATCAAAATAAGTTAAGCCTCCCTTGTTCAACTTAATGCTATCCTCAAAAGATGTACTAGCTCAAGCAATTAGGCTATCGCACAACATTAAATATGTATGAGAAAACCATTGCTAAGATTCAGGTAAAAGAAACGAAGAAGCACAAACTCGATTCCTTGAATCATCCATTAGGTAAGTGAACAAAATCAAACATACAACTACAGATTTGCATTCCCTGACAAACTACCAACGAACCCCTAGCCTTAAAAAATTCTACAGGCCAAAAGAAGCCTCATGGTATTTCCTAACCCTTGTTCCCATAAACAGACTAAAAAAATAAAATAAAATAAAACCTAACAAGACCAGTTGACTTTAGTCTTTTACTTCTTGTTTTTACTAGCCTTCATTTTAGCCGCATTTGCCTTTGCAGTATCTTTTACAAGAGTTGTTGCTTTGAAGAAACTCTTCGGATTAAGAGCCCTTCTTATCTTAAACACAACCCAAGCAGTGCCAATAGCATGTCCTGCAGCATCAAGCCCTTCGTGTGTTACCTCTGCAGCATCTTCTCCATATCTGTAAAGGAAATATCCAATCATAACATCAAATGCGTACTCATGTAGAAGCACAGAAAGTACACTATTCGATTCAGACTATATCTCATCTAAAATCTACTCCAGCTCTATCCAGCCAAAGCACATTCACGAACTGTAGTGTTCTAACACTATGTCAATGCAAGATGCAAAGTGGCAAAAGATTAAGGTAAGATTCTGTATATGCCACTGGCGGCCAGATACCTAGATGAGTGGAAAAGGACCTGTCTCTAAAGCAACTAGAAACCTTATAGAAACATAAAGATTCCATTACAGAGGAACAGAATCACCACAAATTTTAATTCCAACTTGCCAGCAACGGTATAATTATTTGAATGAAAGCAATGGAAGGGACGATAAAGTTGATCGTGATAAGGATGATTCAAGTGGAGCGTCAATTTAAGAGTTAGATTAAGATATACCTGTGTGAGACAAGTCCAGTTGTGACAGCTGATGAGGTTGACAAGACATTCTTTCCAGCAACTTCAATAGCATCACACACCTTGACTGCACAAGCACACCAAAGACACGGGGAGGAAACAGTATTGTGAGTTAGATTCCAGTTCAGCAACCACACAAATTGAGAAAAAATAAACCAAACAATTGGGAATGAATCACTTACTAAATCCATCCAAGGAAGCAAGAATAACTTCACCAGGCAATAGGCTAAAAAATTTCTTGCCCGCTTTAGAGTTCACAATTGGACTTGTAACAGATCCAGAGACTTTGACAACCCCCGAAAGAATCCCAACAGCCACTTTCTCTGACATTTTTGTCAAATTCTTTGCCCTGCAAATATCCCAAGATAAAATCATATTTCAGTTCGTACTGCTCGATATTGAGTCACCCAAATCAAAGAGAGGAAACAAGCATATTAAAAATTATTTTTACACCTTTAAAATGCAGAGATGAACACAAGTATGCATAGCAAAGCAACTCCAAAATTCAAAGAACATGCTTCTTTTGTTTTAACCATACCACTTCCACGAACAAAGAATAATAAGAACAGCCTATCCTAATAATCAATTTTCTTAAATAAATAGCAAAACTAGATGGCTAAATGTGCAAAAAATAGAATTGAAACCTTTAAAATCAGAAATTAAATCAATAATCAACGTTGAAAAACAAACCTTTTGATCCTCCTCAAAGTCCCTGGACTAATATCTGAATCCTTACTCTTACGAATCCTTTTCTTGAAGAACCCATCGCCCCACTTCAACCTATCCACTGTCACATCTCCACACCACAAAATCCCCCTAATCAGCTGCCCTGACCCGGCCGCAATCGTCCTAGCAATACACGAGCTATAATCCTCCACATTAGGAGCCAACACTGTCCAATACGCAGCAGAACTCTTCTCCATCAATTCTTTATTCTTCTCTAAGTCATCCGGCGATATCTCCTTCGCTACATTCCAATCAATTACCTTCGACTTCCCTCCACTCTTCTTCACTTCTTGCACCGAAAACAAACTATAAGATTCCAATATCTTATCGAACTTCTTCAACAAGCCCTTTTGGCCTTTCGAAGCAAAAGATACCCCATAATTCAACAACTCAACCTCTCCCTTATTTAACTCACCCCCATCCGATTCATTTTCAGGCACACGGAGAGTAAAGAAGTAATGTGATTCATCAAGCTTAACTGCTGCCTCATCTCTAGCTAAAGGCCACCGAATATCATCATCTACACGAGCAAAAACAGCAACAGTGGTTTCACCCTGTTTAAGACTCACAATAAAGAAGTCACCACAAGCCAATTCTAAACTACGATCTTTCTCAATTAAATGAACGATTGATCCTGGGATTTTGATCAAGATTTCTTCATGGGCTTCGGAGTTTGAACCCAGTGGTGAAACCGCCTCGTTCTTGTTGTTGTGTGCCACGTCTTTCATGTCAATATTAGGATACAAAGAGGACGAAGTAGAAGTAGACATGGCTTCTGGGTTTGAGAGAATGACTTGCGGGTAGAGAGAATTGCGCTTTAGAGATACATTCGGTAAGAAAGATTTTTCGGAAGAGACAGGGAGTGAGGGATGTCAGGTTGGTGGGGGGATTTTAAAGGCTTCTGTGATCTTAAGATCGAAGGAATTAGAAGCCGTGTCGATTGGGAGCTTTGAGGAACAAAACAGCCACGTGGCATACTTAGGAGCTGGCCGTGTGGAACCGTATCTTGTCAGCTGTCAGATTTTATTTAAGATGACGGCCTGATTGCTGGACAGGTGCTTTGAATCTTAAGGGATTTGTATCAATTTAAGCATCTTTGTGTGATTAATTAAGCTACACGTAGGGGTAAGTAAATTATAGATAAGTTCATATTTTGTAAACTGTATCTTTCATTTTCAGGGCTGGTTCATGGATATCCAGTAAAGCTGGGCTCTGTATAAAAAAATCAAATCATGCTCGTTCAAGTTCAAGTTCAAATTGGACTTGGATACTTATTTTGAGTTTGGGTATAAGATAATATAAAATTTAATCCATAAATATTCATTGTTTCTGTAATATTTGTGTAAAAGAAACCCAGTCGTGGTTGAATTTAAATTTTGAAGTAGGTTTGGTAATGGGATGTATAATGTTTTTTTAAAATATTTTTTAATTGAAAAGATATTAAAAATAATATATTAAAAAATACTACAAAAATATCAATTTAATATTTTT
>Ga0307510_10009780_pt1 | contig 11411 bp, 15 predicted proteins | sample 12_EM_MG_FD_207224 | JGI IMG/M metagenome (GOLD analysis project Ga0307510, IMG submission 207224) | Populus trichocarpa ectomycorrhiza microbial communities from riparian zone in the Pacific Northwest, United States - 12_EM | ecosystem: Host-associated > Plants > Roots > Unclassified | place... | reverse complement strand
AAACAAGTGGTCAAGGCGGCGCACGTATCGCCCGATCCCAAGGCACACACTAAAGGAACCCCCTCCCCCCCCGAAAAAAAAACGCATTGCCCGATTCATGGGGACAGCCGCTGGTGCAGCTTGCGTATGCAAGGCTCCTGCGCTCGTGGGGCTGGCAGCGACAGGGACGTACATATGAAAGCACAATGACATGGCAGTTCTTCAAGCTTCAAGGGTCGAATGGAGGTCGTCTGCATCGTGGCCAGTGAGTGCGACACATTCATTCAGGTTTGCAGAAGAAAGCACGGATCAAGTCTCACCACTCCAAAGCCCAGGCTTAAGCCCGAGCCCAGCCCAGCCCAGCCCGAGCCGTCGACCAGGGCCCGGCTCCACGTTTTTGTGAGCCCGAGCCCTACCAAGCCCAGCCCAAGCCGGGGCATTTGGGCCCAGCCCGGCCCTGCAAACCACTAGCTGTCTGGCAGGACCTAATGAGGGATGGAGAGGAATGGAGAGCACCATGGGCCATCCCTAGTATGGTATGGGACCTATGGGTATGTACTTGCTGTCAGGATTGCTGGGTGAGAGGGGGCGGAGATCGAGGACCAGACAACAAGGGAAATAAAGGTGCTGAGCCTGTTCCGGTCCCAGCATGCACACTCACCTTTACTCATTAAACTTGCATTGTTGTCATCAAAATCATGTCGAGTACTTTGGAGTGTTTGCCAGAACCTGGAGATGGAGCTAGCAGTGATAACGTAATGGTAAGTCTACAATGGGCTTGGAAATGGATGGTGCTTACTGGCCATTAGGACCCCTACTGCAACATTGTTGTCACTGATGGAAAAGTACTATGCCCAGATTGTGGCCAACTCATCAAGGTCAGAAATGGTGGCAAACAGAACTTCATGAAACAACACAACCCTGGATGCAGCAAAATATGTCAAGCTAATCTCAGGAAGAAAAACAAAGCAAGTGCGCAGAGGTGTCCATGTAGCCCTTTTGTAATGCAGCCCACAAATTCCACAATGTCACATAACAATGTACCACTGTAAATTCAAGGAACTCCTTGAGCTATACAATGCTGCACATATTATAATGCACATATCCCCCTCCAAGAAGTGCCATTATAATACACTCACACCACACTTTTGCTGCATTATAACTCCCCCTCTTGGAAACCGGAGCTGGCAAGCGGCCACCCTCCTGCGCATGCCCCGCCCCCAGAAGTGTCTGGTGACGCGAGTTCATCGCCACTTGTCGTCACTGACAGTGGGCATGCTCTACCCTGCCGCTGCTGCCATTTCCGTCCTCCGTCTGTGGTGCTGCGCCATTAAGTTCCTCTGCTGCCGAGCTGGGCAGCGTTGGCATAGTTCCTGAGGCTCGTGTGTGGGCCTCAACGATGGTGCCAATGCTGGCGCGTATGCGGTGTACGGCTTGCATGTTGTGATGATGAGGCTGCTTGGTTTGAGCAGGGGTGGGAGCACGGGGATTTGTGCGGGCAGGTCATAATAACGCACCAGGGGATGCGTCTGTCACTGCATGGCACCATAGTGTTGGTGGCTGTAGTGGCAACGGCGATGATGGTGATGCGATGCGATGCAATGGTGGTGTGTGATGGCAATGAAGTGGGGGTGGATGGTGATGAAGCAGGGGTGTGCATTGCCAAGGTGGGGCAATGAGATGACAGTGTGTGATAGTGACGAAGTGGGGGTGTATGCAGCCAACAACACTGGCACTGGCACAACCACTGAACAGTTTGCCTGCACTTGGGCTGTGCTGTGGGGCAAATGAGAGCACGAGCCTTGCTGGGCTCACTGAAAAGTCTCAAGGAGGGGGAGCATCAGCAGTGGCTAATGTACCTGTGTCACCTGTATCACCTGATGCTCTCGGGCTTGCTGGCACAGTTGTGAATGCCGCACAGACGGGAAGTCGAACCCTCAGGCATTGAGGGGAGCGATGCCAGTTGTGGGCACTGCATTTGCCATTGCTGTGGGCACTTCTGGCGTTGGGTCTGCTGGCAGGGCTGATAAAGCCTCCGTTGCAGCATCCGAGGCGTTGGTGCCCAGGGTGTATGGCAGCCATCGCATGGCAAGGCCTGGCATGCAGTCGGCGTACCACCACAAGAGGTTGAGCGAGCCCTCATTGAGTCAGAATGAAGATGGCCTCACGAGGGGCACCGATGAGCTGGGGTCTGAAGGAGGGATCAGGACATGAAAATAATGCAACCAAATAAAAAGCACTCACCTCTGGAGACCACAGAGAAAAGGGATACATCGCGACATGGAAAAATAGCGACCTTGCAAGGGGCGCCAACAAGCTGGGGCCTGCAAAGGGAGGGACCTGTCATGAAAGGGAAAGGAAGCAACCGGGTAAAAGGCACTCACCTCTGGAGGCTGCAGAGAGCGGATACGTGAGGACATGGAAAGCAAGTGACCTCACAAGGGGTACTCACAAGCGAGGGATAGCTGAGCAAGGGCATGCCAAATGCTTCGGTGTGGAGATACTGGAGATAATTGAGGCCAGCAGGGAGGCCTTCCATTGTGGTTGTAGGTAGTAGTGTGAGGGAAGAGTGGGATGGATGTGGGACAGCAGAGCAAGGGCACAGTCATGACATTGGACAGAGTGGGCACACTGTCACAGGTGGGCACTCACACGTACTCATGTACTCATGCAGTGCTGTGTTCAGATTCTGTGGTTAAGGTTGGGGTTTAAGGGTTTGCACGCATGTACCATGACTGTAGTGTTACACTACAGTAGTATACATGCAATTCTATAGTCTCTCTACGTACTGAACTTGTACAGACTGCCTGCACTCTGCCCCCCTATCTGCACTCACTCACAAACATTGACAAGACGCTCATTCTGTGGTCCCTCCCTCAGGCTCATGAGTACCCATTACTCAGCTGCTTTCTTCCTGTGCCCTCACTGCCCCAACGTGTCCTCCTTCTACAGTCTCCAGACGGTGAGTGCCTATCATTTGTTCACTTGCTTTCCATGTTGTTAAGGCTTCAACAGGCCTTGATAGTATGACTTGTACTAAGAGGTGAACTGGTGGCAAGTACTTTGAAGGAGTAGAAGTCTCTAGTGTTACTAGAGACGACTCTGAGTGGCTTATGTAAGAAGTGGGCAAAAGGGGAGGCACAAGGGAGGCTTTCAAGAACGTTGATATTGAGAATCAAGTCAAGCTTAGGGCTTGACTGTCGAAATACAGGGCGCTTATATACAGGCACGGCTGCGCACGGGCCATGGTCACTAAGGTAGGTACTTCTGGTCAAGAGGGGGCTGTCTGTATCGTATGGTACTCCGCGGACAAGTGCTGCGGTCTGTATGAGTCGAACAATAGAGAATGAGCAAGAGTGAATGAGGGATCAGGGAATTGCCTAATCTATCCTTAACCAGGGAACAATGGTGGCAGGTCATTCCAAGAAGAGAAGCGTCGTCATGATGTGATGATGACCACGAGGTTTGAGGCTGATCCGAGGAGATCTGATCTCCGCATGCCCATTCTGGTCTAATGGGCGTCTAGCGTAAGCAACTACCTTTTACGGTAGTCCATATTGATGGAGACCCAATTAAGGGTCATGTCATTATCCGTGTCATCTGCAGAGCTCTGTGTGGGTGAGGAGGTGTCTGCGGATCCTTCTGAGGATCCCGTCTGGTTGCCCTGGTTCTGGGGCGAGGTGCTGACTATGGGTGACAAGGTAGTAGGCGTGATTGAATGGTAACTGCCTTCTCTACTTGTGTGTTGACGTCTGGATGCTGAGGAGAGACTGGTAGGTGACAAGGAGTGCTTGTGGGACACAGGGGAAGGGGGGCTATCATGGTATTCTGTCCATACCCTAAGAGGGGGCTGCTTGTTGGCTAAGTGGACTGTGCCGTCCTTGGTATTCAGGTATTGGGTTGGTTCTAGTGGTAGAGGCGGTATCTCCTTTATAGGACTATCCTGGGCAAGGTACTCTTGCCTTGGTATGACAGGGGACTCTTCTGGGGACAAGGTGTGTGTATTGCCTCCAGGGACATTGGGTTCATGTGGAATGAATGGTTCTGGCTCTAAGGGCGGCGTGTCCTCCATGGGACTGTCTGGGTCTTCCAGTGGGTTCTCTACTGGGGGTGGCTCTTGGTACATCTCCATTTAGGAGTATTCCCAACGATGGATGTTCCATGGGACGGGGACGAGGGGCTTGACTGGGGGCTGATCAAGGGGTGACAATGGTTTGGACGGTTCACTGGGCGGTAAGGGTGGCAGGTCTGGTAGGGCTGATGGGTTTAATGGTAATGGTCGCTTAGGTGTGGATAGGGTGACGAGGAGGGGGTCCAACAAGGATGAGAAAAATTGGGATGGATCATAACACATGTCCTGACGGCCACTTTCATTCCATGTGTCGGTGCCCCTTGAAAGGCCACTTTTTTCCATGTCACGACGTATCCCTTTTCTCTGTGGTCTCCAGAGGTGAGTGCTTTTTATTTGGTCGCATTATTTTCATGTCCTAATCCCTCCTTCGGACCCCAGCTTGTTGGTGCCCCTTGCAAGGCCGTCTTCATTCCGACTCAACGAGGGCTCGCTCAACCTCTTGTGGTGGTACGCTGACTGCATGCCAGGCCTCGCCATGCGATGGCTGCCATATGCGCTGGGCCCCAATGCCTTGGGTGCTGTAGTGGTGGCTTTATCAGCCCCGCCAGCAGGCCCGACGCTGGAAGTGCCCTCAGCATGGCAGGTGCAGTGCCCACGACTGGCAGTGCTCCCTCTCCCTCATCCAAGCCCGAGAGGATCAGAGACACAGGTGACACAGGTGTGTTGGTGACTGCGGACGACGCACCCCTCCCACCAGACACTTTAATGGGCACAGCAAGGCCCATGCTCTCATTCGCCCCCACAGTGCAGCCCCCGTATGGGCAAACTATTCGGTGGTTGTGCCAGTGCTGGCATTGTTTGCTGCACATATCCTCGGTTTGTTGCCATCACACATTGCCATTGCATTGCCCTGCCTCTGCAATGCGACCTCTTGCACGTCGCCGCCGCCACCATTGTTGCCATCGCAATCATCACCACCGCCACTGTGCCACCAACACCAAGGCACAACACAGCAATGGACATAGCTCACAATGCACTGCTACAACCTGCCTGCTCAAATGCCCATGCTCTTGCTCTTGCTCAAACCATGCAGCCTTGTTATCACAATGTGCAAACAGTACACTGCATGTGCACATGGCATCAGCGCTGTTGTCAGGGACCACATGTGAGCCCCGGAACTTGCCAGCGCTGCCCAGCTCAGCAGCAGGGAAAGTTACGGTGCAGTGCTACAAGTTGGGGATGGAAATAGCAGTGATGGCAGGGTAGGGCACGCTCGCTGTCAGTGACAACGAGCGATGGTGAACTCGCATCACCAGAGGCTACCAGGAGGCGGGGCACGCATGGGTGGGGCACGCACAGGTGGGGCACACACAGGCGGGCTCTGGGTTTCCGGGAAGGGGGTTATAATGTGGGGCAAGTGCATAATAATGAGATTGCTCAGAAAGGGATATCTACATTATAATATAGCAGTTGTGCAGCCTAGGACAGGAAATTATAATGTACATTGTGATGAGCCTGCATTATTATGCTGGGGAAGCAATAACGAGAGCAGGGCAATGATGTTATAATATGGGGGAAGTGTGAGTGTGGGTGGAGCATATTATAATGGCATTGCTTGGAGAAGGGGAGGGTGGATTATAATGGGACTGAGGCCTAGGAGTTCCTTGAAATTTGAGTGGGACATTGTTATGCAACTTCCTGGAATTTGTGGGGTACATTACAAAAGCACTACATCCACTGTTGGTGTGCACCAGAAATCTCAGCCAGTCATTCCATCCTTCTTCGCAAAGCAATCCAAAGACTTTATCCCTCCAACCATTCCTACACCAGCGCCTGTGATCACATATGCAATCGATCCAGCCTCAGAGATCACTGGGACCCAGATGATGGGAATCATAGCAAGGCCAACACCACTGGCACCTAATAGACATGCTGTTAATGTCCTCGCGGCACTGGAGAAGGCAATGAGAAACTTACCAGCCCTTCCTGATGCAAGTGATTCTGATGAAATCGCCGCATTTTCTGGCAATGTCCCCACCGATTTAGTCAAAGAGGAAGCTTGGGAATACCTTGACCCAATGCTCAATCGCTTCCTAGGCTTCAATAGGATAGCAGAGAGCCTATTCAACATGTTGCGGGGTGGAGAGAGGGGACTGTCGGCAATGGTGCAATATCTGAAAGAATTTGTTGGCCTGTATGACATTGATGGTGCCCTTCTGGAGGGAAAAGTACAAAGACTTGTGAATGTAATTCAGTCACAGTGCATAACTTTAACTAGGTCGAATAATACTTACTCTTGACGTATGTTGGACTTGTACAGCACGCGCATGAACCACCCTGACATCACCATCATCTCAGATGATGACGATTTACCTTCTGAGATGCACAAAAGAGTTGTCAGCATCAGGAAACAGCAAGCTTCGAACACACCCACAAAGCCATGCCCTGGATACAAGCTCCACTTCCCTCTGGGTCAGCAGGCTCATATATTATACCCATTCACCCTCCATACTGTCCTTCCATTGCCCTGGGACTACAGTGGGCGCTGCAATGGGTTTTTCCTTGTCTCACACTCATGCAGCGGTGTCATGGAAGTGAATGGTCGGTGTAAGCGATGTAATAATCTGGATAAGAATGAATATCTTCAGAAGATTGTCGCAAGGTTTACGAAGGGCATACACGAGAATACAACACTCATCTTCCATGGCATTGGTGGTCTTATTGATATCGTACACCAGAAGACACATACAATCGATCAACTCCGTCTTTGTCATCTCAATGACTTCCGAAAATTGGTTGGAAGAGAAGGTACCCTCAATATATACAAGCAGTTCTTGCTGGCCATCTTGTCACTGCGCATCCCTTGTGTGGGCCATGATTTGCATGTAGGATTCCGTCATGGTACTGGAATCTGCCCAATGCTCAAATTGATCAAGAAAGCTGCTAAGGGGTCATTCCACGCAAAAGGATTCAATGAAGAGGAGGAGTTACAAGCACTCCTCTTCTTACGTCTAGGTGGTGCACAAGTAGCAGGTGCTGCTCACCGTATCTCTGGGACACCTGCAGTTAGTACAATCTGGAGACATACAATTATACCTCGAATCATCGCATCACCTTCTTTCCCGACGTCTCATGAGATTGGAAGTAATATTGCTGCAAGTTTCAAGCCCCTTTGCGATATTCTTGGGGCATCTATGGAAACGATGCTTCACGCTGTGATAATGTTTGATGAGATTTCAATTGAGCAACGCCTGCATTGGGATGACAAGACAAATAAGATTCTTGGAGTGTGCCGCGAGCATGGCCAGGACACTAGCTTGGAGTTCACAAGTGAAGATGACCTCCAGACATTGTGGGAGGAATTACAACATAAGAAGATTCATTTGGCACACAAGGTGTGTGTTGATGCATGTGGCCCTCTGTTCATCAATGACCTAATGTGACATGGTTCTTGTTTAATAGGCAACAGTCAGTGCGATAGGGATTCTAAACCCAGCACTATGCCTTTACAGTGCACACCCGATTCTTATCTCTAGAAGTTGTAAGCGCAAGACAGCAGAGGATCACACTGCATTGCTCCAGGCTGTTGTGAATGCCACAAATGACAATAAAAACTTGACCAAGCTTCAAGTTATCTCATTGGCATCAGATGGGGAGTCTCATTGTGGAAAGGCCTTGGCAAACTTGACTTATGTTGCACCCCTTGCCCCATCCTCCCCTATCTACGATCAGCTTGTGCATCTCAATCTGATGGACTACTTTGTTGGGCTAGACAACATTACCATGGATAAAGACTACAAACACATATTCAAACGGCTCTGCAATGCAATTATTCGTAAGAATGGCTGTGTTGTTTACAGCATCCACCTCACACAGGCTGTTATCTGCAAGCATTTTAAGGATAGTGGGCTCACTGATACCCATATCAACCATGTTCTCGATCCCACAGATAAGCAAGATGTTGTGCTCGCATACAACCTCCTAAGAGATCTTTGGTCCCTTCCTCCAGTGGATCCTGTTTCAAGCTCTCCAACATACACTGCAGCATGTGAGGCTCTACGCATCTATGGTGAGCTGTTGTATCATCTCATATTTCCATATATATGTGTTGAGCTTTCACTGTCTGAACAACTTGAACATCTTAGCATGGCAGTGCATCTAATCTTGGCACTCTATGTTGATAATGATGCACAGTCCCACTTCATCCCAACTTCACTCTTTGTCGATATTGGTATTATGGTTAAAAACACGTTTTTCTGCATTGCAAAAATGAAGGTGGACCACCAGAATGATCCTTTCTTCTTGGTGTTGCTAGGAACCAATTGACTGGAGTTCCTCTTTGGGATTCTTTGCACAATGGTAGGAAACAATGCAAACCTTGATGTACTACAACTTGCACTTCGAATCACTTCAACTATGGAGGTGTCAACTATTCTGGCTAAGCACCCAGAATGGGACAGGAGTCCATGTCGACTCTGCCTTCCTACAGTCTCAAAAACATTGAATGAGCTCTCCAACTCTCTTGACCATGTCGGACCGAGGGCATACCCATGTCCTGACAAGCTCCTTCCATCTGGTTTAACACTGGCGACACCATGGAAGTGTGGACGGCACCTCCTGGAGGATAAGTACCCATGGATCGGGTCTATCCTCCAATCTGTCTCATTGATCAAAAATGCGTCCATTCTCGTGCCATATGGATCAAGTCTTGTAGCTTCTTCTCTCAAAGGTGGGGTGCACGACATCAGCACAGAGGAAGATGCTCCCTCCCACCAATCCAATAGCTCTGTGTGTTCTTCTGTGGGACTGGATGGGACCTTAGGCATGCAAGAATTGGAGGACGCTGTGGCTGAGGATCAATGGCAAAGCAGTGAAAATTGGCAGCATACTTTCTCACATTCAATAACGATTGGAGGAGCAACAATAAAGAAGTCCCACGCCATCGCCCAGCAATTCTGATATATGACATCAACAAGCTCAACCGATCAACTTCATCATGTAGCTCAAGAGAGTCGATTCAAGCCTACTGGTGGTCTCGCGGTTTCTCACTCTCAGGCTGGAGGTACACACTGTGACAGTGCTGCACTTTTTGCCCTTTAGCCCATTGTTACAGTCATTGCCTGCAAAGGGGAATCATTCCTCTGTATTGCCAAGGTCAATGGCCTCTTCCTTAACCATCAACCCATTGACAAGATTCCAATTTCCGTTCTCTCTGAGAAGGTCACTCAGGTGTCATACCAGGGCTTGCGTGTGGTACCAGCCACTTCGTCAGATGACCATAATGGTCTCCATGATTGAAGATCCTTGGGCTTGTTTCGATTCTCCACAATGGTCCCTGGTGCACTTGTTCTTCCCATAAATCCGGATGTTGCATCCCACAATCCTTGTGATGCTTACTTTCTATTTGAGTCTTCTGAGCTCATGGCATTAGCAGCTATTTTGCAAGATAATATTCGCCCCATTCATCACAAATCCATCCCACAAATCAATCGCTCTGACAATTTTCCATACCAAGAACATGATGGTAAGCCCTTGTGCTACTAGTGCTAAAGTATTAAAGTGTTAATATGTACCAGGGAAAGCATGTTTTTTGATGGGGCGTGCTGATCCGGACACTGGAATTGTTGATTTGGGTCAAATCGGGCTGACATGTCCAAATTGTCACCCCATTGTGACTTTCAATCCAGCCCACCAACAACACATTGTGGAGCACATTGGTGCTTATATCCTTTATGACCCCTCAGTCAACCACCTCTCTGAGCCATGTGGGCTGTGTCTCCAGCCTACACCACTTTGCAGGATCGTTTTGAAGAAGGCGAAAGGGCAATCAGGTAACCTTTCCATTGACATGGAGGTGAGCTCATACATCAATCTTGTGAAGTTTTCCATTGCCATTGCAACAGCATGTTCCGATGCATCACCCTGTATGAACCACCCCCTTGTCTGCCCATATTGCAACGATTTGGAGTTGGGTCAGGTCGTTTGGTCTTACAATTTCCGACAGCACCTGCTTCACAAACATCCCAGAATATCCTTGGACGATCAAGGTGATATATTGAGACTGACAAATCTTGAGAAGAAAGGAATGAAGCACATTTGGAAATCACACAAAAAGCAGTGGAAAGTGTGTCGGAAGGCACAGTGCACACCGCTTGGGATCTCAGAAACACATCGCTTGCAGCTTGTGTTAAGGTACAAGTTTCTGCAGTATTTTATCAATGATTCAACTGATGCACAACCTCAAAGTAGTGATGTGGCACTGGAATTACAAATATCTGATGAAGACAGCACCAGTGCCAGCAACTCTGGCAGTGATCATGAGGAGGGGGGGGGAGAATCGGGTCACAATGGAGGTACCCTGATCGTAATGGAGATAGATCTTGACCAAGTGGTACAGGACTTGGGACATGGTAGTAAGTGATATTCAAAGCAAAGATCAGATTCTCTGTTGATCTCTGGGTTCTTGTAGCACCTCTTACAAGTGCAGACCCTGCTCCAATCACTGCACCTGAGCCATCAGGTTCTATTCTACTCAACGTCCCCCTTGACTCTGAGATAATACATGTGGGTAAAGCGCAAATACTATCCAATGCTATCACTGAACAGTCTGGGACTGGGTTACTTGACTCAAATCTTCAATTTTTCGACTCTGAGCCAACATGTATAGGCCACAAGTGGAGGTGCAGGGATATGAGTGGTTTGTCTGTATGCCTGTGTGGAGAGAGGGTGTAAGAAGGTGATGTCGATTTGATAAAATGCCATAGGAATGGATGCAAGACCATTTGGGTGAGTTGTTGCATCAAATATTTACACTCCAGGCTGAAACGACTTAGTATCATCTTCAATGCATTGAGTACAATGATGTAGTGACAAGGAATTGGACCTGCAATGCATGCACACTGACAAAAAAAGCATGTCAATAGTAGTAAATGTAGATTCATTGTAGGGAGAACCTCTAAGTACATATAGAATATCCTAACAATGCGAGCATTCAAACACATGTTCAAAAGTATATAGTGTCATCCAAATATGGAAAGGCCATTACCATATATAGGTAGGCACCTGCTTACATACCTAGTTAGTCCAAGCCCAAAGGTCACTTCGAAAAAAATCGACCCCCAGTCTTTTTTTTTTGGGTAGCACCCCCCTTGCATGATCCCATGCCCCAATGATGCACTATATGCTGAAAGCATGATGAATTGGTGTCAAAATGATATGTATATGAAGATGCTTGAGCCCATGTAGTATATGTTGTTGTAGTAGTCGGCAGAACCCACGTGCAAACTTGTTGTGTGTATCGGAAAGAACGATGTGGGCCAAGTTTTGGTAACAAGTGCATGAGTTTGTGTGGGCCCATATG
>Ga0307510_10009779_pt1 | contig 11411 bp, 6 predicted proteins | sample 12_EM_MG_FD_207224 | JGI IMG/M metagenome (GOLD analysis project Ga0307510, IMG submission 207224) | Populus trichocarpa ectomycorrhiza microbial communities from riparian zone in the Pacific Northwest, United States - 12_EM | ecosystem: Host-associated > Plants > Roots > Unclassified | place... | reverse complement strand
ATGAGCCAGCTCAGTAGGAGTCAGCTAAAACGGCAGCTTAACAGCCTGTGGCTTAGCTCAGCTAGGATTGTCGCTGACTCTGGCTCCGGCTTTAGCCGAGAATGAGCCGGAGCCGCCGCAACACTAGACGACGCTTCTCTTCTTGGAATGACCCGCCGCCATTGTTCGACCCTTAAGGATGGATTAGGCAACTTGTCAATCTGTCATTCACTCTTGCTCATTCTCTATTGTTCGACTCATACAGACTGCAGCACTTGTCCGCGGAGTACCATACGATACAGACAGCCCCCTCTTGACCAGAAGTACCTACCTTAGTGACCATGGCCCGTGCGCGGCCGTGCCTGTATATAAGCGCCCTGTATTTCGACAGTCAAGCCCTAAGCTTGACTTGATTCTCAATATCAACATTCTTGAAAGCTCCCCAAGTGCCTCCCCTTTCCTCATCTCTTACATAAGCCTCTCAGAGTCGTCTCTAGCAACACTAGAGACTTCTACCTCTTCAAGTACTCGCCACTAGTTCACCTCTTAGTACAAGTCGTACTATCAAGGCCTGTTGAAGCCTTAACAGAGCACCTGCAGTCTCAGCCCACGGATCTTCTACCAGGCACAATGATCAACCTGAACTCAGACGCCCCTCCTAGCTGGGACATGACACCCATCCTCGAATCAGCACCTCCTTCATCCCTGTCAGATATGCCTGATGATGATGATGACAACCTAATTCCCGACCCCATCCTCCCATCTTTCCCCCCACTTACATACCCTTTCTCTTCTCCTTCACAAACAATGCCTTCCATAGTAGTTAACAGTACAATACTGCTGCTTACTATACCACCAAATAACACAATCAATCCTACAATACCTAGAATTACGATAACACCCCCAGAAACAACAAGAAATAACAATACCATTAACAACAACGATAATAACAACAATAACAACAATAACAACAACAGTAACAATAACAACAACAATAACAACAACAATAACAACAACAATAAAAACAACAATAACACCAACAATAACAATAATCTCACTACTCCTGCTATAGCACCTCCCTTACATCGATCCCCCTGCCTTCTAGCCTGCCAAGCGACCAACGCAGACAGTCTAGACTCTGTTTTTCTTTCTGAGTTTGCACCCCTTCACAACAGCCACACTTTGCTCCCACTTGTTTTTATGCCCTCTGATTTCCCCTCCACTGACATCTTCCTTTCTTTGATCTCTGATGGCTCTGCAGAGCCTGATTTTGATTCTGGTGATGATCCCTCTTGGTGTTACGTTCTCGAGACTCCAATTTTCATTTTCCACCCGTTTACTAATACTTTCTCATCACATGACCTGTTCCCACCCCCTTTCCATCACATGACTTTATCACCTGACCGCTTACCTATTGTTCTTACCATGTGATTCTCTTTGGTTGTGCATGTGACTCATACTGACTCCAACCTAGTAGCACGTATCCTAGGACTCATGTGTGAGTCAGTTCGACTCGGAATGACTCCATACTTTGTACGATGACTCCTTACTAGTACGGGTACTAGTAGTATTAGGCTCAAGTCATGGCAGCTGCCCAGATGTATATAAGTCGACCTGATATCCTAGAGTTGGGCCTTAAGTGTTAAGGCTTCAACGGGCCTTGATAGTACAACTTGTACTAAGAGGGGAACTGGTGGTGAGTACTTGAAGAGGTAGAAGTCTCTAGTGTTGCTAGAGACGACTCTGAGATGCTTATGTAAGAGATGAGGGAAAGGGGGAGGCACTTGGGGAGCTTTCAAGAATGTTGATATTGAGAATTGTTAAGGCTTCAACGGGCCTTGATAGTACGACTTGTACTAAGAGTGAGCTGGTGGCGAGTACTTGAAGGAGTAGAGGAGTCTCTAGTTTACTAGAGACGACTTAGTTTGAAGTGGGTAAAAGGGGAGGCACTTTGGGAAGCTTTCAAGAATGTTGAGATTGCAAATCAAGTCAAGCTTAGGGCTTGACTGTCGAAATACAGGGCGCTTATATACAGGCACGACCGCGCACGGACCATGGTCACTAAGGTAGGTACTTCGGGTCAAGAGGGGGCTGTCTGTATCGTATGGTACTCCGCGGACAAGTGCTGCGGTCTGTATGAGTCGAACAATAGAGAGTGAGCGAGAGCGAATGAAGGATCAGGGAATTGCCTAATCTATCCTTAACCGGGGAACAATGGCGGCGGGTCATTCCAAGAAGAGAAGCGTCATCATGATGCGATGATGACCACGAGGTTTGAGGCTGATCCGAGGAGATCTGATCTCCGCGTGCCCGTTCTGGTCTAATGGGCGTCTAGTGTAAGCAACTACCCTTTAAGGTAGTCCGTATTGATGGTGACCCAATTAAGGGCCATGTCGTGGTCCGCGTCGTCTGCGGAGCTCTGCGTGGATGAGGGATTGTCTGTAGATCCTTCGGGGGAGGTCGACTGGTAGCCCTGACTCTGGGGCGAGGTGCCAGCTATGGGCGACGAGGCAGAAGGGGTGATTGACTGGTAACTACTGTCACGGACTGCCCTGCTTACTTCATTCTCACCTTCCTATTCCGTCCCTCTCTTGCTCCGCCTTGTCCGTGACTCCGGGCCGCTTTGCCCATTGCTTACCTACTTATTGATGGACTGTTCTCGCATTTTCTAGAGACTTCCATACGTTTCTCTAAGCTTCCTTCTTGTTCCATGATCTTCTATGACCTTCTTCCACCTTCTGGTAGCTTCCGTCTGTACATGTATATAGGCTGTACTACTTAGCATAGAACGGCTTTCCTAAGCTCGTTCTATTCGTGCAATCAGACTTTGATAGTCTCTTCTCACTATTGAACGCGTGCGGCTTCCGTCGAACGATTCCTCCTCTGCATTAGTCAGCTCCGCTGCTAATTGCCTTAGTCTCTCTACGTCTTGAGATCACGTGCTAGTGTCTCGCTCGATTCCAAGTCACGTCTGACTTGTGTAATCTTCACTTGTCATCCTCATTGTCACGTGACACCTCACGTGACCGATTTCCCCTTCGGGAACGACCCCTCTTCGAAATCCATCTTCGTAATCTCGTCCGAGATCCCCGAACCCCGAGATCCCTGAACTCGATCTGACACGGTGGTCTGACCATGACATTAGAACGAGCTTCTCCTTCACGAACGAACCAACAATGACTTCGACTCCTTCTGGATCGAAAGAAAAACAGAAAACCCCCGAAGGACTGGGCATTCCCACAGACTGGCGTGTACGTGCAATCGACCAACCAACAGAAGAATCACTAGCGGTATTAGACCTCCCATTTGAAACTAAACCCGAAACCAAGGATACAGTCCCGTCGGAATTCTCCGAACGCGTCCGCCACCTAGTTGGAGGACAAGACATCATCGTTAGAATAGATGGGAAAGAGGTCTCTAAAAAGGCCCCTTTTACTGCCTATTACGCCTGCTACAAGGGAGCTCTCCTCGCCTTATCCAACGTCTTTGGAGTCTGGTTCGAAATCCGTCTCCGAGCAGGAAACACTTACGAATGTTTCCGTCTGGCGCGACCAAGTCTCCAATTAAAAGATTTCCCAATGAAAGGGATCAACTACGCGCGACTCAGACTCACTAGCCTCCCAATCACTCGAGCCCCCTCCAGGGCGACATCTCCAGTCTGACTAGCTCCGCTGGACACGTCGGCAGTCACTCCACACGACGGAGATGTCTTTCACGAAACCAACCCCGATGAAAGAGAAGTACCGGCTAGTAACACAAGTCGATCTTCATCACCTGATCCTGAAGATCAACCCGAGCGGAAGTCTTTTGCAGGGTTTGGATCATGGAGGATGTGTTCTTCACACACGGCGAGACAGCCATCCAAACCCCTGCCACGCCGTCCCAGAGGAACAGGGGATGACCCATTTGGTCTCGACGATCTCTTGGACGAACCCGAGAGAACAAACGACAAAGGGCGCCGACTAGAAGGAATCCATCCTGATAAATTCGAAGGAGATCGATCCAAGACCCGACGATTCCTGAACCAATTCAACAGGTTCATGTTGATGAATCGAAAGGCCGATATCGCCAAAGACCCCATTTCCAAGTGTATCTACTTCATGTCACTCCTTGACGGAGAGAAGGTCAACGGGTGGGTAGATATGGCCTTCAATTGGCTGGAAGAAATCAAGGCCGATCCCAGTCTCATCGATTGATTCTCAAACCCCTGGAAGATGATGGAGGCGAAGTTCAAAGTGTCCTTCACCGACTACGCAGAAAGGGAACGTGCACAAGATCAACTCGGAAAGTTAAGGATGACCGGAGATAATCTTGACGAGTACTTGGCTGCATTCGAAACCCTCGGAAGCAGGGCCGAGCTCAATCCCGACGATCCCTCAAACTTGCGTACCTTTGCACAAGGACTCCCACGACAACTGGCAGACGCTTGTCTTGCCATGGAAAATCCCGACACCTACGAACAATGGAGGGCCGCAGCTCAGCGACAACAGGTAATTTACCTGAAAAAGAAGGCGTTACACTCTGAGTACGGAACTCGCAATCCCACTTGAAACGCTGGTCAAAACCCTCAACAAAAACAAAATTCTGGATGGGTTTGGCGTCGCCCAGGGGGAAACACAAACCCCAACAATCAGAACTGGCGCGGACAGGGAAACCGAGCACAACCCCCTTGTCCTTGTCTTCCCCCTCGAAATGACGATGCTATGGACCTCTCAGTAATCCGGAAAGCCACGACGGACAAAGAAAAAGAGGAATACCGTTGAACAGGCCGATGCTTCCAATGCGGGAAACAAGGTCATCTCGCACGCGACTGTCCCAGCAAACCCGCGCGCGCTCGCACTGTTCAAATAGAAAACAGTCAAGCGACTACTTCTGACAACTCTTCCTTCGCATCAACCCCTTCCCTCGCCGCGCGAGTGGCACAACTGACCGAAGAAGATCGAGGAGCGTTCATGGATGAAATGCGCTCCTTAGGAGAAGACATGGATTTTCTTGGCGCCTGAGTACTACGGCTCTTACTCGGGCAGTTCTGAATAGTTCTGGTTCTATGTACATAGCTCGAAATCATGCAATTCAAGTCCCCTTTCAGCTACGAACCAAAACGAAACGAGTCGATCAAAAAGCACTACTTGACTGTGGCGCTACCGAATGCTTTATCCACCCTCGAGTGGTGGAACGCCTCAAACTCACAACCAGGAAACTGGCAAAACCCCGAAAGGTACAGAATGTCGACGGCTCTCCTAATAAATCTGGAGAAATCCTAGAGGCTGTCGATCTATTGGTCAACAATAATGGACAGAAAGCTTCTTATCCCTTCTTCGTCGCCAATATAGGACGTGATGACTTCATCTTAGGCTATCCATTCTTTGAAGCATCAAATCCAAACGTTGACTGGAGCGGAGGCCGCATAGAAGGGTTTACAACAATCTCTTCTATAAACACTGATACTTGGCGGCCCCCTCTCAAAGGAACTAAACGCCGAGATTTGACTCCAGCCTGGGTACGATGTATCCCCGGATGGGAAGAAGGCGACGAAATCTGGCTTCAAACTAGAGTTGCTAAAACTACAGTAGCTCAACAACTTGCAGAGGCCTCTACGGACAAGACAAAACGAACCTGGCAGGAACTAGTTCCTGAACGGTATCACCGTCATGGCAAAGTCTTCTCTGAAAAAGCGTCAGAACGCTTTCCCGATCGACGCCCTTGGGACCACGCCATCGAATTGAAAGACGACGCCCCTACCTCGATAAACTGTAGAGTCTACCCACTATCTCCTAAGGAGAAAGAGGAACAGCAAGAGTTTCTCTCCCAAAATCTCCGCCTTCAGCGAATTCGCCGTTCAAAATCCCCCTATGCTAGCGGCTTCTTCTTGATTCGCAAGAAAGATGGCAAGTTTCGTCCTGTACAAGACTATCGAAACTTGAACAAGTGGACCATTCCCAATAAATATCCACTTCCATTAATCTCTGAATTGATCTACGACCTCGCTGAAAAACGCCTCTTCTCTAAGTTTGACATTCGTTGGGGATACAACAACATTCGCATTAAAGAAGGCGACGAGTACAAAGCCGCCTTCAAAACCAGCGAAGGACTCTTCGAACCGACAGTCATGTTCTTTGGGTTGACCAACTCCCCAGCTACCTTCCAGACGATGATGGATGATATTTTCCAAGAAGAAGTTGCACAGGGATGGCTTCGTATCTACATGGATGATATGATCATCGCCACCGAAGACGACGAAGTTCTCCACGGGCTCCAAGTCAACCACATCCTCGATAAACTTGCGAAATTTGACTTGTTCCTCAAACCAGAGAAGTGCAAATTCCACCAACGTGAAGTTGAGTATCTCAGAGTGCTGATTGGCAACGGTTCCATCAAAATGGACCCCGTTAAAGTTCAAGGTATTTCGGAATGGCCTACCCCTCTAACGGTCAAGGACGTGCGCAGTTTCTTGGGTTTCTGCAATTTCTATCGGGCTTTCATAAAGAACTTCTCCAGTATTGCACGTCCCCTCAATGACCTCACTCGCAAGGATACACAGTTCATTTGGTCGGAGGAGTGCAATGACGCCTTTCTTCGTCTCAAAACGATTTGTAGCAGCTATCCAGTCCTCTGTACTCCGGACTGGTCCAAACAATTCGTAATGGAGACAGATGCATCGGGCTATGCTCTCGGTGTCGTCATCGCACAAGAGTTTGAGGATGGCATCCATCTGATTGCCTTTCACTCTAGAAGTCTCCTACCGGCCGAAAGGAACTATGATGCCCATGATAAGGAACTCGCTGCTGTGATCTTTGGATTCAAGAGTGGTCGCCCCCTCTTTCTGGGCGCCACACATGCAATTCATGTTTGCACTGATCACAAAAATCTCCAGTATTTCTGTGACCCTCGGAAAATCACGGGCCGGCAAGCTCGGTGGATTGAGTTCCTACAGGATTTCGACTACACTCTTGAACATATTCCTGGGTCAACCAACACCGTGGCTGATTTGTTGTCACGAAGAAAGGACCTTAACAAGGGGGTGGATTCCAACGAACCTCGCATCCTACTCCCTGACCACCTCTTCGCTCCGACAAATCCTATTGAGGTACACAAAATCTTCCTTGAAGACGACCCCGACCTCCGACGCGACATCTTGCAAACTCTCCACGACTCTCCTGCTGCTGGACATCCAGGTATTTCGAACACTTGGGAATTAGTTCGTGAACAATACGAAGGCCCTAGACTCCGAGAATTCGTGGAACAATACGTAAAGGGGTGTGCACGTTGTCAAGAATCTAAAACTAACGTACACCGATCAAAAGCACCCCTACAACGTTTTGATACACCCGTCGAAGAAGGCCCTTTCCAATACGTATCGATGGATTTGATCACAGACCTCCCCAAGTCACAAGGATTTGATTCTATTCTCACGATCGTAGACCAAGGATGCTCCAAAGCGGCTAAATTCATTCCTTGTACCAAAACGATCGATGGGACAGGAGTAGCACTCGAATACTTGAAACACCTCGTGCCTTGGTTCGGACTTCCCAAACGGATCATCTTGGATCGAGACCCTCGATTCACGTCGGCGTTTGCAAAAGAAATGTGTAAAGCATTGGGGATTCAACAGAATCTGTCTACTGCCTTTCACCCTTGCACTGATGGACAAACCGAGCGCATGAACGCATGGATCAAGCAATACTTACGGCCTTGGACCTCAGGAAAACCATCTGCGTGGAGCCAGCTTCTCCCCGTTGCAGAATTCGCGCATAATTCTTGGAAACACGATGTAGCGCGCAAATCTCCCCACGAACTTCTGATCGGAATCAAACCACAGGTGATTCTGAAGCACTTAGAAGGACCCGTGCCTGCTGCGGAGACACACCTTCGCCTTCTGGACGAATCTAGACAACTAGCCCAGAAGCTTCTACAAAACGTACAAAGTCGCAAGGATAACAAAAAGCTGATGGAGATTAAGGAAGGTGACCAAGTCTGGTTAGAGGGTCGTAATCTCTCTATCGCCGGCAATCGCAAGCTATCCCCAAAGCGGTATGGTCCCTTCAAGGTCTCACAAAAGATAAGCCCTGTCGCAATGCGCCTGGACCTGCCCGCGTCGATGAAAATTCACAACGTGTTTCACACGGACCTCCTTCTTCCATATAAGGAAACGGAACAATATGGCACGCCTTACACACGCCCCCCTCCGATCATCGATAGCGAAGAGGAATACGAGATCGAGAACATTCTAGACGCACGGCGTTTCGGCAAGAAACGTAAACTTCAATACCTCGTGCACTGGAAAGGGTACCCTCATTCTGACGACCAATGGATCGACCACGCAGACCTCAATGCCCCAGATTTGTTAGCAGACTTCTATCTTTCCAACTCCACTACGGCTGGACGACCAGTCGTATAAAGACACCCTCGACAACCCCCAACGATTCTCATCCCCATTGCTCTCTTCAAACTGGCTTCTCCTTACTCCATCTTCTACACCTTCGACGAACGCTTCCAACAGTACATTTACAGCATTCGCCGAGAAGACGACGACCCCGCCAGACAACCACTCAACCACCTAGTCCAAGCCTGTTCAACGATAAACAACATGTCCGACGCCGCCTCTGCTATCTTCGTCCCCTCTCGTTCTCCGTCACCTGTACAAGACTCTGCTGGCGGCACTCCCTACGTCGTCACCTCTCCCCCTCCTGACAGTCCCACTGACTCTGAGGCCGCTTGGCCTTATCAAATGATGTTAGAACACGTCTCCAACGTGCTTGGAGTCGATATCGAAGAAGTTCGCCGCCGATTCCCTGACAATCGCTCTCTCTTACCCATTGACATTCCCCCTCCTCGTGCCTTATCTCCCGTCTTCGTCCCACCGGCTCCATCTCCACTGTTCATTCCGGGATCCCCAGCTGGACCCTACCCAGGGTCCGAGTTAGCTGAGTACATTGACCCCGACTTCCCCTCTGAGCCACCCTCCGCTTCTTTCTCACCTGTAGCCGGTTCGTCCATGATCGTTGTCATGGCAGACGGAGTGCGATTCGACGAAGAAGAAGAACTTTGTCGCTCTTCCCCTTGTGTCCCTCTCGCTGACATAACGCCGATTCGTCAGGTGTCCCACCCTTTAGGGGACACCACTGATTACGAAGAACTGGCCATGGTCTTATACTGACAAGTCTCGGACCAGGATGCAACAATCAAAGAGTTGATGGAAGACAAGGAAAACCAAGCGCCGTCCTCTACTAACCCTCAGCCCAGCACTCATCCCGGTCCTGGCTGGCAAGACAACTTTGACGCCTCGGGAACTCGTCACCTCTTTGTCATCCCGTTAGGCGATGAAGACATCATCGCCCCATTTATCCGCTATAACCTCCGCAACCCATTCCCCGAACTCCTCGCAACTAACGGACGCTACTGTACCGTTCACTCGCGACCCCTTCACGCCGTCCCACAGACGTCTTGCGCCTCCCTGTTGTCGCCGCGAAACGAGCTCTTCTTCCACCCTGACTTAGAACTGACTAGGGGTGTAGACTGGGCGGTCCTCTATGAGGACGATCCCACTTTGGCCGGTGAAGTCCAATACTTCCGTTCTCACAAGAAGGCATGCGATCGCCTCGCACAACGAATGGGACAACTCCGAGAATCTCTAGAAATAGAGAGACAAGCCCTCTATCGCAGCTCGGCCCGCCTCACCGGTGCTAACGCCCTCGGACGCCTCCAGCGTCACATTGACTCCTCCCTCCACATCGCCTCGTCGTTCTCCACTACGCGGGTCAAGAAGATCCGTGCCTCCATCCGCAACCGTGTCACCGAAGAGCGCGCCCGCCACCCCAAAGAGTGCATGTGGTGTGGCAAAGTAGGTCACACTATCGACGATTGCTTCTGCATCGGCCTCTGCTGTCACTGTTCACGCCGCGGCCATACTGGGGTGGATTGTAAGGATCCTCACTCCATGTGTCTAGAGTACGGAGACTGTAAGGTCTATCCTACTCATCCTAACTTTGAGCGTGGGTATTGTGCCGCAGTTGATGACAACGTTGACGTCTAAAGGACGTTAACAAGGGGGTAATGTCACGGACTGCCCTGCTTACTTCATTCTCACCTTCCTATTCCGTCCCTCTCTTGCTCTGCCTTGTCTGTGACTCCGGGCCGCTTTGCCCATTGCTTACCTACTTATCGATGGACTGTTCTCGCGTTTTCTAGAGACTTCCATACATTTCTCTAAGCTTCCTTCTCGTTCCATGATCTTCTATGACCTTCTTCCACCTTCTGGTAGCTTCCGTCTGTACATGTATATAGGCTGTACTACTTAGCATAGAACGGCTTTCCTAAGCTCGTTCTATTCGTGCAATCAGACTTTGATAGTCTCTTCTCACTATTGAACGCGTGCGGCTTCCGTCGAACGATTCCTCCTCTGCATTAGTCAGCTCCGCTGCTAATTGCCTTAGTCTCTCTACGTCTTGAGATCACGTGCTAGTGTCTCGCTCGATTCCAAGTCACGTCTGACTTGTGTAATCTTCACTTGTCATCCTCATTGTCACGTGACACCTCACGTGACCGATTTCCCCTTCGGGAACGACCCCTCTTCGAAATCCATCTTCGTAATCTCGTCCGAGATCCCCGAACCCCGAGATCCCCAAACTCGATCTGACACGGTGGTCTGACCGTGACAACTACCCTCTCGACTGGTGCGTTGGCGTATGGGTGCTGAGAAGGAACTTGTGGGTGACAGGGAATGCTTGCGGGACACAGGACTACTGGGCTGAGTGAGGTATGCTTCCCAGGGTTCGATAGGGGACTCTTTTGAGGACAAGGTATGTGTCTGTCCTCCAGGGACGTCAGGTTCATAGCGAGTGACTGGTTGTGGCTCTAAGGGCGGCGCGTCCTCCATGGGACTGTCTGGGTCTTCCAGTGGGTTCTCTACTGGGGTTGGCTCTTGGTACTCTTCCATTGAAGAGTATTCCCGACGATGGATGTTCCAGGGAATAGGGACGAGGAGCTCGACTGGGGGCTGATCAAGGGGTGACGATGGTTTGGATGGTTCACTAGGCGGTAGCGGTGGCAGGTCTGGCAGGGATGGTGGGTTCAATGGTAGTGGTTGTTTAGGCTTGGATAAGGTAACGAGGAGGGGGTCCGATGAGGATGAGAAAAATTGGGGTGGATCATAACAAGAATCAAGTCAAGCTTAGGGCTTGACTGTCGAAATACAGGGCGCTTATATACAGGCACGGCCGCGCACGGGCCATGGTCACTAAGGTAGGTACTTCTGGTCAAGAGGGGGCTGTCTGTATCATATGGTACTCCGCGGACAAGTGCTGCAGTCTGTATGAGTCGAACAATAGAGAATGAGCAAGAGCAAATGACAGATTGACAAGTTGCCTAATCCATCCTTAAGGGTCGAACAATGGCAGCGGGTCATTCCAAGAAGAGAAGTGTCATCATGATGT
>Ga0307510_10009778_pt1 | contig 11411 bp, 7 predicted proteins | sample 12_EM_MG_FD_207224 | JGI IMG/M metagenome (GOLD analysis project Ga0307510, IMG submission 207224) | Populus trichocarpa ectomycorrhiza microbial communities from riparian zone in the Pacific Northwest, United States - 12_EM | ecosystem: Host-associated > Plants > Roots > Unclassified | place... | reverse complement strand
TGCGCTGGTGACTACGATAACAGTAACGAAAAAGTGGCGTTGCATTTGAAGCATTTCTCTAGGGTGTCAAAATGGCGGGAGTCTAGAGAACGTCTGTGTTCGGCACCACAAGTTTCATCCTGCTTCCCGGGGCCCACTGCCTGAAAACTCACTGAATTGATTGTTAAGAGAGATACGAGCTTTTATTTTTGTATTTGCTTAACTCCGGAGACCTACTCATCAGATGATGCGATCGAAAGAGAGTACAGCTCGGGCTTGAGAGCCACAATAAGGGAAATGGATAAGAATTAATATATTAATACTTTGTTTTCACTTGGAATTGAGTTGTCGTGGTCAATAAGCGTAAACATGTCGCCACAAAGTAGCACACAAACCGCCACTCGAACTTAGATCTGCGACTCACGGCATGTCTATGCCACATACAGTGACTGTTCCTCGAGTGTGGAGCAACATAAATTCTTCTATCAAACAAGGTACCATAAGCACGTCCGTAAAAATAGGCGTCGAGGCCCTCGTCCCACCTGCGTTCGCATAACGTTAACGCCACAAACTTCCAACGGCTCCGAGTCACGAAGGTCGGCTTGAATGACTTTGGTGACATCACGTCCGAGTCTCCGCTCGTTCTTGATGGAAGCCTGACACCTCGGCTTTTTTGGAAAACCCGTACTGTATTGCAAGAGCTTGTCATTGAACTGCTTGAAATGGACTGTCCCTATCTGAATCCGCAGGGTCGCACGGCATCGTCAGGCCATATGGTCGCAGACCGATGGATTTCCCATAAAGCATGTCACCGCGGCACGCTCCTGAGGACATAGGCTTGTTCCCACTCACTTGTTGCAATGCTCCTAGCCCTTTACATTTTCATAACAGCCCCACTGACATGGGCAGTCCCGAATTCCAATTCAGTCGCTTCGCCAAGTGGCTACCTTCCCCCAAACACAGATACCGCACCAGACTGGGTTAGAAATAAACCTCGTGGCTCATCTGAGCCGATAGTGGCTGCATCGTGGTATGCCTCGTGGCATAGTGATGATTTTACGTTGCAAGATGTTAGCTGGTCCAAGTATACCTCTCTCATCTACGCCTTTGCGTGAGTGTCATAGCGAAATTATTACTTTGACACCTCACGAGCTCTTCTATCAGAACAACAACGCCAGATGCCAGCGTAATTGGTCTCCAAGACTCCGATAAACAACTGCTTCCTCAATTCGTGCTGACCGCTCATCAGAATGTACGCCAACACCTTTCCCTTTTCCTTTAGGCTGACTCACAACATGTCAGGGTGTCCGTGCCATCCTGTCTGTTGGAGGGTGGACTGGCTCTCAATACTTTTCCTCTGCTGTGGCCACCGATGTGAATCGCACTGCATTTGCCAAGGCAATCATGGATGTCGTCTCCCAGTACGGCCTAGATGGCGTGGACATCGAGTACGGTCTTGATTCGACCTTTCATATTTTCAGTTGCTCATAGATTCATAGCTGGGAGTACCCCGGCAAACAAGGAATCGGTTGTAACGTGGTATCGGCGGATGACAGCGCCAACTTCCTCTCGGTTTTACAGACATTTCGTGAGCAAGATGGCGCATAGAATCTTATCTTGTCTGCTGCAGTCACGACCACGCCCTTTGTCGGTCCGAATGGCAAGCCCTTGTCCTGACAGAGGCGCGTCCAGAGGTGAGGTACTTGTTCTCGATAGGGCACGAACGGACTCGATGGCCTTGTGTGCAGCAGAAAGCGCAAAAGTCGGGGCGAGGTTGGAAGAAGGAAGTGGGGGCGCTTGTGCTTGCGGGAGGTGCAACCGGAACCAGAGCAGGTGCTGTAATCGGCGCGCTCCAAGGCTGCGGTGTCGGAGGCAGAGGAGCAGTGGCTTGATATGAGTATGCGACTGTGGGTGGTCTGTCCCTGTACCCTGGCTCGGGGATGCCCATCATGGCATTAGGAAAAGGGTCCGCGCGTCGCGCATGCAGGGTAACATATTCTCGGTCTTGTACTGAGAGGCTGTGAAGTCAACCGTACGATTCCAAGACACCCGCCACAAGACCGAGGACTTGGAGGATTTGGTCGGTCGACTTCACGGCCTCTTGGTACGAGACTGAGAATACGTTACCCTGCATGTGCGACGCGCGGACCCTTTTCCTAATGCCATGATGGGCATCCCCGAGCCAGGGTACAGGGATGGACCACCCATGGTCGCATACTCGTATCAACCCACCGCTCCTCCACCTCCGACACCACAGCCTTGGAGTGTGCTGATTACAGCACCTGCTCCGGTTCCGGTCGCACCTCCCGCAAGCACAAGTGCCCCCACTTCCTTCTTCCGACCTCGCCCTGACTTTTGCGCTTTCTGCTGCGCACAAGGCCATCGAGTCTGTTCGTGCCCTATCGCAAACGAGTACCTCACCTCTGGACGCGCCTCTGTCATCGAAGGAACGCATCCACTTGCCAAATGGACAGCCTGTCCCCTTCGACGGCTCAAGACAAGGACTAAAGGCGAGTATCGACGCTTGGCTAACCTCACAGTCCATCGCCGCACCACCACCAGCAAAGACTCACGCTGTCTTCACCCCGCGTTACGACTCGCGCAACGCTTCAACCAGCCAGGTCGAAGAGGTGATGGAGTCTCACATCTTACAGATCGTGGAACCCATACTTCCCTTTGACCTATTAGCCATCCGCGCCCGCCAACTTCAGAAACGCCCAGCTGACCTCGCCACCATCCACGACCGCATCTTCGCCAGTCGACACGCCTCCGTCCGCCAATTCGAGAAGCAGTACGCGGACACGCATCGGACGAGAACCCCCCCTCGAACTCGCAGGTAGACCAAAAGTCTACCTTTCAACACCGTCGGACCCAACACACCTTTAAACGATTCATGCGTGCCATCTCAATATCAACAGGGTTCCGCTGTGTCAGCCGTGAAGCTTGAAGGCTTGGACTGCTGCCGCCGGCTTTCCAAGCAACAAAATCATCCTCGGCGTCGCGTCCTATGGGCACTCATTCCACGTAAACACGAGCAGCGTCCTCGATTCATCTGGAAATCTGAAACTCTACCCGCCATTTGACAAATCCCAGCAGCCTGCAGGAGACAAGTGGGATTCCACGGCGACCGGCGTCGATGTTTGTGGGAATCCGAACGTCGTCGGTGGTATATTTGATTTCTGGGGCCTGATCGACGCTATGTTTCTCAGCAAGGATGGAACCGTTGCCAGCGGGATCGGCTACACGTTTGACAACTGTAGCCAGACGGTGCGTGCTCTACTTACTCGTTGATGAAATGCCTCAGCATTCTGACAGCCATTTCAACTTAGCCTTATGTATACAATTTCTATTCGCAGGTGATGGTATCCTTCGATGATGCCACTTCGTTTGGTATACCACACACACGCCTTTTCAGTGGGTGCTTACTGATTTGTGTCTACATCACACAGCGGCAAAAGGCAAGTTCATAAACGAAGCGGGTCTTGCTGGGTTCGCAATGTGGGAGACCGGTGGGGATTCGGATGACATCTTACTCGATGCTATCAGGTCAGGGATTGGTTGCTGAAAGCTCTCCAGACCTTTCCTTCCTTTTTTTATCCCTATGGGTTCAATCCCAATTATGAGTACCCCCCCCTAATTATCAAATGCATAGTTTTTTGGTGCCGTTATTGAAGTGAGAAGCAAACCACGACAGAACAAAAGATAGGGCGATAAATGTGAAGCGGCACGATAAGAAAGGCGCCGAAGCCTGTTGAAAAAAGGAAAGAGAAGTAGATTGGACTACATGGGTTGCGTGCTGGTGATTATGATATGTCATTGATAACGGGTTATGATCGAGGGGCGCGTGGCATTTCTCTGAGGCGTTCGGCGGTCTGGAGAGTGTTCCTGGTTTCATCCTTCTTCTCAGGAGCGGCAGATTGCCATTTGCCACAGCCCGAAAAAACAAACGATTGAATCGATTGTTGAGATGGCCGCGAGCTTTTGTTTTGGCACTTGCTTGGCCCCGAAGAGCTACTACACTCATTCTGGTGGCACGAGGTGATTGGTATCGGGTGCTAGAAACGGTCAAGTCTTTCCTTTGCGGCCAGTAAGTAATGAGGAGACGTATAATTACCTTGAAGCTACGAAAACAAACCAATTTTCCTGGAACTGCAACATGAGTATTAGAGAGAGGGGCCAGAGTCTGGTTGCAAATGTCTTTCGTATGGCCGGTGACACGTTACTACCTTGTCATTGGCGTCCTGTTGTTCTGCGTGGTTGACTATTTTACCTGCAATTGTTGTGCCCCTGTTAGATATTGGGTACTGGGCTAGTAGGGCTATAGTAATTTATATTGTCATAAAGCCCTTCGCCGCGCAGGTAACTGGTAGGATGCAGAACACAACATGTATCTTAGCTAGTTCGCTTGCCTAGCTCACAATACCCTAAAGGCAGTACGAGCAGAGAAGGTGACTAGACGTATCATGCATCATGGCTTGATTAACGTTTTCCGTTCCCGACTTTCTTCCCCTCGTTGGGTACGGACCTTGATGCGTTAGGAAGAGGCAGTAGGAGCAAAACAAACACAAATATACACATGGACCATAACATTCTTCGACGTAGATGTTTACCGCTAAATCTTTGGTATCATACAACTACCTAGTCCTCGATATCCTTATTCTCCTCGTCTCCCCCGCACACAACCTCCAGAAAGATCTCTGCAAGCCTCGAGGCAACGATACTACGCACGGTCTTGTATCCCAGGTACTCCTCCCCGCTGCGAGAACCGTCCGACCCCGCAAGGCTTACAAAGTCCTCGGCCGTCTGTATAACTCCTGGGTTAATGCTGCGGATGAGGTTGACCAGCGTTTGGCCGGCCGTCTTCTCCAGCTCGAGAAGGATGGCGGACAAGACATTGTCGTCGCTGGCGGAAATGACCTAGGCAGGTTTGAGCGTCAGTAAGCAACGTGGAACAAGGCCAGCAGCCTGCCAGTGATGATTTAGGACCGTCTTGTTCACCTTGTGCGGCGTCGTCAGCACATTGAACACCAGGCGCCTGAGCATCTCATCAGACGCGAGATACTCGACCGTCTTCTCAATACTCAGCACGAGGCCGGCCCGGTCCAGCGGCGGGCCCTCCACTGCGGCGGTCCGGGCGACGGAAAGCTCGACCAGCAGCTTGCGGCCGAAGGGGACCTCGGCGTCGATGAGGATGCCCTCCTCGCGCATGGCGGCGCGGAACATGGTCTCGATCGCCTTGGAGCGGGTGGCGTCGGCGGTGCGCGCGAAGACCATCAGGTCGACGTCGGAGAGGAGCGCATTGTTCTCCAGGGCGGAGGACCCGTAGATGACGGCAACGTAGGGCTCCAGGCCGAAAACGCCGCGCAGACCGACATGGAGCTTCTGCTCGACGCTCTGGAGCCTGTTCGGGGAAGCCTCTGAGGCCATGAACTGGTAGGCGGTCCTGGCGAACAGTTCCCTTCCGATCCTCTCGATCTCGTCCAGCAGGCCCCTGACGTGGACGAGGGTCGAGGCGGGGTTGCCGTTCATGGTGCGGAGCACGTAGAGAGGCTTGTCTGGGTCGACGAAGCTTTCATGGGGGCAGCTCTTCAGGGGAAAGCCGTGCACATAGAAGGTGCCGGCCTGGCGGATGGTCTCTTTGATGTCGAGGTTGACCTTGTTGAGCTTCTCCAGGTCCGAATCCGAGAGCCGCGTGCCGTGCCGAATGCAGTACTCCTGGACCGGCCCGGGGATGAAGACCAGCATGCACGAGTTGATGTCCGACACATTCATGAGGACGAGATCAGGGCGGCTACCAATCTCGGACTGAATGGCGTGGGTAAGCTCGAGACGCTCGTCGATCAGCTGGCCAAGGCCCTGCCGGCCGAAGAACTTGATGGTGGCCCAAAGCTTGAGGACGTCGAACGCCTTCGATCCGATAAAGGGAGTGATGCGACCAAGAGACCACTGGGCGTTGAGAATCAGGTCTGAGTTTGTCGCCGTTGCGGCGTGGACGAGAGGATCCTTGAAGAGCACGATGGAGCACGTATACGGGAGGAACAGAACCTAGGTAGGTACCGAAGCAAGGTAAGCGGGTCAGTACAGACGAACACATGCATGGGAGGATGAGTACCTTGTGCGGGTCCAACGTGATCGAGTCTGCCTTCTCGATGCCGTGAAGCTTGCTCCTATGCAGCTCGGAGAAAGCAAGCTGGCCGCCGTGGCAGGCATCGACGTGGAACCAGATGCCGTGCTTCTGCAGCACGTCGGCTAGCGAGTCGAGGTGGTCGATGCGCATGCTCCTCGAGTCGCCTGCGTAGGCAACACAGGCGAGGATGCTGTTGCCATGGGCCTTCTCCTCGCCGATGATTCGCTCGAGCGCGTCCTGGTCCATGCGGAACTCGTTGTCGACAGGGACGCGGACGACGTTCCTCTCTCCCAGCGAGAGCCACGCCATGGCGGAGCGGATCGAGTAGTGCTCAATGACGTTGGGTACCAGGACGCGAACCTTGCTGGGAAGGACGGGGATCCCCCCGAGACCAGATCCGGGGAAGAGCCTCTCACGGGCCGCTACGAGGGAGATGGTGTTGGACAGGCAGCCACCGAGGGTCAGGACCCCGCCGATCTCGCTGGCCATGGAGTAGGTGGGAGGCACGGAGTACCCGAGGGCTGAACGCATCCAGTGGACGACCTCCATCTCGATGAAGGTCGCCTCCGGGGAGCAGATGTTCTGGTTAGCCATGTTCTGGTTGAGCAGGGGAGTGAGGATGGACGCTGCGAGACCGGCTACGTTGTTGCCTGTGTCGGGGAACCCCAGAAAGTTGGGGGAGCCCCAGTTGCTGCTCTTGTATGCGATCTGGGAGAACGCTTGGGCCAGCTCGCTGTACGACAGCCCAGACTCGGGCATGCGATCGAACGACACGACCTCCCGCTCAGGCTGTATCCCCTCTGCAGACACCGTCTCAGAGGATTTGAACGAGATGCCGAGATCGACGATGTTGTGGAGGAATTGTCCAATCTCTGCGTTGTTCGCGTTGCCGGCGGCCAAGAAGAACTTGGAAAATCCTGTGGTCGAATGAGACGACATGACGGTTTATGGATTCCGAACTTCAAGTCTGCAGGGAAAACAGTCAGCGTATGATACGAACGGCTGATGCAGGGAGTAAGGGCGATACTGACGAGGTAGGAGATCGTTTGGCGGAGAAGTGCTTTACTAACGAGTTGAGGAGCCGTTGGATTCGATGGATAACTGATGGGCCTGGTACGTAGGGAGTATTTGTACCACTCTCCTCGTGAGATATCCCCGAGGTCAGCCACTCGCGTACTCTATGTGAGCATTCCCTCGTGGCTGCCGCATGAAGAAAAGTCTGTTGTAGAAGGCCTTCCGTGCGGCCGTTCACTGGTTCTACATACATATTGCGTGTGGGATCCCCGCCAGTGTGAGCTTCATCATTCGATGTGACCCGCTGTTTCTCTGCTTCAATTGGCCTGGGAGTGGCGGCGCAAGGGGGGGCGGAATTAAATATAAGGACCGGGGGTCGTTTTTTTTCGAATTGACATCTGTGGGTGTGGACTGGACTAACTAAGCATGTAAGCGGGCGCTTGTCTATATATGGTAATGGCATTTCTATGGATGGAACGATGAGCTCGATGAGCCTTTGATCGTGGCTGGGCCAGCTGGCACAGGCCAGTATGAGGGCCAACGCGGTTCCACCATCAGCGTCCAGCTCGCTACCCAAGACTCCCACAACAAAAAACTGGACATCTTCTCCACCACGACGCACCAACCAAACACCATCCTCCCCACCAGGCTTGGGCTCCCGCAGAGCCAAGTCAAAGCTTCGCAGCGTCTTAACCGTCATCGATGAGGCACAACAACGGAAGCAGGCTGACACTGCCGCTGTGCCATCATCATATGACGCAGCGGGCACCGTAACGGCGGCAGTTGCCCCCGCTGCCCTGCGACGGATGGACCTTCCGAATCCGAGTCAGGAGAGGCATGGGCCTGTGGCGTGAGTTGGACCAACTTCCCATTTGGAGAGGGGGAGCACCCAGAAGTTATAGCCAGAACACGACACCACTGTCACCACGGCATTCTGTATCTGAGCCTGCGTTATCGACTGAAGATGTAAGTCAGGGTGATACACAAGGGAGGCAAACTCCCGAATCGGACAGGCTGACATCCCCGATATCTTCACGACGTCTTGGACTTGTGCGCCTTGTGCATGGATTTGTTCTGAACGACTTCCCTTCTTTCCCTTTTTTCAGCTAGGTCTGTGGCTGTGCGCCCTCGAAGCCTTGATAGTCCTTGGCTTTCCAGAGAGGTGTAAGGTAGACAGTTAGTCCATATGTGAATTCAATAATGGAAGGATAAAAAAGATAGAACCGAGGCCAAAGATCTGAGAATGCGTGAGGGAATAAGCTTGAGGGGCAGAAGGCAAGTTGGTAGCTGCATCTCCGCTGGTAGTACGTTTTGTAACTATCTTAAGGGCTAAGAGTTGTGAGTTTGAGTAAGGCACGCATGTTATTGTCTGTGAGAACAGCAATACAATGTACTCAGTGTCAATGCGTGTGGGTAGCACGAGAACTGAGGTGCATACAAGTAACTATGAGTCCTGATAAAGTGTCCCTCGAGCGAGCATTGGGTGTATCAATGAAGTAAAGAAATATTGGTAACTACGAAACTAGGAGCATTATATTGTCCAATGTATAGTACGGCAGCGGCAGCATAGGGCCGTGTTCTGGAGTCCGTGCTCTGGTGCTGAAGTGGTGATCAGGTCCACATCTTACTGACAATATTCCGACACTCCCCCTCATTTTGCCAGCAGTCCAAGTCCTGCGGTGATGCTTCACCTTCGCAGATGGAAGCGCTTTGGTGAGCATGTCGGCGACCATGTCTTCGGTGGGGCAATATACAAGGTGCAAAGAGCCCTGCTCGATCACCCAGCGAATCCAGTGGTATCGATGTGCTTGGTACAGGCGTGGTACTGGTGGTCCTGTGTGAGCGCAATCGCAGCCTGGTTGTCAGAGAAGAGGGTAGTCGCCTTGGAGATGGGGCCAAAGACCTCTGAAAGGAGGCTTCTGAGCCACAACGCCTCCTTCATGCCGTGCGTGGCTGCGATGTATTCGCTCTCTGTGGTGGAAAGGGAGACGATCTCCTGGCGCTTCGAAGACCACGAAACCGCGCCACCATCAATGAGAAAGGCATACCCAGTGATAGCTCGCCTGTCCTCTGCCATGCTCCCATCAGTGTCCACAAACCCTACGAGCATCCGCTTTGTCTCTCCATACGAGAGCCAAAGGTTGCATGTGCCGGCGAGGTAGCGATAAATACGCTTCACGGCCTCCCAGTGCACTGGTCCAGGGTTCGATGTGAATCGTGCGACTGTTGCCACAGTGAACGTGATGTCGGGGCGAGTTGCAAACGCTGCCCGATTGAGCCCGCCGACTGCCTCGCGATAGGGCACGTCGCGCATGACCGCGAACTCAGCAGCGTCCTTTGGGGACTGCTCGGTGGTGAGGCGAATCTGCGTGTCCATAGGCGTGGACAGAGGTTTGAGGTCGGAGAGGTTGAAGTGGCATAAGATGGCGTCGATATACACCCGCTGGGAGAGGTGAATGGTACGGCCCTTACAGTCGCGAAGGATCTCGATACCAAGGATCCAGTGCAGCGCACCGAGGTCAGTGACCTCTATGTGCTTGTGCAGGCCATCTTTGATGTCGTCCACAAGCCAGATGGTGCTAGCGGCAATGGTGCAGCTGTCGACATGCACGGCGACGATGGTGAGCTCGCATTTGTCCTTGTTCCACTTGTAGAAGACGGCTTGGTCGACAGAGCACTGGGTGTACCCAAGAGAAAGGAATATAGACTGGAGCCTCTGATACCAACGCCTGCCAGACTGCTTGAGACCGTACAGGGTCTTCCTCAGTCGCAAAACGCGTTTGCCAGCACCATGTACCTTGTAACCAGGAGGGTGCTGCATGTACAAGACCTCATCCTCATTCGGGACTCCATTTAGGTAAGCCCACTTGATGTCGACCTCATGGAGCTCCACGCCCAAACGGTTGGCCATGGCAATGATAGCGCGCAACGACGCAAGCTTGGCAACGGGGGCATAGGTGTCGTCGTAGTCAACTCCCCCTATCTGGCTGAAACCCTGTGCAACGAGTCTGGCTTTGTAGTGGATCATCCTGCCAACTGCATCCTATATTCTGACATGCGTGAGGTGATAACGAGACGTGATACGACCTGCAAGGGCTAGATGGCAGCGACTCCGGCGAGAGGAGGAATGTACAAGTCACGGGACAGCTTGATGATTGATGAATGACAGCGCGTTTGCTCAGCTTGTCATCTATCAGTCGGGCAAGAACTGAGAAGCACGCAAATGGAGACGGAGACAGAAAATGGGAGCACAGCTGCCTGCCTTTGGCAAGGCTAGGACTTGTTAGGACACAGAAAGAAAGCAAGCGAGAGAGGGGCACCCACTGGAGGGGGCAACTCAGGGCAAGGTGGCTCAAGCTTGTCGCCATCGTTTTTGTGCAGTGTTTCTTCAGGGCTGAGCGTGCTGGCAGCGGTGGGAGGTATGTATGTGAGCAAGAGGGGGATTGTGAGGTGCGAGGATACCGGGGAGAGGTTGGAGAGCGAGTCAGCACGGACAGAGGACAGGACCCACTCCTTGAAGAGGGGAAGAAGGCCCTCGAAAGCCGTCAAAAGGGTGTGGCTTTTAGGGCTTGCCTGGGCTTTTGGGCTTTGAGCCAGGCCTTGAAAATCACTTGACCATTTGACCATAAGTGCTTTTGACCTCAAATTTCCTTGTTTGTTGGGGGTCACTTTTTTTCATAACCTGGGGACAAACGGAATCCCGGTCCGCGCCCCCCTTGATTTTGAACTCTCCCTCTTCCCCCCCTCTCATCCTGCTCTGTATAGTCCAAAGCGCAACTCTCGTCTACCCCGTCGCGAAACGCGTTTAGGAAAGACCTTTCCTTCGCGATGATACAGTGGCTCCGGCTGCTCTGCCTATTGCACCTCGTCCGCAAAAACAAACCGATCCAACGAGCCCCTGGCGGCAAGATCGTTGTCCTTAACGGCTTCCCCGGCACGGGAAAACACACCATTCTCAAAAAACTCCAGGAGCTCCTGCCCGCCAACATATCCTCCCGCCTGGTCGACAACCACCTCCTGATCGACCCCGTGCAGGCGCTCTTCCCCGACCGAAGCGACGACCACCACGCCCTACGCCTCAGGATCCGAGATGCAGTTTTCCCGTGCATCAGCAGGCTCGCGCAGGAGGGCCACGTCGTCCTCATGACGGCGTGCCTAGCCGCCGACAACGACAGGGACGCCGACTTCTTTCGCGAGCATCTCGCCCTGGTGGGTGGGACTGACGTGCCCCTCTACTGGGTCAGCGCGTTTTGCGACCAGGAGCGTCTGGTGGAACGTGCCCAGAGCCCCG
>Ga0307510_10009777_pt1 | contig 11412 bp, 9 predicted proteins | sample 12_EM_MG_FD_207224 | JGI IMG/M metagenome (GOLD analysis project Ga0307510, IMG submission 207224) | Populus trichocarpa ectomycorrhiza microbial communities from riparian zone in the Pacific Northwest, United States - 12_EM | ecosystem: Host-associated > Plants > Roots > Unclassified | place... | reverse complement strand
GTTCTTCACGGAGGCCTTCAAGGTCATGACCAGATGCACGGCGGGTAAATTCAACTTCGTCCACCAACTGCTTGACCCTTTTAGCCTCATCCTCACTGAGCATCCTTAACCTGTCAACCTCTTCACCCATGATGGCCAACTCCCCTTCAAGTCCTTTCATACGCTCTTCGGCGACGGTCCGCTTGTCCGCCTCTTCATTCCTTCCCTCCTCTATCCGGTCCATTTCCTCATAGGCTTCATCAAGCTTCTGTCGCAATTCCTCAATCTCCTTCTCCAACACCCTCCTCTCAACAATATGCTGCTGGCCCATATCCTCTAGGTTCGCGACAAGGTCCCGCTTCGTTTCGTCAGCCAGAGCCATCCGAGTGGTCATAGCCTTCTCCAAATCTACCCGAGAAGAAGCATCCCTCTGCAACTGGGCGGTCAATTCCTTCTCTGCGGCAAGCTCAGCCTCCAATGCAGATATACGTGCTACCATCGATTTATCAGCATTCTCTGCCGACACCCGCCGAATGGTGGCAGGTGAACCTGGTCGGTCTGACGAAAGTAAAGGTCCAGTTATAGAGGTTGGGAATGAAACCTGGCCGGGCTGGGGAGTGGAAGGTTGTTGTGGAGTTGATGAGCCGGTGACTTGATACGTGTTGCTGCCACTTGTCCGTCCTCTATGTAATAAATCCTCGAGCTTCCTTATCCTAGACTCGTAGCCTTTTATTCGCTCCATAAGGTTTTGCTTATCCTCGCGAAGTATCTTGACATCCTCTTCCTCATTTCGCCCAAATATTGATGAGACTCCTAAGTTTGCTTCATGGATGCTCCCAAACTTGAAGCCCTTCAGCCGCTTACTTCGTCGGCCAAGGGGTCTGTCAAGATCTTGATATAATTGTTTCACTTCCTTCACGACACTGTCTAAGCCCTCAATATTCTGTATTACCGAGAGGAAGGACTCAACATCCTGCCTTGAAATTCTCGGCAACCCCCCACTAAAGTCTCCGCGAGTGGTGAGTTCTGCGCGCATGATCTCCGAAGTATTGTCTTCTAGGTCAAAGGGGAGATAGGTTCCAGTGTTCCGTTGCCACTTCTTTCGTCTCTTTTCTTCATCCTCTCTTAATAATGCAAATTCCTCAGCTACCCTCTTACTATCATTGGCAAACTTCTCCGACCATTCCCTTCGCCGGACACATTCAACGAGCAGAGCTCCGTAGATCCTGGGAAACCGAATGACCAGAGAGAGCAATCTAGAGTGCTCGTCTTCTTCTTGATATGCCGAGTCCATCTTTTGGATTTGGGGATTTACGGGAGCGGAGAGCGATTGGACGAAGGCAACCATTTGAAGCTGTCTTATGCTTGTTGCACTGACCTCGTTCTATTATATCTAAATGTTAGGTATGTTCCCATGATGACACCCGAATCCTCAATTACCTTCTGTTTAATGGCCATTTGTGATAACCGGCCCATATCGTTAACCATATTAACCAAGCCAGGGAGGTATTCCGTGGTGGATGCGTAAGCTCGCTTTGAGGCTGTGGAAACTGATTTCGGGCCCTGTAGACTCTGAACGTACTCATAGTCTATCACTCCGTTAGTCGTGACTAGGGTTTATGCGTGGCGTAAGGGCTAATTTGAATGCCAATCCAAGGCACACACACCTGTCCTAATTTTCTTGACCAAAACGTCAATTTCGCCCAGCAGGATTTTCATATCCTCAAGAACATTGCGCGGTCTCGACGTCCTATGATAAGGTTAGCCCACGCAACCAATGCAGGGCCAAATCACCAATTGGACCCACCTCGCCTTCTGAATATCACTTTTAAGATCCGAGGTCCTAGCGCAAATATCCTCAATAGTACTCCCAAGATCAACAACCTCTCTCTCAAACTGCTGCGCCAAACCCCTCGCCGCAACGGCGGCAGTCTGAACCTGTTTGACCTCGAAGAAGTCCACGAGCGTGGATACCTTCCTCTCCTTGCTGGATCCATCCTGTCCGTACTTCTTGACCTCGTCGTGGACGGGGATACGGACCAAGCGTTTTATGGCCGGTTCCCATTCTTGAAACACCTGGTCCTGCTGAACCAGCAAGCCCTCCGCCCACTCCCGTAATTTTACGAGAGAGTTTTGTAACCCAACTGAGTGGACCTCCAGGTTCGAGAAGGCGATCTGGACACTGCGTTGGACGACGTTTGTCGATGCATCGGTTTCCGAGATGGTTGCTGCGAGGTTCTGCGCATGCGAGAAGACAGACTCGGACCATGCGAGGCGCTTCTTAAACAACGTCCTCCAGGACGATAGTTCAGTTTCGGATTCTAGGTTCGTTGGAAAGGGGGATGGGGTTTGTAGCCTAGGGATAGGTTCAGTCGGGGGTGAGGAGGAGGCATCTAGGAGTCTACGATCAAAGAGGTAGAGCTCTTTCTGTAGCCCGATGAAGTTAGCAACTTGATGGGGTACGATGATTCTTAGGGGCGGCGGCGGAATAAACCTCATTGGGAAGCGACTGGTTCTTCACGTTCGTCCCCCTAGCCGTCATGATGATCTGACAGGCCGGAGCCATAGATATCGTCTCGCCTATCCATTTTCGAAGCTCGTCGACGCTATGAACCGCACACGGTCAGTTTGGGAGACAAGCTCTGGAACTACATGGAACGGAGGGGGCGAGGTACGAGGTGAAGGAATGGCGATCGGCTTGTAGGGTTCCTCCAGTATGGGCTGTATAAATGAGCAGCGACATCCAGAACCGACTGAGAGCAGCCTGCGGGGAGGTTCTGCGGAGGAGTCACCTCCTTGGTAGGATGATGGAGATTGCGGAGGGCAGAGATAAGGATTGGATCTATAAGGATTGGATCTTGCTGTAGCGAGTAGAGTGCGGTGTCAGAACGGATGGGTGGATGGGTGGATGAAGGCAGAGCCGTGCCCGTGCAGGTAGAGAGGTGGGGAGAGAGGATTTGTGTGGAAGTCGAGGTGCAAAGTTGAAGTGTTGGGGCTTGGACTGTACAGTTACATAAGACTGGAAAGGGCAGAAAGGACAAAGACAGAGAGAGAGGCTGACCTCAGAGAAAGTTGCATATAATACAATTCTGCCTACCGTGATGATAGGCTGCACACAACCCTATCATATGAACCAGGTGTTCCAATGCTCCTGGACGCCTGAATAACAAATCATCGATAAAATATTGAATTTTAGCGTGACTGTGATTGCATACATTTTTCATTCAACACAGAGTACATATCATCACGTATCACAACAATCCGTCAGGAGCCCCTGGATCTGACATTTCCTAGCCAAGACCCTCTCTCTCGATCCACGCCAAAATCCCCCTTGCCCGGGGAAGAGTTCTTGGGTCGGGGTCAGGTGGGAGACACAAACCGTCACGCTGTACTCGAGTATGGTAACTTGATCAGCATTCCTGATTCCCAGTATACCGGTATTCTTCCTTCTGCCGGTACCGTACTCGAGTACACCGTTCTGAGGGGTGTAACCAGAATGCCACTCTCTTCGGGAGTTCGTTTATTCTTTCCCCAGTCAGGGAGCAGCAGCATACTATACGATGTGGGGATATCACGGGTCTTGTCTTGGGCATTCTCGATGGTAGCATGAAAATCGCGCTGGAGGGATTAAGTTGCCCGTGCAGATGCTGGGACCCTTAAATCCTGGGTAGAACTTGTGCCACGCGTATTGCAACCTTCATCATGACGGAAGAAGGCATTTTCTCGAGCCAACACATATCACTCCATATCACTCGTCCTTTCCTTTCCTTCACTCTCCCCACCCACTGCGCATACGGACAAACTCGTGGCGCCCAACTTGAAAGCCAGATGCAACGCCCCGAACGAGGCTACCGTGACCGATGAATGTTGTACCATGGTACCGTTCTGTTATACCTTTGCCAATGAACCGATGTCTGACCGCTTTCCGCCCGCCGTGCATCCGTGACCCGCAACCCCGTCCAAATCCGCCCTACTCACAACCTAACCTAACCTACCTTCTCCCATCACTGATGCCTAGGCTGCGATTACCCCACATGAGAAGATTACGTCGTGAAGCATGATATGACTAGTGACTAGTATTTGCAACCTCCCTCCTCTTGAGGATGTATTATGTATGGTGACCACGATAAATCCACCCAATGTCCGATGGGATAAGATTTTGGCTCGGGCGAATAACCCCAATTTGCCTATAATATAATACAAGTAGGGTAAGTGCTTGCCTCCATGATAACACCGTGTGAGATGCCCAGCCGGTGTAGTGGATGAGACGTCAAGAAACAACTAATTCCTGTCCCGTTAAATTAGCAGGAGCCCAGGAGTTCAACTCACCCCCATCACGGGTTACTCTTGAGTGGGATAATTCAGAAATCTTGGTCTATGAGAACTGGGGGACTAAAAACTTTAGGCTTCCTCAATAAAGCCGTAATGCAAACCAGCCCTGCTATCATATCAGACAGGGTTTATGATCCGTCGCTAGACCCTGTCCCCACTACAGGGATGGGGCCCGCGATGGACGAGCACCGGTATGATGACAAAGGAAGAGGGAAAGAAGAGACAAGGACTGTTAAAAAGAAAAAGGAATTGTCTTTGATCCCGTGAGCTCTAACTTAGTAGCAACTGCGGCTTTTCGAATGACATGCAGATGATCAAGTACAACACAACAGGACTAACTTTAATTTTTGTGAGGGCCGCCATCTGCCATCAAACTGATGGAGTAATCCCAATAGCAGGCTAAATTATTAGAAGGCACAAGTATTACAGACGGATTTGCTGGGACGTACTGTAGTTGTGTAGAGGCCTGCCCTTGTTGCTTGATGAGTGTTCTCGTCTGGGCGTTTCGGTAGGCAGTCTCCGCTTCTGTAAAGTCCAGTACTGTACGTGCTTTAGAGTACAGTACACACTTGACACGCTTCATCGTCTCTTCTTCCATGGGTAATTTCGCCATCATAAACTACCTTTTCACTACCGATAGCCTTACAAACTAACCTTACTTCCCTCCCCCTCCCCCCAAAAGTGATGTATGACTAGTTTCTACTAGAACACAATGACCAATAATCCCAAATCCATTTGTTGAAGAAGATAGATAAATCTCTACCACTAACACTAGAGAGCTTACGCACCGTGATCAGTATAAATACCCCCACGGATATCTGATAAACCCCCCAGTTGCCAGTACCGCATCTCGATGATTGCACAAACCCCTAGACCCACCCGCAACTTAATACACATTTTTTCCTTGCTATACTGATTTCTTCTTATCGCCTCAAGCTCTGGTAGCGAGAACAGATAGCTCTTGCTGATATGATATATAATACCGTTGGTCTCCCCACGAAGCTACACTTCTTCCTCACGCTCACCACCAGCCAGCCTCTCAGTCTACTACACAGCCTTCGGCTCTTCTACACTCGCTGGAGCACAGCTAATACTCCAACACTAACAAAGCCCAAATCATACCGGTGACGGTAAAATGACATGGGTTCTCATATCCATATTCTTTAGCCCGTTCCCCGAAGGCCATTGTAGCACTATATGTGTGTGTGTGTGAATGGACATAAGTCCTCCATGGACGCTAGTAGTGGATTAACAACTTCTAGGTAGAACGTGTCCTGAGGTATCGTTGATGCAATTGCTGCGTCCCTTCTCTCTCTCTCTCTCTCTCTCTCTCTCTCTCTCGAAACTCTGCCATGGCTGGCGCTTCATACCATCTTCTCTACTCCACGGCGAGTATATGAGATTCCACCCCTGAACGCGATCTAAGCCCCTCTTCAGTGATCAACGACACCCCTTGGGAAATGAGTACCGCATTCTTTACATTTCCAATAGTATTCCTCAGACTAGCTGATTCTTCCGTCAAAAAAATCGAGAGGAATGGAGAGGCCAACGCGATGGCCCCGGGGTGCCACCCGCCGTCCACTGCGGCGCCGCCCCGAGTGATGGGATATGTAATGGCTGCAAAGCTTACCACGAAGGAATTGCAAAAAGTGAATAGCGGAAAAAAAAACTCCTTTCCATAGAGCAATACTCGGCATTATTAGTTGGATTGCATGAGAATCTTGGTTAGTGGATGGGATAAATTTCAGTGAATTTTACTACCGCAGCTTCCAGAAGCAATACACAGACTACCCTCGGGTCTTTCGGGACAATAAATACCACATATGAACAACCTCCTATTTCCTGGGCCGCGGCGACTACCTATTCAACTAGATCTCTCCTACATCCCAGATCCTTTACCAAGACCCCAACCCGATATCTAGAACCTTCACAAGATCGTCCACCCCATCCTCGACTCCGGGTAGGCCAAAAAATGGCTTAACCGCAACCTCCACGACCCCCTCAAACAGCCCCTCAATCAACCCCGAAAGTTCATCTCCCGTCTGTTTAAAGTCCGGATAAGAGTTTACCTCAAGCAAGTAAACTTTCATATCCGCACCAAGCATGAAGTCCAAGCCGAAGATCTCAAAGGCGTTGGGAAGGGTCTGGTTACTATTTGTCAACCCTGAGCCAGAGAGATGGGATATGGGGGGCGCGCATACCTGAAAATGTACCCTCTGGCCGGTTGCCGCCGCTTTGAACGTCTCACCAACTATCTCACAAAGGCTCCCCCAGACCTTTTCCAGAGCTGACGCTCCACCCGGGAGGGAAACATGCAAGTCCCAAAACAGCATAACGCTCCCTTCTCGTTTGCCGCTTTGTAAACATGTATTTGTTAAATGACCAGTAAGGTCTTGACTTTCTTTCCATGGCGGTGAATACTGGTTTGCTGCGAAGAGCGCTAGCATAGGCTTGTAAACGTAGACCTTCAGCCCACCGACGGAGAGAACATATGTTCTTATATGGAACTTGTGGCTTTCTATTAGGAGTGGGGGGTGAATGTATTCCTGAGCGACAAAGTGGCGGAGTTGATTAGTGATGACCGCTGTGCCTTCATTCTCTCTCTGATCTTCATTGCTGCCTGTGTCTTCGTTCGAGTCCTCCTCTCCTTCGAAGCTCTCGAATATGTCCATTAACTCTTTTTCTGTGCTAAATAGCCTGATACCCTGCCCTCGATCGCTCATTCCAGGTTTCAATATCCACCATTGTCTATCCTTCTCGCTCTTCTCCTCATTCGCCCTGAGACTCTCCTGCAACTCATAGGCTTCCATAAGCGCCTCGTCAAGGAACTCAGCATAGTCAAGCTCAAAGTCACAAGTTAGAGGAAATGCTTTGGAGAGGGGAGATTCAGGATGCTTGACAACGTGCTGGTGGATAGTCTGTGCCAAGTAGTGTTTTCGGATAAGTGCTTTCCTATGGTCTGTTCTTAGCTTAGAATGCGAATTGAAACCCGCTATCCTACCTTATGATATAGGAGCAGCAGATAATCGAGCCTGGCTGTTGAAGCACGCTCTCAAAATCAATGTTTTCATACGCAGACCAATACACGACTTTTTCAGAGTTTTCAGATGGTACCCCGGTAAGATTACCAGCAAGTTTGATATGCGGTATGCGCTTTTTCAGGGCTGCTTGAATTTTAGGCCGGACGTAAGCGTCCTCATATTCCACAACAGCCCAGCAAGAACTCTTTTCTTCTAGCCCAGTTTTTGACAAGAGAGAATCTATTGATTCAATTGAATCTCTAGGAACACAAGGAAATGGTTATTAAAGGAAAAAAAAGGAAAAAAAAACCAAAGGAATCCCGGCCAAACGTCTAGCTAAGTCCGTAACTACTTACATCTTAATCTCTTGCCCCACCAAGCCGTCGTAGTGCATAAAGTTTGCCATTAGTGGAGTTATGCTATAACACAAATGGTAGGTCAATAATCTGTCTGAATCAATCCAAAGAAATTGTAAACATTTTCATACCTCACCCACCCCTTCGCAACTGCCCATCCATCATTTCCCGGCTCCGACTGCCAGCCGACAAAAAATTAACCCAGACGCCCTGGTTTAATCATAAGAGAGAGCACAAACCTCCTCAACAGACCGACTCACATCCGCAAAATTTGGAGCCCAAATAAACTTCTTATGCTTCAGGCCCACATGATTATGCTCGTGTTCCCCCACATCACCTCTAATCTCTGCCTCCCTCTCCCCGGGATCCAATCTATCATCATCATTCTCCGTCTCCTCAAAGGAGCTTCCCAAAACCCAACGATTCTGCAATATGTGAGTGTAAAGGATCTTTGTCTCCGGTTTACCAATCCCCTCCAACAGGGGAACGTTGATAGTATACAAGTCGACTCCGGGAGTCCAGTTTGCGTGAAAGTGCTTTATCAACCGAACGGACATTAGTGACGCGCCACGAATGATAGCAGGGTCGTGGTTCCTGTTGAAGAAGGCGTATGATAGTGCAATGGAGCGCTTTCCGCATATGGCGCCTTCCATTGCACCGCCAACAGTTCCGGAGGAGAGACCGAAAATAGCCGTCGAGTTTCTGCCGTAGTTTGGGCTTGTGTGCTAAAGTCAATCTGAGAAGCCCAAGAAGCATAAACGAGATGGAAAGTAATTGATATACCCGGAAACGACCATATCTATCGGCCCCTTCTCCTTAAAGTAATGATTCAACCCAATCTGCGTGCAACTAGCCGGCGTCCCGTCAATAAGAACCCACTCCTCACCGCCATCGCGACGTGGACGATCGTGGGTTGTTCCATCATCCGTGTGTAGTGTTCCAGGACGAAAGTATGTCGGGATGATCGCCTTTCCGATTAAGTGGGCTTTGCCGATCCAGGAGCGTTGGATGTGCGGGAGAACCACAGACACGGTTATGCCGGATTCTTGGAGCTCGTGAATGAAGGAGTGGATATAGGGGGAGGATTTCTGGGACGGGGGCCCGTCATCGTTTACTACCTAAAAATGTTGGAGCGGATATGCGGTAGTGAGGGATTTAGGGAAGGGACACTTACGAGAACATGCATGTTTGTGGTTATATATATTGTGGAGCGCTTGTAGCAGGTCGCAAGTTGAATTGAGGATTGTTGTTGTTTGTTGAAAAGGTGGCGGTGGGTATTACACCACGACATCGCTTGGGCGGGGTTAGTACAGTACCGTTCATACCACGCTGCCCCGCGTTGTGCTTAGTACTGTACCCCGCTGGAAAGCTATTCCCGTGACTTGGTGATCAATGCGGAACGCTCCGGGAACTCTTGAGCAGCAACCCAACTAATCCTAGTAATATCCAAAAGCTTTCACCCCAAGATGTCCACACACCAGGCCAAGCAGGATTCAGCTCCGTCAGAAACCCCTGCGATAGAATAACAATGACATATTAACCAACAATTCCCATACGATGCTCCCATAATTCTTCCAAGCCGTCTCCCAAGTAACAGTACAGCATTCACACCCACCCTAGAGCACAATCCCATAGTAGTAGGCACAAGCACCCGTCCCAGGTAAGAAGTGCCCGAACAGGAGGGTATGTTCTGTATATTTTACCTTACAAGTACCCGGGGATATGTTTTCGTACCCGACGGGGATAGTTAACCAACGAAATAATACCTGTCTCGCACGAAAACATATTCGTAGGCACTTGTATCTCCCTTTAATCCCTGTTTTCGGGTACTACTTGCTTTAGGAAGATGAGAAAATCACTACCCATCACTCGTCTTAGAAATTAGAATCCCAGATTCCAACACCAACACCATCACCACCACCGTACCACACAAGGCTCTTCTCATCATATCATATTCCAACAAACAAAAGGGAAAACAAAAAAAAACAAATATTCCCAGAACGAAGGGCACTCGGAACGATAATCATGCATATGGTACACCACAAGGAAACGCCACCACGCTCTCAGTTATCGTAAAATAAATCTCGCAAGCCCAACCAAGGATGGTAGCCACCCTTCACTTTGTATCGTACCGTATGTATCCCACCATACCACATGCGCTCTATCCGTCTTGCTAGTACAATACAGCACGATAAATCCCACGGTTGATCTGTCTGACGGCGAAACACACCTGCGTCCCGTTACCCGGCCCCCGTTCGTACCACCCGTTCCTTGCATCGCATGCATCCCGGAAAGAAAAGAGCATCCCTGTCCTGGCTGCTAGTTTCTATCTATCTATCCAATGACATTGTGATACTTGACCGACAGATCTATTTAATTAATTTTGGTGTGCGCAGCATTTGTTTCCTGCCCGGGCTGAATCCTTATTTCCTCACTTATCCGCACCCTCGCCAGCGCCCGACTAGTGGGATCAGGTTTGGGGCTCGTTCGATTTCTTAACCGATGGGGTGATCATTGACTTCACTTCGAGGACCCTGGGTATCAACACAGAGTAAAATAAGGGTCCGCAAGGCATAAGGGATTTACAAGCTCGAGTGTCACCATGTCACCTCGAGAGTGAGAAGCCAAGCTTCTATCACAGAACCGGGACAAATCGATATACGCTACAACCTACCCTACCTGAAATCATCAGATAGTAAGGGTGGGGAGAGAATGGCTTCGGGAGTCACTTCAGGTACAATAGGGGGGGGGGGGGGGGGGTGGGTGGACTTTATTCCAGTGCCGTTAATGGAATTTAGTGCCCGGCGTTCATTAGGTACATAGTTTATTTTTCGTATATGGCGTGTCTAGACATAAGCCCCGTCTAAAAGCTCAAGGGATATCTTCCCATTAACAAAGGAAATTTTTTTACTCCTTTCTTTGGTACTCCCTTCGGAACAGCTCATCCACCTTGAGGCAGTAATAAGCACCTTTGCTGATAGTCTCAGCGCTCCCTTGAGGGACAAAGTTTTTCTTTCCGTGAGCCTGGTGGCGGAGTTCGCACATCTAGGGAGGTAGATATTAGAGTAAACCTCAATAAATAGAGGGGTGGTAGTCAACTTACATCGTCGTAAACTTGGGGCTCAACAACCCTTCTCGCCTCGAGCCTCTCCTTGAGGCTAACCTTCTCAGCCAACTCCTTGGTACTACCCTTGATTGTCAAAGAGAACAAACTACTCGCTAACCCACTCCCATAGGAGAACAAGGCAACCCTCTTGCCTTGGAGAGTGTCTGAATCAACATTGGAAAGTAGGGATACAAGGCCAGAGTAAACACTGGCGGTATACATGTTTCCACACTGCGTAGGTGCAAGCAAACTAGGCTTCACACGTTCCTCAAACTTCTTCTTGGAAAGACCCACAAAGGCCTTCTCGATATTTCGGTCTGAGAGTGACTGCTCGTAATCGAGCTCACGGAGGTCTTGGGGAACGCTGTCGAACTGAGGAGCTGCAGGAGAAGCGAGGAAATCGTTATACAAAAGGCGGGCATACGACTTGGATACGAGCTTGCATGTTGGGGCATGGAAAAGCATGTAGTCAAAGCGGTCGATCCCACCATTGGATGCGGCGTGGCCATTTCTGTTAGCAACACCATTTCCATTGGTTACACCATTTCCGTTGGCGCCCTCATTCTTATGTGCGAGAGCAGCAAGGGTGGCTTCCCGGTTGTTGTACGCCTTGTAGCAG
>Ga0307510_10009775_pt1 | contig 11413 bp, 10 predicted proteins | sample 12_EM_MG_FD_207224 | JGI IMG/M metagenome (GOLD analysis project Ga0307510, IMG submission 207224) | Populus trichocarpa ectomycorrhiza microbial communities from riparian zone in the Pacific Northwest, United States - 12_EM | ecosystem: Host-associated > Plants > Roots > Unclassified | place... | reverse complement strand
ACCCTGTGCCACGTAAGTCGGGGTATACGCGTCCGGGCCGCTACCTCACGCTGACCACGTGTGATCCGGAGTGGGGGCACAGTCATCGGCTGATCGCCTGGGCGCATCTGGACTCCACACAGCCTGTGGAGGCCGGGAAACCTCGGGCTCTACGCCGTTAGTCTGGTGCGGTACGGCGTGAGTCTGGTGCCGTGGTGCGACGGAAGGGACGGCATGTACGGCTGGATCTGGCGGCATCTGCCGGGGAACGCATGGGTGAGGGCGTTGATCTCACTCCTGCTGGTCGTGGCCGCGGTCTACGTGCTGTTCCAGTACGTCTTTCCGTGGGCCGAACCGCTGCTTCCCTTCAACGATGTGACGGTGGACAACCAGTGACTGCGCGGATTCTCGTCGTCGACAACTACGACAGCTTCGTCTTCAACCTGGTGCAGTACCTGTACCAGCTCGGCGCCGAGTGCGAGGTGCTGCGCAACGACGAGGTGTCCACGACGCACGCCCAGGACGGCTTCGACGGCGTCCTGTTGTCGCCGGGCCCCGGCACCCCTGAGGAGGCCGGTGTCTGCGTCGAGATGGTGCGGCACTGCGCCACCACCGGCGTCCCCGTCTTCGGCGTCTGCCTGGGCATGCAGTCGATGCAGGTGGCCTACGGCGGTGTGGTGGACCGCGCGCCCGAGCTGCTGCACGGCAAGACCTCGCTGGTCGAGCACGAGGGCCAAGGCGTCTTCGCGGGCCTGCCCACACCCTTCACGGCGACCCGCTACCACTCCCTCGCCGCCGAGCCCGCGACCGTCCCGGCGGAGCTTGAGATCACGGCCCGCACGCACGACGGCATCATCATGGGCCTGCGCCACCGCGAACTGCCCGTCGAGGGCGTGCAGTTCCACCCCGAGTCGGTGCTGACGGAGCACGGCCACCGGATGCTGGCCAACTGGCTGGTGGAGTGTGGCGACCAGGGCGCGGTGGCGAGGTCGGTGGGGCTCGCCCCGGTGGTGGGCAGGGCCACGGCGTGACCGCGCTGCGCCCCGAGCGCGAGGACTCGTACGGCGGCACGCCGTACGAGTCCTATGACTCGGTGCCGTACGAGACCCCGGTCGAGGCGGCGGCATACGAGCCGCCCGTCGACCCGGTGTCCTACGAGCCCGCCGCCGACCCGGCTCCGTACGTGCCGCCGCGCGACGACGAGACGGTGGCTCTGCGGAGTGTGTCGCCGCGGGACGACGAGACCGTGGCTCTGCGGATACCCGAGCCGCCGACGCGTCCGGTCGGCGGCGAGTCCATGTCCGCCTCTGACGCCTCATCCACCTCACCTGCCACTGGAACCACCTCCGGCGGCCGTGCGGCCCGCAGAAAGGCCGCCAAGCGCCGTCATGGGCGTCACGGCGGCTCATCGGCGGAGCTGGAGCCGGAGTCGGAGTGGGAGTCGGAGCCGACGTCGGAGGGGGGCAGGCCGCTCTCCCGGGTGGAGGCCCGCAAGCAGGCGCGGGCGCGCAAGGCCAGTCCCGGTGTGGTCGCCAGCCGGGCGATCGGCGAGGTGTTCATCACCACCGGTGTGCTGATGCTGCTGTTCGTCAGCTACCAGCTGTGGTGGACGAACGTCCGCGCGCACGCACAGGCGGACAAGGAGACGAGCAGCCTCCAGGACGACTGGGCGAGCGGCAAGCGCAATCCGGGCACCTTCGCACCGGGGCAGGGCTTCGCCATCCTGCACATCCCCAAGCTCGACGTGGTCGTGCCGATCGCCGAGGGCATCAGCAACAAGAAGGTGCTCGACCGGGGCATGGTCGGTCACTACGGCGAGGGCGCGCTGAAGACGGCGATGCCCGACGCGAAGACCGGCAACTTCGCGCTCGCGGGTCACCGCAACACGCACGGCGAGCCGTTCCGGTACATCAACAGGCTCACGGCGGGCGATCCGATCGTCGTGGAGACGCAGGACAAGTACTACGTCTACAAGATGGCGTCGATCCTGCCGGTGACGTCTCCGAGCAACGTCACTGTCATCGACCCCGTCCCCAAGGGTTCCGGTTTCACCGGGCCCGGCCGGTACATCACGCTCACCACGTGCACGCCGGAGTTCACCAGCAAGTACCGGATGATCGTCTGGGGCAAGATGGTCGAGGAACGGCCGCGCAGCAAGGGCAAGCCGGATGCGCTCGTCCAGTAAGGGCAGATGAACGTGGCAGCGACCACCGACGACACCGAGCACGAAGAGCACACCGACGCGGCCGCGCCTCCCGAGGCACGTCGCCGCCCCGGCCGTATCGCCATGGCGGTCAGTGTCTTCGGCGAGCTCCTCATCACGGCCGGCCTGGTCCTCGGCCTGTTCGTCGTCTACTCCCTGTGGTGGACCAACGTCATCGCCGACCGCAAGGCGGACCGGCAGGGCGACAAGGTCCGTGACAACTGGGCGGCCCAGAAGGACACCGGGCCCGGTGCGCTGGACACCAAGGAGGGCATCGGCTTCCTGCACGTGCCCGCGATGAAGAGCGGCGAGGTCCTGGTCGAGAAGGGCACCTCGTCGAAGGTCCTGAACGACGGTGTCGCCGGCTACTACACCGACCCGGTCAAGTCCGCGCTCCCGACCACCGGCAAGAACGGCAACTTCTCACTCGCCGCCCACCGCGACGGCCACGGCGCGAAGTTCCACAACATCGACAAGTTGAAGAAGGGCGACCCGATCGTCTTCGAGACGAAGACCGAGTGGTACGTCTACAAGGTCTACGCGGTCCTCCCCGAGACCTCGAAGTACAACGTCAAGGTCCTGTCGAAGGTCCCCAAGGAGTCCGGCAGGAAGAAGGCGGGCCACTACATCACCCTGACGACGTGCACGCCGGTGTTCACGTCCCGGTACCGGTATGTGGTGTGGGGCGAGCTGGAGCGGGTGGACAAGGTGGACAGCGAGCGAACGCCGCCGAAGGAACTGGGCGGCTGACAGAGGTTCTTCGGCCAACGTCAGAGCCCCGGTCCCCACGTTGGTGGGTGCCGGGGCTCTGACGTGCGGAAGGGGTGTCAGTCCTCCGTGCGGGCCGTCGTTCAGGTACCGCCGATGAATCCGCCGCCGTTGTTGCCGCCGTTACCGTTGTCGCCGCCGATCGTCGTCAGCGTGATCGCGGTGCCGGCCGGGTCGCCCTTGACCTCGGAGTTGCCCTGCGGGTCCTGCTGGGCCACGAACGCGGTGTCGCTCTGGTTGCTTCCGTCGGCGAACTGGATGTTGGTGAAGCCGGCCGCCTGCAGGGTCTGCTTGGCCTGCCCGACCGTCTGGCCGACGACGCTCGGAACCTGGGTCTTCTTCTCGGCCGCCTTGCCGACCTTCATCTCCACCGTGGAGTTCTTGTCGACCTGCGAGTTCGCCTGTGGCGTGGTCTCGATGACCTTGCCGACCTGGTTCTGGTCCTGGGTCTCCACATCGGTGCAGTTTCCGACCAGGTTGTTGGCCGTCATCTGCGCCTTGGCGGCGTCACAGGACTGGCCCAGGACGTCCGGGACCGTGGCCTTCTCCTCGGCCTTGGCGATGGTGAGGGTGACCGTGGTGCCCTTCTCCACCTCGTCGCCGAGATCCGGGTCCTGGTCCGTGACCTTGCCCGGCTCCTCCGTGGACACCTCTTCCTTCGTCTTGACCTTGAAGCCGTACTTGTCGTCCGTGAGGATCGACGTCGCCTCGTCGACGGTCTTGCCGAGGACACTCGGGACCGCGACCTTCGGCGCCCCGGTGGAGATCACCAGGTTGACGGTGGACTGCTTCTTGACGTCGGTCTTGGGGTCAGGATCTTGGTCGCAGACCGTACCCTTGGTCTCTTTCTCGCAGGGTTTCTGCGTGACCGTCCCTACCTTCAGGTCGCTGTTGGTCAATTGCGATCTCGCGTCGGCTTCCTTCAGGCTGATGAGGTTGGGCACAGGCACGGTGTCGTTGGCCACCCCGCCACTCGCGAAGATCCACTTCCCGATCAGGATCGCGCCGACGAGTACCAGAACCCCCGCCACCACCAGCAGAATCGTCGACGTGTTCGACTTTGTCTGCCGGCGCCGGTCGGGGCGGTCGTCGTAGCCGTAGCTGCCGTCGTCCGGGTTCATCGGGGGGAGCATGGTCGTCGCCCCGCCGCCCGCGTCGGCGCGGAGGGCCGTCGTGGGTTGGTCGTCGGGGTAGCCGCCGTAGCCCACGGAGCCCAGCGCGGCGGTGGCCGCGACCGGCTGGCCGTCGAGGCAGGCCTCGATGTCGACGCGCATCTCGTCGGCCGACTGGTAGCGATAGTTCGGGTCCTTGACCAGCGCCTTCAGGACGATGGCGTCCATCTCGGGCGTGAGCTCGGGATCGAACACGGACGGGGCCTGTGGCTCCTCCCGTACGTGCTGGTATGCGACCGCCACCGGGGAGTCGCCGACGAACGGCGGGCGGACCGTCAGGAGCTCGTAGAGCAGACAGCCCGTGGAGTAGAGGTCGGACCGCGCGTCGACCTGCTCGCCCTTGGCCTGCTCCGGGGAGAGGTACTGGGCGGTGCCGATGACCGCGGATGTCTGCGTCATCGTCATGCCGGAGTCGCCCATGGCGCGGGCGATGCCGAAGTCCATCACCTTGACCTGGCCGTTGCGCGTCAGCATGACGTTGGCCGGCTTGATGTCGCGGTGGACGATGCCGGCCCGGTGCGAGTACTCCAGAGCCTGGAGGATGCCGATGGTCATCTCCAGCGTGCGCTCCGGCAGCAGCTTGCGGCCGCTGTGGAGTAGCTCACGCAGGGTGGAGCCGTCGACGTACTCCATGACGATGTACGGGATCGAGACCCCGTCGATGTAGTCCTCGCCCGTGTCGTAGACCGCGACGATCGCGGGATGGTTGAGCGAGGCGGCCGACTGGGCCTCCCGGCGGAACCGGGCCTGGAAAGACGGATCGCGTGCGAGGTCCGCACGCAGCGTCTTCACCGCCACGGTGCGGCCGAGACGCGTGTCCATGGCGAGGTATACCTCCGCCATGCCACCACGACCGAGCACCTGGCCCAGCTCGTACCGGCCGCCGAGGCGACGCGGCTCTTCCATAGCTTCCTACCAGCCCTCTCCGTCGGTCCCGACCCGCACGGCTCGTGCGGGTCGGAGGCTGCCGTCCGGGCCTACCGTACCCGGCTGGCTCTGTGTGACCTGGCCAAGCCCGTCACCCGATACAGGACCGGTATCGCAACGTGCACCGATGTGAAGGGGACGTGAGCGGGGTCACTTCTTGCTGTTGATGACCGCCTCCATCACACTCTTCGCGATGGGCGCCGCGAGGCCACCGCCGGAGATGTCGTCACGGACGGCCTTGTCGTCCTCGACCACCACGGCCACGGCGACCGGTGAGCTGCCGTCGGCGAGCTTGGCGTACGAGAGGAACCACGCGTACGGGTTCTTGCTGTTGTTCTCGCCGTGCTGCGCGGTACCGGTCTTGCCGCCCACGGTGACGTCGCCGCCGATCTGCGCCTTCGTACCGGTGCCCTCCTTCACGACGGTCTCCATCATCGACTGGAGGATCTGGGCGTTCTTCGCCGACAGCGGCTGGCTCAGTTCCTCCGGCTCGGTCTTCTCGATGGGGTCCACGCTGTGCGCTTGGAGCTCGTCGACCATGTACGGCTTCATCAGCTTGCCGTCGTTGGCGATGGCCGAGGCGACCATCGCCATCTGCAGCGGAGTCGCGGCGGTGTTGAACTGGCCGATCGAGGACAGCGCGGTCTGCGACTTGTTCATGTCGTCGGAGAAGACCGAGGCGCTGGAGCGGACCGGCGTGAACTGCTCGGCGTCGAAGCCGAACTTCTTGGCCTCCTCCAGCATCTTGTCGTTGCCGAGGTCGGCTCCGACCTTGCCGAAGACGCTGTTGCAGGAGACCCGCAGCGCCTCGCGCAGCGTGGCGTTCTCGCAGGGGATGTTCCCCTCGTTCTTCAGCGGGGTCGTGGTGCCCGGCATGATCCACGGCAGCGGTGAGTCCGTTTTCACGTCCGCGCTGTCGTACAGGCCGTTCTCCAGCGCTGCGGCCGCGGTGACGACCTTGAAGGTGGAGCCGGGCGGGTAGACCTCGCGCAGCGCCCGGTTCAGCGTCGGGTCGTCGGGGTTGTTCTTCTTGTCCAGCTTCTTCCAGGCCTCAGCGTCCGAGTCGCTGCCGCCGGCGATCGTGGAGGGGTCGTACGACGGGTAGGAGGCCAGCGCCAGGATCTTGCCCGTGGACGGGTCGATCGCGGCGACGGCGCCCTTCCCACGCTCCTTGAGCCCGCTGTACGCGGCCTTCTGCGCGGCGGCGTTGAGAGTGGTGACGACGTTGCCGCCCTCCCTCTCCTTGCCGGTGATCATGTCGAGGGTGTTGCGGAAGAACAGCCGGTCGTCGTTGCCGGTGAGGATGCCGTCCTCGATGTTCTCGAGCTGGGTGGCGCCGAAGGCCTGCGATACGAAGCCGGTGACCGGCGCCCACATCGCGCCGTTCTTGTACGTGCGCTTGTACTTGAAGTCGCCCGACGTCGTCGTCGCGTGCCCGGTGATGGGGTCGCCGCCGACGATGATGTCGCCGCGGGGAGTGGCGTAGCGCTCGATGGCGACACGGCGGTTTTCCGTGTCCTCACGCAAGCTGTCGGCCTGGACGTACTGAATCCAGTTGTCGCGGATGAGCAGTGCCAGGACGAGGAATCCGCAGAAGATCGCGATACGGCGCAGGGGCTTGTTCATGACGGGCGGACCACCTGGGTCATCTCGGCGTCGGGGCTGGGAGCGGGAGCGGGCGCCGGGCGCCGGGCGGTGTCACTGATGCGTAGCAGGATGCCGATGAGGGCCCAGTTGGCGATGACCGAGGAACCGCCGTAGGCCACGAACGGCAGCGTCATACCGGTCAGCGGGATGAGGCCCATGACACCGCCGGCCACGACGAAGACCTGGAGGGCGAAGGCGCCGGACAGGCCGACGGCCAGCAGTTTGCCGAACGGGTCGCGGGCCGCGAGTGCGGTGCGTACACCGCGTTCGACGATCAGGCCGTAGAGCAGCATGATCGCCATGACGCCCGCCAGACCCAGCTCCTCGCCGAAGGTGGCGAGGATGAAGTCGGAGTTGGCGGCGAAGCCGATGAGGTCGGAGTTGCCCTGCCCGAGGCCGGTGCCGAGCGTGCCGCCGGAGCCGAAGGCCCACAGGGCCTGCATGGCCTGCTCGGAGTGGACGATGCCGTCCTGGACCCCGGCGCGGCTGAGCTTGAACTCGTGCGCCGGGTCGAGCCAGGCCTGCACACGTGTCTGGATGTGCGGCTCGAAGCTCGCCACCCCGACGGCCCCGACCGCGGACATCAGCAGACCGAAGACGATCCAGCTGGTCCGCTCGGTGGCGACGTACAGCATGATGATGAACATTCCGAAGAACAGCAGGGATGTTCCGAGGTCGGTCTCGAAGACCAGGATGAAGATCGAGATCACCCAGACGACGAGAATCGGACCGAGGTCGCGGCCGCGCGGCAGGTACAGGCCCATGAACCGGCGGCTGGCCAGGGCCAGGGCGTCCCTCTTGACCATGAGATAGCCGGCGAAGAACACCGCGAGGGCGATCTTCGCGAATTCGCCGGGCTGGAGCGTGCCGAGGCCGGGGATCCTGATCCAGATCTTGGCACCGAAGACGTCCGCGCCGAGTCCGGGTACGAGCGGCAGAACCAGCAGGAACAGCGCGCCGGCCATGGAGATGTAGGTATAGCGCTGCAGGACGCGGTGGTCCTTGAGGAAAATCAGCACGGCCACCAGCAGGGCGACGCCCATCGCGGAGTACAGCAGCTGGCGGGGGGCCGCCGCGACGTAGCTGTCGCTCTGCTGAAGTCGCTTCGACTGGTCCAGACGCCAGATGATGACCAGACCGATCCCGTTCAGCAGGGTTGCCAGCGGCAGCATCAGCGGATCGGCGTACGGCGCGAATTTCCGGACGACGAGATGGCCGATGCCTGCGAGCAGGCCGAGTCCGAGGCCGTAACTCAGCAGTCCGGGCGGCACCTTGTCGTTGATGGCCAGGCCCACGTTGGCATACGCGAACACCGGAATGAGGACCGCGAACACCAGCAGGGCGAGCTCGGTGTTCCGCCGGCTCGGCGTGCCGATCGAGCCGATCGTGGACGTGTGCTGCGTCGACGGGTTTGTTGTACTGCTCATCGTGTGACGGGGCCTCTCACGGCTTGCCTACTGCGTACCGCACTGCGAGACGACCTTCTGCTCTTCCTCCGAGAGAGTGGGGCCGGGGTTGGGAGCGGTTGCGGTCGTGGACGGGGACGGGGAGGACGGCTGCGAACCCGACGGGTTGGGTGTCGGTGTCGCCTTGGACGTGAGGGAGGTGCGGGTGGTTCCCGTGGTGCCCCCGGCCTCGCCCGCGCCGGTCTTGGAGTTGTTCTCGCTCTCGGCCGCCTGCTGCTTGGACTGCTTCTCGCACGCGGAGGCCTGAACGGACAGTTCGCTGATCTTCTTCTGGGCGGCCTTCAGGTCGCCCTCGGCGATCGTGCTGTCGACCAGCTTCTGCTGGTAAGGCGGCAGGTACTTGAGTTCGATCTCGGGGTGGTCCTTCGACACCTTCGAGAGCGACATCCAGGCCAGGTCCTGGCTGATGCCCTGGTACAGCGCGACGTGCTCGCCGTTGGTGCCGACGTAGTACTGGGTCTGCGTCCAGCGCCAGCCGCCGTAGAGGCCGCCGCCGATGACGCCGAGCGCGAGCACGAGGTAGAGGGATCTCTTCAGCCACCTGCGGCCCTTGCGGTGCTGGACGAAGTCGTCGTCGTCGTAGTCGCCGAAGGTGCCCTCGTTGGTGTAGCCGGTGGTGTCGGCGGAGCCGGGCGGGCCGAACTCGCCGCCTGAGCCGCCCTGTCCGGGCACCTGGCGGCCGAGTCCGGAGGCGCGGCCTGCCGGGGTCTGCATGATGCCGTTGTCGTGCAGGTGGTTCTGGTTCTCGGCGACCGCGCCGACCACGACCGGGGTGTCGGACAGCTGCCCGGCGAGGGTGTCCCCGGTGTCGAGGTCGAGGACGTCGGCGATGATGACCGTGATGTTGTCGGGGCCGCCGCCGCGCAGCGCGAGCTGGATCAGGTTCTGGACGGTCTCCTGGGGGCCCTGGTAGCTGGCGAGGGTGTCCTCGAGGGTCTGGTGGGACACCACCCCGGACAGACCGTCGGAGCAGATCAGGTAGCGGTCGCCGGCGCGGACCTCGCGGATGGAGAGGTCTGGCTCGACATGGTCGCCGCTGCCCAGCGCGCGCATCAGCAGGGAGCGCTGCGGGTGGGTGGTGGCCTCTTCCTCGGTGATCCGGCCCTCGTCCACCAGGCGCTGCACCCAGGTGTGGTCCTGCGTGATCTGGGTCAGGACACCGTCGCGGAGCAGATACGCGCGCGAGTCGCCGACATGCACGAGACCGAGCCGCTGACCGGTCCACAGGAGGGCGGTGAGCGTCGTGCCCATGCCCTCCAGCTGCGGGTCCTCCTCGACCAACGAGCGCAGTTGGTCGTTGGCGCGCTGGACGGCGGTGCCGAGCGAGGTGAGGACGTCGGAGCCGGGCACGTCGTCGTCGAGCGCGACGATGGTGGAGATGGCCTCGGAGGAGGCGACCTCGCCGGCCGCCGCGCCGCCCATGCCGTCGGCGATGGCGAGCAGGCGCGGACCGGCGTACCCGGAGTCCTCGTTGCCCTCCCGGATCATGCCTTTGTGCGATCCGGCGGCGAAGCGCAGTGACAGACTCATGCGCACCTCGCCCGTCGGCTCCGGGTACATCCGCACGGTGCCCACCCTCCGGTCGGGAGCGCGCCGGGGCCCGGGGTGGGGGCCGCCACTGCGTGCTCGCTCCGCTCGCGCCTAATCATGATGTAGCACTACTTCCGCAGCTCGATGACGGTCTTGCCGATGCGGATCGGTGCGCCCGGCCCGATCGGTGTGGGGGTCGTCAGCCGCGCTCGGTCGAGGTACGTGCCGTTGGTGGAACCCAGGTCCTCGACGATCCACTGGCCGTCGCGGTCCGGATAGATCCTGGCATGACGGCTGGAGGCGTAGTCGTCGTCCAGCACGATGGTGCTGTCGTGGGCCCGGCCCAGGGTGATGGTCTGGCCCTGGAGCGCGACCGTGGTACCGGTGAGTGTGCCCTCGGTCACCACCAGCTTGGTGGGGGCGTTACGACGCTGCCGGCCCCCGGCGGCCTGCTGGCGCTGTTGCGGAGGCGCGGCCTGTCGGGCGGCCTGCTGGGGCCGTCCGGCCTCCCGGCGCGAACCGCGCTGGGTGACACGCGTACCGAACAGGTCGCTGCGGATGACCTGCACGGCCACGATCACGAACAGCCACAGTACGGCTAGGAAACCCAACCGCATGACCGTGAGGGTCAGCTCTGACATTGCCCCCGCTTCACCCTTCGGCTTGCCGGTAAATGATGGTGCTGCTGCCCACGACGATCCGCGAGCCGTCGCGGAGCGTAGCGCGGGTGGTGTGCTGCCCGTCCACCACGATGCCGTTGGTGGAGCCGAGATCCTGGATCGTCGAGGGCGTTCCGGTCCGGATCTCGCAGTGCCGGCGAGAGACGCCGGGGTCGTCGATCCGCACGTCGGCCTCGGTGCTGCGGCCCAGCACCAGCGTCGCGCGGGAGATCTGATGGCGGGTGCCGTTGATCTCGATCCAGTGGCGCATACGACCGCCGGCCGCCGGAGCGGCCGCGGCCGGGGGCCGCTGTCCGCCCGCGGGCTGCGGGTAGCCGTAACCGCCGGGGCGGCCGCCGGGCGGCGAGGCCGGCATCGGCGGGGCGCCCGCGGGTGACGCGGCAGGCGGGTATCCGTAGCCGCCGGCCGCGCCGGGACTCGGGCGGCCCGGGGCCGGGGCCGCCGGGGCGCTCCCGGGAGCCTGCTGGTCGGTGGAGGAGGCGAGCGTACGGCTGCGCACCCGGTACAGGCCGGTGTCGAGGTCGTCCGCCTTCTCCAGGTGGACCTTGATGGGGCCCATGAAGGTGTAGCGCTGCTGTTTGGCGTAGTCGCGCACCATGCTGGCGAGTTCGTCGCCGAGCTGTCCGGAGTAGGGGCTGAGCCGCTCGAAGTCCGGTGTGCTCAGTTCCACGATGAAGTCATTGGGGACGACCGTACGGTCGCGGTTCCAGATGGTCGCGTTGTTGTCGCACTCGCGCTGGAGCGCACCCGCGATCTCCACGGGCTGGACCTCGGACTTGAACACTTTGGCGAAGGTGCCGTTGACCAGACCTTCGAGACGCTGCTCGAACTTCTTCAGGACTCCCATGGGGCACCTCCTCCGTAGCTGCTGCCGTTCTGCATCCCGCTGAGCGGGTACTTCCCTGCTTGGTACCGCTGGTACCGCGCTCGGTACCGCCGATACCGCTCGTGCTGCTCGTACTGCTCGTACTGCTCGTACTGCTTACTGATCGTATCCACGCGCCGGTGAATCGGCTGGTTCCCCCTGTCGGACCTGTCGAC
>Ga0307510_10009773_pt1 | contig 11415 bp, 8 predicted proteins | sample 12_EM_MG_FD_207224 | JGI IMG/M metagenome (GOLD analysis project Ga0307510, IMG submission 207224) | Populus trichocarpa ectomycorrhiza microbial communities from riparian zone in the Pacific Northwest, United States - 12_EM | ecosystem: Host-associated > Plants > Roots > Unclassified | place... | reverse complement strand
TATACTACATCATCTATTTTGATTTCTATTTTAAGAAATTAATTATTAATTCCCCATCCATATGATTATTATATATATATATATTCCCTTTCCTTCTTGTCTTAAATCAAAGGCCAAAACAGGACCATTCTCGCTCTCTCTCTCTTTCTCTCTGTTGCATTTTGGCTGCCTGCTTTTCAGCAGTCCTAAGCTAGCTAGTGTTGTGTTGTGTTCTGTTTTTAGGTTACTCTGTTTTGCAAGAGGTGATTTCTCCCTTTTGCTCTGTTTCTTTGTTTCAAGATTGGAAAAACAGAGTGATTGCAATTTTAGACAAAAATGTATGCAGAGACGTGGCTATTGTTTCCCTACATGCAGGATTTCTCTCAAGATATTCAACAACTTGAAGAGTATTGCAAGTGCCAAAAGACCAATGCTTCAATGGTACTCTATTTTCTCTTTGTTTTACTTGTTTTTGTTTGTACTTATATGCCTCTTTCACTGTGTGTTTTGGCTCTCTTCTCTTTGTCTATTTGAGTGATCTGCATTAATTTGATCCGTTCCGAGCTGGGCTTTGGTTGTTTTAGAGTTTCGAGCTTTCGTTTTTGTGTACTTCGATTTGGTGTTTGCTTTCTGCTCTAACCTGCTCTGTCTGGTTTCTGAGAAAATGGGGTGCATCGGTAGGAAATATCTATGTTTTTCTATGGAAACCCAATTTAAAGTTCATATTTTTCTTGGTTCTTTGTGAAACTTCATATTGAAAGTTCAAGTCTCGGTCTCGAGGACTTGATTTTTTCAGTGGAACTTGTCTTCTTGATGTTTGTGTCTATTACTCCTCTGTTTGGTTGTTGAGAACATGGAGGAAAATACTGATTTTTTTTAAGCTTTGTCTTTTATGCTAGTGGGTTTGTGCTTATTTAGACAAGTATGAATGTCTTTAGGTTTTGTTCTCCACCTTTACTAAGCAACCAAATAGGACTGTTTTCTCTTTACATGTTGAATCTAGAACATAAAGCAAAAGAAAGACTACAAAAGGGAAAATGATTTCATAGTTTCAAAGAACGTGTTCTCTAAGCTTTCTTCTATTTTCTCGCTCCAATTGTGTGATGGTGAACCAATACTTAGATTTTTGTTGGCATTTTGATCCACTAACTAAGAGAGTTAAAATATGAAAAAAGTCTTGTTTTATTTTTTTAGCATAAAGAAGGGGAAAAAGTTTGGAAAGTGGAGAAAGAGAAAGCATTCTCCATCTCTAATTTTTTTTTTTCTGCTGACTTTCTCTTTCTGTTGGATGTTGAAATAGAACTTGGATAAAGGAGGTTAAAAGAAAATTAGCCTTGAAAGAGTTTCATTAGACCTTTGCTTTTGCTAAAAGTGGTTGATATTTATGCAAATAAGTTTGTGATATTTGAGTCATAGGTGTTCAGCCATTTAAAGGATCTTTACTTAGGTTGAGATGTTTAGTGTTCTTCTCATAAAGAAATCACTTAATCTGTCTTGAAAATTTGGTCTTAACAAGTTACAATGAGGACTCTTCTTTTGCTCTTTTCTTTGGAGGAATTCTTGAACCCTAATTATAGGATTTGTTGGATTTGTCTCTCAATTTGTTATTCATTCAAAGAAGTCTCAATTTGGTTCAGAGGTTTAATCTCAACAAATTTAAAAGATACAAACTAAGCATTCAAAGATACAAACTAGAAAATAACAAAGAAAAGCTAATCAACAAAATTCAATAATAAAAAAATCTCAGAAAACTTTGAATTGTGTATGGTTTTTGGAATTAATCAAGTGATCCATCACTTTAACATATTTTTAAAAATCTGTAGGATTTCCTCGAAAATGCATATTTACAGCTTCTGTATCTATGTACTTGTGCATGTCTATTTACTGCTGTATAGACGTGTTCTCATATCAGCACTTTTACCAGATTGAGCTGTAACATATAACAAGACTTTATTTTCAACCTATTTAAGAATACCTTAAGACTGAGGCTAACATAATTGGTGAAGTGTTTAGATCAATATTTACTCTATACCTAATTTTCCTATTTCATCTTGTTTGTTGTTGACAACCTTGTCTAATGTAGAGCAACCTACTTCAGACCACCATATCAGAATATGATCTGGGAGGCGAGGGGGATCTGTTCAAAGCACCTGAACCAATCATTGAAGAGCCACTTGTGGTCATTGATCCCATGACAGCCGCCATTTCAATGATCTCCTGTGGGGAAGAAGTCATTTCTTCACAAGGACTTAAGGCGGCAGATATTGAATCCTTTCAAAATGAGCAGCTTCTGAATGAGGTTTTCTATGAATGCAAGAAGGACATCCTGGAAAAAGAAGCCATGGAAACACCATCACTTGCAGAGCTTCTGGATATCAAGATTCCTATTGTGAGGACTGATGAAAACAACATTCAAGAAAACAAATTGCTCCCTGATGCTGCACTATTAAAAAGTGTCAGCTCAGGATGTTTGAGGTCAGTGGAGTGGCTGCATGGTGCTGCAGTGAAGCCAAGTTTTCTGGATTTTCCTGGAATTGATTTTGAAAATGCTTATGGAATGAGGAGAGCATACAGCGAAGGAGACATAAAGGTTAGATCAAATCCATTATGGTACTTCTGTGTGTATTTGATTATAGGCCTTTATTGCACTTTTGAACGATTTTCTCTTCTGCTTAGATCCTCCTTGTATGTGGCAGAAAACATAGACCTTTACCTGAAAAGAATCATATCTTGGCAGTTAACTCTGCACAAGGATTCTCTGTGTGCTTGTGGTGCTTTTTTATTGTTTCTGAAAAAATGTAGTCATAAGTTCTGATATTGTTGCAAGTCAAGCCACTGACATGAATCACTTGGAACTCCCAGCTTTTCTTTATTAGTATTGTTCCATAATGTTGCTGCTCCTGTTAGCCCTTCCAGTTGGACAGATAACTGACACCTTTCTCTTGGTGCCTTTATCAAGAATTCAATCAATTTTTTTCCCACGTAAAATGGAACTGTAGATGAAGAACGACAATATCCGCTACTTCCAAAGCAGAATCTGTTGCTTTTATTTTCAGTTTTAATTCTATTTTCCTTTATCATTTCTCTCGGATAATCGACCAGATTCGAGTGGAACATTTCTATGCAATTCAGCACCAAGCATGAATATGCTCTATAAAGAAGTCTACGGACTGAGAATTGTTTAGATGCTTCTGGCCATTTGCACAGGATGGGGCTGAGTCATTGATACTGAGTTTTTATGACAGACACTTGGTAACGGTAATCCGAGCCTCATACATTCTACTCTTGACCGACCATTGATTATCAACAACTGCTCTGCTGAGGACCGCCGGGAAAAGCTTTCAAGGTACAGGAATAAGAAGACAAAGAGGAACTTTGGCAGGAAAATAAAGGTAAATAATTAAGTATTATTGTTGATTTGTTGTATATTTACTTTCTGACTTGCCTGAACTTCATAAAAGTATCAGCCCCGTGAAAATTCAGTCACTCATTGCCTGTGTTTTAAAATCAAAGGGGTCTGATTATAAAAGGCATCAAAACTTGCATAACTCAGATCATACTTGGTGAGATGTATCCATTCCTGATTTTCCACACTGGATTCAACTCACAATATGTTTGTTTCAGTATGCTTGCAGGAAGGCTCTTGCAGACAGTCAACCAAGGATCCGAGGAAGGTTTGCAAAGACTGAAGAATGCGATGTTTCCAAGAGGCAATAACTATCAACTAATTCATGAAAAGGAAAAAAGAAAGTAGAAGCGAAATACTCCCATGCAGCAATGGAAGAAATGAGTAATAGCATAAGCCTGGAAAATAGATTTGGCAGAAAACTAAGCAACTATTGTTAAATAAACTAGACCCCCAACTCGCCCACCGTAGTTGATCTCTTATATGCTGTAATAACCTCCTCAGTAGAACAAAATGGCCAAGCAGTGCTGTACATAGGGTTGTGTTGAATAAGTTGAGGAAGCAAGAAAAGGTTGTAGTTGTTCATATATCTTATGAAATGGAAATATTGTATTCCCTCTACTGTTGCTTCCACGATATTTGTTATGGTGTCCAAACTATTCTAATCATCATTGCTCCATGATATTTAGAAATGGAAACGTTCCATTTCATTATTTGTGTTTGATGAATCTATTTCATGTCTTCTCCCTATGTCCTTACTAAGGTTGAGAAGGAAACGAGCACACTGGCGATCCATGCATGTCCCTGTTAATATTTCAGTCCATGCTATCCTTGTCTTCGAACCGTCAAACACGATGAGTTTGCGTTTGTTGACAAGCAGGAAGCTTTGTTATTCTCTTCGTTGCGTGCAGGAAGAATGCCCTTTCTCATATTTAGGCTGGCTCTTTTCTGCAGTTCCTTATTAATTTACTGGTTTAACAATAATTATGAATCATATCGGTTTCATAAATTGTGGCACCAATTGAATCAGCAAATTAGCCTAGGATTTCACCTTCCAGGATGTCAGAACAGAACAGCATATATATTTTGAGCTTCCCACCAAATATATTTAAGAACTTCTTGGACAAGGTTTCTTATATATTTTGCGTAAAGGCATGGAGCTTGCAACAGAATGCAATATTTGACGAAGCATCACTATGTTCAGGTTAGATGTGACAATCCTTGTTAAAACAAAGATTATATGTCTACTTAAATTTGACTTTGACGCGCGCGTCAATGGACTAGAATCTTGTTTTTCTTCCAAATTATTTGAAATTGAAATAGAGGTTTTTTTTAAATGTTTTTTATTTATAAATATAAGCGAGAACAGAAAGAAGCTGGAAATGGATTGCCTGCAGAGAACTCTGAAGCTAACAAAAAGATAAGCGAGAACAGAAAGAAGACAGAAATGGCATAAAACATACAGGAATACATACATCCCAGTGGGATAATCAAGGAGAGCTTAGAAAGCAGTACCGAGATGAGTGGAAGAAGCACAGGAGCCGACCATAACTTGAAGGACTTCATATAGCCATGGATGGATCCAGCATGTGGGCAATGTGAGCACTTGCCTAAACTGCCAAAATAAATAAATAAATTAAATGAAGTATATATCATGTAGAAACCGGTAATGGTTTCAACGAATAGAAAAATTAAGAAAAACTTAAAAATAGATGCGTTTAGAGAATGAAAAAAACAATCCCGACGAATTATAATGAAAATGACAAATAAAAGTTAAGAAAGAATTGTATGAAAAAATATTGGTAGAAATCCAGGTTAAAAATTAGTAATGTTACCATAAAATTATAGTAAGTATGTGAAAAAAACAAATAATAAAAATAAAAAATAAATATATTTAAAATAAGAAAATAATCATGAGAACTTAATAAAATAACCGATAGGGTTGTTAATGATATTTTGTAAATAAGCTGGAAAACTAGAAATTTAACTTCTCCTTGCCCGTTAAACTGCTGGCTAGATCTGAAAAAATTAGAAGAGAAAAAAAATTGAGAGCTTCCTTACTAAAACCCTGGAGAGGAACACATATTTAAAGCATGATAGATGAATGAGTGAGTATTGAATACATCTAACTCAAGAATCAATGGGAAAATCAAGTGAAGGAAAGCAAATAGAGAGAGGAAACTCACGATATTAAGAGGAAAAAAGAAAAGTAGAAAATTTCGACTGGTTAACATTCGAAGTTCATACTATTATTGAGTAAGACATTATAAACTTGATTGTACAAGTTGAAGTAAAGATTTGAACAAAATTTATTCAAAAATCTTAAATTTTGAATTAGGATTTTTAAATGTTAAAGTGGGAAAAAGTGAAATTGTGATGTTATTGGGATGAAATAAGATGTAAATTACTCTAAATAAAACATAATTGAAGGAAAAAATTGAGTGTTTATGATGAAAGTAGGGTCGACCATTTAAGAGGGGAAAATGAGAACTTTTGAAACCAAAGTAAATATTTGTTAGTTATGTGTATTTAGTATGTGTTGTTGTGTTGATGAAGATCAAAATGAATTTAATTTTGTTGTTTAGTTGTAGTTGAATTTTCAATATAGTTTGAAAAAAGAATACGAGTAATTGATGAAATAAATAACTTATGGTTATGTGTTAATTGATTAAAATAAATAATTTATGGTTAGTTATGAGAATGATTGGTTGTATGATTGTTTGGTTTCTTATATTAAAAAAATATATATTTGAAAGTATGATAATAAGAAGATTCTACAATATTTTCAACCTGTGAAGTCTCGTAATGAGCAGTTGTGAATTATAAAAACATAGAATTTTACGGAGTACTTTTTTTAATATAATATATGTAAATTTTTGAATTTTACATCCAAAGCTTATAATTTTTGGATTTTTTGAATCTTAATTAATTTAATTATATACTTATATTATTTTGCACCTGCTGAAATTGGATATCCGTCCCTGGTCATAGCATTTAATAATTTCAGTAAAATCTGTCATGCATGAGCATAAACTATATAAGAATTTGCATTCTTTAATAAAATGTAAAACTAGTTATAGCTGAAATAAGCAGTTACAGATCCTTTTAATATTCCTGCATGCTTCAAGTCTCAAGCATAGGAAGCAAAAGCTGAATCACCATAAAAAGATTGATCTTTTGTTTGTTTGCTCCTTCTCTTAGATGCCCTCTTGTAAACTCTCCTTTCATTCAGTCACTATCTTTCTTAATAGTGCTGTTTTAAATATAAATTTTACTCGATTACTATAAAAAAATAAATATAAAATGATTGATCCTGAACACAAGAAAACGAGGAGGCTGGAGGATGTTTTGTTTATGCCTGAAAAGGATTTGAAGGATGGAAATATCGATATCGATGCTAAGGTGGCTGGCTTTGATGCTTTAGTGGCGGCTTGCCATATTGCTTATAAGAAACTCAAGCAAAAGAAGAGGGAGGAGAAACAGAAAGAGGATGCAATATTGGGGGATGGAAAGATTGACGGGTTGGTGAGGGAGAAAGCTCTTAAAAAGCATGCTGAATACCTTGAATCAGGTTTTTTTTGGAGAGAAGCTACTTAGTTCTGCTATCAAGAGCTGTGGGAGGAATATTGAGGCGGAGATTTAATAAGGTGAATGGGCCTATGACGTCCGACCAGGTTCGTGATGGCTTTACTACTAGGAAGAGAACTTCTGAGGAGAGGCCTTCTTGTTCTACGGAGAGCTATAAAAGGAATAGTTTTAGACCAGGAATTATTACTGGGGTTAGTGGTGGAGGATGGAACCAAGACTTGTTTTTGAGAAAGGATACCGTTTTCAAACGATCCTACGCTCACAGCAAGTCAAATAAGATATTGAAGGAGGAGATGCCAAACTGTGGTCTTGGCTCACTAGCAGAGTTTCCTCAAGAAGTCAAACTAAAGAAAATTTCTTTTACTCTTTCTATAATATACTAAAATTAAAAAAAAAGGGGATTTGATAAGAAATTTAAGAAAAATTAAAATTCTGAAAAGAAAACTTAAAAGATAATTCAGTGTTATATGCTCGGTTCAAAAGTGATTTGTATATTCAACGAATTAGATTGATCATCAAAGGAAAATAAATATTCTTTTAATTCAAGCAAATACTTATATTTCTTTAAACAAGGAATATAAAAAAAAAGATTAAATTAATTATAAATGCCCCCAATTAATTTCTTAATGTCAATCAAATTAAAGATTGAAAAACAATTTTTATATTCGGTGAAGAAAGCCTTAAGAGCAAAAAAAAAAATAATCAAGTATTCTAAACTATCGTTAAAAAACTTAATGATTGTTACTTGTCTTATTCTTTTAACCTAAAAGTTAAATCAACCTAATTCATTTATTTTTCTTCATTCTTGATTCAAATCAACAATTACGGATTGAAAAATTCACATAAAAAAAGCATATTTACCACATAAACCATTCAAAAAGTTTGAATTAAAATAATAGTTTGTGTACCGAATTCAGGCAAAATAAGTACTTCAATGTCTAGAAATAAAGTTATAAACATCCCTTCTCACAATCTAAAACAATAATGGAACAAAACTCCTCTAAACCAAAAGCCAAAGTTTAGTTCATAACTGCTGAAAAATTAACAAAAAATAGAGAGAAAAGAATGTTGTAGAGAAGAAGAAGAGGGGTTGTTTCTGCCGTGATTTGCTTCCTTTATTTTTTCCCTCAGCTGCTGTCTTTTGTTAGGATTCTTCTTTTGATTAGGGGTACTTAATATTACTTAATTCCTTTTATTTATCTAGTTATTAAAATTGGTTAAATCCCTCATAATTTGTGTTCAAAATTGACTTTGTTGTTGTCACAACTCTGCTGTAATTTAGACTATGCTGCAACTTAGACTTTGTTTCTGACTTTGTTTCTTGGAATATTCGACCATTTCAGCTGTATTCTTTCATTCATGGAATGTAAGAGGCTTGATTTTCACATTTCTTGGATCTTAAGACCCACTGTTTCTATGTTAGACTCTTAACTATAGTAAGATGCTCGTCACCGTTAGTTTTCTCATTAGATCAATCTCTTCCTTTAGATTGCGTCTGTATTTTTGTCTTCAAAACGATTTTATCTGACTTGGAATCCTTCATAAAAGTTGTAGTCCTGGATGTGTATATGATTTTCAGCTTTTGAATCGCATGAATTTGATATTCGAGGCTCAAGATATACTTGTTTGAATCTATATTATAAAAGTAGAGAATTTTGTTGTAAGTAAAATTTCGACCTGATTTTGCAGGTTTGATTAGAGTCCAAACGAACTCGGATTTCTGTCCATAATACCTTTCTTGAAAGCTTAATTTGTATACTTTAATAACTTTCATTCATCCCATATTCACATTCTGAAATTATAGCCTGATGAAAAATTAGTAACAAGTAGCAAGGTCCGAAATATAAAATGCAGAAATTTTTATTTTTTAGTAATTAATTCATAAAGTTTCTTGGGCATGCCAAACTTATAAATAACTTCAAATTAGCTCAAATAAACTCAAAACACGTTAAAAAACATAGTTTATACATACATACATACAAGAATAATAATAATAATAATTGTCCAAAAACTTTTTAGTTACTAAAGAATCAATTCTAGAAAAAGCTGAAGAGACAATGAAGAGAGGAATTAATCCAGAACAAAATTAGGCTATAACGTCTGACATAAACTGTGTCTCGTTTCTTTCACCCCTGTATCGATCATTTGATCTTATATCACTACATTTGAACTACTTCTAGCTAGTTGATGTAACCACTGGAAGCCTTAATATTGCAAGGGCATTGCCTTATTCTTCTTCTTCCCAAGACTCTGAGGAAGGAAGGTCGTGGTACAGATCAGCTGAAAAAATAATAAAACACATTTAATCAAAACCTGGAGGCTGACAGAAACTGTAAGAACAAAAGAGGGTGGCTATTATTTGCCCTTGGGACTAGATTCTGGAGAATCAAACAAGGTAACAGAAGATAAAATTCTGGTTAATAATATGAAAGAACATGGAATAGTTTACAAAGAAATATATATATATTTCCATAGATTTTAAGATAGAAGAGAACCATGAATAGTTTCAAAATATACATAAGGAGTTCATCTCACCTTTTTCCCTTGTCAGCTGATCACTGGAGCCAGGCCCTCGCTGCTCCATGAAATTTTGCCCTCGTTTCCTCGTTGAAGTTTGCCCATCTGTTTCTGCACCAAAGTGTGACATCAGTGTTTGATCAATGTTTGCGACTGATGGTATTCTGTCCGTCAACACGCTTCAATAAACAGAAGAGCAGTAAAATTACTAGAGCATATATAAGATTTCCAACAGCTTCTGCTATAACATTTCGATAATTTGAAAATTCTTTAATCTGCACTAGTTCAAGAAGATTTATGTATCTATAGAACAGAATTCAGAGTAGCGTGCCCTGAAATATATGAGAACAATGGTATGATGAATGAGCCATCCTTGCAGCAAATTTGTAAGATCATCTCCAATATAAATCACTCAAAACATAAAAGAAGAGGACAAAATTATTTTGATAAGGAAGACTCACCCTCTCCTGTGATTAATCATCTTTGCTGGGGAGGGTAGAGATACGGTGTAATTTGATTACCACCAAAAACAAAATCTGATAAATCTTGATTAGTCCCCAACTTTCTAAACGAATCAGATGCATTGCTTCCCATCACCATCCTTCAACGAACAGAAGAGCAGTAAGCTTACGGCAGATTAAACAAAAGCATTGCAAAATTTGTTATCGGTATGCATGTTAGGTTTCAATCCCAGTAGATAAAGAGTTATGCTTACATAAACATACATAAGCAATAGTTTATAAAGATTTCACCAAAAAGAAAAAATTCTTAATGCGCAAATAAATATAATAATTAATGGCTAATTTGAATTAATTAAGGCTAATATCCCCTTAAAGTGTTCAACCAAGCCCCATATCCGTAGAGCTTTAACGGTGGTCACCAAGAATCCAAATCCCATGTGAAGTCTAATCCCTTCAATACAGGGACAAATCTAGGATTATTGAGACGTGGGAATCAATTTTATTTATTTACTTTTTTGTATAAGAAAGTGGAGAAACAAAGAAATAATTAAAACATATATATCAAGTAATATATTAGTTAATATATAATCACTTTTTCTTAGGGATTGGACTTTGACATTTCTCTAGGAAAGAAGATTGAACTTGAAACAGACAAGGAGAGCTAAGTTCCTATCTTTGGAAGTTAAAATATTCAAACATATTGATTAATTTATCAATTTCGGATTTTTCCCTTCTCTGATTATTGATTCTTTTTATTTTATTTCTTAAATAAATAATTAATTTCATGTTTTATTTTACTTCTAATCGATCAAAATCAAACGCATACATACAATGTATTTAAAACTCAAAATCGAAACGCTCACATTATATTACATGTTAAATTAAAATATTTCTACAATTATGATTGGCTATTTCTTTTTTTTCATTCACTTGGATATTTTGTGGAGTTATATATTTTATAGATTTACCCACGAGAATGCTATACGATGACGTGACAAGAGCAGGATCATGGTCGTTAGCAGTTGTAACAGAAATCCCAACAGGAAAGGGTTTTGGTTTCTACTTGAAATGAAACTCTTTTTTTCTCCCTTTCCGTTATGGTTTCTACCTTGACGACGTGAACAAAAGCGGCTGTAAAAGCTTCATAATATTCTGACAAGGATTTACTCACAAATCAAACTCTATCCTGACAAGAATTTACATCAAGTACAATGCCCTCCCTCTTGTCTTTATAAATATACTCCTGCAGGCTTCAAGTCTCAAACACAGGAAGCAAAAGCTTAGTCACCATGAAAAACATTGATTCTTCAACGTCCAAAGTCGAAGAACGCAAGAAAGAAAGCGAGGAGGAGGTGGATGTTTTGTTTGTGACTGAAAAGGATTTGAAGGATGGAAATATCGATATGGATGCTAAGGTGACTGGCTTTGATGCTTTAGTGGCCGTTTGCCATATTGCTTATAAGA
>Ga0307510_10009772_pt1 | contig 11416 bp, 16 predicted proteins | sample 12_EM_MG_FD_207224 | JGI IMG/M metagenome (GOLD analysis project Ga0307510, IMG submission 207224) | Populus trichocarpa ectomycorrhiza microbial communities from riparian zone in the Pacific Northwest, United States - 12_EM | ecosystem: Host-associated > Plants > Roots > Unclassified | place... | reverse complement strand
CCGTCAAGCCGGAACCCATCGGTGCTGAACCCGCGGTTGAGTTGCCCACGTTGGCAGTGTCCACCGAAGCCCCGCCACCCATACCCGACACACCAACTGCGGTGGACGAACCACCGATAGCGGCCCTCCGAACGATGGTAGACTCGTAGGACCGACACTTTGCTTGCTTGCCTCGTGCTTGTTTTGTCGCGCTTTTACATTCAGTTCTACTATATCTCTGTACCATGTTTCCGCATGGGGATTGCATACCATTCTATATTCACATTCATGACATGACGGTGATGATGTTGTGTTGAGAGTCACATTTCGCACGCGCACAAAGTTGAGCAAGCAAGCAATAATAATGATACAAACAGTCATCGTCCTCCTCCGTAGTAAGAGGCGACCAAACTGGATAAGGGGCTAGACAATGAGATATTCCTGTGCAGATGAGAGCATATCCAAGGAAGGAAACTTTAGTCCTGCATTTCGGCTCGTGAAAATCCATCATCCAAAACTATATCACCAATAGACGTGGCGCTCGATGGTGTGCGGCTTCGGCCTCGTGTAGATTGTGCGCTTGACGCGGGTCACGGATGGGTACCATGCCTGATAAACATTGCCAGGCTCAAACTGGACCTCAACTATTTGCCTGCCCTATAGATCGCAAGGAAAGGAGAGGGAGAGGGAGTATTAGGAGAAAAAAGGCACCATGACGACGGTGGGACGTACGGCGTAGTCGATGTGCGAGCCAATGACGAGGCCTTCGCGACGGCCGTAATTGCCATGCTGGACAGCGACGATATCACCGGGCTGTTATATGATAATGTAGACCCCCACGGGAGTAAATGATTTTTTTGTTGTACGTCGGTCAGAGCGATCGGCGGATAAGAGGCGGAAACAGTATGGGACTCTACGCACGACGATCTCTTCGCTGGACATGTTGGAGTGTGCGGTGGGGACTTTGCTTGATGTTGAGGTGTTTTGTTGTTAGGAGGGGAGGGAGGGAGGGGGAGTATATAGTGTGTCGTTGTGAAGGAAGGGAAGGGTCGACGGGTTTTATATGGCCAGGCAGGTACCCCCAAGAGATAAATAATGATGGCATTGTTCTCGCGCTCGCGCCGGCACACGTTCTGCACGCGGCATTCGCGAGGCGCTTATATCATACCCTCATTTTTTTTTCTATCGAGAGACGATAACAACATCGAATTTATTGATCCCTTCCTTCCCCCAAGGACCGCCCATGTAATTTGGTCCCTCCTCGAGCATGAAAAGACAAAAGAGCGAACGGATTCGGACGGGCGCACGGGAATATATCATTTTCGTCCTTTCTCTTTTGCCTGTTTTGGAGTGACGTCTTTACGCCTCGTGCCGTCCCATCAACCACGTGTCCCGCGGTTTCTCGGATCCCCTGTCCCGGCCCCTTGAACCCGGGTCATCATGGCATGGATGCATGATGCCTCATTCAAGCGGCATTCCAGCGCAGCTTGGTGCGTGCACGGAAGCTGTGCGTCGTATCTGTCTTGCGCTGCTCGGAATCAGACTTGTTCTCCGCTGTTTCTTGTTGGGAGACATGCACGTAGCATGAGCCCGTGCAACTTGTCCGGAATCGATCTGAACAATCATTAATCAATGATGGGGTGTCGTTCCTTATGTGACCTCCCCAGGTCTATGGAATACATTTCAAGTTCAAGTTACGGACCTAGAGTATCCGGTTGAGCTGGGTGTTTGAGACTTGGTTTTCATGTTTTCTGTTATGGTGCACATCGAGTGATATCTGGATCTCCGAAACAGTCGCGTGCCCTCTATGGCTTGAATTATGGACCCGATAATAGCCTGATTGGGAGCGCAGGAGGATGAAACCGGGAGCGCTAAGCGAGGCCTCGGTGCCCAAATATTTGGGTTACTTTTCATAGCCCCATCTGACAAGGTGTCGCACACCCACGTGGTGATCCACGAGACGCTGGCATGTCAGGAAGCGCGCAGTAGATCTATCACCGGACGACAGACGAACTGAATGTTGATCACAAACAGGATTTTCCAATCGCATATGATGTACTGTATGATAAGGAGGAACAAACTGGTCCTAAATATTTACCACGGTGTGAAGTTGTCAATTCCCAACTAAAAAAAGGAAACGGAAGCAGGAGTATCTATTTGTACAACCAGGGAGGGATATGTCAGTGGATCTGTAGATGAAGGCCATATCTTTCATCGCGTCTTATCCTCTGCAAGAATTGCCTCGTTCAACTCGTCCAGTGGAGCCAACTCTTTCTTGTCTATGAGATCAAACTGCACGTTCGGTGAGCCATGCGTGTTTTGCGCATCTAATGGGTGACACACCTCGTTGATAAAGAGGAAAAAGTGGCGATAGCTCGTATTAAGGTGGGCTTGCATACGTCAACGAAAGGAGAAAAATGGCCACGAAAATTCGAATGAAACACACCTTCGATGCCGAGCGCGCAGATCTGATCAAAGTGGTTGCTGTATATGTGCGCGTACACGCGGAACAATCGTCGCACGATGGTGCGCACGGTGTCTTTGAATGTCCGAGGGAACGACACACCTACATACACCCCTTCGTCAGCAGCGCAAAAAAAAAGGGATCACGGGAGGATGCACCGATAGTATTGGGGAATACGGACTCGTCATCGAGGATGTTCTGGGCCCAGTTCATGAGGGCGTCGACATACTCGGGCGCGGGAAGCTTCGTGGGGCGCTTGTAACGTACGCCGTCTTCCCAAAGGTACTCGTATCTGATTTCGTAAAGCGGTCGATTTATCATCGTAGTTAAAAGTGAGACTAAGCGCGCAGGCTCACCGAGGGCCCGCGGACATGATCGGGCACTGCGAAATGCGCGCCATTTCAGATTCAGAGAGAGGATGAGAGTCGAGACGACGGGAAGACAGACCTCCTGAGGGGTGCAAAATTCCGTAACTGTGCCATAAAGCATGTTGAGGTGGTTGAAGAAATCGACGGCTGGAACGACGCGGTCATGCCTTTGACGGCGAGTCCTACAAAGCCGACTGACCATGGACAGCGAGCCATTCGTTGAGATCTTCGCCTTCTGGGAGCTTAACCGCAAGTCGGAGGTTCCCGGATCCCTTTGGAGAAAGTCGATATATATATCGGATGCTGTATGGCAACGCGTATCTAGGAACGCACCAGCGTCGCTTCGGCATATTTCCTGAGCTGATATTGCTTGGTACCCTCAGGTACATCTCGGCGTGGCTTGAAGGTGCGTGTCTTACCTCTGTAAAGGGTTAAAATATAATATATCTAAGGGTCGTGGTGATAAAATACAGTTCTTACAGGCCGAAAAACGTGGACATAGTTGATTGATTGTGGGTGGAGAATGAGAAGATGGTCACATGGTCACAAAGAGATATCGTGATCACGTGGCCGAGGCTATCGTCACTCGTCTCGTCATTCGCTGACCGATCCATTACTGTACGCCGATGTACATACGCCGGCGCATTGAATGGGTTATGGATCCGTCAGCTAGTCAGCTACTCCTATAATTCGTTTATAAATGGCCTCTTGTCCTCTCGAGCATCCCTTTCAACTTCAAGCTCCTTTACTATCATGTCGCGCATACTCATTGTTTTGACCTCTGCTACTCACACTCTACTGGGGCCCGGGGATCCAACTGTAACTAACACCATCATGATCTATGACATCCTATGCATCCTAATTGGCCATTATTATAGGGTTGGTTCCTTCCTGAAGCAGCGCACCCGTACTATGTCTTGTCGCCCCACTACCCCATTGACTTCGCTTCTCCTGCTGGGCCGAACCCGCCGCTTGACGCTGGTAGTGTCGAGGTATACACGGTTCCTGGTGCTATACCATGTGACAATATGGTGACGTATTTCGTTGAAGTTTTCCAAGGACGACGATGAAAGCATGCGCTTTCTGAACGATCCCGCTGTCAAGTCTCTCCTCGAGAACGCAAAGCCCCTTAGCGCTGTTCGCCCGGATGATTATGCGGCGATATTTTACGTCGGTGGACGCGGTCCAGTCCTTGACCTCCCGACCGACAGGGCGAATATTCGATTGGCCAATGCAGTATGCCCAAATCACAATGGGAATGTCTCGTATCTTACACCTCTCCCCTAGATCTACCGCTCTGAAAAGATCATTGCCGCCGTCTGCCATGGTACCGCGTAAGTGGGGAAGGTCCCTCTTTCCTTCGCGAACATTAATACTATAATTTGATGTCAAGTGCGCTCGTAGGTGTTACAGGTGCAAACGGAGCGTCCATCTTCAAGGGCAAGGTTGTCACGGGGTTCTCCAACGCCGAAGAAGAACAAATTTATAAGGTCGAGGTAAGCGCGACCGTTATGTCAAGGCACGTTTATTGCAACGAAGGATAGGCCCTCCCGTTCTTGCTCGAAGATCGCGTCAAAGAACTTGGCGCGACATATGAGAAAGCAGATAAGCTTTGGGCGGTGCGACCCCTATCCTGCTATGTTCATGACCTTTCCGCTGACGCAGCAGTGGATTCGCAGCCTAAGGTTGTGCATTCCGGCAACCTACTCACTGGGCAGAACCCAGCCTCCGCCAAGCCCCTCGCCCAAGACCTTTTGACGAAGCTGCAGGCCCAAGCATAAGGCCTATTGTAAAGCGTATCTGCATGAAATATAGGAGAAAGAAGAGTAGTAAATAAAGGGATGTACTAGTAGGTGAAGACGCGCTGTCCGGAAGTATAAATAAAAGGTATTTTTTGCTCGACGACTTACTGGCACCTAGCGCGCAAGGCAGAATATCGGCGCTACTCCGCAAGTTTGAGGTGCGTCGATCTCATCATATGGACAAACGACCCAAAAGGACGTTCAAGGAGGTCAATGTTAGTTATCACCCCACTCAGCACAAGTACTGCCCTATTGCCGTTGTCGCGCTCACTAGTTTGGCCTCGAAAGATAAATATCTCCGAGGAGAATGTCATCGCATTTTTTACTTGTTCATAATCGCCTGGTTTACATCCTGATTGAGTCTCAGACTGGTTAATATTGATACGTCTGACCGGACAGGTATCGGTAAATCTACTTGAACAAATTGCCCACCTCAACACAATGGGATGCGATTGTCCGTGCAATACAGTACTTCAGACAGGGTTGCGATTTGTTCCTGCAAACCAGAAGAGTTCATGCCAATAAACTGTTCGAAGAGTGTATGGTAGTACAGATAATATACTGTGGGGCATTAGCCTCCAGAATGAAACCCCAAACACCGGGTCTCTTTATTCTTCATTTATCAATAATTTTCGATAGCAATCATCAAATATTGCTACCCTATCGAAATCACGGAAGTCAGTAGTTCAGGCTCTTCATTGGCCGGGACACCGTGCCTCAGAAAGTATTCATAAACTTTCTTTGCGGCATCACTCTTCGCATCGTCTTTGTCCGTGCCCCTCCCTACGGCCTCGATACCGCGGACTATATGACGGTAAAGATCAGTGCAGCGACCTCGCATGTTGATGTAATACCATGAGATCCTCACACTTGACAATGGCCATATGGATGGGGGTATCGTCTCGACCCTCTTTGGACATCACATAGTGCAAAAAGGGCGTCAGATTTCCAGTCGGGTGCCGCTGGAGGAGGAGGCTGAGAGCGTCGGCGTGGCCGAGAGCGTCGTCGTAGTCAAGGGGTACACCGTTCAGCGAAAAGTCCTCATAAACTTGCTTGGCGGCATTACGCTTCGCAGCACCTTTGTTCTGGCCCCTCCCTACGGCGTACTCAACACCGCGGACTACGGGGAATGGATTAGTTCAACGGCGTCACACTTTGATACGTGACGATGGTGCTCACACTTGGCGGTGGCGATATGGGTAGGGGCGTCGTCTCGGCCCTCCCTGGTCATCACATATTGGAAATACTGCCTCAGATTTCCGGTCGGGTGCCCATGGAAAATGTTATTGAGTTCGACAGCGTAGTCAAGCTGGTCGCCGTAATAGCTAGTTGAGGAAGTACGACGCGATAGGAAGGAAGTTGGTTGAGATGACACCATAGAAGCACTGCCAGTTGATCCTTCATGCGGTCCTCCGAATGCGTCCGGAGATAGAGTTGCTACCTTAGCAATTGCTGTATTGGCTCCTGACCCGCTTTGGTCGGCAGGAAAAAGGTCTTTGAGTAAAATCTCTCAACAGAGAGCCTAGGGATACAATACTTTCGAAAACTTACGACACTGAAACTGCTGTATCCTTGGCGATGAACTCCGCAGGTGGTCCATCAGTTCATCTGGCTGGGAAGTTTTCAGAAGCTACGGGGGTGAGGGTGATAGCGTAATCGATGAAGCACCAAGCATACGCCACCACCAATGTATGTCAAGTCATCATCATGAACCAGAGCCATATCGCATTGGGGTGTTTGCTGCATGACTTCAATTACAATCGTGCACGCATGCGCAATAGCAGAAATGGCTTTACTCACCTCGGCAAGGTACTGTAACAAAACGCGAAGGGGATCCTGATACGTCGAGACTCAAACAAAGCTAGGGAAATGACAACCTGGAACAACTTACATTGCCATCGGCAGGACCCTCGATGACTTCAAGTCGTGTGTCAGATTCAGGTTCATGCCCACTTGTATCTGGACCAAGTCCAGCCTGTCCCCGAAGCCTCCGCCAGATACCCAGGAAGCGGGTGACACGGAACCCTCGAATAAAAATACATTGATTTTCGGGTAGATCCTAGCACGTGCAAGGCCGTTCCCGAGAAATTTCAGGATACGCTTGACCTTGAAAATGTGTGGAATCATACCCGGCCGGTCGGGCCAAGCTTCAATTCCCCTCCATGCACATGCTTCCGTTCAAGTTGAACGCCAGAATGGTTAGACACTTGAGCGTTGAACGACACCCCGGCGTTCCGGTGGTGCTGGTTGAATGCGACGTTGATCCATGATTTCGTGAGATGTCGGCCTGTGACTAGAACGATGTCCTCCATTCGATCGACGCCTAGACCAAGATTCCGGGTAAAGGCAAACCACTCATCGATATGAGCAACCATCCAATTGCCGAATTTAGCGCGAATGACTGTGTCCTCACTTCGGGCTGAGATGGGAAGAGATAATAGAGCACCTTGGTCGCCATCACAAGTAAATGCAACTTGCGATTCATCTTCGGGTCCATATTTAGCGTAAGCGGACAGTATTCAAGCGGATCAGAAACACGAATACCGAGAGGTCGATGGACGAAGTCCATAAGACACCAGAGTTACTTGTTTAGAGCAGAAATGATTGGAATTTTGTCCACTACCCGCACGGATTTCACCCTTGAGGATATGCCCGGGAATAGGCTGCAACGGTTCATGACCTTCCGGGACGAGAGAGGGGTTTTGATGGGACGGATGATCTCTAGGATGTAGAACATTGAACAAGCGCTGGAAATAACCATCCCGAATGAAACCAACGTCGCCCACTTCGACGGCGTTGTACTGTCCTCCTGGGTCTGGTTCCCATAAAGCAAAGCCGTAAGTAGGAAATGCGATAGCAAGTTCCTCACGGAAGATGTTGTGATGAGCCATGTCGATGGCGCACTCACATACGAGGACTACTACAGTAGTACACGAGGCAAAGATTAGTATGGTGGCGCAGCGGTCTTCTCACGGTCAGAGCAACTACATGTAGAACAGCCTGAGAGATGCCAAGCCACAGTAGGCTTCAATGACTCGGTGGCCCATTGATAAACACAGCACGCGTAACGATTGAGGAATACGAAGAGCCCGTCGTTCGAACGCGTGTGTAGGGATATATGTCGTCAATAAACAATGGAAATGTATCAGCATTCAGCGCTTTTCAGCGCTTTTTCAGCGGAATCCAAGCGCTTGTCTCGGGCAATACCGCTCCGTTCTGTAGTCGGAGTTTATTCAACCCTATGACCAACCCTACCATGTCCAGTGGCACTGCCACTCATTTGCTGCTTGCTCAAGCGAGTCCACGAGTACGTAGATGCATCGTTGTGGTTGTCGTAGGGCATATGAACACCGTTGAGGATGCCGGTGATGTATGGGTCATTGTTTTTCCTATCATGATGATTTCTCCTATGACAAAAAAAAATTGTTCATTGGTTTAGCGCGGTATAGCCCTGAAGTGATCACGACAACCTAGTGAACTATGCACCATCCACGTCAGCCCGTCTGCAGGGTTAATGAACTTTTTATAGAAATAACGTTGTCTTGTGTTTCTTCAAGACCGAAGAACAAGTTAGTAGACTCAAGGTGGGTCGGGACTCCTTACTACCTGGTACAATGCAAGAGGCAGTCGAACGTTTGGTGGATGTAACATCGCATGGCCCTTCTGGCGAGAGATATTCACGTTCGACTTGCTATTTCCTAATGCTCTGATCTGGTCTGTCCGGTTGCGCGGTGTTTTGGTTTGCCAGACTTTGTCTCGAACTAAACGATACACCAGCATCGAGAGAAATGGGGATGTCGGTGCACGATGGAATCATACAACAGGTAGGGTTGGCTAACTGTTGGCATGCAGCAAGGTCGCTTCTATTGACGAGCAAATCGCACCCTCAACCCAACCTCCGGAAAGCGCGGTGATTCGAGAGACGCCGAGCTCGTGTGGTAGGGGTTGTGCCAGTGGACCAGGCGGTGCTGACGATAGTAAGTTACTGTACCGTGCACGCTTGCCTTTCCAAAGCTGCATGAAAACGCGTCCAGTGTTGCGTATTGCACTCGGTCGTTCGGTCACATTCGCGGAGGGGCGACGACAACGCGGAGCATTCGAAGCGCCAGTCCGAGTCAGGGGAGACGCGAGATCGGCGGCTAATTTGAGGCGCTCGGTCAGGTTGATGTCTGCCGAGTCATACAGCACTTGTACGGTAGCCGAGGCGCCCTCCCTCCCGTCCCGGATCCAACGCGTTGGGCCTCTTCCGCTCCCATCGCGATCGCTTGCGGGCACGTTCCACGAATTTGGCCGCCGGCGTACGTTTATACGAAGGGGTCGATCATATCCTCTGTAACCACTGGCATGAGGAAAACATATGACGAAATGGAGATAGAGACCTTGACAGAGGCGTACTAGCCTTGCCGGTGGGAGACGATTGTTCTCTGTGCCCAACTCTCTCGCGCCCTTGCCCTCTCATTTCCCGGGGCGGATCTCCTTGTTAATTCCCGATTCTCGAACCCTCCGCCCACCCACCCGTCGCACCGCTCAAGATGGATAATTGTGCGCAAGACATGTCCAAGACTGATCGACGTCGTACGTGAACGAACTGTAGTGAATGTCTCGGGAGTGCCAGAGTGCTTGATATATAGACAAGCTTGGAATATTCACGCCCCTTGAGCTAGAGACACTTAAGACAAAATGTTGATTTGTTGATTTTAGCCTGAGAAGCAGTTTGTGGGATCAATTTATTTCACCGTCGATCCGCCTTTGTAAAGACGTAAAGACCATCCGAATCAGAAACACAGATCATTCACTCGTAGTAAAAACAAAAACAATCATAGAGACAATCGTTCGCACCAAACTTCCCTTGTATCGAAACTATAGCAAGAGGAATCCGAGTTCCTTTAGGCTCCTTCACCTTCAGTCGGTTCCGGTGCTGGTCCCGGGACACCGTTCACCGAAAAGTTGTCATAAACTTGCTTGGCGGCATTACGCTTCGCAGCGCCTTTGTTCTGGCCCCTCCCTATGGCGTACACAACATCGCGGACTACAGGCAATGGATCAGTTCAACAGCTTCAGACTTTGATTCGTGACGATGGTGCTCACACTTGGCGGTGGCGATATGGATAGGGGCGTTGCCTTGGCTCTCCTCGGTCATTACATATTGGAAATGCTCCCTCAGATTTCCGGTCGGGTGCTCCTGGAGGAAGTTGTTGAGATCGACGGCGTAGTCACGTTGGCCAGCTAGAATTGCGTGCGTCAGAATAGCATATATGAGACACCAAGCGAGTGTCCTCACCAGCAGTAGTGGTAGACATCGTTCTAGTCGCTGTTGTTGTAGGATTGATAGTTCGAAGAGATGAGGAGTGGGTTGTGTCAGTCCCAGGAGGAGAAAGATCCCTCTATATACTTTGGCAGCAACAGCATTTCCAGAAACAATATCCACCTTTACCTCTCTCCCGAGGAAGACAATCGCATAGAATATTATCCATTTGTGACAGTCCTACAGTCCGACAACGACAGCGTCTGGGATTGGTGAAGGTAGAGCAGGGTGATGGGAACAGAGATCAAGCCTACAGCTATTAGGATGAGACAAAATCGGTCTATGCTGCCTTTTTTACACAAAGGAGCGCTGCAGATCGCACACGGTCCAAGATACAACAATGAAACCTTACGCCATGACGCTTGCGAGAGCCAGAGAAGAAAAGAAGAAAGGGAATCTCGGGAGACCGGAAAGCCAGTAACTCGGCCAAGCGACAAGACATGTGTTCCCAGAAAGCGAAACTGAGCGTCATGAAATGTGGGTGGAGGGGAGATGATTTCGAATCAGGAAGCGGTGTTGCGTTTAAGGGGAGGAGAAAAAAACCAAGCTAGTGAGGTGTTTACATTTAAAACGGCGCTCACAGGCTCGGCTGTGTCTGAACTCCGCCTCAAACCGTTAAGAATTCTATGGTGAAAAACCTACCCGTGAGGTACAGTACCGTATGCCAGGTAGCGCGGTAGTGCGAAAAGTGCGAAAAAAGGGAAACCGCTTGGCCTCCAGGAGTCCGGGTTTGTGTCATCTTGACAAGCGTACAGTCCCTAAAGCGAAAACTTCCATGGGCCGGGCCAACAAACCGGTATCAAGGCCCTTCGGTATTCTGTAAGCGCTTACGTCTTCGTAGTGCACATGACAACACAAATTCTGTGCGAGAAAGCTCCTCGGGCGGAGTCGTACCGGCGGAGAGGGCGCCTCTAAATCAATCACTGGTGGTGACAGCAGCGCGGGATCTCCACACTCCCATCCAAGCGATCGATGCTTTATCGAACCCTGGCCCATGTGCTGAGTATTGGCCCCTTTGTGTGGATTCGAGTAAATTTTATAGAACATCGCCGGAGAGTTCACCGTCGGGGGCTTTAATCCATCCAGCCTAGCCACAAAGCCGCTGAGGTTTTGGTAGGTGTAAGCGCCGACTGGTGTAGATAAGCTGAGGGTCACGAGCACGGATAAGGGATCACTAGGTCACTAAGCGCTCGACGGCGGGATGGAGATAATTGTGCCTCGTTTCCTCCTCCATATTTTGAGTCAGGGGTAATGGATTGGTCAAGTTCCCACACCTTGGGGTACGAGGAATGGAAAGAACCAGCCAGTCCAAAGGTGTTGGACGAATGGTATGATAACTCCCGGTTGTTCCAAGATGCTCTCCGCTGCTAAGAATCAATGGTCGATCTACGGCGCATCTCGCTGGGAAGAAAAACGCGCGCGTATCATCCCTAAATGCTTTCGCCGAGATGCTTAGGGTCGCATATAACAGCCAAACCATGAACGGCGTGCATTGGCG
>Ga0307510_10009771_pt1 | contig 11417 bp, 15 predicted proteins | sample 12_EM_MG_FD_207224 | JGI IMG/M metagenome (GOLD analysis project Ga0307510, IMG submission 207224) | Populus trichocarpa ectomycorrhiza microbial communities from riparian zone in the Pacific Northwest, United States - 12_EM | ecosystem: Host-associated > Plants > Roots > Unclassified | place... | reverse complement strand
TTTCACTCGTCTTTGCTGTGGGCACTCACCTTCCTTTCTCTTTCTCCTTAGTATGGATATCACATCTCGGCCTTAAATCAAATTCAAGCCATATTGACCTGTCGGGCTGCCCCACCCTCTCTTACTCATGGTTTGCCGACATGCATACCGATGTCCGACGCAACATTCTCCCTCCTCACATCTATGTACACGGCAGGTGGCTTCTTCGGCAGCTCCACCGCCAACATCGTCATGGAGCGTCACGGGCGGAAGCCTGCTATACAGATCAGTGGGCTTTTCATGGTAGTAGGCTCCGGCTTGATGGCCATTGCACCTTCCACTTTCTTACTGCTGCTCGGAAGGTAAATATCTCATTCTGTCGCAGCCAACCCTGCTCACTAGCATACAGATTTCTGACAGGTTGTGGTGCCGGTATCGGTCTATGCACAGGACCTATCTTTCTCGCTGAAATCGCCCCATCGAATATAAGGGGTAGTGTCGGTAGGATTTCTGGTTTTCATTAAGATAGCCTAACTCATGACCGAAATCAGGTGTTCTCACCCAGCTTGCTATAGTATCAGGCATCATGATCACTCAACTGCTTGGCTTGCGCATGGCAACGCCAACTCTATGGAGATTTGTGTTGTTGTTTTCCTCCGTTGCCTCGGTCGTGCAGCTATGTCTGAGCCGGTTCATTATCGAGACTCCAGTATGGTTGAAGCGGAATGGCAAGTCAGAAAGCTCCCGTACTGTGCAAAGGTTTCTCTTCCAGGAACCAGGTGACCCTCGTTTCACAGTGCAATACCTGCTCTCCTTTGGACTAATATCCATTTCCTAGGTTTCGCCCACAGTGTCGAAGACCCATTACTGGATGAAACCCCGGAAGGGTTTCAACATGAATCTGACGATCGCCGAGAATCGACGCCTGTTTCAATACCGAACTTATTGACGAGTGTTGAGCTTCGGCGACCCCTGATAATGGTTTCCTTTGCGATGATATCTCAGCAACTATCTGGTAACAAAATCTACTTATAGTTGGTTTCCCTCGTTGATTGTTGACACAGGCATCAACGCAAGTAGGGAAGCAGGAATCTCGCGTCTGCTAGTACTCATGTCAGGAAGTTCTTTATTATAGCAACGATATCTTCTCGCGCGTTTTATCCGACGCAGGACCATACGTTTCCCTTGGAATTACCTTGGTCAATGTCTTGATGACGTTCCCACCAATCTTCCTTATCGATGTAAGAACTACATACCCCTTCTTACAAACTGACCGACGAGGCTACAGAGAGTTGGACGCAGGCCTCTGCTCCTTGCGTCGGTTGTTGGAGCACTTGCCTGCCTCGTTCTAAGTGGTTATGGTTTGAACACGGGAATGGTGGCTCTCTCAAGCATTTCGATGCTGATCTTCGTTATGCGAGTATTTGCTTGCTTTGCCTTTCCCTTGCCGCTCACTCGACTTTCCAGGTCTTTTGCCATTGGACTGGGACCCGTTCCATTCATCATAATTTCAGAAGTGGCCCCGTCTCGCGTATGTCCCTTAATTTCTATTATCGGTGTATGCTAAGCCATTGAACTTGGCTTAGGCCGTCTCCGCTTTGTCATCGGTGGCGCTTTCGTTGAACTGTATGGATTCTTTGCTCCCTCGCTTTTTGAAATAGTATGTCTAACTTCATACCAAGGGATTGCGAACTTCATCGTCGGTCTTGCCTTCCTACCACTTCGTAACATATTATCGGGTGGTGACTCTACGAAGGAGGGTAGAGTCTTCTACGTATTTGCTGGACTATTGTTCCTGTCTTCTTCGATATTCTTCAAGAGCTATCGTTAGGGGGCATACATTCTGTCCCCTGCCCCTGGTGGACGTCACCCCTTGTCCTGGTTCCCAATATCATGCGATCCGTTGAAAAAACCAATAGGCACCGAATCACCGAGCTCGTTCTGATGAGGACTCGCGCAGTCGTATTTGATGAAATACCCCGGACTTCATAAATTCCTGAGGCATCTCGATGCCATACACAACACATAACCTTTGGGGCATAGAACGGCCAGTGACATTAATTGTCCCGTGATGCTGGACTTCTCGCGCGCGATTGTCATTTCTGTAAGTCACTTACGTCATAATACCTGCCCTGTGCCGTGTCCTCTCGTACTCGTTAGCAATCCCCGGTCAACGATTAGGCAGCATTTGGGCAGGGAGAGAGATCGTGCAATTTATGAAGCGCCGCATATACAAAAAAATGCAAAAGCGTGCCCTGCCCAGGGCTGGGGTTGGAGCGGGGCATCCTATCGTAGTGATGGAAACAGGGATGTTTTGCTGTTCCTGATTAGTTTGCAATACAAAGGGCCAGTGGCCTGGTGACCCCGGGTCGAAGACTTCGGTTGACCGAACCTGAGTCCCGGGGGGAGTGTGTTTCTTTCACATTCGACCTCTCGCTCGCTCGCTAATCTCATGATTCGCCAAGAGCCGCACTGTCCCCCTTGAATCCTTGAAGCCTGATGGGTTGAGAGAGAACCTTCTAACGGGCATGAAAGATGCAATGCACCGAGGCGCAGCACTGTGTCGGTAGATTGAGAGGCTAGACTCTAGAGCATGAACAAAGGCTGATGTGAAATGACATCGGGCCGCTGCGGGCCCGATCAATCATGTTGGTGGCACAAAGAGAATCGGTTTTACAAGGTCATCCTCCCACCCCTCAGCGAATCAATCCTCCTCAGGAAGGCATTCACTCCAATACAGTTTCCACATATCAGAAATGAGTGCGACACGTTCGGAGGCGAGTAACAGTAACGTGTTTGTTTGAGCATCTATGGTCCTCAATTGTCATGGCAGGGATCTGGCCCTCGGTCCTTACTCGAATTTTTGGACCTGTCCCAAGTAAATTGCCTCAATGAAGTCCAGGATCACAATATAAAGGGTCTCTTCCCTGGAAAGACTAGGAACACTACAGACTCATATCTGTTGAGTGATGCGGACGAGCAGCTTCTATTGAACATCCACGTCTGTGCCCGCCCCACGAACGTCTCAGTAGCAGTTGCTTACAGAGCCATGCTACCAGTTCAACCAAGCCGTCAGGGTTAGAAGCGTTATCCTACAAACTGCCGATCCACTGAAAGGGCCCAAGTCGATCAAACTGTTGATCAACCGTAATGCCATAGACTTCGAGGATGTTGAAGATGCCTCTGAACCGGAGGTGGCTCAAGTATTAGAAGTTCCTGAGGACGCGGTGAAAGAGGGCCGGCCGGTTGACTTGAGATATGTGCGATTCCAATCGGTGAACAGCTTGCATGTGCGTGGCAGAATGTGTGTTGCTTTTGACCGAGTACTTCGAGTGACGTGTGTGCCACTCGCTAGATTTTTGTCAGCTCTAATCATGGGGAAGAGGAGACAACTCGCATTGATTCGATAGACATACTCGGGTTCACTAGCGGGTGAGCGGATCTGTCGTAATATTTTGAACCGCCTCACTCGGATTTCCAGCACGGCAAAAGACTTGAGCGAGTTGAAGAAGCACCTGGATGATTAGATAAGATAACATGTGGATGCATCTTGGAGGTCAGAGTTTTTAAGCGCGCCCAATGCAAAAGTGTACGAGTTTAAGTAGAACATGACAGATTCACTGTGACCCAACGATGCTCATGTGCGTGTCTGTGATCTCTGTGGACTCCCATATATTCTAGACTAGGGCCCGTTTCAGTAATTGACGTGCAAAGAGATCGATTATATAAGCGCTGGCTGTCAATGCGTGCGCGTGCACAATTGACTTGCCATTCAGTAGCAACTCAACCTTGAACACCGTCTTGCGACATGACAGAGTCGCAAATCAAGGAACTCGACGCCTTTCTGGCCTTCTTCTCTACTTTCAACCTGCATCGATCTGTCACCACCGCCACGGACCTGAGTGATGGCGCCGGCTTTTTCGAGATTCTCTCAACCATGTGTGCCGATCCACCGAATGTATCATCCCTTCTGACTACTGAGACGCTTTAGAGATGCAGAATACTTTCACCAGCCATCCCGTTCTTCTCAGGAGCCGTCTGACAACTGGGTCTTGCGTTTCAGTGCCGTGAAGCGGGTCTATCGACTCATGACACAGTATTTCTCCGATGTCCTTGGACAGCCTACAGACGCTCTCGAAGTGCCCGACTTGCAAGCTGTAGCAAAGGACTACAATGTCCCTTCTACTCTAATTATGTGTCGCCTCACGCTTGCCATCGCTGTGCAATGCGATAAGAACAAGGAGTTCATAGAGAAAATCCAGGGCCTGAGTGAGGCGAACCAACACCATCTTATGAAGGCCATTGAGCAGGTGAAAAAGAACTCTTCCCAAAGCTTGATGTTTATCCTTGACGTTGTTGTCATTCAGGTTATGGACAGGGTCGGACCAACCTCAGGTGATCGGTCTACCAGGGAGCGGAATAGGACTGAGTAAGCATATACCTCACTACTGTCATGATGATTGTAGCTCACCGGAACAGAGATGACTACTACTATCAACTTCAGTCAGAGCGCAGCCGCATACAGTTGGAGAAAGAGGCCCTTGAGAAAGCGCATCAAGCACTCCTAGAAGAGCAACGCACGCTCCAATCCCAACTCGACGATGCCTTATCAGAGAGGGATGATGCGTTCGCTCGGGCGCGAGAGTTGTCGCACCAAGCCGACACTCGGAGGAACGACAAGGCCGACGTCATAGTGAAAGCGGAAATGGACAGACTACGCGCAGAATTGTACGTTGTCGGACTGCGACTTGTGCTTCGTTTACCATATCATCTCTTTTCCAGACAGAAGAGCGAGGAGAATCTAGCTATTTCTGAGTCGGAGCTTGAGAAGCAAACTAGCGTCGTGGCAGACTTAACGCATCGAGTGGATGAGTTGCAGACCTACGCCGCCGAAGCTGCGCGTCTCAAGGACCAAGTTGACGAGTAAGCATGTCGTCGAAGCTGTGGGGTATTTTTTTGATGGGGCGAAGACTCCGCCACGCGTCAGATCGCCTTGCGAAAACGGAGAATGTGATGGAGAAGTACAAAAAGAAGCTACAAGAGGGTGCTGACCTCCGTCAACACGTGAAGGTACGTTTACTACCGAGACACGGGTGCCTTGTGTTGCTGAACTCTGCAGTCACTGGAAAAACAAAATGCAGATCTGGTGGACAAGAACGCATCCTTGGAGGAAGAGTACCGCAAAGTGGCCGCGTTTAAGCCGCTTATGGATTCCTACAAGAGTCAAATCGCAGACCTGGAGAGTAAAGCTGCGTCACGCAACAAAGCCTACGAAACGGTCCTGTTTGAGCTGGAGCAAACCAGGACGAAACTACGAATAACGGAAGAAGAACGTGCTAAAGATTCCGAAGCTTTGGAATTGTACCAGGAGCGTGTCCGCGAGTTAGAGCTTTCTTCACATCGCCCTATAGCTTCTGATCAATCCAAACATCAATCGAGCCATGGTACAGAATCAAGTCCACTCGGTCGAGGAGACGAGGACGAGGACTTGTTTAACAGACTGGGCGGCGAGCTAGACGATGCACTCACAGGAACTACTATGACAGATCTGAAACTCCAAGTTCGCAAGCTCACCAGAGAGCTTGAGGATTCGAGAACGAACCAACTTGATTCGAGTCGAGTTCTGGTCCTCGAGAATCTACTAGATGATGCCACCCGTATGAAGGCCCGCTACGAAGCAGACTACTTGGCCTCTCATCGTGAGAAACTCGTTCTACAGAATGAGCTCGAAGAGATTCGCAGTGGGAAGGCTCTGGGTGACGGGTATGTGCATGCTTCTTGCAGGGGTACCCTTCTGATCCTTCTACCTATGTAGGCCGGAGGCGGCGATTGCCCTACGGCAGCGCCTGAACGAGACAGTCTCTGAACTGGACAATCTGAAGAAAACCCATACGGAACTTGAATTGCAGAACAGCACGCTCTCCAGGGAGTTGACCATTGCGAAATCAGATTGTCCGTCTTGTTTTCAGTCCGTCGACTTGTTCTGACACTATTTGATCCAGTGACGCTGGTAAACCGGGATCAACTAGACATCCTCGCGTCTCTACGGGAATCCGTTAATGATGATAAAATTGCTCTGGATGAGGAAGTGGCTCGTCTTCAAGAACAATTAAAAGAAGCTGCCGAAAAGAATAAGATGCAACTGGAACAGATCAATGGCTTGCTCTTAGAGAAAGTGAATCTTCAAAGCGAAGGGATTGGTCAACGGGAGAAGATGTTACAACGAGAACGTGACTTTGGGTGCGTCTCGACTTGCCCCGTGAAGCAGCTAGCTGATCGATTGAAACGTGGCTCATTAGTGATTTGCGTGCGTCGATGTCAGGACAGGGCGTGCCGGAAACCGTGAAATCCCGCGTGTTGGGCTTGCACGAGGACAACGTCCAGCTAAGAGAGCAATTAAAGACTGTGCAGGACAAGCTGAACAAAGCTCGTGCGGTACGATTTTTTCTCCCCTTCTTTCTATGGTTCCTAGTTCTCATGATGCCCTAGTTTATCAAATCGCAGGATAAACTCTTTAAGGAGGAGCAGGCGAAACTAAGAGGGTTTTCTCCATCTGTGAGTTGACCGCATTTACTCCACCCGCAGCCCGCAGAGGCCAAGTAACCGTTCTACAGGGTGAGCTTGATGAAACCGACAGCCGGTCTCAAGTGAGGATATTGGAAGATGAAGTGAAACGGTACCAGGTGGGCGTTTATTTCATATATACCGTTATTTCTGCCGTGATATCCGAGTCTAACCTGTGCTACGCAGCGCTTGCTGAGTGAGGCACATCAGCGGTACAGGAAGGAGCAGGAATTGCTGCTGAGCGCGATTCACAGCCTCGGGCACACAGCGCGAGATCCGTTTCAGCGCTCTCATCAGCAGGGCCGTGCAATGCCAACAAGCTGGCTTGGCCAGCAGCGGCAGAACGTGGGTATCGCCTGAAGCCCGTGTTGTTCTCCCTCGTCTGACCTATTCTGTCTAGCGGAGCCCTTTGCTCTATCGACAATAAGCTATGCTTGACTCCCAGTAATTCATTTTTTAACGCCTCCGTCTTCTTTTAATGGGAGAAATGTTTGCCCCTTGTCATTGGTTTTACCCCTGCCACCGTGCCTCACTAGATAGAAATTACCGAACACCTAGCTTCATGCTAGAAGTCATGAAGCTTAACGAAGTTTATGGCTCCCATGTCCCGCACACAGACTGAGGGTGATAAGAAAGGACGTTCTACGCATATGTATAACTCGTAAGGCCCAACTCCTAAAATTAAGGCGCGAATACAGGGAAGTCCGTATTATGTAGTGTTGGAAAGGAAAAGAACAGTAAAGTACAAGTATAAACATCCATCAAAGGTGAGGACATCGTGACGAGGCTCTTCATTGATTCCACGACAGGAGAGACATATCACCGAGACGCCTCGGCTTCATAACATGTCGAATAGTACCCGCAACGGAAAGAGCCACGAAAAGGGCAGATGCCGCTACATATGCCCACCCGAGGAAGGGGTTTTTACCTCCTATCCACGACACGGTGGATATCACGATCGATTTCGTACCGGAATATGACCTGACGGGATAATCTAGAACAGACAGATGAGCCCACGAATTTGTGACAAAATTCACAACAAAAACTGACTCATGTCGATGATGATTTCGTAGCGACCCTGGATGAGATCATCCTGGTCGTTGCGCCCGTACAACTTGGTGAATGTCGGAAGACCAGCCGTGCGCATCCAATTTTGGAAGTGTTCATCGACGTGGAAATTGGGCGGTGGCTGATCCGTCGTGTAATTATTGGGGAACCTCGCTGCCCAATTGGGAGGGGGGATGATCTCGGAGAGGTTATAGGCAAGCGTCTGGGAGTATTTTTTAGCCTCGCCTGGCCAAGCGATGCCCTTCTCCGTAAGGTTATAGGTCGAGGAAGCTCCGGACGGTGGGTTTAACAGGGTGAGATTGCTGAATGTGTCTGTCGAAGGTGTAAGATGAGCATCGACGAGACACACAATGACAATCATGCGTACCATTGAACACCGAATTGGCGATCAATCCGCACGGGTAGATGACTTTGTCACCGCTGGTTGCAACGGGCTTGCAATTTCCATTCTTCAGTTGATCTACCGTGCGATGGTCGCCATTCAGCTGCTTCGGGTCATAACTTTGAACGTAACGACGGTGGTTTTGGAAAAAGTTGGTCAGCTTGTAATAGAGTAGCACCGTGGGCGTCACGTTGAACGGGATATCAAATTGAACAATGCACTGGGGAGAGGTGTTATTGGCTGACGCAGAGATAAATGCGTATTGGGGCGGCGAGAATTGGGCATCGGACTCAGACGAGCGAAGACGGTAGTTGTAATTTGGTACCGTAACGAGGCTGCTCTCAGCGTCCTGCTGACTTGACGCTGGGTTTAGCTGATCACAGCCAGTGTAATCAATCGTAATTTCGGTGACCTATGCAAAGGAGAGACAATAAGTCGGAAAGAACGGCATCATAGGGTAAACACGGACCTTATTGCTGCCGATGATGAGAAGAGCACCGATGGGCGCGAAGATGATACCGATGATAAGGAGTGTCGGAAGGACCGTCTTGGGTGTCAGAATGGGCTGCCAAGCCTTCAGCCGCTGCTGTTTGAAAGCGGTATCTATGTAAAGCCGTCATGAAGGGTGGAAAGTAAGCAAGATGAGCAAAGGCGTACTGGCTGGTCGCTTCCAACTGCCCCTTTTCCTCTTAGGTTCCTCTTCGGAAGGTGCTGAAGCTTGCTGAGAGCTCTTCGAGCGACGGAAGAGAGAGGACATGATGGATGGTGGAAGAGACGGGAGGATTGATAATAAACGTCGAGTCGAGTGATGCGCTCGGCCGGGCATCCCGGGGCATCCCGGTATGGCGCGAGGAGTGTTTATGTAATCATTCACAGTAATACGGCTGTACGGTACACGTCGTAATAAATACCCGCACCATAGAATTCACTCCTTCGGACTTTCTCCTGCCGATCCCCTTTCGTCAGCTTTCGTGATAGACGTCGAAGATGATCCGGTGGTAGATGTCTGCCGACGTAACGACCTTCGAGGTCGTTCGCCAGTTCTGGACTGAACAGGCGATACCGGCGTCGATTTTGTGGACAAACCGGGAGCCAGACTGAAGCGGGGTAACCGTATTTTCAGCGTTGGAGTAGCACTTGCACTTTGAATAGGCTGCGAAGGGGTAAATGTCGGGCTCGGCACGGGATTGCTGTCCGCAATCGTCGGTGGGTGAGACTGAGACTGAGACACGGGTGCAAACGGAACGGAGTTTGCAGGTTCGACGGGCGCAGTCGTAACTACTGGATCTCCCTTCACTGCATGAGCGGTGGACCTTTGCTGAGTTCGCGAATGGCGCGCTCTCGCCGCTTTCCGTTTTCGCTCTCGAACAGCAGCCGCAGTTGCTGCGGATCGTCGTGGTACACGTGCACCTTGCTCTTCGTCGCCCGAGCCGTTACTCTCGAAAAGGGCCGCAGACTGAGCGAAGCCTCAAACTCAGTAATTTGCTGCGCAGTGGAAGTTGAGGTGTCCTTACAAATACAATGTCGCGCTTTGACGCTCGCGCTGGCTGCTTACGTTCCGAATTTCTTTCCCTAGGCTTTTCTCCGGATGGGCCCGATTCTGAGTAAGTCTGTGCAGGTAACGGAGTATCCAAACATCCCTCGGAGTCTGTTCCGTCCCTAAGAGAACCGTGGGCATGTTTCAACGAAGATACCCGTTGCTTTGATTCTTCCGTTGAGATTCCAGTTTGTGCCATGTCTAGAAGTAGCTATACACGACGTTAATAACAGGGCCCGACAGCATTGCATGGACGTAGCCTACCAAAGCGAGCCGAACATCCTCAACGCCCATTCCCCACAGAGGATTTTTGATCGCCTCGTTCTCATCGCCGTCTAAAGAGCTTAAAGATGTGAGCGGTGATAGAGGTACATCAGCGCCGTTTTTGGACCTGTCACATTATTCTGTAAATTGTCAAAGAAACGAGTACGGTCTACGCGAACCTCTGGGTAGGACATTGTACCCCATGAACCTTGTCCCAAAAGTCAAGTTTGATAATGCGCTCAGGGATACGATATCTCTTCCCATTGATGAATACTTCGTCCACAGCAACTTTGTCATGGGGTGATGATGGCCCAACATCGAGAATTTCTATGCTGCCATTGTTGACCTGCCCAGGCCGCGCGACGTCTATTAATACTGGATTTTGCCTTGGGATCCGGTGCTTGATCCGCTTTACCCTTGGCTCAGAAAAAGAAAGGTCATAATCATGATGGCGAATACATACAAGCGTGTGGTCCACATGGTTTGGGCACATCCATTTCCTGTCCAAAGGGGGCATCGAAAGCAAAGGCGGGTTGAGACAATCAAGGTGCCAGTGAAGTGGGCAGAAATCGCAGGAGACTATACTCCGCCACAGCTCTAGTTCAGTGTCATGTTCGCTCGGCCACTGCGCCCTCGTCCCTGGGGTGGGTGTATCTTGGGTCATGTGTCTGGGGAGTGCGGACGTGCCGCATCTGAAACAAAGTACTGGTGCGCCATTCTTGTCTTTCGTGCGGTAAGGGTCGCGATATTCCATCTGACCATATCGGCTGGTGAAAGAGAATCAACGACATTCGTGGTCAGGCCTCCAGGGAAACACCTACTTGAGGCGGGGTGCCTTAATTAGCGACGTATCCACATAGTGTCCTCGCGGATTGCTCCCCACTTAAAAAAAAATCATAGGATTGGGTGACCAATCACGGAATAGTTTTCCTGAGACTCACCAAACTTGAAGTAAGTACGGATCTCTTCAGGAAGTTGAAATTCCATCGGCGGACAGCTCTGGACGTGGTGAACAAGTGGGGATAACAACGACGATGGTGGCATTGATGGGGGATTCTGGTGTCATCCAAAGAGAACAATTTATATCAGGTTCAGCTACGCTTGGAATGTATCCCCTTACCTGGTACACTTCACAGCTGGGACAAAACCACCTACTCTCTCCCTCTGGAATGTCCGCTGCCTCCATTGGCGGATCGAGACACCAAAGGTGATAAGCCCGAGTGCAACCATCACAGTAGACTAGGGACCCTAAGGAGCGACATGCCGAGCAATGGTCCTCATTTCGCTAATAGAATGAGACCTCCATATCAAATAAGAAGTGAAAAGTAGCTACCGCAGAGGAGACGTTGTTGCAAAGCGGGAGTGAGGCGGGTAATGGCTCCTCCTTGACCCTGCTGACTGCCTTATCGCTGTCCTTTTCCCTAGTCTTTCCTTTGCCCTTCTCCTTGGTACGGGCACCCTTTGAGCCCGAAGGCACATCTTCAGGGAAAGTGACTGAACTGGAACGAGAAACGAATTCGGGGTCCCAGCTGTTAGTCTGAGAATCCGTTTCTAATTGAACCGCAGCCAAGGGCTCAAGGGCATCGGCACTCGTCGCTCCGTGAGGTGGGGTATTCATCCCAC
>Ga0307510_10009770_pt1 | contig 11418 bp, 14 predicted proteins | sample 12_EM_MG_FD_207224 | JGI IMG/M metagenome (GOLD analysis project Ga0307510, IMG submission 207224) | Populus trichocarpa ectomycorrhiza microbial communities from riparian zone in the Pacific Northwest, United States - 12_EM | ecosystem: Host-associated > Plants > Roots > Unclassified | place... | reverse complement strand
TAAAAGGGTTTATTGTATTTGTTGTAGATAGATGTACCGATTTTTTTTTCTCACAGTTTCTGGGGTCAGTTGATTTCGTGAGCGGTTTCCGGGAGGGGTTTGTCGGAGATATCCTGCTGCGGCGGGTTAGCAGTGATGTTGACTTGTGTTGAACTATGCTTGTGTACTACGGTAGTAGTCTAGCCAGGACGTGATTAATGGCCGGATCGACCCCGGGGCTGAGTGCCTCCGAGGATATTTTTACAACTTGTGGCAGGTGGTGCAAGGCCAGAGTGGGGAAAGCAGTAGCAAGGTACCGTACTGTACAGTACCGTTAGGCTCGATAGGGGTTGTCATAGGCATTTATTCTATGGGCTGCTTGCTTCTTACCACCCACTTTGCTATATTTATTATACCCCCGCCACAGGCTGCAGCTGGTATTCTTTTCCTTCTGTGCTGGCTCTTCCTCCCTCTCCTTACTCCGTCTTCGCCTTCACCCTACGACCCCTTAATCTTCGAGAGTTGTTTGTCCTTTTTTGGCGAATTTATCACTCTTTGTACACCACGCCGCTGGGGTTTAGCCTCATCCGCATCCGCTCGCTCACTTTGATAAAGCCTCACTTTTTTTTTTTTTTGGCTTTCCGTTTGTCGCTCTTTCATCCCTTATCCATCACCCGCCTGCTCTCGCGCGCCCACGCTGCGCTACCGGTGCACCACAACACGGGTTCTTGCTACGAGTTGGTTTTGTTCGTTTACTGTCACCGCACGCTTCTTGCTCCGACAAACGATAGTCTTGCTCTTTCCTCTTGCTCGTGACGATGCCGGGAGCTTCTAACAACAACAACATCGAGCTCAAGTCAGACCTGGAGGCTCAAAAAGCTAACTTGCTGTCTCGACAGGAGCGGGACGATAGCGATGATGGTTTGTCTATTGGTGGATCGACCCGCAGTAGCTTGTCAGGGCATGAGCCGAAACCTACGACATTACCGGATGGCGCGGTCAAGTCGAATCCGCAAAAATCGAGTCAGACCTCCTTTTTGATATGGACTACTGTCAACACCCTGGCCACTATCGGAATTGTAAATCATCCTGCTCTCTTGGGATTGGCGATTGTTATTGCTCTGTTTTGGCTGTCGGATGTTACGGCGCTAACTCTATGATGATGGCAGGTCTTCACAAACAAGAGGATCTTCGATGATCCAAACTTTAAGAATATACAAACATCCTTTGCAGCTTTTCATTTCGTCTGCACAAGTTTGACCTTGTTTATCATCTCTCGTCCTTCCTTGGGCTTCTTTGTTCCGAAACGATGCGGGATTGTCGAGATCTTGCCCCTGGCATTTGCTATGTGTTTTAACGTCATTCTTCCGAATCTTTCGCTAGCCTATTCTTCAATCACCTTCTATCAGATTGCGAGAATCTTGCTCACACCTTTCGTGGCTTTGATAAATCTCGTGTTTTACCGGGTCTCGATCCCCACGTACGCTGCGCTCTCGCTGATTCCAGTTTGCGCTGGTGTGGGGGTGGTCTCCTACTATGACACCCGTGCAGAGACTCCAGAACAGCAAGGGAAGGTCACAACTGTCGCTGGTGTCATCTTCGCTTTTTGTGGTGTTGTAGCAAGTTCTCTATATACCGTCTGGATTGGAACATACCACAAGAAACTTAATATGAGCTCCATGCAGCTACTCTTCAACCAGGCGCCCGCATCTAGCTTTTTGCTCTTGTTCTTTATTCCTTTTGCGGATACTATTCCTGTCTTTAGCGAGGTTCCCATCAGCCGGTGGGCCATGATCCTCATGTCTGGTCTGTTTGCTAGTCTTATCAACCTGTCGCAGTTCTTCATCATTGCAGGTGCTGGGGCTGTTAGCAGCACTGTTGTGGGGCATGCTAAGACCTGTTCCATCGTTATCTTGGGCTGGATGGCTAGCGGAAGAAGTGTGTCGGATAAGAGTTTGTTAGGTGAGAACTCCAGCTACTATCGCCGGATAGCGGAACCTTTGAGCTAATGGTAGGATGCAGGTATCGTGTTGGCAATCGGTGGGATCATCATGTACTCTGTGGCGGTAATTAAGGCAAGGCGCACGGCCTAAATAGTTGGAGCGGATCTTGACACCTTTTTTTCGTTGGCCCTGGTCTCGAGGTCATTGGTGCAGTGAAGTGGGTGTTGGGGGTGTGGCGTTGGGCAATTCTGGGCGGGATACCCTGTGATAGTGCGTTGGGCTAGATGGGGTAAAAAAAAATTTCGTTCTTTCAGATATCAGTTTTTTCCTGAATGCTATTTATTAGTTGGTTATAAATGAGTTGGATAGAACAAAGAAAATTGGGTTCAGAGGGCGTTTTGTCTTCGTAAGTGGTGAATTATTGATACGGGGCGGCAGTGCTGAAGATTACAGATCTAGTGGGTTAGAGGATAGCTTGGGCAATGTGGACTTAGTGGAGTGAACAGACTGAACGAACGATCATGGGATATTCTACTGAACATGTCCACTCATAGCCAATGACTCGAGATATAGCAAACAACGACTGTTGTCTTTAACTGTTTAATGATCAGAAGACGTGTTCCTCATAGAGGAAATAGCTGTAGCAATGCGCGATCGCTTGGGTGGGGGAGTGGCAACAGGTGCGGGTAACAGTTAGGATTATTGATCTGAAACGGTGTTCATAATATTATGGAGCAATGTTATCTTTACCCCACCATAAGCCTCCCTCTCCACCATCATGAGCGCCCAGTGCCCGGGACATATCGGTACTTACCCGCCGTGTTTGTGGGAATTTGTGTGGGGCCAAACCACCAACATTCTTCTCGTAACCTACACTATCGCCACATCTGCGAGCGAGCCCTGTATTTGCTCCACAACAAAGTTACCCCACCAAGGTCTTCTGTACCTTTGGCTTTGTCACTCCTCATCACCCCGTCACCCCATTCCATCCCTTCCTACCTTCCTACCCCATCCCACTTCCATCCGATCCACTCTCGGTTCCTCGCTTCATTCTCTACACTTCATCCAGCTTTGTCCATCATCGCGAAATAACCACCAAGTCAAGGCCTTAACTAAAAGCTATGCCTCGCCGTATAGCTACTCACGCCAATTCCTGGTATGTCGCTGACAAGCGTAAGCTCGATAACCAGCTCAATGCGTGGATCCAGATGGCGGGCTCGGAGGATTGCGGGGTCCCAGAGTTTCCGGTTCCGAATGCGAGGGTTATTATGGCACCGTAGGCCCCAGCTTTTTTTTATTTGCCCCATTCACACTCCTAGTTTTGTGTCCTGTAGCTACTATGGATACAGGCTACTGACTACTGTTAATGAATCGATCGACTAATATCTCCCTTTTATGTAGACATGCTGGTTATACTTATTCCGGTGCTACCGCGGGATTCGCCTACAAGGCGTGGGATCTTTCCCAAGCGTATAAATACCATAGCTGAAGTTTTGATCGCTCAAAGAGCCGAGTTGATTTTTCTTCATTTAGGAATCGGATCTTTGTCTTGGGCCCTGCCCACCACCTTTATATCAATGGCTGTAGTATCTCTGGCTGCGACTCCTATGATACACCTCTGGGAGAGCTCACTCTAGACTCCGAGCTTCTTCGGGAACTAGCTAATACAGGAAAGTTCACCTGGCTCTCCCTAAAAGCAGATGAAGATGAGCATAGCATCGAAATGCATCTTCCATATATATACAAAGCTATCGAGCGTGCCGGGAAATCACACAAGAGTGTTAAAATCGTCCCCATTGTTGTCGGAAGCATCTCTTCCGCTCAGGAGAAAACCTACGGGACGCTTCTAAAGCCTTACCTTGAGGATCCCCAGAATGCTTTTGTCATTTCTACTGACTTTTGCCACTGGTAAAAGAGAACCCCCTTCTTTGTTGAAACACTTTGCTTAGACTCCTATCACAGGGGTGCACGTTTTTCATACACGGGCTACTTTCGCGAACTGCCCACTCATGACAATCCCAACCCCGAGTTCATACACCTCAAGGAACATGGCGTCCAGGCCATCAAACATCCCCTCCATAAGTCTATTAGGGCTTTAGACCACGAGGGCATGGCGGCAATTGCCACAGGAAAGCATAGTGAATTTGTTTCCTATCTATCGAAGACCAGAAACACCATCTGCGGAAGACATCCTATCGGGGTGATAATGGCTGCGGCAGAGCTCATGTTCGGCGAAAACAAGGGAAGCAGCTTGGGGAAGTTCAGGTATCTCTACTACGCCCAGAGCGAAGCTCTCGAGGACGCTGGTGGGAGCAGTGTTAGCTACGTGAGTGGCTTTATGGAGATGCCATAGCTCTCTCTCTCGGCCGTTATATTGCGCCACCTGCCGATTTCGTTTTTTCGGAGTGGTGCTATGATGTAGTGCAGTGAATGGGACTTTTATGAGCGGGTTTTCTGAGGATACTTAGTTAGACTCCTTATGACTGCTTTGTGTTACTTTCTGCGGGCCGAGTTTATAACGTGCTTGCTTGCTTGTGAACTAGTAAGTTAGCAATTATGATACCCATAGGACCTCACTCGGGCCTCTACTATCATGGAAAGCCGTCCCCTCGTTGGGTACGTTGGAAAATCTACCCATGGGGGTGGGAAAAGCTCCTCGAACCAAAGAAATGTCAGAGTTGGGAATCTTCCTCTCTATATGGTACACGATAAAGCTAGAATTGACGGAAATGAGGAGGGTAATCTCTACTATACCATATCGTACCATACCCGTACTATTATTCTCGACTTTTGTGATTCTACTTATGCACACAGTGGTAGCTGAGCTACATCTACCACTCCCAACGTTGGGAGTGGAAAAGAAAAACATGATGACGGAACGAGTCAAGAAGGGGGATGAAGGAGAGAAAGAAAGGGTGAAAGGGGGAAGGAAAGCCAGACACATGAAAAGTACGCCAACCAGTGTATATAACCTGTTTTTTTGCCCTCTTCCCTCCTGCCAAGACCCGCCAAAATATACCCTTAACTTTCGCACTCATCCTATTTAGCAGCATTCCTTCTGGCTCTCTCCTTCTCGAAATTGGCGATGAGCTCCTTCTGCAGTTGTGGCGGCGTGGGTAGATAATCCTTGAACTCCATGCTAAACTCACCCTTCCCCTGGGTCGCCGCGCGCAGCTGACTCGAGAAGCCGAACATGGCGTTCAGTGAACACGTAGCCGTGAGTGTGAACTCGTCCGCGCCGATCTCAGAGTCCTCGATGACGGCGTTACGCTTATTCATGAGGCCGACAATGTTTCCCTGGAACTCGTTGGGTGCGGAGATGGCCACCTTCATGATAGGTTCGAGGATAATGGGGTTCGCAAGCTTGAAGGTGTCGCGGAAGGCGTACTCCGTCGCCATCTTGAACGACATCTCGCTCGAGTCGACCATGTGCGTGGCGCCGTCGTTGATGATCATACGCGTGCCCAGCACCCTGTGTCCGATCATGGGACCCTTCTCCGTCGACTTGAGGAAGCCCTTCTCGCAGGCGTAGAGGAATTTCTCCGAGATATGGCCTCCAACGATTTGCTCTTCAAAGTGGTTCTTACCCTCCGGGTCACGCGTGGGCTCCATGTAGCCCATCACGCGAGCGTAGTCTCCGGCGCCGCCGGTCTGGCGCTTGAAGATGTAGTCGAATTCCTGGCGGGAGTCGATGGTCTCGCGGTAGGCCACTTCGGGTTTTCCCGTGACGCAGTCGACACCATACTCGCGTCGGAGTCGTTCAACGTAGATTTCTAGATGGAGCTCGCCCATCCCCGATATGATGGTTTCTTGGGATTCTGGATCGACTTTGCAGCGAAAGGTTGGATCCTCGCGTTGGAAGCGGTTCATGGCTTTGGAGAAGGCTGCTGTTTCTTTGTTTTTGGGCTTGATGGAGAGGGAGATTACGGGGTCGGGGACGAACATTGAGGTCTGGATTCGTTAGCTAGCTTCTGGGTGACTGGGGGGTAACAAACCATGGAGTAGGGGAGTCCACCGTCAGTGAAAGTATCGCCAGAAGCACAGTCAACACCAAACACGGCACAGATCTCTCCAGCCCCAATTGAGGGCACTTCTTCCATCTCGTCGGAGTGCATTCGGACAATCTTTGGAACCTTAATCTTCTTTCCTGACTTTGCATTGTAGACGTGCATGCCCTTCTTCAGGGTTCCTTGGTAGACACGGATATAAGTCAACTGACCGAAGTTGCCCTCTTCCAACTTAAAAGCCAAACCAACGAATGGGAGTGAATTGTATGGGACCAGAGAAACCGGGGCTTCGTTTCGTCGGCGGTCAAGGGCAACAGAGGGAACATCGGATGGGTTGGGAAGGTAGTCACAAACAGCATCGAGCACTGGTTGGACACCCTTATCCCCCAAAGCAGAACCAATGAGCACTGGGGTGAATTTACGTGCAAGAGTCGCTTGGCGAATGGCTGCCTTGATCTGTTCGCGTGTGGGTGTCTTTTCCTCTAGCCAAAGTTCTGCAATTGTGTCATCTACGTCCGCCAGTGCCGCGATGAGAACTTCCCGCTTCTCCTCAGCAAGTTTCTTAACTTCCGCTGGGATTTCTGAGAGTTCCTTCTCCACAACATTTATACTGTGGGCATTGTTAGCTGTGAATGTAATTCAGAGCTCAGAGCACATAGTCTCACCCTTTGTGACCTTCAAAGAAAATAGCCTTCATCCTAACCAGATCAACAACACCCTGGAAAGAGTCCTCTCCACCAATGGGCACCTGAATGGCTGCAGCAGGAATCTTCAGTTTACTATTGATCTGCTCAATCGCTTTCCAAGGATTCGCCCCCATACGGTCCATCTTGTTAACGAAGGATATCCTGGGCACATTATACCTCTTCATCTGTCGATCGACCGTAATAGTCTGAGACTGCACTCCGGAAACAGCGCAAAGAATCATAACGGCACCATCAAGAACTCTCAGAGCTCTCTCAACCTCAATCGTAAAATCAATGTGCCCAGGCGTATCAATCAAGTTGACATGGTACTTCTCGTCGACGCCATTCTCCTTCTTTACCCAGTCGCAGAAGGTAGCAGCAGACTGGATGGTAATACCCTTTTCTCGCTCCAAGTCCATCGAGTCCATCTTTGCGCCGACAGCATCTTTGCCGCGGACTTCGTGGATGGACTTGATCCTGCCGGTGTAGAAGAGGACTCGTTCCGTACACGTGGTTTTACCAGAATCGATGTGCGCCTGGACAAATTATTAGTTCATCGCTCGTCAATTACCCCCACCGCGAAGGCAGAAGGAAAAACAAACAGCAATTCCGATATTCCGAACCCTCGCCAGTCGAGCCATTTCTCTGGGATCCATCTTTGCGAGAATTTCCTCTTGCGGGATGATGTCTGGCTCCTCCGAACTGTTAAAAAAAGGCATCAGCCCTCGAAAAAAAGAGTTGTCAATTAACTGGAACATACACAACTAGAGCAACTGCTACAGATGCAAGGCCCCTAATGTCGTTTACTCTGTCTAGAGCAAACGGGTAGCCCGTTCGCATGGGCGGGGATGATAATGGGGAATGTGGAACTGAACATTTTAGTGGCTTGTTAGCAATAGTTGCTGGGATTCTCAGTGTTCTGGTAGCGGTGCTGGAGGGAAAGGGCCTCAATATTCGGAATTGAGACTTCGCTCTCGCAGCTCTCATGGTTGCGGTCCCAGTTCGTCGTTGTCTTGTGGCGTGAAATGTGAGTTCGGGGATGCAGTGATTGGAGAACCATCTTGGGATAAAGAAAGTTCAATGCTCCCTTTATCTAATCCATCTGATCTGGTTGATCGGTTCCGAGATTTTGGGGAGAGAACATCACCGGAAAGCACTCGGTTCACAGTCTAGCTAGAAATTTTAAAAGTATGATAATAACCTAGGCTAACCTTCTGGGCCCAAATACCGGGATCCACAGATATTTCGGTGACGCATATTCTCGCTATGGAATTTGGTTATGAGATTCAGTTATTTGATGCTCCTGGCACGGGCACCCCCGCAACTATACAATAGACTTTGTCCGTCATTTATTCCTGCAACTCACCGACGCCACCAAAGGTAATCGACTTGATGACTGTGTATTCATCGATGCCGTATTTGCTGCCCTCTCTTCCGAAGCCACTCTCTTTCACTCCTCCGAAGGGTGATGCAACGTCAGAGATGAAGCCGGTATTGACACCCACCATGCCCACTATGGACCAAGAGGTTAGGCCATAAGTAGAAGGAGAGCCGGAGATTGAACACACCTTCGAGAGCCTCTGCAACTCTCCAAATTCTAGCAATGTCGCTACTAAAGAAGTATCCCGCCAAGCCAACCTCTGCTTGATTTGCCAGGTCGACGACTTCCTTCTCCGAATTGAACCTAAATAGAGCCGCAATAGGACCGAAAGTCTCCTCTCGGTGAATCCTCATGTCACTGGTCATATTCGTGATGACTGTGGGCTCATAGAAGTTGGGCCCAAGATGGTCCAAACCCTTCCCACCGACGAGTACGGTACCTCCCTTTCTCAGGGCATCCTCAACATGATCTTGGACTTTTCCCACTGCCCTCTCGTGGATCAATGGACCATGAGTATTCTCCAAGTGATATCCGCTACCAACTCTGAATCCCTTGACTTCCTCCGCGAGCCTCTTTGAAAACTCGTTGTAGACTGCGTCTTGAACATATATCCTGTTGGCACAAACACAGGTCTGCCCTGAAGATCTGAATTTACTCGTGATGGCGCCAGAAACCGCCTTGTCGAGATCTGCGTCGTCAAATACGATGAAGGGGGCATTTCCCCCAAGCTCGAAGGACAACTTCTTCAATGTAGAAGAACATTGCTGCATAAGGAGCTTTCCGACACTTGTGGAACCGGTAAAGGATAATTTTTTGATGACAGGGTTGGTGCAGAGCTCTTTGCCAATTTCGGGGGTGGTTTGAAGAGCAGTCACAATGTTTACAACGCCTTTGGGAATGCCTGCACGGTTTGCCAATTCTGCGAGGGCAAGGGAGGTCAATGGCGTTTCCCCGGGAGCCTTTGCGACGACTGTACATCCTGCGGCTAAGGCTGGGCCAATTTTACGGGCTATCATAGCAGCCGGGAAGTTCCACCTTTATCGGGGAGCATTTCGTCTGAGTGGAAAGATTTGGTAGGTGGGAGGAGCAGGAGCAAACATACGGAGTAATCAATCCACAGACACCAACAGGCTGCTTGACAGTAACGACCCTGTTCCCTTTAACAGAGGCAGGTATATTATCCCCATACATCCTCGGCGCTTCTTCAGAGAACCACTCAAAGAAAGCTGCCGCGTAGGCGACTTCGCCCTTTGCGTCTGCCAGTGGCTTTCCGTTCTCCCAGGTAATGAGTGTAGCTAAATCCTCCTGACTCTCTATGATGAGCTCGTACCATTTTCTTAGCATTCTAGCTCTCTCACGGGGGAGTGTCTTTCGGAAGGATTTGAGAGCATCCCGAGCAATATTGATAGTGTCCTTGACTTCAGCAACACTGAGTTCGGGGATAGTAGCTATCCTCTCGGTGGAAGCAGGGTCATGGACGTCAAAAGTTTTTCCGTCTTTGGATTGGACGAATTGGCCATTTATGAAGGCTGCCTCACGGAACAGTGAGGGGTCTTTGAGCTGGGTACATATATCTCAGCAGGCGAACTAGGGCGGTAGCATGAGGTAGGAGCGATACCTTTGGGACAATGTGAGATGAGAGAGGCATTTTGGATATTAACCTGAAGCTGTTATGATATTGGATGCGGGGACTGAGAGAGTGGGGGTAGGGTTGAAACAGGGTTCTGAGCATTTTGTGTCTATGATAGAGGGATATCGTTAATTAGAGTATATGGTAGGGCTGTGAATTAGTCACTTGGAGGGCGGGGAATGACCTAAGTTAATAGGTATAATACAAGTATGAATCATTCTCGGGGGTGCCTTTAAAAATCAGGAAAGTCGGGACATTTGTCATGTAAGGCTAGTGAGTAGGAGGTAGCAAAAATTGAAAAACCCGAAGCGAGATCAGCAGTTCAAGAACCTGTCGTATGTTGAGGAGGAAAGAGCATGTACGAGGCTGGCGACAAAAATCACTGGTAGCAACCACAAATCTCATCTTATGCACGATCAAATATTTCAAAACAACAACGATAGCCAGATGACAGAAGGAGTAGGAAATTTCAAAAAATCATGCAATAGAGATGATAAATCAGAATAAACAAAAAGCGTTAAAACTCCGTTTGCATCCTTTTCTGTTCCTTGACTTGTGCAGGTCTTACAGGCATACTCTCAATATATTGGTTCCATGCAGATGGCTGTAAATGATCCCACTCTTCTTGAACCACGTTTCTCAAAACATGAATATTTTGAGGAAAGATATCCCGTGCCTTGAGTCTTTGCTTAAGTATCTGCCACAAATTCTCGATGAGATTGAGGTCAGGCGAAGAAGGTGGTAGCTTGGGTAGTGGAAAACCAAGAATGTTCTTCATCTGTCTCAGGGATCCTACTGGTTCCATGGATTTGGGCTTCAAGTTGGTCTTCAATATACTGGGCCTCGGGCAAAGCATCATACTCAAGGAGGTTGATGAAAGCTGGAGTAATGATAGGCTCCAGCACTTGATGTGAATAGTCCTTAACAATCATCCCGTTTGGACCTGTGCCATTATTGAGGAAGACCAGTGGCAACTTTCAGTCATAACTGATAGCTCCCCATACCATAAAAGATGCATGTCTACTATGGAAATTGTGTTGCATACAATGGTCGTGATAGTGCTTAGTCGGAAGTTGAGTAACCCTGTAACGACCCTATAGATAGGTAGCTACAGTGTACTACACTCAAGCCCATATGGTATACCAAGAGGTAACCAGACGGAGGATAGACCAGTGTACTAAGTATATTACAGGTAGGCATGAGTTGGTACAAGTGTCTACAAAGTGACTTGGTGATATAGGGTTAGACAGGATAACTAAGGTAGGCCAAAGTTAGCCTGCTAGGCAGGGTAACCTTCGGAGAGCATGTTCGCTTAAAGTTAGCAACACAGAGTAAATGTTACACGGGTCTCCGGGGCAACATTAAATGTGGTTCAGTGAACCTCCAAGGGCAATCAAGGCAAGAAGGGGTAAAGTTATATCAGCAAAAATTATTATATGTGTTCTGAGCGTCCTGTGCATCAGACGCTCAGGACGCTCAGAACGTTAACTGTTATTCTGGACCCAAGATCGGCCGGATGTCACATCCGGACGCCATTCCATCAGCAAAAAAAGCTTTTTCTCCGGACGGACAGAGCCCGCTTGCGGACGAATAGCATCCGCTCTTTCCGTCCGGTCCTCCTGGATCTCCCGTGCCTTCTTTGCCTTTCATTTCTTCCGTCTGGTGCACCCGGACGCCCCACTTTCCCTCCACAGCGTCCGACGTGCTTGTTGCGGCCCCACCCCCTCCTCGTGCCTCCCCCTTGTATCCGCCCCCTTATCCTCTCTTCTACTGGCCTCCTGCCTACTCCTTG
>Ga0307510_10009769_pt1 | contig 11418 bp, 7 predicted proteins | sample 12_EM_MG_FD_207224 | JGI IMG/M metagenome (GOLD analysis project Ga0307510, IMG submission 207224) | Populus trichocarpa ectomycorrhiza microbial communities from riparian zone in the Pacific Northwest, United States - 12_EM | ecosystem: Host-associated > Plants > Roots > Unclassified | place... | reverse complement strand
TTAGCTTAGAGGATTAAAAAAAAAAAAAAAAAAAAAAACACGAACGCCTTTTCTTATTTTCTTGCTGACTTGTGGACCTTTCATGTTACTCTCTCTCCACTGGAAACACAAAGTCCAGTCTCTTCAAGTTCCCATCTTTAACCGTTAAAATTTCCTTCCAAGTGCTTTTTGAAGGTAACAATTCTCTCACACTTTCCAGGAAATTAATGGCCTTTTTGTTTCATGGGGATATACAGTTAACTATGGATCATGGTATATGAGGATATTATAAACAAGGAAAGTGAAGCTGTAGGTTTTGTATTTACTTAAAAAAATGGGAAGAAGAAAGGGTAGGGCCGGTTTCAAAGTTAAAGAGCTTTTGGAGTTCTTTAATCATCTCTTGGAGGAAAAGCCCTCCATTGCTTTCTTAATCCCCTTGCTTTTGGTTTGCTGGGGTATTGAGAAATGGGTTTTCTCTTTCTCCAATTGGGTTCCTCTTGTCGTCGCTATCTGGGCTACTTTTCAGGCAAGTCCTTCAATTCACTTTTCTCCCGTTTTAACTTGATTTTTGTTGGTCTTAAATGTCTATTTTGGATAGTGATGCAGTTTTGTCTGATTATTATTTTCTTTAGTTTAGATTTTATTTCATTTGTCATGAAACTTTTGTACTTGAAAAGTTTTATATGATGGGATGTTAAAATTGGGATATACTTTGTTGAATTCTTGAGGTCTCATGAATCTCTTATCCATTTATTTTCAAAAAAAGCTGCTGCATTTAGGTGTGATTTACTAGAGAAGGACAACTTTATGGGGTTGAAAATCTTTAAATGCAAGTACAGTTTATATTTTCTAAATTATGCACAGGCTTATCACTCTTCCCCCAGTGTAAACAAATGTTGTGATCACTGTTTATTGTTGCCCACCCTTTTCCTTTTTTCGGTTAGACTTTTAATCTAGCAGTGGTTCCTAGATTAACAACATTACTTGCATCACTTTTTAGATAAATATGGGTTGCCATTGCAGAGTTAGGTTCCCCTTGTTCTTTCAGCACAGCATGTGAAATGCGGTAAAATGAAATTATTGTTTTCCCTCTGTAGTATTGCAGTCATCAACAGAGACTTCTTGTGGAAGACCTAAACAAGAAGTGGAAGCGAGTTGTATTGAACACCTCGGTATCTCTTCTTTCTTTGTTCTCTTCTGTGATTACCCAAAATTTCGTGTTAACTAGGTTCAGTCTAATAATCTGTTCACATATTTGCATAGCCAATTACGCCATTGGAACACTGTGAGTGGCTGAACAAGCTGTTGATGGAAATTTGGACCAGCTATATGAACCCAAAGCTTGCAACAAGATTCTCATCCATTGTTGAGGTAAGGATTTGTGGATCGTTTTTAATTGGCTTGTGTCATATAATCACTTTTACTGAAAATTTTCTATCCTATGCCAAGGTTTATTTGTTCATTATTGTCTGAACTCCAAGATGTCTGCTGGCTGTGTTTATATTTATGCCATCTAAATTTCCTTATGATCTTCTTGTTTAAAAGCTAAAAGAAAAGGCACATTCCAAATGTCTGCTCTTTGTGGGGTTTTGTGAATGACACAGTGGCAGGACTACAGTTGTGCAGTGGCTTTCTTATACCACAAGAAAATCATCTAGGAAAATGAAGCTGCAATAAAAGTGATTTCCCATCACACTCTTGTTTCCTAACTTACTAGAAAGGGGCTCCAGAACTCTGAATCATTCCCACTTTGTCATAATTTCTTGGGAATCGATCATAAGAATACATAATCATTTGAAAAGTGGTGGTTGACTGATTTGGTATCACACTTCCATTTCTTTACTACTAGAAAGGGGGCCAAGGCATTGTTCCTACCTTTTGATATTTGTTTTTGCTATTTTTTGATCTAAATGAACTTTCTCTAGCATATATGAAGGTGTACTCATGCACACACTTGCGTGTATTTATGGTTCTTTGTGAGATCAAACAAAAAGTTAAACATTTTTCTTTGCAGAAACGTTTAAAACAACGTAGGTCGAAGCTCATCGTAAGTGATATACTTATTTTCTCCTCTATTAATTTCCATGAATATATAAGTTAAGATTAACATTATTGTACATGTTTCCTGAGAAAATATTACCCTTCATGTAGGAAAAAATTGAGTTGCAGGAATTTTCACTTGGTTCATGCCCACCTTATCTGGGTCCACATGGGACTTGTTGGTCAACTTCAGGTGATCAGGTTTGGTTCCATTTTCACTCTCTGAATTTTGTTTGCCATTTTATCCCTTCGTATAGCTTGGAAGATATCTACATATAATTTACCTAATGCTTGCTAATATTACCTTACAATTAAATGTTAATCAACAAGGTCAACCACTGTTTTTTTTTCTGTTTATTGTCTTACAGGCAACCTTATGTTTCTGTGCCTTTCGAAAATTTCTGATGCATTTGGTGGACCCAGTTATTCATTTAGTGCAAAAGACAGTTGGAGTATGCAAGTGCTCGTGTTGAAATATTACATTAATGATGTTAAAGATTGGCCTATCGTATATGTTCTAGTAATCAACAGTGTGCATTTTGACATTGACTTTACTAAATATGTGGAATAGCAATAAAGTTCCAACAAGAAATACTGAAGTTCACAGCAAAGAATGACTTAGTATCACAATAGTTTACAAAATTTAAGTCTTTTGTGAAACTGCATGGAAAAAGTCAATCTAGCTTATCTTAATTAGTTCATTATTGATTCACAGCAAAGAATGACTTGGTATCACAACAGTTTACAAAATCTAAGTCTTTTATGAAACTGCAGGGAAAAAGTCAATCTAGCTTATCTTAATTAGTTCATTATTGAGCCTTTCATGAGTTGAATTTAGTTGTTCACTAGACAAGCTCATCAATACATTCCAACTAGACTTGTTACTATGAAACTCGTGCTAGTTCCAAACAACAAAAATGACCTCAAAGGAACCTTCAACAATCAAAGAGACACAAAATTATGGAGTTTGTTAATTTGATTGCATCCTGAACCCATATTGGTATGAATTTGTAAAGAACATGCAATTGTCTCTTCTTCAGTACTCAATGATGCAAGTATAGGAATGGAAATTGCTTTAGAGATACGAGGAAAAGTTATTCCATCGGGAGCCTATGATTCAATGGGCATTGCATTTTGGTCTGCATTCTGTTCCACTTTGTTATGGACGTATGAGTTAGTGATTAAGCTAGGCACGAGATGATGAGAAGTGAGAACCGGTGCTTGAAGTGACTAAGCAAAGAATGACTTAGTTTCACAACAGCTTACAAAAAGTTAAGTCTTTGATGAAACTACATGCAAAAAGTCAATCTAGCTTATCTTAAGTAGTTCATTATTGAGCCTTTCATGAGTTGAATTTAGTTGTTCACTAGACAAGCTCATCAATACATTCCAACTAGACTTGTTGCAATGAAACTCGTGCTAGTTCCAAACAACAAAAATGACCTCAAAGGATCCTTTAACAATCAAAGAGAAACCAAATTATGGAGTTTGTTAATTTGATTGCATCTTGAACCCATATTGGTATGAATTTGTAAAGAACATGCAATTGTCTCTACTTTAGCACTCACTGATGCAAGTATAGGAATGGAAATTGCTCTAGAGATACGAGGAAAAGTTATTCCATTGGGAGCCTATGATTCATTTTGGTCTGCCTTTTATTCCACTTTGTTATGGATGTACGAGTTAGTGATTAAGCTAGGCACGAGATGATGAGAAGTGAGAACCGGTGCTCGAGGTGACTGATTGATGAAACTGCATGGAAAAAGTCAATCTAGCTTATCTTAAGTAGTTCATTATTGAGCCTTTCATGAGTTGAATTTAGTTGTTCACTAGACAAGCTCATCAATACATTCCAACTAGACATGTTACTATGAAACTCATGCTAGTTCCAAACAACAAAAATAACCTCAAAGGATCCTTTAATGAGCAAAGAGAAACCAAATTATGGAGTTTGTTAATTTGATTGCTTCCTGAACCCATATTGGTATGAATTTTTAAAGAACATGCAATTGCCTCTGCTTGCAATTGCTCAGAAGATGCAAGCTAAAGTTATTCTATTGGGAGCCTATGATTCAATGGGCATTGCATTTTGGTCTGCCTTCTCTTCCACTTTGTTATGGACATTTGAGTTAATGATTAAGTTAGGCACAAGATGATGAGAAGTGAGAATTGGGGCTCGAGGTGATTGAGTCTGATGTAATTAAGGTGGCTGATGAGCCAATTGCCAAATGAAAAATTCAATCATCTGACTTCTAGGGTGTTTGACATTTAAGCTGAAACTGCTTTTCGTCAAAATTTGAATTTTTTTTGCGTTAAATTTATTTTTTTAGTGTTTTTGGATCGTTTTAATGTGTTGATGTCAAAAATAATTTTTTTTTAAAAAAATATTATTTTAATGTATTTCCAAGTGAAAAGTAACTTGAAAAACAAAATCTATCATACTCCCAAACACTCTCTTAGAACAATGACTGAGCATTTCTGTTGAAATGTAAGGTGTTTAATGAAGAAAGAAAGGGGAAAGTTAAAGCACAATATATAGGTTATATAGATTGTTCCAGTGATTTTTGTAACTTGATGTGTTATTCCCCCCTTCAAACAGTAATTTTTTCTCATATTTTGACGTTGCATTTTTTATGCATTTTGACAGCGAATTATGAATTTGGGTTTCGATTGGGACACTAGTGACATGAGCATTTTGTTGCTGGCTAAGCTGGCAAAACCATTAATGGGAACTGCTCGAATTGTTATAAACAGCCTCCACATCAAGGGTGAGGTATGTAAAATCATTTATGTTTTCTGCACTCTAAATAATTTTGTGTTGGCACTGGTTGATTGATCAAAATGTATATGGCTAATGGCTTGATTTTATGTGTTCCTCATGGATATCGACACCAGAAAATGAGTGTAAGAGAACCATCAAGTATCTTTTACGTGACCTTCCCTCATCAAGTATCTTTTACGTGACCTTCCCTCTTTTGTTTGGCTGGATCAGTTATTTGTACATAATAGTTTTTTTTTCCCCTTTGGCTACACTCTCTCTCTCTCTCTCACACACACACACAAAAAAAGAAGAAGCAAACACACACATGGCGGAAAGCATTTCAATATTAACATCCAAAAGTAAGTTTATAAGTTGGTAATGATGGTCACATTCTCTCAGCCCTATGATTTTTTGTTACATCATTTCCTATATAGCTCCTTTATATGCCACCATAAACATTCCATGATCTCATTCCTGGGGAACAATTTGTAAGTTTGTGCCCAATTCTTTCTCACTCTTTTCCTCTCCTCTGCTTCATACTCTTCTTCCTTTCTCCCTCTTCCTTTCCAACCACTTTAAAATTCGAAGCTCTAAGTAGTTTTGAAGTGCTTCTAGTAATTGTAAAAAATGCTTCTTCTCAACACATCCATATCCTTGAGATCTTCCACTCCTTGCTTATTGCTTGGGATATATCTGCAAAATTTCGCAAAGATCTGAAAATTCATTGCTGTGGGAGATGAACATTTGGAAATGCATTTTCTATACTGTTTACAATGTGGAGCTACTCAAGGGAGAGGATATAGGTTCTGTACTTGGGAGATATGCAAGCATGGAATACTTTTTTCAAACATTTTTTTATTAATATCGTTGTAATCCTATTTGGGACTGTCAATTTTTGTTGTGCATTTAATTTCTTGTTTCTTAGGCGAGCTATTCCTAAATTTTGGATTTTATTTGGCTTTCAAGTGCATCAGTTTTTTCCTTTTGAGGTTGCTTTTTAATCTCTCATCTTTTTTTTTTAACAGCTTCTCTTGATGCCAGTTCTGGATGGGAGAGCAGTTTTGTACTCATTTGTATCAACTCCTGAAGTAAGAATAGGAGTTGCTTTTGGAAGTGGAGGAAGCCAGTCACTACCTGCCACAGAGCTGCCCGGCGTTTCTTCTTGGCTGGTGTTTTTTATTTTTTATTTTTTATTTTTTAACTTATTGTATTCACATGAATAGGTAGTAAATTTTATATTATTTCTGTTTTCATTATTATTATTATTACATTGAATTTTCTTGCCTCTATTCTAGCCTCTTGAATTAAGTATTTAGAATTCATCATGTTTCTTTTTAGCTACCTTACGACATGTACGGTATTTAGTAGTTCATAATGATGTATCTTGCTGTACTTCCTTAATTGTGTTTGTTCTATTCTGCCTCTATTCTAGTTCTTCCAGTACTATTGGTCTTATAAGTGTTCTTATTTTTCTTTAAAATTTCAGGTCAAGGTTTTAACTGACACCTTAGTTAAGACAATGGTTGAGCCTCACCGTCGTTGTTACTGTTTACCAGCAGTAGATTTAAGGAAAAAGGCTGTTGGTGGAATTGTATATGTGTCAGTCATCTCAGCTAGAAAACTTTCTAGAAGTAACCTGAGAGGAAGCCCACCAAGAAGGGAACAAAGTCATTCGTTAAATGGTAGTTTGGTAGAGCATTTTGATGATAAAGATCTGCGAACATTTGTGGAGGTCGAACTTGGACAGTTAACAAGGAGAACAGAAGTGAGACTAGGCTCAAGCCCTAGATGGGATTCAACATTTAACATGGTCTTACATGAAGATACAGGAACTCTTCGATTACATCTTTACAACTGCCCACCCAACAGTGTGAAGTATGATTATCTAGCAAGTTGTGAGATCAAGGTACATGCTGACTCTTATTTTGTGTAAATTATAGAGCAACAGGTCACTTTCATTGGGTTTACTTATTGTGTGAGTTTCAGCCTTTTGTCACATGTTTTAAACATTAGCCAAAAGTTGGCGTACAACATGCAATTATTTTTTGTTATCGTTGTAGGAGATTGAGGTTTTCAAATGAGGGGAGGTTTTTTATTTCTTAATTAGTTAAACCATCATAAGCACCCTATATTGGTCATCACAGGATATTTTTCTGAATTTTTCATGAATAATTTCATCGCAAAAACTTAGGAGCTTAAATCGTATTGTTCTTTATTAAATTACCACTAAACTTTAATTGATTGATTTTATTTGTCATTGAGTGATTTTTTTAATACACATATTATGTAAATTTGTAAACTACATCATTCATGCCTTGTAGATTGTAATGCACGAAGTCAAAAGACTGCAATGTTAAAATGCGTTGCCATTGCAGCCAAGTCTCCTAAAAGAAAGACTTAACATTTTCAAGCATTATATATATCTCCAAAAATGAAACAAAAGCAGAGCCAAGTTTCAGAAATAAACGTGACTCTAAATTCATGGATGCAACAAGAGTGTGTGCTTTTGACTTGTATTGCCTGCAATTTGTTCATCTAGACATCCCTGATTTTTTTTCTTCAGAAAAATTTCTGTGTTCCAATTAATTTAGCATCTTTTTTTCTTGGTTTGTACAAGCAGATGAAGTATGCTGCAGATGATTCAACAGCGTTTTGGGCAATTGGACCTGACTCTGGTGTAATTGCCAAACATGCTGAGTTTTGTGGAAACGAAGTTGAAATGGTGGTTCCATTTGAGGGAGTTACTTCAGGAGAGGTAGCACATGAAATTTTTTATTGTGACTAGTTACTTGTTTTTGAGTTGCTGTGTTGTATCGATATATTTCTCTTGTTGTGCATAATAGAAGCTAGTTATGACGGAGTATTAAAGCCTTGACTAGCCTTAGGTCATCTTTTGTTGCATCAATTGTAAAATTTTTACTGCGACTAGTTACTTGTTTTTGAGTTGCTGTGTTGTATCGATATATTTCTCTTGTTGTGCGTAACAGAAGCTAGTTATGATGGAGTATTAAAGCCTTGACTAGCCTTAGGTCATCTTTTGTTGCATCAATTGTAAAATTTCAGCTGCTGTAGATACTAGTTTGAATCCGATAAAATCAAATGTGGTTGATTTTGTTTCCTTTTGATGGAGTTCTAGACTAAATTGAGATACAACTTTGCACCCGCACAAGCATAGACTACTGTTGGTTTCAAATTTTGAGTATTTGATAACATGCAGTTTTTTTTAAACTTTCACTGTGTTATATATGCAATTGATGTCAAGCAACTCATTCTAACTTGTGTCAGTAGAGGATTTAATGATGATAACTAAGCCATTTCTCTTGTTTATATGCATGTGGCAGTTGACTGTCAAGCTTGTAGTAAAAGAATGGCAGTTCTCTGATGGTTCCCTTAGCTTGAACAAGTTCAATGTTAGCTCTCAGAAGTCGATGTATGGATCATCAAATCTTCTTTCAAGAACAGGAAGGAAGATTAATGTGGCTATCATGGAGGGAAAAGATCTGATTTCAAAAGAAAGATCTGGAAAGTGTGATCCATATGTTAAACTGCAGTATGGAAAGGTAGGATTCTAGGTTCTTCATATATGGTGAATTTGAACCTGAAGTGGACCCATATGTATGGGAAACTACATAAATGCTTCATGTGAGTTTTTATGTTTGATTCTGATCATGCTTCTAACCTATCTCCTCAGGTCCTACAGAAAACACGGACTGCACACAATTCTAATCCTTTCTGGAATCAAAAGTTCGAATTTGATGAGATAGTAGATGACGGATGCCTTAAGATTAAATGCTACAGCGAAGAAACCTTTGGAGATGAAAACATTGGTAGTGCACGAGTAAATTTAGAAGGTTTGCTGGAGGGATCAATCAGGGACATATGGGTTCCCCTTGAAAGAGTGAATTCAGGAGAATTAAGGCTTCAAATAGAAGCAGTCAGAGTCAATGACTCTGAAGGATCACGGGTATGATTATATCATATTTAAGGTTTAACAATACTGTATTTCCTGTAGTTTACTAAAATGCATTTTGAAAATCAAAAAGCCATTTCATGGCATTAAAAATTAAGGCAGTCACCTGACCATAATAATGTTTGAAAGATGCAAAAGCTATTTCATCTGGACATGTGAATGTGTGTTGACCTACAGACATGTAAAACATATTAGGCTGGCTTGCTTGCTTGCTTCACTGATGTATATCAGTCTTTGAAGTTCAGATTTGTTCATAACCAGCTTGTTTTTAAGAGTGCAAACAAGCTGTAGTATTACCAAGCTATTACGAACAGCTTGTTGTCAGCGATCTAATGTTCTGAAATCCTTATAGCTAATGATATTGTTTTTTTGTTCCTCGAATATGCTTAGGGTTCTGTCTCAGGTTCATTCAATGGTTGGATTGAACTTATCCTTGTTGAAGCAAAAGATCTTATTGCTGCTGATATTAGAGGGACAAGTGATCCATATGTGAGGGTACAGTATGGAAGCTTGAAGAAGAGAACAAAGGTATGTGGTCTGGTTTATGCCCTGCTGTTGCTTCTGTTGGATGCTATAACACTACAATCACTTACCTACCGTGCCTTGTATTGCTTTTCAGGTTATGTACAAAACTCTGAATCCTCAATGGAATCAGACCTTGGAGTTCCCTGATGATGGCAGTCCCTTAGAGTTGCATGTGAAAGACTATAATGCCTTGCTTCCAACCTATAGTATAGGTGATTGTGTTGTAGAGTATCAGGGATTGCCTCCAAACCAGACGTCTGACAAGTGGATACCTCTCCAAGGAGTAACAAGGGGAGAGATCCACGTTCGGATAACTAGGAAAGTTCCAGAACTACAAACAAGAAGCAGTTTGGAGGCTGATGCATCTTTAACCAAATCACACCAAATTTCTAACCAGGTGATGATAATGTGTTACAGGATGATAATCATGTACACCACCTCTAGACCAATCAATTTGACATTCTCAAGCTCTTTATTTTGTATAATCACTGATGCTGTTTCTAAATTTAAGCTTTCTACAGGATCCCTTTAAGCTAGTGGCCAATATTTAACGATGCCATGTGATTATCTCTTTCTTTGCAACACATTGAGTTTTTTTCAGTCCATACTTTTATTTTTGCTCTTTTTATTGGATCCATGATGAAATCTTATCTGATTATTATGTTTTTCATGAATTAACATATGCTTTCAAGTCTGAAGTTGTTTCTTTGAATGGGTTTTGACCAGATGAAACAATCGATGATCAAGTTGCAGTCTTTGATTGAGGATGGCAACCTAGAGGGACTCTCGACAGCCTGGAGCGAGATGCAAAGCCTAGAGGACATACAAGAAGAGTACACGGTACAGCTCGAGACTGAGCAAATGCTTCTTCTTAACAAGATAAAGCAGCTTGGTCAGGAAATTATGAGCTCATCATCTTCCTTGAGCACAAGATCTTCTGGATTTTGATGACCCATGTTAGTTTACTGGCTACTCATAATTAATTACACCTTAGTATTAGAGGGGGGGCCAACCCTATAATTGTATATTATGTGAAGCTTATAAACTCAGATCAGGAGGATCAAGTAAAGAAATCGGGCCTTCATGTTTCACAATACTCATGCCATTCCTCGTGTTAGATTTTATTATAAAAACAATTATTTTTTAAAATATTATTTTTTATTTTTTTAAATTTATTTTTAACATAATTACATTAAATGATCTAAACTCAATAAAAATAATAATAATTTGAAGCAGAAAAAAAAAACTTTTAAATTTTTTCGAACACTTTAAAAACACAAAAATAATATTGTAAAAATCAAAATTGTAAATGAGTGACAATATTTCAAATGAGTTTGCTGGAAGAAGTATTTTTGAAGCTTAGACGAAATGGTTACTCTAAAATTCATTTATTTTTATTGACTAGAAGGTGTACTCAAACATCAACCCAGAACCTGAATTGCTTTTTGACCTTCACATACAGCAATGTTTTCTGAACAGTAATGATTACCATTTTGAAATGAAAAAAATTCATCATCATCTTATTCAATTCCACTAAGTTTTTTGATGGGGCTCGGTGGAATATGTTTTTAAAAATCTCTCAAATAAAAAAAGTATATTTAAACTTGGTTAAAAACCTCTTGAATAAAAAATATATATTTAATCTTAGTTAACAATTAAAATATGATTTGGAGTTAACTAAGATGACATGATTTTCAAAAGAATAATAAGAAAAAAAAACACCAAACCATATTCCTTTTTAATAATTTTCAGAAGAGAAGACAAAAGTATTTTAACTGATTCAAGCCCAAGACATCCCTACAATATAGGTTTTGTCCAAAATGTTACCAAGTTTCAAGGCCCATGTCACTTTTCACCTAAGAGAAAAAATACCCGTAAAATTCCGACAACAAAAAATCTTACCATAACTGTCTTCTCTTTCAACCCCTCTAGCTGAAAAACACAATAAAAGTCTCTTTAGTTCAACCTCTAGACATTCTCACCTTCCAAACAAAAACCTCTTCGGATAACACATGAAACACAAACTTGTAAAAGAAACATCATAAAATGCCCTTCACAACTGCAAAATTAACAAAATCACAACTATGAACTAAAACCCATACATTTCAATCCCTAAAAAAACCCTTCACTATTTCAACTTCAT
>Ga0307510_10009768_pt1 | contig 11418 bp, 7 predicted proteins | sample 12_EM_MG_FD_207224 | JGI IMG/M metagenome (GOLD analysis project Ga0307510, IMG submission 207224) | Populus trichocarpa ectomycorrhiza microbial communities from riparian zone in the Pacific Northwest, United States - 12_EM | ecosystem: Host-associated > Plants > Roots > Unclassified | place... | reverse complement strand
CGCTATCGGCGGTACGCATACCCCGCCGGTGAACTGGCTGGCGCTGGCCACGATCGTCTATGCGCTGGTTGCCGGCCTGCTGTTGTTGAGGCTGGCGGTCGGCCTTTATCTGACCTGGCGTCTGGCCCGCGCCGCCAAGCCGATGCGCGCGCCCTGGACCGCCGACTGGAGCGTGCGCGTGAGCAGCGTGATCGCCGGGCCCGTCACCTTCGGGTCGACCATTCTGCTTCCGCCGCAATGCTTCGACTGGGATGTGCGCAAGCGCCAGGCCGTGCTGGCGCATGAGGGCGCCCACGTCGCCAACCGTGATTTCTATCTGCTGCTGCTCGCCTCGCTCAATCGTTCGGTATTCTGGTTCAGTCCGTTCGCGTGGTGGCATCTTACAAGGCTGGCCGAATTGGCCGAAATCATCAGCGACGCAACGGCGCTCGAAGTGGTCGAGGACCGGCTGTCTTACGCCGAGATTCTGCTCGATCTCGTGCAGCACGTTCGGCGGGCGCCGGCGGGCATCGAAATGGCGAGGGCGTGTACGGTGCGTAGCCGGGTGGAGCGCATTCTGGCGGCCACCGCGGCGCCTGCGAAGCTGGGCTGGGGCAAGCGAATCGGAACCGCGGCCGTCATCCTGCCGGTTGTCATGGTGTCTGCCGGCTCCATCGCCTACCGCGCCGCGGCGGTGTCAACGCCGGCGATCGACCGTGTCGCGGATGCAGCGACTGCGGTGCGCAAGCCGCAATCCGTCTCCTTCTATTCATTGGGTCGCGCATCGATCTTCACCGTCTCCCGGGAAGGCGACAATTTCTTCGGGCAAGTCAGCGGGCAGCGAAAGCTCCGGTTGGCGGCGGCGGGCGATGGCACCTATTCCTACCCGGCGCCGGCCGGCCCGATCACCATGGCCGTCGGCCATGAGACGCAGCCGGCTGCGCCGGTGCTGAGCCAGAATGGCCGTGACATCAGCGCCATCAGGGTCGCCGAATTGTCGTCGCAGAGCGTCGAGGCCGGTGCCGCGCCGCTGGATTCATATGTCGGCGCCTATCATCTGGGACTTGGCCGCCTGCTCACCGTCACCCGTGAGGGTGAACGGCTCTCTGCGCAGGAGACCGGACGGCCGAAATTCGAGATCGTGCCGCGCGGCGTCGATGCGTTTGCCAGCAGCCAGGATGATCTGGTTGTTTTCCTGCGCGACGGTCAATCCAAGGTGACCCAGGTTCTACTGTACGAGCCGGTGTATGGTGCCCGGTTGGCGCCGCAGGTCACAGCGGCCAGGGCGAAGGCGATCGAGGAAGACTTTTCGCGTCGGATCGCGGCGGCGCCGGACCGGTTCAGGGATCAAACGCCGCTGCCGGGCAGCAAGGAGGCGATCCTGCGAGGGATCGATGATCTGCAACGTGGAACGCCCAATTACGAGCGGATGAGCACGGCGCTGGCGGTCAAGATCCGGCGTCAGGCGTCCGAGCTGCAGGCCATGTTCAAGGCGTTCGGCGCGGTAGAATCGATCTTCTTCCGCGGCGTCGGCCCGGGCGGATACGACATCTACGGCGTGAAATTCGTCAATGGCGTCGCGGAGTTCCGCATCCTGCTGGCGGCGGACGACAAGGCCGACGATGTCGTCTTCCGGCCGGATGGCAACAACAAGCCCGGTGGCATCGCCGCCTGTTCGGAGGAGGGGAGCCTCAGAGCCACGGCCGAGACCGCGCCGATCAAGGTGCTGATCTACAACGGCAACGGTAGCGATCTTCAGCTCTTCAAGCTGGACGCGGAGGGGAAACGCTCAGCCTTTGGTACCATCGGCGAGGAAATGACGTTTCCGGTCACGACCTATGTCGACAATCCATGGCTGATCGCCGATCGGTCGGGCAAGTGTCTGGAGATCGTGCTGCCGGGACAGCAAACGCGCTTCCACACGGTCGAGGCGAACCGCCAGCCCGGCGGCGCAGTGGCGCCGCGCACCGTTCCGCTGGCCGGCAGTGAAGCGACGCTGCGCGGATACATCGAGGCCGTTAGCCGCGGTGCGCCGGACTATGATCGCATGACGTCCGAAGTCGCGGCGCAGACGCGCCAGCAGCTTCCCTTCAACCAGGCCATTCTCGCAAGGCTCGGCGCCTTGCGCGCGATGTCGTTCCGGGGCGTCTCGGGTCTCGGCAGCGACGTCTATATCGCCCAGTTCGCCAATGGTTCGGCGGAGTGGCGGATCGGCCTGGCCAAGGACGGCACGATCGGGCGGATTGCGCTGGGTCCGCAGTACTAGTGGTCCAGATCGACTGCAAACGTGTGAATAAGAGAGTCTCGCATGAAACGGCGCCAGTTTATTTCGCTTCTCGGAGGAGCTGCGCTGTCACCGCTCACGGCGTTGCCGGTGCATGCGGATCTGCCCGACGGCTGGACCGTCGCCTCGCTCAATGAGGACAAGCTCATCGACCGCGCGGCGCTGTGCATGATGGCTGATCGGCTCGCTTCAAGCGCTGCCAACGTGCACTCCGTACTGGTCGCACGCGGCGGCAAGCTGGTGTTCGAGCGGTACTTCAGGGGTTCCGACGAAATTCCCGGCCGCATTTACGGGCGCCGGGTGGAAAACGTCACCTTTGATGCCGATACGCTGCATGACATGAAATCAGTTTCAAAGAGCGTCGCGTCACTCGCAGTCGGGATCGCGATCGATCGCGGGCTGATACGCAGCGTCAACGAACCGATTTTCAGCTTCTTCCCCGAGTTGGAAGATTTGCGGTCCCCTGAGAAGGATCGCATCCAGCTGTTCCACGCGCTCAGCATGTCGATGGGTCTGGCGTGGGTGGAGGCAACGCCGGCTACGGGAGATGATAACAACGACGAGGCGCGCATGAATAGGGCGCGAGATGCGTGTCGTTACGTCCTCGGTCTTGCGACGACTGCTCCGGCGGGACAAGAGTTCTTCTACAACACCGGCGCGCTCGCCCTGGTGTCGGCCATCATCCGCAAGGCGACCGGACGCCCCCTCGACGAATTTGCGCGTGAGGCGTTGTTCGAGCCTCTAGGCATTACCGCCGTTGAGTGGGAACGGCGCAAGGGAGACACCGATGCCGGTGGGGGATTGCGCTTGCGGCCGCGCGATATGGCAAAACTCGGCCAACTCGTCCTCGCTGGCGGTCGTTGGAACGACCGCCAGATCGTTTCCAGGGAATGGATCGAGGCCTCGACGGCACCGAAGCTCAAGGCCACGGACGGTCAATCTTATGGATACCTATGGTGGCTCGGTCGCTCCGTGCTCAATGGGCGCGAGGTTCAGTGGGTTGGGGCGCTCGGTCGTGGCGGGCAGTCGATTCGTATCGTGCCGGAGCTCGATCTCGTTGTCGTGGTGACCGCGGGATACTACCAGGACTATAGTCCGCGCGCGTTTCAAGTGCAGTACGGCGTCTTCAAGGACGTCCTGCGGGGGATTTCGCCTTCGGGCTGAGCTGGAAGCCGCGCTGTGTTGTTGCGTTTGTGGCACTTCGCGTCACTTCGCTGCCGCGAAGCAACGCCGGGCCAAAATAGCGTACTGCCACCGATGCCAGACCCTCACGATGAAGAGCGCGTCAGTCGCGCCTTCTCGGACGATGCTCGGCTTCCCCGAGCAAACTACTAGGGATGGCTCCTTGACCCGAGCAAGTCGCGCACAATCGGGGCTTGCATGGCGATCGCCCAAGTGTTACTGCTCGTAGCACTACAAGATGTCGCATCCTTGGGTGTTGCCATGAGCCGTTCTGCGAAGGCCGAAGCCGCGCTTGCCCTCCACCGATTCGGGATGGGGCCGCGTCCGGGATCGATCGCGGCGATCGAGGCCGACCCGCGCGGCGCGCTGATCGCCGAACTCGATCGTCCCGCGATCAGCGAACTCGCTGCCGCCAATCTGCCGTCGAGCGCCAAGGCCTATCGCGCGGTGACCGACGCGTTTGCGAAGCGGCAAGCCAAGGCGATCGTCGCCAAGAAAGAACAGGACGCGAAACGCCAGCAGATGGCGGAAGCGTCCGCGATGATGGAAGGCACCGCGCCGGGTACCGGCGATATGGCGGCAAAGATAGCCGCCGAAGCCGTTCCCGATCCGGGACGGCCGATCTATCTCGAAGAGGCGCGGATTCGTACTGCGGCTGCGTTCGGCGCTGAAATCGGATTTGTCGAGCGGCTGGTCTGGTTCTGGTCCAATCATTTCTGCGTCTCGGCCGACAAGATCCGCAGCATGTCCGGCGCCTATGAACGCGAGGCCATCCGCCCTCACGTGCTCGGCCGGTTCTCCGATCTGTTGCTGGCTGCCGAAGGCCATCCGGCCATGTTGTTCTATCTCGACCAGACGGTTTCGATGGGCGCGAATTCGACCGCCGGCATCAACCGCACCCGCGGGCTGAACGAAAATCTCGCGCGCGAGATTCTCGAGCTGCATACGCTGGGCGTGCGGACCGGCTATACCCAGGATGACGTCATCGGCTTCGCCAACATTCTCACCGGATGGACCCTGGTGCCGCCCGGCGATAATCCCGAGCACGGCGGCGAATTCACCTTCAATCCCCGCCTGCACGAGCCCGGCGCACAGAAGGTGCTGGGAAAATCCTACGACGACGAAACGGTCGAGCAGGGGCGCGTCGTGCTGCGCGATCTCGCCGCCAATCCTGCGACAGCTTCGCATGTCGCAACCAAGCTGGCGCGCCATTTCGTGGCCGACACGCCGCCGCCGGCGCTGGTGGACAAGATGGCGAAGGCCTTTCTCGATAGCAGCGGCGATCTCAAGCAGGTCGCCAGGGTGATGGTCTCGTCCGATGAAGCGTGGACGCAGCCGCCGGCCAAACTCAAGCGGCCCGGCGAGTGGGTGGTTGGCATGGTGCGCGCGACCGGGATCACGCAGGCCGACCCCACACGGTATACGGATGGACAGGTTCTGCTCGGCGAACCGCTGTGGCGTCCGCCGTCACCCAAGGGCTTTCCGGACGATGAGGCGTCCTGGATCGACGGCATGGGACGGCGGCTCGACGTCGCCAATAATTTCGCCGAGCGCATCGCGGGCCGGACCGATCCCCAGGAGGTCATCGAGACCGTGTTCGAATCACAGGTGTCGCCGGAGGTGAAGCAGGCGGTTGGCCGTGCCGAAAGCCGTCAGCAGGCGCTGGTACTGTTGTTCATGTCGGCCGAATTCCAGAGGAGGTGACCATGAATTTTCGCCACCATCTGCCAACTCGTCGCGAAGCGCTGATCGGCGCAGGCAGCCTGTTCGCCTGGAGCCAGATGCCGCGGCTCGCGCGCGCCGAGGGCCGCGATCCGCGCATGCTCGTCATTGTGCTGCGGGGCGCACTCGATGGCCTCGGTGCGGTCGCCCCCGTCGGCGATCCCGACTGGATCGGCCTGCGCGGTGACCGCGCGCTCGTGCTCGACGGCAAGCCGCCGGCGCTGCCGCTCGACGGCTTCTTCGCACTCAACCCCGCGATGCCGAACCTGCACCGGCTCTACAAGGCGCAGCAGGCGACCATCGTGCACGCGACCGCAACGCCCTATCGCGAGCGCTCGCATTTCGACGGCCAGGACGTGCTCGAAAGCGGCATCGCGCGGCCGGGCGCCGTCGACACTGGCTGGCTCAACCGTGCGCTGGCCGAATTGGCGTCGGACGGCCGGGTCGATCCGCGCGGCAGCCGCGTGCTTGGCGTGGGCTCGGTGACCCCGCTGGTGGTGCGCGGCCGCGCGCCGGTGCTGTCATGGGTGCCGCAAAAATTGTTGCCGGCCAACGAAGACACTCAGGCCCGGCTGCTCGATCTCTACAAGCACACCGACCCGAAACTGGCCGCCGCGCTCGAGGCAAGGATTCGTCTGGTCGCGCTTGGCGCCACCGGACTGTCGGATGCCGCCATGGCCGACGGCGCTGCGCTGTCGGCTCCCGGCATCGCCGGGGTGCGGGCTTATTTCGCGGAAGCCGCCGGCACGGCCGCCCGCTTTCTTGCCAAGCCGGACGGCCCGCGGGTCGGCGCGGTCGGCTTCATTGGGTGGGACACCCACATCAACGAGGGCGCGGCCTCCGGCCAACTCGCCAACCTCTTGGGTGCGCTCGACGGCGCGCTGGCGGCGATCGAGACCAACATGGGCGATGCTTGGCGCGAGACGGTGGTCGCCATCATCACCGAGTTCGGACGCACCGCGCGCATCAACGGCACCAACGGAACCGACCATGGCACCGGCACCGTGGCCTTTCTGGCCGGCGGCGCGCTGCGGGGCGGGCGTGTGATCGCCGACTGGCCGGGATTGAAGCAAGCCCAGCTCTATGAGGAACGCGACCTCAAGCCCACCACCGATCTGCGCGCCGTGCTCAAGGGCCTGCTGCGCGATCATCTGAGAGTCGACGAGCGTGCGCTCGCCAGCACCGTATTTCCCGACAGCATCGGCGTCGCGCCGATTGCCGGTCTCGTCGGTTAGTCAATCGAGGAGATATGCCATGAAAAGGAGGTCTGCCATGAAGTCGTTCGCCATTGTCCTGTCGCTCGCCATTTTCACCCTCGTGCTGCCGTCGGGATTGACGACGGCGTCAGCCAGCAAGATGAACGGCAAATGTTGCCAATCGTCCGACGGCGGACGCTCCTATCGATACCGGATGGTCATGCAGCGGCGGGCGATCCCGCATACCTGCAGCGCCTATGCCGTCTCCTGCCTCCGCAATTCCAGCGCACGGCCGGACCGGTCGCAGATGTGCGGCGCCGCAAAATCCCAATGCCTGCAGAGCGGGGTCTATGTCGGCCCCTACAGCGGCAGGCAGTTCGCCGGAATGCAGAAGATGTAACGGCCTCGCGCCATTTTTTTCGATGTCTCCTGCTTCCGCATCCCGGCGTTTCCTATGTCGATACTCACAGGCCGCGAGCTCGAATTCCTCACCAGCTTGAATGGCAGCTGGGCGAGGCTCTATCGCAACGAGCTCGCGCGTCTCCTGCACAAGGTTGACGACCGATGCGACGCCCACCACGAAACCCATTCCATCATTCGGATCTCGGCGGACCGTTCCTGGCATTCGCGCCGAAATTCTGCGACGACGACCAAGACGTAACGCGCGGGCGGTTGTCGGATGACCACTTGCCGTACCCGACGCGCCATCAACGGTCGTCCATTCTCTCGCTGCTGATCGATGCGCTGCGCTATCGCAGGCATCGTTCCGTGGCGCGGCCGACCGTCGCCAAGCCGACCGCGGGCGAGGACCCGTAACGATCGCGCTCGTCGATCGTAGGATGGGTAGAGCGACGCGAAACCCGTTACCGCCAACGCATGTTCAGTCGTCATCACCCGCGCAGGCGGGTGATCCAGTATTCCAGAGACGTCAATGGTTGAACTGATAGGCCGCGGCGTACTGGATCCCCGCCTGCGCGGGGATGACAGTGGAAAGAGCGGAAGCCGCCAGGTCGTTACGCCGCCGGTTGCGCGACGTTGTCTTCGCTGGCGAGCAGATGAATCAGCGCGCTCTTGATCGCGGCCTGCCGGGTCGGTGCATTGATCTGGGCGCCGAGCAAATCCGTCACGTAGAACACGTCGCGGGCGCGTTCGCCGAAGGTCGCGACATGGGCGGAAGCAATGTTGAGGTTGAGCTTCGAGATCGCGGTCGTGAGTTGATACAAGAGGCCGGGGCGGTCGAGGCCGGAAACCTCGATCACGGTGTAGCGGTCGGACCACTGGTTGTTGATGGTGACCTCCGGCTCGACCACGAAAGCGCGCACCTTGCCGCGGTTGGCCGCCTTGCGGGCCACCACTTCGGGCAGCCGCAGCTTGCCTTCGAGCACCTGCTCGATCATCTCGCCGATCCGGGTGGCGCGCCGTCCCTCGTCCTCGTCGCGGTCATATTCCCTTGAGATCGCGATGGTGTCGAGCGCGCGGCCGTCGGTGGTGGTGTAGATCTGCGCGTCGACGATGTTGGCACCGGCGGACGCGCAGGCGCCCGCGATGATCGACAAGAGCCACGGATGGTCGGTCGCCAGAATCGTCAGTTCGGTGACGGCGCGGGCCTCGTCGAAGCCGACATTGATCGCAAGCTTGTGGGCGGCCCGTTCGCTGGCGCGGATGAAACGCGCCTGGCGGATTTTCCGCTGCAGGTCGACCTTGAGCCAGTAGGCGGGATAATGACGGCCGATATAGGCGTTGAGTTCGGCTTCCGGCCATTCGTTGAAGGCGGCGCGGAATTCGCGTTGCGCCACCGTGATGCGCTGCGCGCGGTTTACTTCCGAGAAGCCGCCGGTCAGCACCGGTTCGGTCTCGTAATACAGCGTACGCAGCAACTGCGCCTTCCAGCCGTTCCACACGCCGGGGCCGACGCCCCTGATGTCGGCGGTGGTCAGGATGGTCAACAGCTTCATCTGCTCGACGGATTGCACCACGGCGGCAAAATTCTCGATCGTCTTGCGGTCGGAGAGGTCGCGCGACTGCGCCACCGTGGACATCGTGAGGTGCTCTTCGATCAGCCACGCCACCAATTCGGTATCGGCGGCGTTGAAGCCGAGCCGCGGGCACAGCCGCCGCGCCACCCTGGCGCCCGCGATCGAATGATCCTCCGGCCGGCCCTTGGCGACGTCGTGCAGCAGCGTGGTGATGTAGATCAGCGCGCGATGTTCGGGCTGGATCTTGCGGAACAGATCGCTGGCGACGACGAATTCGTCATTGCCGCCGCGCTCGATCTCCTGCAGATGGCCAATGCAGCGGATCAAATGCTCGTCCACCGTATAATGGTGGTACATGTTGAACTGCATCATCGACACGATCTTGCCGAAGGCGCGGATGAAGTGGCCGAGCACGCCGGTCTCGTTCATGCGCCGCAGCACGGTCTCGGCGTTATCGGAGGTCAGGATCTCCATGAACAGCCGGTTGGCTTCCGGATTTTCGCGAAGCTGGGAGTTCACCAGCTTCAGCGAGCGCGTCACCGTGCGCATCGCGTCGGGGTGGAAGGCGAGGTTGTTCTTCTGTGCCAGCTGGAAGATCCGGATCAGATTGACCGGGTCGTGCTTGAAGACATCGGGCGCGGCGAGGTTGATGCGGTTGTTGTCGATGATGAAGTCGTCGCTGTCGGGCACCCGCCGCCGCTGGGCGCCCGGCCGCAGCCGCGCCACCATGCGGCTCAGCACCGGCGCGGGCTTGGCCTGCTCGTCTTCCAGCTTGGCGCACAGGATCGCGGTCAGGTCGCCGACGTCCTTGGCGACCAGGAAGTAGTGCTTCATGAAGCGTTCGACATCCTGCATGCCGGGATGCGAGGTGTAGCCGAGCCGGACCGCGATCTCGCGCTGCATGTCGAACGACAGCCGCTCTTCGGCGCGCCCCGAGACGAAATGCAGATTGCAGCGCACCGACCACAGGAAGTCGGCGCAGCGGCGGAAGGTGCGGTACTCCTGCGCGTCGAACACGCCGCGTTCGACGAGCTCGTCGGTTTCGCGCACGCGGTAGACGTATTTGGCGATCCAGAACAGCGTATGCAGGTCGCGCAGGCCGCCCTTGCCGTCCTTGACGTTGGGCTCGACCAGGTAGCGCGATTGCCCGGCGCGGCGGTGGCGCTCTTCGCGCTCGGCAAGCTTGGCGGTGACGAATTCGGAAGCCGTGCCCTGCACCACGTCCTTGTCGAAGCGGGCGACCAGTTCGTCATAGAGCGGCTGGTCGCCGGTCAGAAACCGCGTCTCCAGGATCGCGGTGCGGATCGTCATGTCGCCGCGCGCCTGGCGGATACATTCGTCGACCGAGCGCGTGGCGTGGCCGACCTTCAATCCCATGTCCCACAGGCAATACAGAATGGCCTCGGCCACCTGTTCACCCCAGGCGGTCTGCTTGTAGGGCAGGATGAACAGCAGATCGATATCGGATTCCGGCGCCATCAGGCCGCGGCCGTAACCGCCGGTGGCGACCACCGCCATGCGCTCGGCGCCGGAGGGCACATGCGAGCGATAGAGATGCCGTGTCGCGGCCGAGTAGAGGATGCGGATGATTTCGTCCTGCATGAAGCAGAGCCGCTCCGCGCAGCGGCGGCCGTGGCGGTCCTTCAGCAGCACGGCCTGCGCGGTGGCGCGGGCCGCGATCATCTCGGCTTTCAGGAGTTGCGCCAGCGCCGCGCGAAACACGTCCTCGCGGCCGGCATGTTTTTCGGCCAGCGCATCGACCGCCGCGGTGATCCGCGCGGTATCGAAACGATCATCCGCTCCGGAGCGGTCCTCGGTCACGACGCTATCCATGATCTATCCCGATATCGGACGGCGCAGGGGCTGTCACTGATGATTGTAGGCCAACAGCAGATCTATGCTGGAATTCGATCCGTTTGGGTAAAGCCGTCCTCACCACGGCCCGCTGCCGGCACGTATTTTCTTGTTGCGTCGCCGAATAACTTGTTGAAAGTAATTACGTTTCTCACGGCATCAAGGGAGGGGACCATGCCCAGGATTTCACGGCGCGCACTGGCTGCAATCATCGCGGTCTCGACCTTGCTGCCCGGTGCGGCGTTTGCCGCCGACGCGCTCAAGGAGATTCGCATCGACTGGGCGACCTACAACCCCGTCTCGATGGTCCTCAAGCAAAAGGGATTGCTGGAGAAGGAGTTCGCCAAGGACGGCATCAGCGTGGTCTGGGTGCAGTCCGCCGGTTCCAACAAGGCGCTGGAATTCCTCAACGCCGGCTCGATCGATTTCGGCTCGACCGCGGGCTCGGCGGCGCTGGTCGCCAGGATCAACGGCAACCCGATCAAGTCGATCTATGTCTATTCGCGGCCCGAATGGACCGCGTTGGTGACAGCCAAGGATTCCAAGATCGCTTCCGTCGCCGATCTCAAGGGCAAGCGCGTCGCGGTGACGCGCGGCACCGATCCGCACATCTTCCTGGTGCGCGCGCTGCTCGGCGCCGGCCTCACCGAAAAGGACATCACCCCGGTGCTGCTGCAGCATGCCGACGGCAAGACCGCGCTGATCCGCGGCGATGTCGATGCCTGGGCCGGTCTCGATCCGATGATGGCGCAGGCCGAAGTCGAGGAGGGCGCAAAACTGTTCTTCCGCAAGGCGGACGCCAACACCTGGGGCATCCTCAATGTGCGCGAGCAGTTCTTGAAGGATTATCCGGACGCCGTCCGCCGCGTGCTCGCGGTCTACGAGGAAGCGCGCAAATATTCGCTGGCCAATTACGACGACCTGAAGAAGACCTTCATCGGCGTAACCAAGCTGCCGGAAGCGGTCGTCGACAAGCAGCTCAAGGAGCGCACCGAACTGACCCACAGCCGCATCGGCGCCCCGCAGCGGGACTCCATCCTCGCCGCTGGCCTAGCCTTGCAGCAGGCCGGCGTGGTGGACGCCAAGGTCGACGTCAAGGCAACGCTCGATGCGCTGATCGACGACCAGGTCCCGCTGCCGACGAATTGACTTGTCCGTAGCCCGGATGGAGCGAAGCGCAATCCGGGATAAGTCCGACAGCGACGAAAGAGTCCCGGATTACGCT
>Ga0307510_10009766_pt1 | contig 11421 bp, 12 predicted proteins | sample 12_EM_MG_FD_207224 | JGI IMG/M metagenome (GOLD analysis project Ga0307510, IMG submission 207224) | Populus trichocarpa ectomycorrhiza microbial communities from riparian zone in the Pacific Northwest, United States - 12_EM | ecosystem: Host-associated > Plants > Roots > Unclassified | place... | reverse complement strand
GTCAACTGGCCGATCCCAATGCCGACTGACGACTTACACCCAGACTGGGCATACGTAGAAGATTGGTGTCGGAGGTTGACTGGGTCGTTTTCGGACGTATATATCTTCACGATCCCGCTTTATCTCCCCAAGCAGGATCCTGACGGCAAATGGCGTGTTGCAAGTATTTTTCTCGACACTGTGATAAGGCCGCACGACTGAATCATGAAACAGACACATGAGGTCATTGGGACCCCTCCTAATGTGGCTGTCCCAACACATTTCGCCAAAGTCGTGTTGACGACTAAGCCTTCTTCACCGAGTACACCGAATATTTCCGAAGTTAGCACAGGGGCATTTGTACTGCCTAACGCACCCATCCCTGATGGGGCGCCACTGAAGAGCTTTGTGGTACCAGGTGAGCGTCCTAGCCCCGTGGTTGACCTTGGCCGTAAGTGACTAGAATGATTCAGTCGATTCCGTTGAACGAGCCTCTGGACTTGTTCTGTTCTCCGATGCCATAAAAAGCACATCCAAACATATTTGCCAGACGACCGACTGCCAAGTCATCGTTCGACATTTTGATGATGCACAAAGGAAGATTGCTGGCCCGAAGGGTCCGCGATGATCACAAAGCTCCGTGCAACAGCCTTAATACACAACCGGTATTATATTACATCAATGGACGATGACACTGGTCCCCATGTGGGGACCCGCTAACTGGTGAAACCCATCATCAACGCGGACGTGATACAGGCAATATAAACAACCGCCAGAAGACGTTATAACTCATGCACGCATTCCGGTCACGTATTCGTCCAAGGATGGCTGACAAGGCGCTGAACGGAGATCAGTGCATGATATCGGACATCGTTGTCGCTGTGGGACATCAGTTCCATAACTCGGGTCTTCGCCCCAAGGTCCGTCAAGATCCTGGACGAGATGTTAGCAGGGGAAACGCCGCGGGGAGGATATGTACTTTTTGCCCCGCTCATAGTGCTTGACGTATTGCCCGATATCGTGAGATGCGACGGCCAGGACAAGCGGATCTTGAGAATCCTTAAGTAGTCCCACCAGCAACCTGTACCGTCGATGGTTTACATGAAATGTGAGGAGGCTGGACCTTTCAAACGTACTTGAGCTGTTGATAATTATTGTCGTTTAACTTTGTCGCGTTTTCTTTCCAGAACATGTCTGACTCATGAACGGGTGTCCAAGAAAGATGGCCTGATTGGAGTTCCGAGCTGTACTCGTCGTACGTGCTGTTTAAAGGACGATGAGTATTGCGGGGGCCAGCGCCTTAAGTAAACATGACACACGTCAAGCTCTCGAATCGTGCTGAAAGTTCGTCCCTTAGAAAGTGAACATCTTCCACGATATCCTCATCGCTCCACTTTCGTGTAGACAGGTTTTTCACGAACGGGAGCAATTGTGCCACAAGCATGGCCGGTAAGTTTGCCGCAGGTGCTTTCGTTACTAGGCCGCGAAAAGTGGAAACAATCACTCGTATCACTTTCTCCTTGACGGCTGCCTGGGCCACGTCTGTTAAGAGGGGAATGATGTCGTACTTCCTGCCATTAGGGGTTTCAGTTTGAATGGGGATGCGAAGCTGGAGGTACGGACTTATTGATCTCTTCAGCAATTTCCTGCTCGAAAGTCAACAGCCAAAAGCAGAACGCGATCTGATAGCACATTTGAGGGCCAGGTTTGTTTTTAATGATATCTACCAAGCTGGAAAGGGAATTAGTTGGGATAGGAGTATATTTCACCTTCTTACCCTTGAATTATCTGAGGAATCCCCCAGACAGCGTTGCGCACTTCACGTCGGGGAAGGAGTGCTTCCAAGCATTGAACGACAAGGTCCCGCTTGTGAGGGAAAGATGAGATCAAGAGTGAGGAGAGGGTGTTGAGGAATGGCTGGAGTCTGTTTGACGCGATTGGCGTGGCTTCGGATGATAAGAAAACTGTGAGGATCTGAGCAGATTTGAGTTGGACTACGTCGTCTTGAGTGTCCAAAGCGCTAGATATGGCGTCAGGAAAGTGGGTCATTGGGTGATGGGGAACCTACCGCAGAAGGGCACCGTATGGGAGTTCAGGATCGGTTTCAGAGGAACGAGTAAAGAGAGGTATCCGTTCATCGTGATCTATCATGTTTTCAGAGGACGGGAGTGGGTGGATAACACACAAAGGGCTTGCCTAGGAGAGCATCTGCGATATAAACTAGGATGCATTGCATGGTATCGATCCGCTGGAGTTTGTTGAGGAGACGAAGATAGAGGAGTGCATAGCTCTGCCCGTCTGAAAGCAAGATGGAATCTATCTTTGCTTTCGGTTGACGATCTACTTTCTTGAGAAGAGCGAGTTCGTCCGTTGTAACCAGTCCTGCGCGTTGATATCCCTGGTTCTGCGGGTCAAATTTTGGTCACGAACAACAAACGAAGTGAACTGACTTCCCAGGGCACAGGTTTTGACTGGATTTTGGCGGACTGTTCGTCCAGATATGCGGTTGAGACGAGCGAGAGGGACATCAGGATGAGTGTCGGCAGGACAGCCTTCCCAAAAAGGACTACGGATGCTACCCCGACGATCCGCCCTCCGAGCTGTCCGCTCACTGGCTACAGAGGTCGGTGCTGCCAACAGCACCCTTTTTGCACCGACGCTGCCGACCGTGGCGCGTTCAAAACCTCTGCTCGAGGCATCCATCATCGTCAACCGCTCTCCCACCATCACCCGTTCACCCTCCCGGTTTGAGAAGACATTCTTCCAGTACCAGTCTCGCATCGCTCGTGCACTTCACAATCCATTCCCCTATGAATTTTACTTTAAACAGGGCTCCCCTCTCGAGGCTCAGTTCAATATTGAGGAGCGGAAACGCGAGAGGCAGGCGTTCGGACGTCTGACACGAACAATGTGGGACGCAACCGAGGCAAATCTTGAGGCCGCGGAACTAGCCAAGGAAGAGGTTGGGAAAAGGGCCACCAGGTTCACTCAAGCCGACAAGCGAAAAGATTTGCACAGTCTGGACCGACGTGGGGAGCGGAATCTCTATCTCGTCACCAAGAGCGAGGATGGTCTGTGGTCGTTCCCTCATGCAACCATCAGGAAAGGAGAGTTCTTACACCAGGTATGCAACTTTTGTCATTGTTTCGCCTTTGCTAAACATCACCCCGCAGACTGCTGAACACGTCCTCCATTCGCGTTGCGGGATCAACATCGATACCTGGATGGTTGGGAGAAAACCTATTGGCCTGTACAAGCCTGCTACGCCAACGGAAGAGCCCGAGGTAGGCCCGTTGTATTTTTGACTGAGTCCCGAGTGGCTGAAAATGTTCCAGACTCTCGTGTTCTTTTATAAGATGCACATTCTCGCCGGCCAGGTTGAACCTAGCGGGCCGTTCGCTATCGACTTTGCGTGGCTCACCAAGGAAGAGATTAAGGGATATGTGGAGAGAGAATACTGGCATGGAGTTAAGGATGTGTTATCGGACTCGTAGATGAATATCCTAAGTAGCTCATAATGATAGCCCACCATAATGATTCCTCGATGCCGGCATTCCGCGGCCGCCCTGCGAGTCAAGGTGACGGGATGCTTTATAAGGAAGGAACAGCTCATAGACAACGTATAACCCCGACCACATCCACCCCCCGCATACACAACAACAGCAATAGACATGGATGGAGCCACTGTCGACTGGGACCACAAAACCGTCATCGGAAAAAAATCGACAACACCAAAGGTTGCAAGGAACGAATCCGAAGTGAACGGTATGTCGTTGCCACCAGAATCTCGTTCGCTTTGCTGACCCACCCCTCAGTTGTCCGTACATCTTCCGCCTGACACGAGATGTTTTTTGTCTTACCTTTCATTCTATTAAGGCTCGTAGGATCGGCGCAGTCGTCGGAACTGATAGGAAGACCACAGGCGGGACCAATAAGGGTCATCAAGGTACACGTCCAACCATTTGTACTCCTCACAAGTAACTCACCTATACCCACCGCATAGGCACTGACCACCAGAAAATTGCTAAGGTTGATCGTGAAAATGAGGTCGCACCCCCACCAAAGATCCCTGCCTCCGTAGGAAAGGTACGAGCCTTCCACGTATGTTCGCGGTTCAACGTTCGACCTGACCACGGTTTTCACCAGGCGATATCACAAGCCCGCATGGAAAAGGGTCTCTCCCAGAAGGACTGTGCCCAAAAGATCAACGAGAAGCCTTCCGTGTTACAAGACTATGAATCCGGCAAGGCTATACCCAACACCCAAATCCTGGCCAAACTGGAGCGGGTGCTGGGTGTAAAGCTGCGAGGTACGTTGATAATAACCTGTCCGTGTCACATGGCTCATCGTGATCGCCAGGTTCCGATATTGGAAAGAAGCTGGAGGGACCGAAGAAGTCGTAGACCTTGGCTCCTCTATACTCCGTAGTCTCCACTACTATCTGCGACCCCTTCCAATTACCAACGCCTCGATCCACCGAAGCGGCTAGAATTACATTTTGCGGTCCACTGTATACACTATTCTGATACGCATATATAACATCACCCTCTAGACCTATCTCACTGACCCTGATCGTTCTCTGTGCTTCCCTGTCGGGTTTGTTTCGTTCACGGCGTTGAGAGTGGAATCTTCATCAACTCACATATGAGATATAGTCTGCGCTCTCACACGCTTTATATTCCTTGAGAAGTTCTTCAGCGGTTGCCCTGCAAGCCATTTAGTGCCAGCCAAAGTGCATGCGAGCGGGTTCTGTACCTTGCATCGTCGAACTCTGCGAGGCTATTTTCGAAAATCTTCTCTTTCTTGTATTGCTCCATAAACGCGTTCCGTCTTCGTAGGCGATCGAACTGATCGATCATTCGTTTGAACAACTGTGACTGAGGTCAGCTGAGGGGGATGCGTGAGGTGGTTCACCTGCGTACAGACGCTATGCTTGTGTGGTTTGCCAGCATAAGCCCGCTCACGCGGTGGTTTGTAGCAATGTAGGGTGATTTCCTCGTCAGGGCAACTTGTATCGCAGCCGGTCCCCATGGAATGAAGTTAGCCAGCTGACGTTCCCGAATTCGAAGGAGCGAAGTGTGAACCTTGAATTGGATGGGAAACGATAAATCAACAAACAGTAATCACTGGTAATAGAGATATACGTACATCGGTTGGATCAACGTCTCCCTGGATTATGTTAAGGATGGAGATGTAGCAAGCTGTCTTGCTAGGAGTCGTAGATACCATCCGGTTTTTCGGTTGTAGGAGGCGTCGCATGACATCCAACACCGTAGTTCGGCGGATAGGTTTTGCCTAGTACGGCAAGTTTTAGTGACCATTTCTGTAGCAAAGACCTACATTGGACCGGCCTTGTCGATTTGATCACTGGTGAAAGGGGTATACGAAGTCATCAAGAAGTGGCAGCGAGGAGTCGGTATCAAAGAAGCGATTATTCCGACAAGATCATTGTTCATGTAACCTGGATATCGGAGTGTTTGAGTACTTGCGGCCATGACGGTTGAAACCTGTCGCAGCTATTGGCTGGGGGGACCCTTGTGAAGTACAAGGGTATCTCACCAGCTGGTTGGTTTGATCAAAAGACGGCGTTTGGACGTGCAACCTGTCAGTGGCGATGCGTGCCAAAGCGCCGTTGTCCAGAACAACGACAGAGTCCGCATGATTCGTTAGCCGTTTTAACGTTAGCAAAGCGTTATATGGCTGAACAACGACGTCGCCTTCCTGCGCATTAGGAAACACGGAATACGCTTGTACCAACTTCTTTGGGAACTTGTCATTGAGGCGCTCCAGAAGAAATGAACCAAGGCCGGAGCCAGTTCCTCCGGCTATCGAATGCATAAGCATGAATCCCTTGTGAACATGTAAGACTGCGAGTCCTCATCACTCATCACAGTTGGTAGCAGGGTACTTGCCTCGAGAGAATCACTCCCCTCCGCCTCACGATCGACCATTTCCATGACTTCTTCGTATAGACGTTCGCCTGCAGCGTACCCCTGGGCCCAGTTGTTTCCTGCTCCACCGCCATCCTGAGATACGAAAATATTTTCTGGGTTGTAGAGATTCGCGAACGGCGATGTGAGAATGTTGTTGATAACCTGGATGTCATCGACATAAGAATAGGTCCGACACCAGTCGCCGAATCGCGTACCCTGGGTTCAAGATCAACGAGGATTGCGCGAGGTATGTAATGTTCGTCGTCTGCCTGATAGAAAAACACGTCTTTACGGTCTCCACCCTCTGTTGCCCAGTCTTCGAGTATACCTTCACTGTTAATCCCGTGTTCTGCACACAATCGTTGCCAATAAACGGAACCCACTGCGCATCCGGATAAGAATATAGATTAGTACGGTAGAAAGGGGGCGCACTTTGGTTTCCGCATTGGCCAAGCTGGACCGTGACGATTTCTCGAGGCATCTCTCGTCCTGTGGCCGTTGCGTGACAAGAGGTCAAGGGGACAGTCACATAGGTCACACGTTTCCTTTTTTGGTTGAAACACCTCAACTTGTACCGCCAACATCGACGACTCACGACTGGCAACTGACGACGGCGGCGACGACTACCATGCAGCAATCGTATCGTTCGCCTCGTCAGCCCGTTCGCACGAGGTCCAAGCCCTATACTAGGCGGCAGCCGCCTCCTAGGTCGGGGTCGATTATGGCGACGATTAGAAACATTGTCACCGCGCCTCTGTCCTGGTTCTCGACCACCAACGAATTTGAGGACACACCGGGCAAGAGGAGACGAGCACCCGTTTCACAACCCAACGCGGACGTGTTGGATGAACATCGCTCCGTCAAAAGGCAGAGGGTGGCCAGCCCGTCCCCACAACCTCAAGGGTATCTCGACCCACCACTAGCGATGCTTCAACCTCGTTCAGAGCGCGAGGGTGGATCACAGGACCCTACCTCCGCCGTCTTCTCTCCCTCCATCCCGACGAACACCAACACCCAGGGTCACCAGCCTGGCAAATACGGGCGCCACAGTTTATCCGCTACTGTTTGGTCCCGCCGAGACCAAAGTCGGGAGGTATCCATAGACAACCTACCCGGTCGTTTGGTCACAAGGGATGCACTAATGGTCCCACTCCCGGTATCCAGAGAGGCGTCCCTCTCGTCGGTTCCACGTGATTCCTCTGTCGGACCAGTGCGCGCTGCCTTCCGGATGCGAACTACCCTTAGCCCCATCCCCGTTGGGTCTGATTACGGGCCTAATCCAAGGCGGCGAGAGCGCGATCCGTCGGAGCCACCACCTCTGACCGCGTTGATGTCAAATCCAATCTTCGTGAAACCGCCACCCAACCACCACCCGACTCATAGAAGTCAATCTGCGCAGCCGACTACTACCCTTGGTGCTCTTGCTCAGACATCTCGCGCTGTAGGATCCCTGTTCTCATTCATGTTCTGGTCTGTTGTTGACTCTCTCGGTTATAGCACAACCGCATCTCGCCCAGACAATCAAGCCTACATCTAGGCCACCCCCCTTCCCACGATCGTACGTGTCAATCTTTTTTTTCTCTTCAATTTTCACCGTCCAGTCCGAATTCCCACCTACTTTTCAGCTTCTTTGCGCCCAACCAACGCAAGCGAAATCGCTCTCTCTGAACTGGCTATATACAGGACCCCATTATTGCCAACTCGCCTTCGCGGTTCAGAGACGATTCCGGAAATGTTCAAACCTAAGAAGGTTCACGCAGTTGTTCCCATGAAGAGTGGGAAGCGCGATTTACCCCGCCTCGGAACTGGACGTAAGAAAAAGAAGAGCAAGAAAGAGGAAGATGCTCGCAAACCATATTCTGCTCATGGCAGCATGAAGAAGCTATTGCAGCGCAGGAAAATGGAGGAAGCGGAGAAAGACAACACGGACCATGCCATGGATACGTCCGATGCGAATGGGGTTGACGGCGTACCCAGATCTTCCTCTGCCTCTGAAAGCGTTCCAGTATCTCTCCCAGAGCCGGACGTTCCTCAGCATCGAGTTTATGCCCGCGAAACATCCTCACTACGTGTGGGTCGGAGCAGGATAAATCGCCCGGATCGGCCCGCCTCTGCACGGCCATCTAGAACCAAGTTCTCTGCTGCCTTCGAGGATGACGACCCCGTGGACCAGAAGGACCGGGATGTGCCGAGATTTGAGACAAAAGCGATGTTCGAGCCACCGAAGGACTTTACATTCGCTCGAGATGTGAGCAGTTTTTCCTCTCCTTTGACGATTCGACGCTAAGCTCCCTTCAGACAATTTCTGCTGCGGATGCCGCGCCTCCAGAGCCTACTAAAGAACCACCGATTGCTGCTCTGCCATTCTCCTTGACACCTGGGTCATCTAAGTCAAGCTTCCCAGCCGGTCCAGCTTTACCGGTGCCTCAGCCCGCCATACCGGTTATATCTTTGAGTCCTCCCACGCCACAGAAGAACGATTCTTCCGCTGGAATTCCAAGTTTCTTTGCGAATTCATCACTCCTCACCCAAACATCATTTGCCCCGACTCTTCCTCCACCCTCAGTCGGCTTGTTCGGTGTACCTTCCGTCAAGGAAGCATCTCAACCCACGCCTCCGGCAACGTCGGACCCAGTACCCCTCTCTACCGGGATGAAGGGTTTTATGGAGACTTCTGTAGGAGCAACTCAATCAGTACCTCCTTCCCCTGTTCCCCCAGTCGCTGCTGCTTCGACAATTCCTTCCCTTATGACATCAATTTTTCCCGCACCCTCAGCGAAGGTTGAACCTGCTCCAGTACCAACACCAACACCATTTGGTGGGGACCCGTTGAAGACCTCATTCCCTCTACCAGCCCCTCCCCCCAGCGCTCAACCACCGCCAAGCTTGTTTGGAGATTTGCCATCCCACAATTCTGCGACCGAGTCCACGGATGCCTCGACCACATCTGTCCCCTCCGCAACCTCTATGATGGGGCCCGGCTCTGCTGCAACTGCTTCGGAGCAAAAGCGGTCAACTTCATCGACGTTCCCATTCGGTACTTCGTCAGGAGCACCGCTTCCAGGATTTAGTGCCACCAATTCAACGGAGAGCCTGAAACCGTTCACCCTGGAACAATCTACTTCTACCCCATCCCCAGGCGAAACCGCTAAGCCCCCGCAAAATGAGGCATCGAAGGAACAGAAGCCTGCATTTTCATTCGCTTTCAAATTCGGTGCCCCTTCTACTTCTCCTGAGAAACCCGCTGCCCCACAGTTCGGAGAATCCACACAAGGCGCATCAAATCCCGGGGTTTTCACATTTGGGACGAGCTCCAACACATCTGACGTGCAGAAACCACTCTTCGAGAACTTCCCTCACCCAGTTACCCCACCCAGAGAAGAGGAAGAGGTCAGAATGGAAGAAAGCCCTACTAGGGTTGTGGAGGAGGTTACGACTCTGCGATCAAACGAGGATTCATTCTTTGCTGGGCGGGTGCTCAACTTCGGTCAGAGCAACGAAAACACCAGCTCACCGTTCAACTTCGGGACCGCGTCCGGGGATTCCAACCCATTTGTAGGCAAGTCGGAGGAAAAGTCGAAACAACCTGCTGGATTCACGTTCAGCTCATCTGGTTCTGGGTTTCCCCAACCAAGTCCGGCCTTCACGTTTGGAAAAGTGGACAGCGTTTCCCAGCCAACAACCCCTTCGTCACCCTTCACATTTGGTACCTCGAAGCTACCCGAGATCAATACTTTCAGCGACGGTCAGACACCGAGTTCATCTTCCTTCAACTTTGGGCAGAAGCCCGAAAGTAGCCAAGGTTCATCTGGGTTCGCGTTCGGTCAACAACAGTCACCCGTGACCACGAGTGGTCAGTTCAATTTTGGTCAAAACCAGACTCTTGTACCCCCTCCCCCTTCATTCGGGCAGCAAAATGGGTCAGTCCCGAGTAGTCCATCCACGTTCAATCAGCCATTGTCATTCGGGTTCGGATCTGCGACTCCCACTTCAACTTCGAACCCTTTCACTTTCCAAAGTCCGTCGCCCATCACAACGACACCGTCCAGTGCCCCCGGATTCACTTTTGGGCAACAACCCCCAACACAGGGGCAACCATCAACTCCTGTATCCCCTTTTCCAGTCCCGGGGTCACCGCAGCCGACTGGCGGTTCCCTATTTAATATCGGGGTATCACCAACCGTTCAATCACCAGGCACGCGCGCCATCAAGAAACTGCCAACTAGACGTGGCGGCGCTCGACGTTGAATGCAATAGCCTCTCCCTCCGTTGGTTGGTATGCATGGGACGGTTATGTTTCTTTCTGACATCTGCGTAAGTTACTTATATACGGATCTCCCTTTGTTGCCCCACCGTTCCCTATAAGTTGTTTTTGAGTAGCTTAGGTAGGCTTTAAATTTATCCTCACAATCATTTTTACCATCATGTGTGATTGAACTGGTGACTGAAATAGGTGGGGGGACGTTGAAAGCCTCCTTGACACGAAGGCAGGTGCATCTTGAGATTTCAAGGCGTGAACCATAAAGTACGGAAACATTTTCAATTACACCTGCCCCCGAGCCGCCCAACCCATGTTCAAAATCCGGATGTCCTTCCCAAGTTGTGCATGACCACATCTTCCACATCACGCTATACACAGGTGTGCGCTAGAAGGGCAGCTTTCCCCTGGGCTTGAACATGGCGAAATTCTAGAGAATACGCTGGACAGGGTGGATGGTAATACCGTCAAGACTCAAAGGGGATCTATCACTATCACGTGTGAATCTCGGCTCACCCCTTGGACTGTGCGCCCGCTCTGCGTTGTTTTCGGGCTTGCTTCTTAAGAGCCTTCTCAGTGTAGTAGGTCATAACCGTGGAAGGGGGAGATTCTGTCGGTACGATATGGATATCGTGATTGTAGTGGACGGCAGACGGGAGAGCGCACCATCAAACTCTCCACCAGAAAGCATCGCAGATACCTATGATTTGAGGAAAGGGTCATCACCCTTTGTTTATGTGCTCATGCATGTACCTAACCTTGGCTGATCCCTTGATGGGCGGCACGATGCATGAAGCATGATCGAGTCGGATGATCGCCCGTCGTACCGGTGTCCTCGGCTCGAGCGAGAAACGCATTTTCTCGTGCAAATTTTTCCCTGATGACGCACTCACAATCGCTCAAAATTCAATCAACGAGCGGGAAAGACCAAAGCGTCCACAATAACCCCTAATCTTGCCGTACGATGGTCTGCAATCGGAATGTGTGCAGCTTTCAAGGGGTATATCATTTGATAGTACCCGTAACCGCGTCATGATGGATATCTTATCGGTGTCTGAGAAAAAAAATGGATAACGCACCACACTCAGATATATGACCGTTTGTTTGACAAATGCGGCGCTCAGTCGGAATCCCTTCTGGCTTTGTTCCCACAGCTGAAGGCTTCGGAAGTGATCAGAGGTTGGCCTTTTCCATGAGTCACATGACGTCGGGTCGGAGATCAACATCACCTCCCGGCCCGCTGAGCCACCA
>Ga0307510_10009764_pt1 | contig 11421 bp, 11 predicted proteins | sample 12_EM_MG_FD_207224 | JGI IMG/M metagenome (GOLD analysis project Ga0307510, IMG submission 207224) | Populus trichocarpa ectomycorrhiza microbial communities from riparian zone in the Pacific Northwest, United States - 12_EM | ecosystem: Host-associated > Plants > Roots > Unclassified | place... | reverse complement strand
CCCTGTTGAGAACTATCGGGTGCAGAAGAGGGCAAGCGAGTAGTTCCACAGGTTCAAAGGCAAAGTGGTCACCGGAGAAAGCAAAAGACTTGTTTATACTTATTGAACAAGAAGACTGTTGAGAGAGAAAAAGAAGAAGGAAGAAGGAAGAGAAAGAGAAAAGAGAAGCGAGGATTTAAGAGGGAACAGGGGGGGTGACGTAAGTGGTCACGAGGTGTCACTCGTAACTACAGCAACAGATGAGAGGAGAGCACACCCATAACTACAGTTTCCAACAATCCCTATTCCGATTTTGTACTTTATACCTAGTAGTAAGACCCTCGCCCGTTTCCCCTGGACCGGAGGGAAGCGAGTGTCAGTGATCTAGAATTACGTTAAGGTCTAAACTATGTCGAGGGACTTCTTCTCAAGATAGAAAAGAAAAAAGAACTCACCTAACTAGCTCCTCCACGTTTTTCACCCAGTTGGGCCTTTCAGGTGGAGACTGTCACCTCTCTCCATCATGCCATATGACTGGAGCTAAGGCTGTCACAGAAAGTTTCTCGCAATCACCCAATATCACTCGGGAGGCGGCTCTCCATAGCACCTTAGTACCTATCCCGAGGCCGTGAGATTCTAGCACCCGGGAAGAGGATGCTTATAGCAACCCGCAGATAACCAGGATAAGGCATCTAGGTTATGAAATATTTGTTCTCTCTTTGATATCCGAATTGAAAGAAAACCCCTCCCAACTTCGGGTTTGAAATTGAGACTCTGTTTTAATTGTGACCTTGAAACAGGTACCATTTACCCTCCATTTATATCTTCGGGAATCCCAAAACATTTTCACTTTTCTTCCTTCAGTACCAACCACAAGTTTCTCTGTTGAGGAGATTAATATGGTTAAATAAGCACGGATATCTTTCATTACCAGGTTTCGGGAATCTTATACGCCACAAGAAAGATGAACCACAACCTACAAAAAATGGCTTTACCACCCCCTCCACCCCTAGAACCAGTCAGCGACTCCATGGACTGGGCCCCGGCAGGAATTGCGGGCTCCCGAGAGTCCCCAGACCCAACAAAACTCTCTACCTCCCTCCCTAGGGACCTCGAATCAAAATTGGCCCTTGGCGCCAAATCTTCTCCAGAATCGAAGGATATCCTCCGCCTCTCCGCTTCCAAATTCCGGGGGGATCAGTGTCCTTTGGCGGCTAGCCTTAATGGACTTGTTCTCTCAGCCTCCGCATCACATAATCCCAAGTCCGAGCCACATCAAACACCAATGGATCTTGACGAGGAAGACAGATTCGAGGAAATGGTGACTAATATCCTCTTCCTTTTCCCCTTCTTCCTCAATCGTAGGAATTTAGCACTGATAGAAACCTAAGGACTGGGATCCCGAACAGAGTTTCGATTATTCCCGGTTTGATGAGAGAGTAAGCTCTGACACCCAGGGCGACCCCCCCCTCTGAGAGCTAATTATTATTATTGCCATAGTGGGGCGAGAAGGAGTGGGTTATCGGAGGTTTGGTCGGTGCCCAAGATATGGCGGATCCACCAGTGCCCAAGGATAGAATGGTATATTAACACCACCACCTCCAATGCTACTAGAGTGCCGGTAATTCATTTAGGAGGACTGGGAGTTTACCCCCGAGTATATGCAAAACGAGTGGTTAGGTGGGACTTCCAAGTATCGAATTTTACCCTTAGCACAAGGAGGACAAAAACAAGGTATGTCATCCATGGAATCTTGTTGACAAAAAGTAGTTACAACACTCATTCTTGCCAGGGAATGAGAACTGAGGATGGCCTCCAGTTCAGTCAGCCTCCGGCTCCTGGTGGCAGTATAGGGACGGGGGAGCTTCAGGTTAGTTGGATGGAATTTCTCGACTGCAGTTTGAGTCGGGGTGGGCCTCTCTTGTCAGATTATGTATCTTTGGCTTCTGTTGCGGGGGAGAGAGAAAATAACGAATTTGTGGAGATCACACGGTGGGCACTGGGAGAGAATGTGGAAGTCTTTGAGGAGCATTAAAGGTGGTGGAGGCTTTGCCCAATTATCTACTAGCGCCCAGTATATTCGGTGATGTTGAGCCAAATTGGCCAAGATCTAAGGTAAGAAGGCAAGGCCAAGGGTTCCAGATGTTATATACCAGCATCCCTCGCACTCCATGGAATACCAAAAATCTTATAAGGGATCTCAACTTTGAATAGAAATCATGAACGATGTGGTATAACTTAGGAAATATGAAGAGGTTTGCAATCTAAAATCCTCCGGCCCAGCCTACTAAACATACATAACCCAACGAGGCGATAAATATTATTGGCGTCAAATGTTTCAAATTTAAGAAATTCAATCACATACCCCCAGTCAAAGGGATCACACTCACCAAACCTGAAGCGCAAAGTCGCAAGGAGAACACCATTATGAAAGCTTTAATACATTAGACAGTCTCAAATATTCCCAAACCTACTAAACAAGCCCGAAAACGAAAATTCTAAATGATATCTAACGATATACTAGAGATTCAGGAATAAAAGATACTTGCGCTCCACACCCAGAATAGCAGCCCGATTATTTTCCCCATTCACTCAGTCCCACAAATCATGAGCTCTTGTGCATCGAGTGGCTCTCGCATCAAAGATCCTAATATCATGGGTAGAAAAAAAATTGGCTTAGTCTAACCGATACTGGCAATTCAGGCATGTGTTGGAATGGGGAAAGGGGAAAGGAAAAAAACATAGTGCTATAACCTACTCTTGATACCCATCACTGGGGAAAATGAGGCGTGAAAACAAGGCTTCACGCTCCGATTCCTTTTTCGCCGCTGCGGCTCGAGACTTAATTCTATGCTTGGTTTCAGATTTTAGGAATGATTCCGGGCAATTATCCTCCTTCCCAGTAACTCTGTCAGGAGGAGAAAGCTTGATGGCAGGGTCATCCGCACGTCCTGCTTGAGCTTTGCCCTTGAGAGGCTCCTGACACTGACCTCTGGGTTTGGCAGGTCTGTATCTGGACCGCTTGTGGTGACTGGACGGGGTCAGGTTTCCGGAAAGGCTAGCTGTCATCATCTCAAGGTACGGTGCGAGGCTGCTGGTGCGGTTGGACCTGTGCGCTGCCCTAGACTGAGAGGCGCCGTCTCCAACAGACCTCTGGAGCTCCTCTGCCACCGCAGGATGACGGCCGTGCTGGGGGGACATAAGTTGCTGACGCACACTAGTATCACGATGTTCCCCAATGTAATTGCCTGGCTTGATATTCTCTTCCAGCCATCTGGAGGGTTCTTCCCACCTCCTGTAGACGTCACCGCCTCCAGTGCTCCAAGTAGGAGGATTATTAGCAAACCTGGATTCCCGAGAATCTCTGAATTTATCAAATTGGCGCTGGAATTCCCCTTGGGCCCTGTTATCAGTCACAGCATATCGGCCGATAGAGTGAACTGTGGCCTTCTCTTGATCGTGCAATTGAGACTTCGTATCACCATCTCGGTGCCTCTGCGAACCTGCTGGTCCCCGGGCATGATCCTGAGACCTTGGCGAGCATCCGTGAGCATCCCTAGGAATCCCATTGAGGTCTCTACGATCGGGGGCGGGCCTCCTTGCGAAGCGGTCTAAATACCGTCTATCGAAATTTCTCTGTTGGCTAGTGGAGGAGAGCTATTAGCTCCTAAGCCATGCGCAAACTCAGTCAAAACAGTGGCAGGGAAAACTTACAAAGAACCGTCGGAACTCCAGCTCTCCCCTCTCCTATGGGCATGAGCGCCTAGCTCTAGTCTATCAACATCGCTCAACCTCCTATCGCGTGAATAGTAATTCCTATCGGGTGAATAGTAATTATATTGAGTGGAATAATTCTCATAGGAGCTTGAATGGCGTTGCCCGCGGGATCCACTACCGGGGGACCAACGAGCTGAGTTAGAAGGCTGCCCAGCCACCGATCGGCTCCGCTTGTGCGGATAATAGTTGTTCTCATCTCCAGGGTCCTCATCGGGTGGCCTAATCTGTTAGCATCCTGAGCAATGATCGAAAGGCAAAGCATTCGCGAAATAAGCACCTGTGTTTCTGAGTGGCCATAGTATTGGTTCAACCTTGAGTTTCACCAGATCTTTGTGGTGCTGTGTGTATGAAAGTGGAGTGGGAACAAAAGGCACATGGTGCGGGGGTGGCCTAGACTCATCGTTTGGATTACCGAAACAAGGGTTTGCGGCAAGATTTGAGCTTGTGCGTGCTATTCTCATTTACTTTCGGGCTCAGGCTTGCTCCTTAGCACAACCCAAGGGGAATACCCTAGTGCCCGAATTTTACGCAGTCAATGGCACAGCGGGAACGACCTTTTCAGCAGATTGTGGCTGTGTTGAGGATAGTCGAGTGAGGTATCATGATGAGTTCGGTCTTGTGCTGCACCTTTTTTTCTCGGATCGGATTACGGATGAAACTTGGTCAGTTAGAGATTTTTGATATATATTATGCAGGAAGTCGCAGATAATCCGGACTTTTTTTTTTGCAGCCCTTTCTTCCTTCGTAGGTTGTGTTCTTCCACCATCCTCTCATGTATGATAACCACTGGAAATTGGAAACAAATTCTAAGCTGTGGCTTTCGTGTATTCCTGTTTATCTGTGAGGCAATATCTAACCCCTAGCCATTTGATCAGGCAGCTCGTAGTGACCGTAGGAGTGGATGGTAGGCGCGCTTGAACACCATCTCTAACTATCTTCTTCCCCCTAGGAGCTGCATACGAAATTGGGGGTATCATACCGGGGATGACCTTTGGTATGTGGCTTTTGAGAAACAGCTTTAATGGGGATAATTTCTCCTAGCCTGGTAACTTGTTGACAAGCTTCGCAGTGGGCCCACAGGGGTCTAGCGTCCTCGAACCAAACCCTGTTAGGTCCAACCCAGCCAAAATCTATATTTCCTCGGAATAGCCATGGTTTTTGAACGAAAGGAACCGCTACTAGCTAAATATTTTAGGAGGTATCATATCTAGGAAACTTAACTATCTATTTCCAAGTATCCAAGCTAGGGTTAGATTCTGTAGCGGCCACATAGTTGATGTTTCTTTGCAGGGACTATGACAGGCCACCAGAAGCACGCAGATCCCGCTGAAGTGCTAGAGGTAACTAGAGAGTTTCCTAAGAGTGTGGATATCTTTGGGGGCATCATAACCACTGCCTAATAGTGTAAACTAAAGTTTTCCGGCATACTAAGCAGTGTCGAGCCCCCCGTGAAGCACTAGGAGTAGGAGGGGGAGGAGAGTTCTAATGATTTCTTAAGTATTCTCTTTATTCCGGGAGATGTGCTAAATCCTGCTAATGGCTTCTGCTCCCAGCGGAGGCGGCGAGAGGACGCCGCTCGGGAAGACCCGGGGAAGAGATTCAGGAGCTCCAGCCCCCGCTATTGCTCCAATTTTCCTTCAACGACATTTTGGCTGAGCAGAGTCACTTAATATCATTTATGGTTCAGTTTACTGCGCTAAAGTTGACTGTCGTCCCTTACGACCAAAGCCCCTGCAATCCCTATTATTATGATTCTCTAACTACAGGCCATCTCCAGCATATCCTTTGCCAAGCTATAGTGGAAAATGCCTCGCGAGAGCCACAGAACAGCAGGACCACCCAACCCAGCCCAACAGCACTCAAACATAATTCTCATTCATCCAAAAGCAAGCGAGCCCCATATGTAGTTAAAGCCACTAGCCTATATATCAAAAGTCAAACTGCAAAGGATTCAAAGTACGAAGTCACAAAAAAACACAACTATGAAAATTTTATATATTCGCCAACCACAACCGCCAGGGCCTTTCAAAAAGAAAAAACATTAAGGATATAGTCTCGACGGACATGTCTGACTATAAGCCGCCTGTTTCGAAAATTTATTAGAAGGTAAAAAAGCATCCCTAGTTATCACTATTTGTCTAAAGAGTCTGGAACACCGTCCATTTCATCTGTACAGCCAGAGATCACTGGAGTAGTGTCAGGTGGATCTTCCATCGCTAATGGGAGATAACCCCTAAAAACGGTTTCTGATCAGTAGCGCCCCCACTACAACCAACAGGGTACCAAACAAAGGAAGAGGGTCAGGGTGCCTACCCTCCATGCTCACGCTCCGGATGTTCAGATCCGGGGAGAGGAATCTCGCAGCAAGGCCAGTGCCTGAGCTAGTTCGGGCCGAAGCTGCTTTCCACGGGCAAGAGCAAGCTTCTTAGTTGGTGCTATGCTGTGAGTGCTACGATCAGGAACACCACTGGGGCCGGGGTCTCCCTTAGCCAGAGTGACGCTTTCAGATCCAGTCTGATCTTCGCTCTTGGGAGGGTTTTTCTCCTGCTGAACTTCGGGTGGGACGGGGTCATTTTTGGCCTCATTCAGTCGCGAACCAGGAGTGCTATCACTCGGAACACAACTCGCACAAAGAGTATCCCTAGTCAGAGAGCTGTTTTTAGGACCGTCCTGAGTTTCTTTCTCAGCAGGAGGCGCCAGCTGAGATTTAGGTTCCGCGACAACCGCTCCCGTCACCCTAGGATTTTTTAGGTAGGTGAGGTCGTAATCCTCCTCCTCCGAGCTTGACGACAAGGCTAGGTCACCACCCTCCCTCGAGACCGTTGGGGAGGTCTGGTTATCGTCCTGCTCCTTTTTCTCATTATCAGACAGCATCTGATAGTACTCCTCGAGACTACCTTTGAATTTAGCTTTCTGAGGACGCAGACCACCGGTGCGGGAAGCCCTAATGCTGGGCCCGAAAAGGGGAACATCGTCAGGTAAGAGAGCAGCGCTCGCACGATTCCTCGCCTGCCGGGCTTTTCCATGCACCAGTTCGCAGATGGGAGGCGTGAAGTCTGTGGTGCGCCAAGTGCTAGCTTTAGGAGCACTGCCGGGGTCCCACTCACAAGGGCCACTAGAGGTCCCAGCATTAAGATACAGCCCCCAGTCTGCCGAAGTACTATCCGGGAGAAGGTCGTCGGGTTCGAGTTTAGGGACTGCCATTTCGTAACGGAGTACTGGAAGTACTCCGGGCTCCCCAAATCTGCTCGGGTTCCCTTCTCTCTGGCTGCAAAGGCTGCGGCGGCTAGAAGAACGCGAGTCACTAGAACGGCTCTTACCCTCCAGAGACTCCTCCCTTCCTCTTGGGCGAAGAACGTTATTATCGGGGGGGTGGCACCCGGAAGGATCAGTAACACTGTTATCTTCGCCCAAAGATTTGAGTTCTTTAGTTGGCTGGCCAAGGTCGTGAGTTTCTGGCTGCTGCAAAGCAGGAGAATCTTTGGTTAGGTTAAATTTAGAAGAATTTCTGGTGTGGGCCAACGAGGTCTCGGATGGATCGCGAGCCCCGGTATTGCTACCCGGTGGCCTATTGGGTTCTTCAATTGCAATCCTCTTCACGGCACGCAACGGAGACCTGCTTTTGCTGTTTCTAAATCTCTGAGAACCCGCTCGTCCATCAGCACGATCCAGAGGCCTCGGCAAGCAACCACGAGCATCGTTAGGAATACCATTGCGGTTCCTGCGATCTGCAACAGGCTGGCTTGTAACGCGGCTTAGACCCCGTTCACCTAAGGCTCCTTGCTGTCCACTAGAGGCAAGGTATTAACTCCCAAATCATTTGCAAACTCAACGAAGGGAATGGCGGCGGCAGACTTACCAGCGACGGTGGGGGCTCCGGCTCCGGGGCCTCACAGAATCCTTGGCACGGCTGCTCACAGGTCTGTTCGCGGCCGAAAGAGAAAATCGACTTGAACTTGGCCTATAAGAATCCCCAGTTGGACGTGGCCTATATGAATCGCCTCTTGGAGGCCTGTATGAATAGCCACTTGGAGGTGGCCTGTATGAATAGCCGCTTGGGGGTGGCCTATATGAATCGCCGCTCGGAGGTGGCCTATATGAATCGCCGCTCGGAGGTGTCTTATAATCGTCGGCCGTCCCCTTTTGATGTGAGCGGCGATCATAACTTTTCCCAGAACCGTTATCACCCCTTAGTGCGCGGGGACCAGTAGGTATATTACTATCAAGCTGACGACCATGCTTGAGGTGTGGGCTAGCCCCCCGTGGGTTCTTGCCTTGAGGGTAAGGATCCCCCTGACCCTCGAGATTTATACCGGAAGGTCTAATTTGTTAGCAGGAGATGGGCAATGGTCGAAAGACAAAGCATTAACAAAATACTCACCTGCGTTTTCTTTTAGAGCGTGACATAGCAGTGGAACAACTTCGAGTGTCAGCAGATCTTTGTGTGTGTCTGTCTAAGAAAGGAAGTTAAGAGACACAAGGCGGGAGCAGCCCTTTTGGCTAATCTTCTGTATTACTGTGGCTAGGAATGGCAGCTAGACTTGAGCTTATTTGTGGGTGGGATTAGGACTTGCCCTGGGGTCAAGGCCTTCGTCCTGGCACAACTTGGCGGAAATACCCCGATACTAGAATCTTATGTGGTTAATATCTTGGCAGAAACGATTTTCTCACAAGGTTGTTGTTGCACAGAAATTCTTCGAGTGAGGTTCCATGATTAGTCCCGAAACATATTGCAAAGAAGTGTTCATGGCAAGAGTCAGAAAGGGGATAGTGCAATAATTAACCCACACCAAAATTAACAATCTTTATTTTTAAGGGTTAGGGCACATGGAATTATCCACTATGCATCATGCTAGGGCTAGCTTCGAAGTCCCATGGCAGACTTCAATTTCTCAACTCATGTATCTGCACCAGGCACTATTTGTAACAAATAGAGTTAGTAAGGAAAATATCCGCTTCTTATGGATTACTTTGTGAGGAAGTTAGTAGAGAGACTCAAACACAATATAGTATAAACTGAAAGATAAATGTTTCCATGCTTGCACTAGCAACTATCCGATAATCTAAGGGAAACTTAGAGTATATTAACCTGATCATACTAGGAAGGTAAAAATTTAATACAGTAAAATGATACCTCCCACCTTAGATTCTAATATTAGGTAGACCTGTCTTCCATCCAATTATTTTATGATATTATATATCAAGTTGAAGTAATCTAACCTCTCACGTTTGGGGCTTACCCTAGTGATATGATGCTAGTAAATATTTTCGTATATGCTCAAATTTTGAATACACAGAGTATAACCCTTCTCCTCTTTATAGTTTCCTTTTCACCAGTGTCACACAGACCCCCACTAGTAGTGTCCCAAATCCCCCATGATTTCTCCCACTCCTGACTTGCCACCCCTCAAATCAGTATAATACTTCTGTGGGCTTAATCTCATAGGCAAAAGCGGAGGGGGATGCTGAGAAGGTTGAAGGGCTGAGTAAAGAATAATGACTGCTGCAAATATTAGCTACGCTAGGCACTGAGAGATTAGATTACTTCAACTTGGCATACCATAAAAGAATTGGGTGGAAGACAGGTCTACCTAATATCAGAATTCAAGGTGGGAGGTATCATTTTACTGTATTAAATTTTTACCTTCCTAATGCAATCAGGTTAATATACTCTAAGTTTCCCTTAGATTATCAGATAGTTGTTAGTAAAACCATAGAAACATTTATCTTTTAGTCTAACCAATACTGTGTTTGAGTCTCTCTACTAACTTCCTCACAAAGTAATCCATAAGAAGCGGACATTTTCCTTTCTAACTCTATTTGTTACAAATAGTGCCTGGTGCAGATACATGAGTTGAGAAATTGAAGTCTACGATGGGACTTCGAAGCTAGCCCTAGCATCATGCATAGTCAATTTTGGTGTGTGTTAATTATTGCACTATCCCCTTTCTAACTCTTGTCATAAACACTTCTCTGCAATACGTTTCGGGGGTTTATTTAATCATGGAACCTCACTCGACGAATTTCCGCGCACCAACAGCCTTGTGAGAAAATCGTTTCTGCCGAGATATTAACCATATAAGATTCTATGGTGCATGCGGTCTATAACGTCAAGCACCGGCAGCCGCATTTCAAAATGTAATGCCCCAGATAATCAGGGTCAGGGTTGCTGATGGGAGATTGCAACTCCATTGGTTCCAAATTAGAGTCTGATAGTTTTGTCTTTATGGTTTGAGGCATGTTTAGCAAAAATAGGACAGCTTTATTGGGTTACCCATTTCTGCTATGCAAGCGGCCTTCTCTCCATTCGAGATCAAGAAAAGTGGCCTTTCGTATGAGTGAATTGAACAGGCTCTTTTTATCCAAACAGGTCCTCAAGCCTTCTGCTGTTTGTCTACCTTGACCTACTATTCAACTCCTTGGTATGCCCACTAGTGAACACACTCAACAGTGGTACTTCCTGCCGTGGATTCGAAAATTTCAGATATAACAACCCTGACCCCGATTACATGAGGCATTACATTTTGGAACGCAGCTGCTTGACGTTATAGACCGCATGTACCATAGTATGGGGTACTCCCGCCAAGTAGTGCCAGGGCGAAAGCCTTGACCCCAGGGCAAATCCTAATCCCACCCACAAATAAGCTCAAGTCTGGCTGCTCCCGTCTTGTGTCTCTTAACTTCCTTTCTCAGACAGACACACACACAAAGATCTGCCGACACTCGAAGTTGTACCGCTGCTATGACGCGCTCTATAAAAAAACGCAGGTGAGTATTTTGTTAATGCTTTGTCTTTCGACATAGCCCATCTCCTACCCCCGAGACTAACAAATTAGGCCGTCCGGTATAAACCCCGGGAGTCAGAGGGATCCCTATCCTCAAGGCAAGAACCCACGGGGGGCTAGCCCACACCTCAGGCATGATCGTCAGCTTGATAATAGTACATCTCGTGGTCCCCAGAGAAATTCTTTCATCGTAACGGACCCCAATAAGCCCCGCCCCAGGGGCCTCGGGCGTGCTCATTTCAAAGAAAGTAAGACAACCCCCCGAGTCCCTTCCAACTTTGCTAACAAGGATACCAATAGCACCGGCCTACACAAAACTCATGGAAGTGGCTACTCGAGTCAAACGTGTGGCAGGAGTCATGACCAACAAGCTCGTCGCTGTAAAAGCAGCCAAGGGGGAAAATTCCTCCAGAGATGCCCTTGAAAACACGATAGCTGAAGCCTGTGAGAAGCTGGAGAAATTCATTCAAACCTATTCCCCACAGGTCAAATTTCTTAGCTTCGAAGAACACACGGCTCTTGTTAAAGCTGCCGTTCAGTGCTTGGGCGATGTTGAGACTGCCGAATTGCCTGACGACGACTTTCAAAAGGTTCTTTGTACCTTTCTGGACGGAATGGAGCTTGGAGAGAATCAAGCCACGGCCGTGGGTCTGTATCCCATCTTAGAGCTATACAAGGTGGGGGAAGAAGCCGGGGAACTTACCTCAGATGTCAAGAAACTCATCGCCTCTATCAATGCATGTCTTGTGAAAAAGAGCAAAGAAGCTGAAGCGAGGCTTGTAAGCCCCGATTACACTCCAGAGGACTACCTAACGTAAGTTTCTGGCATCGAACACCACTAAACTGCGATCAGAGGCATCATTAATGCCACTTTGCACAG